>ERZ1026941.671-NODE-671-length-12580-cov-5.155050_pt1 | contig 12580 bp, 8 predicted proteins | sample MGYA00519305_ERZ1026941 | MGnify/ENA primary metagenome ERZ1026941 (study PRJEB26926, sample SAMN06164614) | human gut metagenome | biome: ENVO:00009003; feature: ENVO:2100002; material: ENVO:00002003 | host: Homo sapiens | place: USA | collected 2012 ...
CGAGATCGCTCAGTGTCTCGTGGGCTCGGAGATGTGTATAAGAGACAGGGGCTACTCCGAAAGTATTTTCAGCTAAAGGGCAGGAACTCGCTTCGCTCAAACAGCCTGCCCTTTTTAACGCCGAAAACACTTTCTATGCTTAACACCCCTACAGTGAGGCCGGGAAACCATGCGGCGTAAATGGGGGAAATATTACGTGGTTGTATTACATAGCATCTGTGATGCATAGTCCTATATCGCGCAGCGCTTTACCGCGCAGCCTTCGGGCATAGGCGTAGGTGCGTCAGGCGGAGATATTGTCAGGCGCAGGTAAGGGGCGATCTGTCTGAGCGTAGCGAGTTCGAGCCCCATCTGCGCATGGCGGTATCGGAGTAGCACCGTAGACGTAGCCCGTGCCCTTTCTTTTTGATATCTTTTTCTTTCGGGCAAACGAAAGAAAAAGTACACACATATTAATCACTACTCTTCTTATCCGAAATCAGCAACAACTTATCCCCCAAATGTAATTTCAGCGATCCGTTCGGTATCAGGAATTCCGTGCCTCGTTTCACAATCATTACGAGTGCTCCATTAGGCAGAGTGATATCCTTCAGGGTATCGCCTTCTTCCAGCATCTCCGTGGTAACGGTCATATCGCTGAGATCACTATCAATTTCTTCGGGCAATTCCACACCGAATTCATTACCGGTCTTTTCCAACGGGGTAGAAAGTTTCAGTAAGCGGGCAGCTAAGGAAACGGTAGTACCCTGGATAACGAGAGAAACAATAGTGATAAAGAATACGATATTGAAGATCACGTCGGCACCCGGTACTTGCGCTACTACCGGATAAGTGGCGAAGATGATAGGTACTGCTCCGCGCAAACCTACCCAGGAAACGAAGAGTCGCGAACGGTTTGTAATCTTCTTGCCGAAAGGCAGCAAGCAGAGGAAGACACTGAGCGGACGACCGATAACAATCATAAATACACCGATAAGCGTTGCTACTAAAGCGATATCAAGTAACTCGTGAGGATTTACCAACAAACCGAGGCAAAGGAACATGATGATTTGGAACAGCCAGGTTAATCCATCCATGAAAGTATAAATCTCTTTGCGATGCATTATCTTGTTGTTACCTACCATAATACCGGCAATGTAAACGGCAAGGTAGCCATTTCCTTTCAGAAGATCGGTAATGGAGAAAGTGAAAAATACAAATGCAAGTAGAAGAATGGGATAAAGAGCCTGATTATCAATATTAAGCTTATTCAGCATGAGGATGGCAAGTTTGCCGAGAAGGTATCCGGCAGCCGCACCTACTATGAACTGAATAACGAACGAACTGAAGATACCTCCAACACCCATTCCACCGGATTGTATGAACTGTATCAGCACGATGGTAAGCATGTAAGCCATCGGGTCATTGCTACCACTTTCAAGTTCCAGCATGGGGCGAAGGTTATGTTTCAGATTCATTTTCTGCGAACGTAAGATGGCAAATACAGAAGCGGAATCGGTAGATGACATGGTGGAGGCAAGCAGTAGGGATGTAGTGATAGGAAGATAAATATTTGACCAACTCATGCCGGCAATCCACCAGATGAAAAGTCCTGTAAAGATGGCAGTTAGCAGTACGCCGATTGTGGAGAGAACAATGCCCGGAACGAGAATCGGTTTAATTTCGTTGAATTTAGTATCCATGCCGCCGGAAAACAAAATAACGCTAAGAGCAACCATACCAATAAATTGTGCTTCTTTAGCGTTATGAAACTGTAGTCCGAAACCATCGCTACCGAAAATCATGCCGACGACAAGGAATAGTAACAGGGCAGGGACTCCGAATCGATAGCCGGTCTTGCCGACAATAATACTAATGAAAAGTAAGATAGAACCGATTAAAAGAATGTTTTCTGCTGTAAAAATCATAAATTAGGTATTATTTAAGTTGTTTATTCAAGGATTTAGTTATCGCAAAGCGAAGTTACGTCTATTTTTTAACAATTGCAAGGTGTAAAATGTTCAGATTGAATTTTACTTTCTTTTCATATAATCCTTCATTACAAATTTTCTTAATTGAATTTTAGTACAAACATGGTTTCCTTTCCGGGATGTAGGGAAAGACTACCACCTGACAGGCGCATAATCTGACGGGAAATGCTCAAACCTATGCCGCTGCTACCTTCTTTTGTGGTGAAGAAAGGTATGAAAATGTGTTCTGCTACTTCAGAAAGAATGGCAGGACCGTTATTGGATACTTCGATGAGTACGGCTTCATTTTCATTGCAATAAGCGTGTAAGGTGATAATGCCTTCCGGAATTTCTGCTGCTTCGATGGCCTGAATGGCATTTTTCAATAAGTTGATGAGTACCTGTGAGATAAGGTTCTCATCTGCATAAAGAATAAGATCATCTGGAGTGATGTGGGAGTGGAAAGTGATATGGGAATCAGGATATTGATGCCGTGCCAGTTCCACCATGCGGTTGATAAAACCTTTGACGTAGAACAAGGAAGGTTCCGGTTTGGGGATACGGGTGAAACGGAGGTAATTTTCTACAAAAGAGAGAAGTCCTTTGCCCGTGGTGCTGATGGTGTGCAGGCCATTGCGGATTTCGTCAGCAGTTTCTTTGTCGGAAGAAATGGATTCACTTTTCGCTTTTAATTCTTCGCTTCCTTGTATCAGTGTCAGCAATGTATCGCTCAGTGAAGTGATGGGAGTGACGGAATTCATAATTTCATGTGTCAGTACACGGATCAGGCGTATCCAGGAGTCGATTTCCTTTTCGTCCAGTTCGTTATTGATATCATTTAGGGCAAGGATACGGAAATGCTCCTGACGGATGGTTATGTCGGAGACGCGGATGGAGAGATTGACCGTACCGCGTTCGTTGGATAGGCGGGTTTGTAACTTATCTCCTGGACGGCAATGGGTGAAAAGTCCCATAAGGTTTGCATCGATACGGCTTAGTTGGCTAACATGGGTGAAGACTTCCAACCCTAACAGGCGGAGGGCTTCATTATTTTTCTGGTAAACAGCACCTGCATCGTTCAGTACCAGGATACCGGTATTGATGCAGTCGAGAATGAGTTCGTAATATTTTTCCTGTTGTGCCGTTTCGCTCTTTACATTATATAATATAGAAGCAACGTGATTCAGGGCCTGGTTTACAATACGGTTGTCCGGAATGTCTTCGTGTTCGGAGAAATGGATGGACGCATCGTTGTTTTCAATGGCATCGAGCAGAAACAGGACCTTCTGTGTATGCCGGCGATACAGTTTCCATTGCCAGCGCAGACTCGTTAGCAGCAGCAAGGAAGAGATGACTATCCATAAAAGGTCTTTATAAATAATGGATACCGTGACAGCTCCTGCCAACAGGAGAGAGATGATGATGCGGAAAAAGTAGCGGTCGGTGATGTATCGGTAGTAATGTTTCATAATCCGAACTTTTTCATTTTGTTATAGAGAGTCTGCCGGGTGATGCCGAGTTGCGCGGCAACAGCGGATAGATTGCCGTTACAGGTATCCAGAGCTTTTTGTATCATTTTCCGTTCCATTTCTTCAAGGGTGGCTGCTTCTGTACCGGTATCGCTTCCGGTGCGTGAGGTTTCGGGACGCTTAGGCAACTGGAACAGTTCTGCCGGCAGTTCGTTGCCGTCGCAAATAATGACTGCTTTCTCTATGGCATGCTCCAGTTCACGGATATTTCCATACCAGGGATGTGTTTTCAATTTGGTACAGGCAGCATCGGAAAGCCGTAATAATGCTTTGTCATATTGCTTGCAGAAGCGTGTTATAAAGCGTTCGGCAAGAGGAAGAATGTCTTCCGGCCGTTCGCGCAAAGGCGGAATTTCAAGATGGATAGTATTGATGCGGTAAAGCAAGTCTTCACGGAATTCATTGCGTTGTACCATCTCGTTCAGGTTGCGGTTGGTGGCACAAATCAGACGGATGTCGACAGCGATAGGCTGGTTGCTGCCTACACGGACAATACTGCGGCGTTGCAATACGGTCAGTAGTTTGGCTTGCAGGTGATAGGGTAAATTGCCGATTTCATCGAGAAACAGTGTGCTATGGTCTGCTGTTTCGAACTTACCGGGACGGTCAGCGTATGCATCTGTGAAAGAGCCTTTTGTATGCCCGAAAAGCTCGCTTTCAAAGAGGCTTTCGGTGATGGCTCCCATGTCTACGGCAACCATTTCCTTCGTACGGCGGGAAGAAAGTGCATGAATTTCACGTGCCAGCATCTCTTTTCCCGTACCGTTTTCTCCGGTGATAAGTATATTTGCATTGGTTATGGCGACTTTCTCCACCAGCGAGCGCAGTTGCTGCATAATGGGGCTTTCTCCCCAATACATGGCAGGGGTTACGGGCGAGGCACTTTTTCCGTTATTCTTATTATGAATGGCTTGGGCTGCATTCAGTAAGGTTTCCACCAGCTTTTGATTATCCCATGGCTTGACAATAAAGTCCGTAGCTCCTTCTTTAATGCCACGCACGGCAAGATCGATATCTCCATAAGCAGTGAAAAGAACCACAGGCAAGGAGGGACGAAGGCGTTTGATCTCCTGCAACCAGAATAATCCTTCGTTTCCGGTATTGATGCCTGATGTAAAGTTCATGTCAAGTAACACTACCGATGGAGTTTCTTCACGCAACACAGAGGTAAGTGTGACAGGTGAAGTGAGCGTGATGATCTTTTCGAAATGGGGTTTCAACAGCAGTTGCACAGCGGTGAGCACACCGCGGTTATCATCGACAATGAGGATATTTCCGGGCTTTTTCATACGAGAGTTTCTTTTGAGGGAGTAAAGATAATGCAAATCGAAGGTATAACTTTCATGCTTGCATGAAAAAGTTATGCTGAGATGCAGCTTATTTTCTGTAAAGATAAGGAAGTTCAGCGAAAAAAATGAAAGATACTTGTCATATTTTCTACATACCGGCGTAATACGAATAACCGACCTTTGCCTGCAACTAAAAATACAGACACTATGAGATTACGTGCTTTTTATTCTACCATTCTATTATTTTATAATGTGTGTCGTGCCCGGCATGGACAACCTTATTATTCTTTGCTACAAGCGATTAAACAAAAAGTAAAATCCGCTGTTTCTTATATTTCCGATTTTGAGGAGGAATTGGTGAAGTTTGCCCGCGCACGTAAATGCGACGTACGGTACGAGGATATGATGATGAACGAAAAACCTGAAGAGCGCCTCTGTAGTTAAAATCGTGAATTGTAAATTACTAAATTATAAAAATATAAAGATGAAAGTTCTTTTTATTGTTCAAGGAGAAGGCCGCGGTCATCTGACGCAAGCCATCACGCTGGAAGAAATTCTACGACGCAACGGGCACGAGGTAGTAGAAGTACTGGTGGGGAAGAGCAATACCCGTCGCCTGCCGGGTTTCTTCAATCGCAGCATACAGGCACCTGTGAAACGCTTTCTCAGTCCGAACTTTTTGCCTACGCCTGCCAATAAGCGGGTCAGCATGTCTCGCAGTATCGCATATAATCTGATGCAGGTTCCTGCTTATCTGCGTAGCATCTGTTATATTCACCGGCGTATCCATGAAACTGATGCGGACCTCGTAATCAACTTTTATGAGTTACTGACGGGTTTGACTTATCTTTTTTTCCGCCCTTCTGTACCGCAGATCAGTGTCGGCCATCAATATCTTTTCCTGCATCATGACTTTGAGTTTCCCCAAAAGAATCCTATGAGCCTGCTGATGCTCCGTTTTTTTACACGACTCACGTGTATCGGAGCCAAAGAGAAGCTGGCTCTCTCATTCCGTCCGATGGAAACGGACGAAGAAGCGCATATACGCGTGGTACCGCCTTTACTGCGGCGCGAAGTGCTTTGTTGTGAAGCTGCTTCTGGAGAGTATGTGCACGGTTATATGGTTAATGCCGGATTTGGAGAAAGTATCTCCCAGTGGCATGAGCAGCATCCTGAAGTACCTTTGCACTTCTTCTGGGACAAACCGGATGAGCTGGAAGTGTGCCGGATGGATGAAACATTGTCATTTCATCAGTTGGATGACGAAAAATTCCTTCGCTATATGTCGGGTTGCCGGGTATATGCCACTACGGCAGGCTTTGAATCCGTTTGTGAGGCTATGTATCTGGGTAAGCCTTTGTTAATGGTGCCGGCGCACATCGAACAGGATTGTAACGCTTATGATGCGGCACGAGGCGGAGCAGGTATTATTTCCGATAATTTTGAGGTAGACCGTTTGTTGGAGTTCGCCAGGAGTGAGTATCAACCCGAAGAGAATTTCCGTAGCTGGGTGCTCAGTTGTGAGTGGCGGTTGCTGAACTGTATAGAAACAGCGGAAGGAATAGGCTTTGTAAATGATTATAAATTGATATATGAATAAGAAAATAGCCTGTATGAAAATAAAGAAGGGGAAAATTAACTTCCCCCTCTCTTTTCTTTTGCTTTTGCTGTCTCTTGGGTAGCGGTGGTTTCTGTTTCTTCTGTTTGCTCTTCGGTGTCCTTTTCCGCTTCTTTTTGTTCCATTTCCCGTCTCAGTCTTTTCAACCTCCACTTATTCCAGAACATAAGCTCTTTCCATCGGTTGAAGTCCTTCTTGAAAATGATACCGATACCTTGCGTTGTCAGATTGGTCCTTGTGTAATAGCGGTCGTTCGTCTCATTATACGCTTTCAGGCGAATATCTCCGCTACGGTTCACAAGCCATTCTGCTTCAAAGTCTCCTACAAAGTTCGTATTTGCCATCGGATTGTCGCGGTATCCGAAGTTACCATTGATAAGCAGACGATTGTTCAGTAATTGCCCCGATAGCATTCCTTCGAATTCCATATCCGTCCAGCCTTTTTCTCCGGTGCTGAGGTTGGTACCTATATTCCAGTTGTTACTATTAATAATGTTGGAAAGTGCATTGTTTAGTTGTCCCGAAAGGGTGGATGAAAGCACAGAAGTCATCATATTCGAGTTTTGTGTGGCATCTACATTTTCGGGTGTATAAAATTTGCCGATACCTAACAGATAGAGGATCTGCATATTCATTTGTTCGTCCGTAGGGATATAGTTGCGTATAAGTGCTTGTACTTCATCTCGTTCATTAGGCACTTCCAGTCCCAACTTAATGTCAGGAGAAGTGAGTTGGCCTGTCAGATTCATGGTACAGTTTACCCGGATATTCGTAGGGATTCCATAGCTGCTTGCATTGGGTACCAGGTCATTCAATGATGCGGAATTCACCATATAGTTTGCCTGGATATCCATGGTGGCATCCAACGGAGGACCGTTAAAACTGATAGTACTTCCGTCTTTTATTGTAAAATCCTTGCGTATCACTTCCTGCAAACTGAATTTATAAACTCCCTGACTGATGCGGTAACTACCGAACATTTTTACATCATCGCCTTTGTTGTAAAACTCTGTGCGGATATTTCCGGACCCTCGTCCACTGATGTAGTCGCCTGCAATGGGATCCATAACAATCTTCATGGTTGCATTCGGGGTAGCTTCTACAAGCAGATTTAGGCGGATATCGGTATGACTTTCTTCTTCCTGTTGTATTTCTTGTTGTGCCAGCTCATAATCAGAGGTCAAATTGATGGAGTCCAGCACAGCACGACGAGGTGTTTTATCTACATACTTGATGAATTGGGTACTGGCAGCTGAAGATACATTATCCTTTATATAAACAAAATTAGTATTTCGGTCGGTAGTCATAGCTACATCTATATTTACGCCATCTTGCGCATTACCGGCAATCAGAGCATTGCCTGTTCCATATACCGTACCATAGAAAGGCAAGTCAAGCGATTCTTTTGTATTCATCACCAGCATATTATTTACGTCAAACTGAAAACGATATTCCAGATTCTTGAAGTGTTCATAGTGCAGGTAACCGTTTGCGTGTCCCTGGTTGCCCTGAGGGTCGAAAATGCGGTTATTATGGAAAGTCAGCCCGTTCGGCTCTATGAGAATACTGTCTTTTATGAAGAAAGTGGTGTTCAATACGTCTACTTTCATGGAAGCATCGCCAAGTACGCGTCCTTCCATGGTAAGCCCTTTAAATTTACCATAGAAATGTACGTTGCCACTGGCTCGTCCGTTAAATTCCGGTGTAATACTACTCATGTAGTGTTCAATAAACTTGAGATTGGTGCTGTCCGCTTCAATTTGTAAGTCGAGTGCACTTGTGGGTTTTATGGGATAGATATATCCATATACATGACTTTTGGCTATGTCTTTCTCACGAATATGTGCATCGAGATAAATTCCTTTTACTTCGTGATGCCATTCTCCATGAATATTGGCATCGCCCAATAATCCGTCGTTCAACCCAAGACTTCGGATAAACAGGTCGGTATACATAACGGGAGTTTTTAATACTCCACTGGCATAGGCTGGACCGGTAGCTTCGCCTTTGAAGTTAACCCCAAGGTTGGCTATATCGAATACATATCCTATATTAATATCTTTCAAGTCCAGGCGTACCGTGTCATTGGGTTCTTCTGAAATGACCCCATTGATGCGCAAGTGTCGGTCTTTATGGCTGAAATAGAAATCATTAATATGTATTTTCCCGGAATCTATGACTACTTGTGAGGGGTGTATTTCCCATAGAGTATCATTCAGAATGATATCTGTCTTTTGTACATCTACGACCGTTTTCAAGGGCGAAACTGCCTTACGGGAACGCTTGTTATCTCGTTCTTCGGCTTGTGCACGGAGAAAATGTGCAGTAGCAGCCAGTTTGCCACTATAGGTGACGGAACTGCTGTTACCCCAGTTTAGGGAAGTCTGAATAAGGTCGTCTTTGGCCTGAGCTTCCAATGCAATGTTTATTGCACCTGTCGGCTTGCGGTTATTGAAGCGCAGTCGGGCATGAACTTTGTCACCCGGATTTTCGCATAATAGCATTCCGGATTCAATGAATTTATCTCCATAACGCAGACGTGGAAAATAGCCCTCTACCCGCAAGCGTTGCGCTTTGTCATTGAAATAACCTTTTAGAGTAGAGTGTGTATAGATTTTAATGGGAACATTGAATACGGTGGACAATAAATCCGTATTGAAGATGTTTACATCAAAATGGAAATTATTCTCGCTTTCTATGGGGTTCTTGTCCGGTAATATCAGAGCGGGAATGTATTTCCGCATGATATTCATTACACTGGCAGGCAGGGTACGATAAGAATAATCCCCCTCGATGCTTGCATTCAGGAAATTAGAGGTTACTGTCAGTTGCTTATGAGAACTATCCCTCTGGCTGGCAGCGATTTTCAGGTTATCCAGAAAATACTCCTTATCGGGTGCAGTGAATTGCAGACTGTCGATATTGATTTCTCCATTCATTTCATCAATAGATCCACCTGTGAAGTCGGCTGTTAATTGAACTGAAAGTTCTGTATCCTCATATTTGGGGGTTAGGTGGAGTTCGTGCGGACGCACATTGCGAATGCTGGCGTGAAAGTTGAAAGTCGGTATACGGCTGACGGTATTGATATTACCGTTCAGCAGAATAGAACCATTTTCGTCATCCAATGCTACTTTTCCATTGAAACCGCCTTGTTTGTATTCTCCGTCCAGTGTGATATTTTCATAATTATAATCACTATAGTCGATGGAAGCAATCAATCCTTTCATCACAATGGAAGGGTATTGATTTTCATAGTGGCTGCCTTCAATGTCAAGATTGAAAGTTACTTTTCCCAGCTTTTCGTTATCCAGCATATTGCCCAATTCGAGTTCTTCAGTCTTTACGGCACCCGAATATGCAAAATAACCTTTTTCTTTATCTGAACTTATTTTCAAGTCTGTCTTGATGGAGCCAATGTCTGTGTATATCAAACCATAAGTTACGATGTCCGTGAAATAGCCTGATACTTCTCCATGAAATGAAATGGTGCCCAAACGTTGTAATATAGGAGGAACACTCTCGTAATTCTTACTCAAGTTGCGTACAAAAAAAGCAACCCCTTCCGGATCGGCATATAAATTGGACAGGTTACCAAATACAAATGCATCCTGAGGACGGGATAGATCTTGTAAAGATACATCTCCTCTCAAACGGAAATGCGGTCCTCCTGTGATTGATAGGTGGGGACAGTTCAGCTGGTTAATGGTACCGTTTGTTTCTACAGCTATTTGCAGCTTTTCTTTAAAAGGAGAAAATGCGGGAACAAATGCTGCCAAATCACGAAGTACGATATCTGAAGGCAGCATACGGAACGAGAAGTGCACGTCATTAACAAAATTACCAAAAGCCCCCAGACTGTCATATTCCATACGTATGGTGTCCATGGCAAGTGAAGTATTGGGCAGGTCGATTGCAAAATTCTCGATATTCATCTTCTGATTATTTGCAACAACCTTTAAGCTCAGCCTCTTTAACTCAAATCCGGAATTTCCTTCTTCTATACTTAAACGTTTGATAGCAGCATTTATAGAATCATTTTGAAGTGCTTTTAAGGAGATATTGGCAATAATGTTACGTAGCTGTATGTGCTGTGCATTGAACTTTCCCGGTGTTTCTTCTGCCGACAGCACATTGTAGGACAGCTTGCCGCGCCGTATCAATAGAGAATTGATGCGGATATCCAGATTACTTTCTTTTTTGATGGTATCTTTAGAGGCAAATGCATCAAGTACGAACTGGAAATTGGGTATATCTTCCGGTGTTTTCTTTTCCAGATTGATGTTAAAACCAAATAACTGCACGTTACTGATGGAAACTTTTCCCTTGAATAGGGGCAATATATCGAATTTAGCTGAAAGACGGGATATCTTCAGCATTTCTTTATCGGACTGGTCATTCAATAATAAGTCATCAATTATGATGCGGTTTAGCAGTCCCATATTTATCCGCCCGATGGTCAATTGTGTACCCAGAACGTTAGCCAATTCGTTTGCAACCAGCACAGACATTTGTCGCTGAACGTAAGGAATGTTCAACAACAATATAGTCCCGATATACAAACTAAGTATAATACCGAGCACCCAGCGAACTGTCTTTTTTAACTTTCTGATAGGCGGTTTGTTTGAATTAGCCAACAAAAATATGAAATAATACGTTATCAATCCTACTTTTATCATTACTTTTGCAGCGTTTAAACGTAAATAACGATATGAGTACAATAATTTTAGGAATAGAAAGCTCTTGCGACGACACCTCTGCTGCCGTCATCAAAGATGGATACCTGCTATCAAACGTCGTTTCCAGTCAGGCGGTGCATGAAGCCTATGGCGGTGTAGTTCCCGAATTAGCTTCACGTGCACATCAGCAAAACATAGTTCCGGTGGTGCATGAAGCATTGAAACGCGCCGGAGTGACTAAGGAAGAATTGAGTGCAGTGGCGTTCACCAGAGGACCGGGATTGATGGGTTCTTTGTTGGTAGGTGTGTCATTTGCCAAAGGTTTTGCTCGTTCTTTAGGTATTCCTATGATTGATGTTAATCATTTGACAGGTCATGTGTTAGCTCATTTTATTAAAGCAGAAGGTGAAGAGAATGCTCAGCCTGAATTTCCTTTCCTTTGCCTGCTTGTATCGGGAGGAAATTCGCAAATTATCCTGGTAAAGGCATACAATGATATGGAGATTTTAGGGCAGACGATTGATGATGCTGCTGGAGAAGCCATCGACAAGTGTTCGAAGGTAATGGGATTGGGGTATCCCGGTGGTCCGATTATTGATAAGTTGGCCCGTCAGGGAAATCCGAAGGCATTTACTTTTAGCAAACCTCATATCCCTGGATTAGATTATAGTTTCAGCGGTTTGAAAACCTCATTCCTGTATTCTTTGCGTGACTGGATAAAGGAAGACCCCGATTTCATCGAACATCATAAGGTCGATTTGGCAGCTTCGCTTGAAGCTACCGTAGTGGATATCCTGATGGATAAGCTCCGTAAGGCTGCTAAAGAACATAAGATAAAGCAAGTAGCCGTGGCTGGTGGTGTTTCTGCTAATAATGGCTTGCGCAATGCCTTTCGTGAACATGCTGAAAAGTATGGGTGGAATATATTTATTCCCAAATTCAGCTATACGACGGATAATGCCGCTATGATTGCGATTACAGGTTATTTCAAATATCAGGATAAAGATTTCTGTTCGATAGATGCACCGGCTTACTCACGTGTAACGTTGCAATAAAAGGAGTTTTAGAGCACTTTTCGGCCTGCACCGTACCTGGTCCGTGTCTGGTCCATACCAACTCCATACCAAGTCCAAGTGTATAGATACGGAGCAAACACGGAGTTGATACGGATTTGGTGATATGGAGAGGAAAAATAGAACAAAATACAGAAATAATATATATATAAGGTATATGAAGCTGGAAGAAAAGATTGGGGAGTTATTAAAATCGAAGAATTTGTCCCTTTCCACCGCAGAAAGCTGTACAGGAGGCAGTATTGCAGCTCTGGTGACTTCAGTTCCAGGGAGTTCGGAATACTTTAATGGAGGGATTGTGGCATATTCTAATGAGGTGAAGATGTCTCTGCTCCATGTCTCTGCTGAAACTTTGGAGAAATATGGAGCTGTCAGTCGGGAGACTGTTATCGAGCTGTCTCTTATACACATCTCCGAGCCCACGAGACACTGAGCGATCTCGT
>ERZ1026941.682-NODE-682-length-12431-cov-30.906189_pt1 | contig 12431 bp, 8 predicted proteins | sample MGYA00519305_ERZ1026941 | MGnify/ENA primary metagenome ERZ1026941 (study PRJEB26926, sample SAMN06164614) | human gut metagenome | biome: ENVO:00009003; feature: ENVO:2100002; material: ENVO:00002003 | host: Homo sapiens | place: USA | collected 2012 ...
TTCATGCTCCTTCCGCGTGCAGCTTTTTGGTGCTTCGCCTAAGCCCTTGTTTGCTTCCCCAACTTTCCGTGAAGAACCAATAAAAAACAGGCTATGACCCATTCGCCATAGCCTGTTTTGCCTGTACCCCTTATTCCGCTGCCAGCTTCATCAGCGCCGCGGCATAAATCTTCATCGCCTTGACCATCTGCGACACGCGGATGTACTCATTCGCCTGATGCGCCAAGTCTTCATCCTCCGGGAATGCTGCGCCGTACGCAACGCCCTGCTTGAGCACCTTCGCGTACGTTCCGCCGCCAGTGGCGTGCGGCGCGGCGGGTTCGCCCGTCACCTCGGTGTAGGAGTCCAGCAGCGAGCGCACCAGCTTGCTGTCTGCCGGAACGTGATGCGGTTCCTTGATTTCCAGCGAATCGACGCTAAAGCCGGGCAGGTGCGCGCGAATCGCGTTCGTCAACGCGGACAAATCCGCCGCCACAGGGCAGCGCAGGTCGAGCGACGCCGTCACCTTGCCGTCCTGGACATGCAGGATGCCCATGTTGCACGTCAGCGCGCCGGAAATCTCGTCCGAGCACGCGCAGCCCAGCGACGCGCCGTCGTGCTCCATGCCGACCGCGTCCGCCAGCGTCTTCAGCGCGCCGGTCACGCCCAGCTCGCGCAGGAGTACCAGCATCATGCCGATGGCGTTGCGGCGGCCTTCGGGGTACGCGCTGTGGCCGGGGATGCCCTCTGCCGTCACCCACACACCGTCCGCGGTCACCTCTGCCGTGTAGGAAAGCCCTGTCTTTTCGGCATATGCCGCCACCTTATCGGCAACCTCCTGCCCGCCCGCGATAAGCGCCTTGGATTCGCCGGGGATGACGTTCACGCGCTCACCCGTCCACAGCTGCTTGACCTGCAGGCCGTCCTCCGCGAGTTTGCTCGTGAAGAAGCCGTGAATCATGCCCTTTTCGGTGTTGATGATAGGGAAGGAAGCGTCCGGGGAGAAGCCGACTTCCGGCATTTCCGTGTGCGCGCAGTAATACGCCATGTCTTCCCAGCCGGATTCCTCGTCGCAGCCAAGAATCAGGCGGATGGACTTCTTCAGCGGAATGCCCGCTGCCTTGATGGCGTTCATGGCATACAGCGCCGCCAGCGCCGGCCCCTTGTCGTCGCTCGTGCCGCGCGCGAAAATCTGGTCGCCTACGCGCGTCGCGGTGAACGGCGGGGTCGCCCAGTTGTCGCCCGCCGGAACAACGTCGAGGTGTCCCAGCACGGCGATGGCTTCTTCCGATTCGCCCGGCAGGGTGATGTCGCACGCATAGCCGTCGAAATCACGGGTTTCATAGCCGAACGCCTTTGCGTCCGCCATGGCCACATCCAGCATCCGGCGCACATCCTTGCCAAACGGCGCACCGGGCGTGGCTTCGCCCTTCACCGACGGCACTTCCACCCAGCGGCACAGCTGCGCGGCATAGTCCTCCGCATGCGCATCCAGATAAGCAAATACTTTTTCGTACATGGGAAAATTCCTCCTTATGCTGAAATCATGGGGTCGAGAATGATATTTCGCGGTTGCAGGCGAAAATTCCTGCTTGATGGAAGATAAAAAAGTTAAGAAGGGCTAACCGTACGATTAGCCCTTTCTCTTCTTTTAGTCGCCGTAGTCCGGGAGCGGGGGGAAATCCCGCCCAGATAGCTGCATCAATTCACCCACCGTCACCGGGCGCAATCCCTTCACGTTGATCCAATTATCCAGCGCCTTATCCAGCACCTCCGCCGTATGATACCCATTGATATGGAATTGCACCACGCACCCGCTCGTCACCCGGTCGCTCGTCACGCGGTACACCATCTGATATACCTTATCCTTGTATGCGTCCGACCAGTCGCACGCGTCAATTGCAAACAGGCAGTCTTCTACGCCTTCCGCGCGGGCAATGGCGGTGACGATGCTGTTCGTCGCGCCCAAATGCGCACAGAACAACCGCGGCCGTACGCCGAAAGTCTCTTCGCACAGGTCGTTCAGCTCACGGATATTCTCCTGCACACGCGCGTAGGAGACTTCAGTCATGTTGATGAGGTTGTTGCCGTGGCTGCCAAGCTCGTGGCCCGCATCAATGATGCGCTGGATGCGCTCCGGGTTGCGGCGCACGAAATCGCCCGTGACGTAGAATGTCCCCTTCACGCCGTATTTGTCCAGCGTGTTCAGCATGTCAGTCAGCTGCTTTTCTGATGCGCCGCTGCAAACAATCATCACGCCGACAGCAGGCTCAGAGGGGGTCAGGCGGGTGACGCGCGGCAGGCTGATGTCCGAAAACGCGGCGAAGGAATCTGTTTCGTTCACTTTCTCGCCGTCCAGCCAGACAGACAGCTTGTTGCCGCCCAGCATGTCCTCCGTCACATAGACCGAGAAGGTCAGGTCGTAGCGCGGATTGCGCCAAAACGCACGCTCCAGCACTTCGCCGCGGTGGTTGCGCAGCTCCAGATACTTCTCCGGCACGGTTGCGCTGCTTTTGTTCTTGCACGATACGGTGATTTTGATTTCGCGGTCGAGATACCCGACGTAGAATCCGCTCTTGAACGTGACAATCGGCGCAACGACGGGGGTCGTGTCCTCTTCGTTCTCCTCCGCGAACGCAGCGCCGCCCAGCAGCATCAGCACCATCAGCAGCAAACTCAGCAGTTTCTTCATTTTATTACTCCTTTTTATCCAACTTTCGTCCGTGGAAACTATGTTTGCAAATGGAAAGTTACCTTAAACCTGCGGGCGCACAACCACCTGTGCGCCTTCCGGCACCAGCGTCGGTTCAACCACAAACCCCGCCGGGACGGACAAAATCCGCAAACTGTCCATGTCCTCCAGAATCCGCTGATTGAACTTCGTCACGCGGCAGCCCTCGATGAACGCGGGGATGATGAGTTCCGTATCCGAACCGATGTACTCAATGACCGAGTAGGTGCTGCCCTTCTCTGCCTGCCCCAGATACGAGCCGACGATGAGCGTATCGCCCTCTGTCATCAGCCCCAGCCCGACGCGCAGGTCACGCGCATAGGCGCTGAAGGGGGCGGGGAGGGTCAGCGCGTTCAGCCGGGAGCAGCCCGTCAGCGCGTCATGCCCGATTTCGCGCACGGATGCGGGAATGGCGAGTGCCGTCAGGTGTGTGCAGCCGCGCAGGGCTTCGTGGTCGATGCGGGTCAGGGTGTCCGGGAGATTCAAGAATTCCAGCGATGTGCAGTTCATCAGCGCCTGCATGGGCAGGACGGTCAGCGCGTTCGGCAGGTGGACGCTATTCAGCGCGGTGCAGCCCGAAAGGACAGCGCCGCCGACGGTTGTCACAGAATCGGGGAACGCGATTTCGCGCAGCGCGGTGCAGGACGCGAACGCGCGGTACTCGATGGTTTCCAGCCCGTCATTCAGCGTGATGCTTGTCAGCGCCGAGCAGCCCTCGAAGGCACTGCCGCCGATGTGTCGGAGCGTTTTAGGGAGCGTGACGGCGGTCAGGTCGGTGCGCATGATGAACGCGCACAGCCCGACGCTCACAACGGGGAGGCTGTCGAGCGTTTCCGGGAGGGTGATTTCGCCGCCTTGCCCGTAGTATTCCATGATTTCCGCGCCGGTGTCGATGGCGCGGTAGGTGTAGTCACCGCATTGCATGGTGTGTACTTCCTCATTATAGTAGTGTGGATTTTGAAGCTGATTTTTTCTCCATTATGGGCTTTAGAGCAGCAGCCAGAGGGCAATGAAAACAGACGAAGTCTGCGGTCGCCCTCTGGATGTTACTTGGGTTTTAGCGGGAGTTTTTTAGTTAGTGCGCAGGGACGCTTCGCTGCCTGCGACCAAGGTGTCGGGCTTGACTTTTCCTTTGAAATGGTCACACGCCCAACCGTTGGGGCGTTGCCCCAAGCCCCACCAGAGGCGCTGCCTCTGGACTCCGCAAGGGACATTGTCCCTTGACCCTTTTTTTGCGCCCCGGCTTGAGCGCGTTTCCTTTATGGTTAATTTTCGCGGCTGAGTGCCGCCAGAACCGCGTTGCGCATCTGTCGAACCACCCGTGTCGTACCGGAATCAACCGTGTTCTGCATCGACAGAATCGTCATCTGCTGCTCGGGGAAGTTCGCAAAGTATGTCCCCAGCCAGCCATCCCAGCCGTATTCGCCCGCGCAAGCCAATCCGGCAATGCGCCCCGGTTCAGCGCAAATGCGCATCAAGTGCCCGTAGCTGTACCCGTCCAGCGAATCCCACATATCGCGGCGAACAGCGTCTTTCAGCTGCGGCTGCGTCATGCAGGCGACTGTCGCGGGCGAGAGAATCCGCCGCCCCTCGTAAGTGCCGCCCGCAAGCAGCATGTCGGCAAAGTGGCTGTAATCTTCCAGCGTCGAAACAAGCCCCGCGCCGCCGGATTCAAAGGCGGGTTCGCGGTCGTAAACACCGACGGCAAGGTGGGTGCTTGTCCACGGCACAAGCCCGCTTTCTGTGCGCTTGTAGACGGTCACAAGGCGATTCCGCTTGCTTTCGGGAACGTAGAAGCCGGTGTCCACCATGTCCAGCGGCTCAAAGAACTCCCTGCGGAGGAACTCGCCGAAGCGCATTCCGCTGACGACCTCCACCACCGCGCCGAGGATGTCCGCGCAGGTGGAGTAGCGCCAGTGCGTGCCCGGCTGGAAGGACAGCGGCTGCTGCCCCAAGCGGTTGCAGAACTCCACCGTCGGCACGCCGCCGCCCGCAAGGATTTCCTGCGTTGCTTCGTCGAACACCTTCGCGGCATACTGCCCCGCCGGGTCGCTGTCGGGGTAGCAGACGCCCGCCGTCATGCCGAGCAGCTCCATCAGCCACGGCGCGCGGGTCGCGGGGCGAATCGTGCCCTGCTTATCGACGACGCGCGCATTTCGGAAGCCCGGCAGGTAGCGGTCTACGCCGTCCATCAGGTCAATCTGCCCACGCTCCGCAAGCAGCATGACGGCGGCGGCCGTAATCGGCTTGGACTGGCTATACAGGCGGAAGATGCTGTCGCGGTGAATCAGCCGCCCCGACGCAACGTCGGACATGCCCGCCTGCGTGTAGAGCATTTCCTCTCCGCAGCGCCGCACCAGTACGCTGATGCCCGCGCATTCCTGCGCTTCGACAGCGGAGGCGAGAATATCGGTGACTTGTTCGTGAAGGGTCATGAGAATAACCTCCTTGTATGTTCTTCAGCAATCATTCGTCGTTTTCGATAAAATCCGGCAGCTGATGCAGCGTCACAAAGCTGCTATCCCGATAAATCGCCCGCAGCGACTCCGGCGTGTTCCCCTTGCTGCTGTCCGTCAGCCAGCTGGTGTGCCACACCATGAAGTATGCCCACGGGGCATTCGCCGCGTCCATCTCCGCGCGGGTCGGAATCTGTCCGCACTCGTGGAACACAATCGGCATCCCTGCCGGGGCAAGCGCGGCACATCGACGGTATAAATCCCCCTGCGCGCCGCCCTTGTAGCTGTCGCCGCCGAGAATGTCCACCACGTTGTCCCCCGGATACCACGGGCGCAAATCCTCCGTCGCGTCAGAGAAGCCCAGCACCCAAATTAGATTCCGCAGGCCGTGAATATGCGTGTAGCGGTCGTGCATCAGCCGCCACAAGCGCACAAAATTCGCCGCGCCGCCGCGTCCCCACCAGAACCAGCCGCCGTCCATCTCGTGGAAAGGTCGCCAAAGAACCGGAACGCCATCTGACTGCAGGCGCTTCAGGTAGGGGACGGCGTGGTCAAGCCCATCCAGCAGGCGGCGGTTCGCTTCTGTGCCATCCACAAAAGCGGAAGCCCAGTCCAGCTCGCTTTCGCGGCATTCGGGGTAACCGGAGAAGAAATCCGCGCCCGTGTGCCAGCAGATGGTGGGAATGCCGCCGCGCGCCCACCAGTCCTTCGCGCGCTGCGTCACGCCCAGATAGTCGTTATCCATGAAATCCAGCCCTCGAATGGCAGGCTGACGACCGGTGACATCGGTCAGATAGCTGATTTCATGCTCAGTCGAGCGGCACCATTGGCTTTCCATCTGCCCGGTCAGGCACTTGCCGGAAAGCGATTGCAGGTATTCATAGACGCGCCGGGCGGCGGGCAGCGGATTTTCTGCGCAGAGGGGACGGAACATAATGCTTCTCCTTTGCCTTGCAAGAATCTGCTTGCAGTATAGCAGGAAATGCCCGCCTTTGCAACGGGTTGGATGAAATTCGTCTTGTTCCGGGCGGTTGTTTGTGCTATACTTATTATGGGTGTTTATTGGAATGCCCATGAACCAGCGGGCATCCCCGCTATGGGAGTTAATAAATGAAGCTGAAAAAATTGGAGCTGTATGGCTTCAAATCCTTTGCCCAGCGGACGGAAATCGTCTTTGATGAGGGCATAACGGGCATCGTCGGGCCGAACGGGTCGGGCAAGAGCAACATCGGCGACGCGGTGCGCTGGGTGCTGGGCGAGCAGAGCGCGAAAACCCTGCGCGGCGCGAGCATGTCCGACGTGATTTTCAACGGCACGCAGAAGCGCAAGCCGCTTTCGTACTGCGAAGTATCGCTGGTGTTTGACAACGATGACCATGCGCTGGCGATGGAAGCTGCCGAGGTCATGGTCACGCGCCGCGTCTACCGCAACGGCGAATCCGAATACTACTTAAACCGCACCGCCTGCCGCTTGAAGGACGTGGTCGACCTCTTCCGCGATACGGGCATCGGCAAAGAGGGATACTCCATCATCGGACAGGGGCGCATTGACGAAATCCTCTCCCGCAAGAGCGAGGATCGCCGGCAGGTGTTCGAGGAAGCGGCGGGCATCGTCAAGTTCAAGGCGCGCAAGGAAGAAGCGGACAAGAAATTGCAGCGGACGCTGGAAAATCTGGAGCGCGTCGATGATATTCTGGATGAGCTGACGAAGCGCCTGAAGCCGCTGGAAGAACAGAGCCGCAACGCCCGCGTGTATCTGGAACTGTCCACCGAATTGAAGGATTTGGACTTGAACCTTTTCCTGATTCGCTCCGACCGGGCGCGGGCGCGTTTGTCCGAACTGGAAAGCGAACTGCTGACCGTCCAGACGATTCTGGCGGATACGGAAAGCGCCCTGACCGACAAGACCACCCGCCGCGACGAGACGCAGAACCGCATCGATCAGCTGGAAGAAGCCATCACAAAGGCGCGCACCGAACTGATGGAATGCGCCGAGCATGTGCACGAATCGCAGAAGAAGCTCTCCGCTCTGCAAAGCCGCCGCGAGACGCGCAGCGAGAACCGCCAGCGCATCGTCCGCGAGCAGGAGGAAGCGCAGGAGCGGCTGGCGGAAATCGAGAAGGATCATGCGCGGATTCAGGCGGACGTGGAGAAGCAGCATAGCCTGATTGCGGACGCGGAGCAAATCCTCCGGGCGACGCAGGAAGCCGCCGAAAAGGCGCAGGCGAAGGAAAAGGAAGCGGACGCAGCGCTGGAAGCGCAGAAAGCCGCTGTCATTGACCAAATGAATCGCCTGTCCGATGTGCGCAACGACAAGACGCGCCTGAACACGATGCAGGGGCAGATGGAAACGCGCTTGACGGAGATTGAAGAATCCAGCGGGGCACTGCAGGAGCAGGAAGCTGCCCTGCGGGAAGCCTTGACTGCCGTCGAAAAGCAGCTGGAAACAGAAAATCAGCATCAGCAGCAGTGTCAGGAGAAGCTGGCGCAGGCGCGGCAAGCGTCGGATGAGGCGGATGCCGCGTATGCCAATTTGCGCGCGGATGTCGAAAAGCAATCCGCCGATATGCAGGCGGCGGCAAGCCGTCATAACGTCCTGACCGAAATGACGCGCGACATGGAAGGCTACAACATGGCGGTTCGCCGCGCGATGACCTACGCCAAGCAGCGCGGCTTGACGGGCGTCAAGGGCGTACTGGCGCAGCTGATGACCGTTCCGCAGGCGTACGAAACGGCGATTGATATGGCGCTTGGCGCGGCGCAGCAGAACATTGTCACCGACACCGAAGAGACGGCGAAGGAACTGATTAACTACCTGCGCCAGAATCGGCTGGGGCGCGCGACGTTCCTGCCGATGAGCGCCATCCGCGGCAAAACGCTCTATGGCAATGAACGCAATGCGTTGAAGCTGCCGGGCTGCCTCGGCGTGGCGAGTGAACTGGTGCAGTGCGCGCCGGAATATCGCGGCATTGTGGAAAATCTGCTGGGGCGCACGGTGATTGCTGACAACCTCGACCACGGCATCCCGATTATGCGCGCGGGCAATCACGCGTTCCGCTTGGTGACGCTGGAAGGCGACGTGATGCACTCCGGCGGCTCGATGACGGGCGGTTCGGCGCAATCGAAGGTGTCCAACCTGCTCAGCCGCGAGCGTGAACTGAAGGAATTGACCGCGAAGCTGCAAACCGGGCGCGCGGAACTGGACAAGTGCCGTCAGGAACTGACGCAGCGTCAGCAGACGGCGCAGGAGAAGCGGCAGAAGGTCAGCGACGCGGTGAACGCATTGCATCAGCAGGAGATTGCCGTCGCCCGCGAACAGGCGCGCCGCGAAAGCGTATCCGCCGACCTGAACACCCATTTGCAGCGGATGCAGGAGACCGAGCAGGCGCGCGTGCAGCTGCATCAGTCGCTGGAGGACATTCGCCAGCAGCTGGAGACCATTGAACATCAGCGCACGGGCGCGCAGGGCGACCAGAGTGCGATGGAGCAAAAGACCATTGAAATGCAGAATGCGCTGGTCAAGGCGCGCGCGGAAGCCAGCGCGGAAAACGACCGCCTGATGGTGCGCACGCTGCAATTGTCCGACCTGCGCCACGGCTTAAGCGACTTGGAGCGCGACGAAGCCCACGCACAGCAGGATCAGGCGCAAATCCTCCGCGAACAGGAGCGCCGCGAACAGCTGCTGCACGAGATGGACGAACTGGACGCCATTGACGAGAACGACATGAAGCGCGAGGAAGCCGAATCCGCCCGCCGCCAGAAGGAGCAGCTGCGGCAGGAGAGCGCCGCGCAGGCCATCGAGCAGCGACGTTCACAGGCGCAAAGTGACCTGCGCGACATCCTCAGCGACATGGAAAACCTGCACGAAGCCTACAACCGCGACAGCGAGAAGCTGCACAAGACTGAGCTGGCGAAGGCGCGCATCGAGGGCGACCAGAAGAATCTGCAAAACCGCATCTGGGACACCTACAAGCTGACCTACGCCGGGGCAGAGGAATTCCGCCGCACGCCCTTCGACGAGAAGGAAAGCGACCGCCGCGCCGCCGAGCTGCAAGGGCAGATTCGCGCGCTGGGGACGGTCAACGTCGGGGCGGTGGAGGAATACGCCGAAACCAAGGCGCGCGTGGACGACCTGACCGCCCAGCAGCAGGACTTGAAGCGCGCGGAAATGGACTTGCGCGAACTCATCGAGCGGCTGCTGATTCAGATGCGGTCTACATTTGTCGAGAACTTCTCGAAGATGCAGGGGTACTTCGCCGAGACGTTCACGCGCCTGTTCGGCGGCGGTCACGCGGAACTGAAGCTGATGGATCCGGACGACCCGCTGAACTGCGGCATCGAGGTCAACGCCCAGCCGCCGGGAAAGAAATTGCAGCTCCTGTCGCTGCTCTCCGGCGGGGAACGCGCGCTGACGGCGATTGCGATTCTGTTCGCGATGCTGAAATTGAAGCCCACGCCGTTCTGCATTCTGGACGAGATTGAAGCCGCGCTGGATGACGCGAATATCGGGTATTACGCGGATTATTTGAAGGAATACTCGAAGGGAACGCAGTTTATCGTCGTCACGCACCGCAAGGGGACGATGGAGCGCTGCAACAGCCTGTTCGGGGTGGCGATGGAGGAACAGGGCGTGAGCCGGATGGTGTCGGTGTCGCTGCAGGACTATCAGGAGTAAGCAAGGCTGCCTGCCGAGTGCGGGCAGCCTTTTTTGCTGCCCGGATGGCGCAAGCAGCGGAATCCTCTTGTGAAGTTCCACAACAAATTGGGATGCTTTTTTTAAGAAGCCAGCGAGAGGAGAGAAGTCTATGAAAACGAAAAGCAAGCAGACCGCCCTGTTCTTCTCCAGCTTCACCGGCGTGCTGGGTGTTGACCGCTTCTACCTCGGCTACACGGCATTGGGCGTGTTGAAGCTGCTCACCGCGGGCGGCTTCGGCATTTGGGCGCTGATTGACTTCATCCGAATCGCTGTTGATTCGCTCCGCCCGGCGGATGGTTCGCCGTGGGTGGAGGAAACGCGCGACGAGAACATCCGCAGCATCGCCGCAAATATGCAGGCAATTGCCGAGAAGCTGGAAAAGCTGAACGTGCAGAGCGTTCCGGCAGAAGCACCCAAGCCGGAAGCGGACGGCGAAAATCAGGAGACACACAAGGTGTCGCTGAAAAAATAACTTCCTAATGGCAATAACCGCAGGGCTGTCAGGCGCAGGACGCTTGGCAGCCTTTCGCGTGGGGAAAAATCCGCTTGCAAACTGCGCGAAAAACCAGTACAATAGAATCGTATCCCTGAATATCAGCATGAACGAGGTGCTTTTGATGCCTTTGTGGAAACGAACGCTGGCGGCGCTACTGCTGGCGGTGATGATGATACTGCCCTTCGCGTCGGCGGAGGACGCGGGGGAGGCCGTGCCGGATGACAGCGTGGAGTGGACGGAGGGCGCGGCGAACATCACGCGCGATTTGACCCTGAATGATGAGGGTGACGACGTGTCCGCCCTGCAAACCGCGCTGACGGATTTGTGCTATTACAGCGGCGACGTGACCGGGCGCTACGGCGAGGCAACGAAGACCGCTGTGGAGGACTTCCAGCGCGATTTCGCCCTTGCGGTGACGGGCGTGGCGGACAAAGCGACGCAGGAAGCCATCTATGCGGCGGATTATCGCCCGCTGCGGCTGGGATGCGTGGGCGAGGACGTGCGGCAGGCGCAGATTCGCCTGATGGCGCTGGGCTACTACACGGGCAAGATTTCCGGGCGCTATCTGCCCGCGACACAGGAAGCCATCCGCCTGTTCCAGACGGCGAACGCCCTGCCGATTACGGGCGAAGCGGACGTGCAGACGCTGGAGCGCCTGTTCAGCGGCGATGCTATCAGCCGGGATTCCTCCGCCGCGGCGACGCCCACCCCTTCGCCCACGCCCGGAATGCACCTCTCGGATGAAACCACCACCCCGACCCCCGCGCCGACGGTGGCGTTCGTCAAGAAGCTGCAATACAACAAGTCCAAGGGCGAAGAAGTCAAGCTCGTGCAGACTCGCCTGACGGAACTGGGGTATTATTCCGGCAACATCAGCGGCAATTTTCTGGGGCACACGCGCAACGCGGTGAAGGCATTCCAGCAGCAGAACGCGCTGAGCGTGGACGGCATCGTGGGCGAAAACACATGGAACGCGCTGTTCAACGACCCGGATGTGCGTGCCGCGGCTGATGATCCGAAGCCTACGCCTGAACCGACGCCTGTGCCGTTTGCCATCACGGTGGACGTCAACAATCAGGTGACGACCGTCTACGGGCGCGACGAAAACGGCGATTACACCGTTGTTGTGCGGCAGATGCTCTGCTCCACCGGCACGCGCAAGAATCCGTCGGATATCGGCACATTCACACTCAACGGGCGTACGGCGCGCTGGTGCTACTTCCCGGAGTGGGGCAGCCACGCGCAGTACTGGACGCGCATCAACTCGTCCATTGCGTTCCATTCCGTCATTTACAACACGGTCAACACGATGGATTTGTCGGTCAAGTCCTACAAGAACCTCGGCAAGCGCGCGTCGCACGGGTGCATTCGCTTGACCGTTGCGGATGCGAAGTGGATTTACAACAACTGCGGGGCAGGGACGGTCGTCACGATTCGCGCCGATATGCCCGCTGACCCGGAACTCCGCGCCGCGCTGAAGCTGCCCTCGCTGAATACGAAGAACATGCTGCCCTACGTCACGCCGCAGCCGACCGCCGAGCCGGATTACCGCGCCGGGGCGATGCCGCCGCAGCCCTTCCGGACGCTGAAAGTGAACAGCTCCGGCGAGGATGTGTACTGGATGCAGCGGAAGCTGACGGATCTTGGCTACTATTCGGGCAAGTGCTCCGGCACGTTCCTTGCGGGCACGCAGAACGCGGTGAAGGCGTTCCAGAAGGCGAACAGTTTGTCTGCGACGGGGACGGCGGATGTCAAGACGCTGAAGCTGCTGTATGCGGAGGAACTGTCAGCGACGCCCACGCCGGAGGTCGCGGCGGATGACCGCACGCCGGAGCCGCTGCCGACGCCGGCGGCGGGGCAGTGAGATTCCCGGCGGGCGTGAAATCCTGCGCGGCGAATTTGAAAATAGTATAAAAATAGGGAGCGCTCGTCAGCGGAAAGGCTGGCGGGCGCTCTTGTATATGCGCACAATGGACGATGCTTGAAAATTGTGCTATATTCCCCGGCGTGACGCGGAAATTAAGGCACCACCGCACAATTCGGCGGCGCGTCTGGCGATGCCTTTTCCGCCATC
>ERZ1026941.689-NODE-689-length-12369-cov-12.535894_pt1 | contig 12369 bp, 9 predicted proteins | sample MGYA00519305_ERZ1026941 | MGnify/ENA primary metagenome ERZ1026941 (study PRJEB26926, sample SAMN06164614) | human gut metagenome | biome: ENVO:00009003; feature: ENVO:2100002; material: ENVO:00002003 | host: Homo sapiens | place: USA | collected 2012 ...
CAATAGCAAACCAGAAGGGCGGCGTTGGCAAAACCACCACCGCCGTCAACCTGAGTGCCTGTGTGGCGGCGCTGGGCAAGAAGGTCCTGATCGTGGATCTGGACCCCCAGGGCAACACCACCTCCGGGTACGGAATATCCAAAAACAAGGTCGAGGCCGACACCTACACCTGCCTGATCGACGACGAGGACGTCCGCGGGGCCATCGTGAAAACCGAGTACAACGCGGACCTTTTACCCTCCAACACCCAGCTGGCGGGTGCTCCCATCGAGCTTGTCTCGGTGCCCCGGCGTGAGATGCGTCTGCGCACCGTCTTAGCACCGGTCGTGCCGCTCTACGACTACATCTTCATCGACTGCGCACCGTCGCTCGACCTGCTGACCGTCAATGCCCTCTGCGCGGCGGACACGGTCATCATCCCGATGCAGTGCGAGTTCTTCGCGCTGGAAGGATTGAGCGAACTGATGACGACCCTAAAGACCGTGCGCAAAAAGTACAACCGCTACCTGGACATCGAGGGCGTGCTCTTCACGATGTATTCCGGGCGGCTGAACCTGACGATGCAGGTCGTCGCGCAGGTCAAAAAGTACTTTGGCGACAAGGTCTACCGCGCCGTCATCCCCCGCACCGTGCGCCTGAGCGAGGCACCCAGCTTTGGTATGCCCATCAATTTCTATGAGCCGAACGGCAAGGGCTGCGACGCCTACATGGAACTGGCACGGGAATTTTTAGCCAACAACGAACGGTAAGGAGGGACGCCCATGGCAAAAAAAAAGCTGGGCGGGCTTGGCAAAGGGTTGGACAGCCTGTTTGCCGAACTGCCCGATATCAGCGATGAGCCGTCCAGCTCGACCCTGCCGCTGCGGGAAATCGAGCCGGACCCCGAACAGCCCCGCAAACGCTTTGACGAGGATGCGCTGAATCAACTGGCCGACAGCATCACCGAAAACGGCCTGCTGCAGCCCATCGCGGTGCGGCCTAAAAAGGTGGGCACCGGGTACATCATCATTGCGGGCGAGCGCCGCTGGCGTGCCGCCCGGCTGGCGGGCCTGGACGAGGTCCCGGTCATCATCAAGGATGTGACCGACGAGCAGGCCGCCGCGCTGGCACTGATCGAAAACCTGCAGCGCGAGGACCTGGACCCCATCGAGGTGGCCGAGGGCTGCCGACAGCTCATCGACAAGTACGGCCTGACCCAGGAGAGCGCCGCCAAAAAGCTGGGCAAAAGCCGCAGCGCCGTCACCAACAGCCTGCGCCTGCTGGCCCTTCCCGAGGATGTGCGCCGCATGGTCAGCGCGGGCAAGCTGAGTTTCGGCCACGCAAAGGTGCTGCTGGGCCTGCCCAGCGCCGAGTTGATGCAGCAGGCCGCCGCCGAGGTCGCCGCACAGAATTTGAATGTGCGCCAGACCGAGGCCCTGTGCAAGAAGCTGGCCAAGCCCGCCAAGCCGCCGAAGGAAAAGGATAACTTCACCCGCCCGAAGCGTGCCGTCGAGGTCGAAGCCGCCCTGAAAGAGGTGACCGGCAGCGAGGTCCACGTGGAATACAAGGACGGAAAAGGCTCACTGAAAATCGACTTTTACAGCGACGATATGCTGCAAAAGTTCGTGAGCCTGCTGGGAATGTATGACCCGGAGGGATGAGCCGCCGTTATAAAGCCTTCCCCCCGAGGGGGAAGCCTTGTAGGGGCGGGGCATGCCCCGCCCGCAGCCTACCCATAAAATGCTATTTATTTGTAAAGCCGCGGGCCGGACATGTCCGGCCCCTACAAAAGCAAATATTGAATAGAGGAGTACCACTATGTTAGACATTCGTTTTGTCCGTGAAAACCCGGACGCCGTCAAGGAAAACATCAGGAAAAAGTTCCAGGACGCCAAGCTGCCCCTCGTCGATGAGGTCATCGCGCTTGACGCCGAGTACCGCGCCGCCATCGGTGAGGCCAGCGACCTGCGCGCAAACCGCAACAAACTGTCCAAGCAGATCGGCGCGCTGATGGGCCAGGCCAAGAAAGACCCCTCCAAGGCTGCCGAGGCCGAGGAAATCAAAAAGCAGGTCACGGCCCAGGCTGACCGCCTGAAGGAGCTGGAGGCCAAGGAGACCGAGCTGCAGGCCAAGATCCAGGAGATCATGTACACGATCCCCCAGATGATCGACCCCAGCGTGCCCATCGGCCCCGACGACAGCCATAACGTCGAGGTCCAGCGCTTCGGCGAGCCCGTTGTGCCCGACTATCCCATCCCGTACCACGTGGACATCATGGAGAGCTTCGACGGCATCGACCTTGACGCCGCAGGCCGCGTCTCCGGCAACGGCTTCTACTACCTGCTGGGCGACATTGCCCGCCTGCACGAGGCTGTGCTGGCCTACGCCCGCGATTTTATGATCGACAAGGGCTTTACCTACGTCATCCCCCCGTTCATGATGCACGGCGACGTGGTCAAGGGCGTTATGTCCTTCCCTGAAATGGACGCTATGATGTACAAAATCGAGGGTGAGGACCTGTACCTGATCGGCACGTCCGAGCACACGATGATTGGCCGCTTCATCGACCAGACGCTGGACGGTGCCAAGCTGCCCCTGACCCTGACCAGCTACAGCCCCTGCTTCCGCAAGGAGAAGGGCGCCCACGGCATCGAGGAGCGCGGCATCTACCGCATCCATCAGTTCGAGAAGCAGGAGATGATCGTCGTCTGCAAGCCCGAGGACAGCATGGACTGGTACGACAAGCTGTGGAAGAACTCCGTCGAGCTGTTCCGCTCCATGGAGATCCCCGTCCGCCAGCTGGAGTGCTGCTCCGGCGATCTGGCCGATCTGAAGGTCAAGAGCTGCGACATCGAGGCGTGGAGCCCGCGCCAGCAGAAGTACTTCGAGGTCTGCTCCTGCTCCAACCTGGGCGACGCCCAGGCCCGCCGCCTGCACATCCGCTTTAAGGATGAGAACGGCAAGACCCAGCTGGCCCACACGCTGAACAACACCTGCGTGGCCCCGCCGCGTATGCTGATCGCCTTCCTGGAGAACCACCTGCAGGCCGACGGCACCGTGACCATCCCCGAGGTCCTGCGCCCCTACATGGGCGGCAAGGCCGTGCTGGTGCCCAACAAGAAGTAATTTGGCAGAGTGCCTTCCCCTGAGGGGGAAGGTGGCCGAGGCCCCGCCCGAGGCCGGATGAGGGGAAAGCTGCTGTGGCCGCCCATAACCGGGTAACTGCCGTAAGTTCACCCCTCATCAGTCCGCCTTGCGGACAGCTTCAGTCTCCGCGCTAAGAGCCGCCTTCGGCGGTTGCGCTCCGACACGCGCCTGCGGGCGCAGCCCCTCGTGGGAAACCTTTAGAGTTTTCCCCCGCATTGCACCCGCAATGCGGGATTTTTTTTGCATTTTTGAAAAAAATCGGGAAAAACTACTTGACATAGGGGAGAATGTCGGCTATAATAATATAGCGTTCTCAAGAGCGCGACGACAAATGTGGCGGTATAGCTCAGTTGGCTAGAGCATTCGGTTCATACCCGAAGTGTCACCGGTTCAAATCCAGTTACCGCTACCACATGATACAGGATTTCGCTAAAATACTTGGGGGTCGGTTGCAATAGTAGCCGATAAGTTGCTTGCTGTTTTAGCGAAATCTTGTATTATATGGCCCGTTGGTCAAGCGGTTAAGACACGGCCCTTTCACGGCTGTAACATGGGTTCGATTCCCGTACGGGTCACCAAAAAGCTCAACTTCGCAAGAGGTTGAGCTTTTTTCTTTTTATTATACATTGTAAGGAGTAGAGGAGTACGGGAATCGAACAGCCCGGGCCCCGCGTCCGCGTCCCGCGGGGCAAAAACAGCCCCGCGGGCTGTTTTTAGGGCGCGGGAGATGGACGGGAGGGTCACCAAGGTAGTCCCTAATTTCCTTTACCTTTTGACGTGTAACCACAATCGTACCAAACTTTTGAAGTAAAAGGCAAAACATGCAGTATCTTCAATTGCCGTCATAAAAAGATTGACCTTTCTCTGTATTCGCTTTATAATAAAGCTAAAATGAAAGCGCAGAAAGGAAACACAAATGAGCGTCGAAGATCGCGATTGGTACAGAGAAGATTTTAAACGCAAAGAGAAAGAATACGGTGGGGATTTCAGTCTCAACAGTGAGCCCAAGCATAAGAAAAAGTCTACTGGTAAAAAGAAAAAGCAGCAGCTCGCCCAACCCGCACGCCCCGCTATAAGTAGCTGGCGGCGGACGCTGAATAGTGTGCTGATGATTTTGCTGTGCGCGATCCTTACGGCGTCCAGCTGCTATACATTCTTTGAGCAGAGTGGCCGCAGTGTGCGGATGTATGCCCCTATGCTGCTGCTGGAAATTTGTCTGTTCAAATATGCGTATGATACAAGTAAAACGGCAGAGAAACCGGGAATCCTGAACTTTGTTGCTCTCCTGCTTTGCGGAATGTCCATTATTATGATGGCTTTATTTACGATTCTGTCAATCCTCAATTTCTGACAACAAAAGGCGGGCACTGCACGGTGCCCGCCTTTGCCTGTTCCTACGGTTGTTCCTCCGCCCTGACCACCGTTACGGTACACTGCGCTGTAAACCCGCCGCAGTCGGCGGTCAGGGTTGTGGTGCCGTAATTCACGGGGACGAGCCAGGAGCCGTCGAAGCGGGCGATGCGCTCGTCGGCGATGTGATAGGTCACGGCGGGGTGGTCGGTGGTGTCCTCCGGCAGAAGATGGCAGACTGCGCCGACGCGGCTGGCGTAGGCGTAGTCGGACTCGCGCGTGCCGTCGGCGGTGATCCAGGTCACAAGCTCGTCGTCAAAATACAGCGTGTAGTCGTCCAAAGCAATGCCGCGCAGCGGGCTGGACACCTGCACCGGGCAGCTGGCGGAAATTTTCCCGTCGGCGCTTTGCAGCGTCAGGGTGGTCGAGCCGCCGCGCAGACCGGTCACAATGCCGCTGGGATCGACCTCGGCAATCGTGTCATCGGCCACAGACCAGCGCCACTCGGTCAGGGCGGCGCGGCGGGGGCTGACCGCACGCCCGTCGGCATCCTCGTAGAGGACGGCGGTCTCGGCGGTCTGGGTCTTTTCGACCTGCACGGTGTCGGGCAGGGTCACGGCGGCCACCGGCGCGCCGCAGGCCGTCAGGCCCAGCAGCAGGGCGGGCAGAACAAAAAACAGCGATTTCATGCAAAAGCCCCCTTTTGGCAGTATCATACCACAATGCGCCGCCGCAGGCAACTGTTGCACTTTTGGGCAAATGCGTGTACAATAAACTATATACTTTTGCAAAAGGGGGGCCGGGCATGGAGCGGACGGCGGGCGGCATCACCTACACGCTGACGCGGCGGCGGGTGCGCAACATCAACCTGCGCGTGCGGGCCGATGGCAGTGTGGCGGCCAGTGCGTCGCCGCGGGTGCCTGCGGCTTATGTGGACGCCTTTGTCACGGCGCGGGCCGACTGGGTGCGCACCGCACAGGCGCGTGCGGCGGCCCGGCGCGAACGAGAGGCCGCCGAGGCCCCCGCGCTGCCGCCCAAGGCCGAGGCACTGGCCTATATGCAGGCGCTGTGCCGGGCATACTATCCGCAATTCGCGGCGACCTGCCCGGGCGGCGCGATGCCCAAAATTGCGGTGCGCGACATGAACACCCGCTGGGGGTCGTGCAGTCTGCGCACCGGCACGCTGGCGTTTGCGCGGCGGCTCTGCACGATGCCGCTGCCCGCGCAGGAGTACGTTGTTGTGCATGAGTTCTGTCACTTTGCCCACCCCGACCACAGCCCGGCGTTCTGGGCCGCGGTGGCGGAGGTGCTGCCGGATTATAAGCAGCGGGAACGGATGCTGAAGCTGCGGTGAGAGCGGGAGTTTGCCGCGATTGCCCGTGAACGGGGTGCCGGCGGAAGGTTTGCCCTCATCCGACCTTCGCGTTCGCTCGGCCACCTTCCCCCGGAGGGGAAGGCTTCATACTCTACAAACAAGGGAGGTTCCCATCTTGCCGTCTCCACAGAAAAAATATACGACGCTGGTCAGCAATACGCTGCTGTTTGCCATCTCCAACTTCAGCTCCAAGCTGCTCAGCTTCTTCATCCGCCCGTATCTGAGCTACGCGCTCGACTCGCCGGACGTTATGGGCGTGTCCAGCCTTTTGCAGCAGGCCACAAACCTGCTGATCCCGGTGGTCAGCCTTGGCGTGGCCTATGCGGTCATCCGGTTCGGGCTGGACAAAGCGACCAACAAATCCAGCGTCTTTGTCAACGGCGCGGCGACTATCGGGCTGGGCTTTGTGGTGCTGCTGCTGGCCATGCCGCTGGTGCGGCTCATCCCCAACGCTGCGGAGTACCTGGGCTTTTTGTACCTCTGCGTGCTGGCCAGCTGTATGAGAACGCTGTGTACCCAGTTCATCCGCTCGCGGATGCTGAACCGGCTGGTCGCCATAGACGGTGTGCTGACAACGCTGAGCCTGCTGCTCTACTACCTGCTGTTCCTGAGCGTCTTAAAAATGGGCGCAGCCGGCTTTTTGCTGGCAAACGCGCTGGCGGATTTGACATCCATGGTGTTTGTCTTCATTGCGGGCGGGTGCTGGCGGTACTTCAAGCCCAAGGCGTTTGACAAGGCGCTGTGGAAGGAGATGCTGCGCTACTGCCTGCCGATGATCCCGGCGTCCATCAGCTTTTGGATCATCAACGCCAGCGACATGTTCTTTGTGCAGGGCATGTGCGAGGGCTACGCGGGCCGCAGCGGCAACCACTGGGTCGGCCTGCTGTCGGCGGGGTACTTCCTGCCGCAGATCATCACGATTTTGGGCAGCATCTTCTACGAGGCGTGGCAGCTCTCCGCCGTGACCGAGGAGACGGACCGCGAGGCGTTCTTCTCCAAGATATTCCGCGTGTATGCCAGCGTGCTGTTCTGCTGCGTGGCGGGCATCATCATGCTGTGCCAGCTGCTCATGCGGGTGTTCAAGGCTGAATATTTTGACGCCTGGACGTTTGTTCCGTTCCTGACGCTCTGCTCGATGCTGACCTGCCTGAACCAGTTCCTGAACAGCGTCTACGTCGTGTATAAACGGTCTACCGGCTCGCTGTTCACAATGCTGGCCGGTGCGGTGCTGAACCTGATTCTGAACTACCTGTTCATTTTGCAGTGGGGCCCGTGGGGCGTCACCCCGGCCAGCTTCCTGAGCCTGATGCTGGTGTTTTTGCTGCGCGCCTACTCGACCCGCGGTCTGCTGGAGATCGACTTCCACCCGGCGTGGCTTGTGCTGAATCTGGCGCTGGTGCTGGCGGAGATCTGGTGCATGATGAACCTGACCCATTGGGCGCTGCCCGTCGTGGGCATCACCGCGGTGGTCTGCGTGCTGAACATCCGCGAGGTGCTGAGCATGCTGGATACGCTGATCGGGAAGTTTTTGAAGAAACGGAAAAATTGATTTTGATTTGCCTTCCCCCTCGGGGGAAGGTGTCTGTGGCCCCGACCACAGACGGATGAGGGGCAAGCTTGCGGTACTGATCCGCTTATGGGTTGCCGCCGGAAGGCTGCCCCTCATCCGGCGCTGCGGCGCCACCTTCCCCCTCGGGGGAAGGCTTAAAGGAGCTTATTATGGAAAACAACGCTATCCTCTCCGCCCTCTCCGCCCGCAAAAGCGTGCGGGTATTCACCCCCGACCCCGTCACGCCGGACGAGCGGGCGGCCATCCTGAACGCGGCGTTCCAGGCACCGACGGCGGGCAACCAGCAGCTGTACACGATCCTGGACATCACCGACCCGGCGCTGAAGGCCACGCTGGCCGACCTGTGCGACCACCAGCCGTTCATTGCCGGGGCGCCGCTGGTGCTGGTGTTCCTGGCCGACTGCCGCCGCTGGCTCAACGCCTACCACGCCGCGGGCATCACAGACGCCCGCAAGCCCGGGGCAGGGGACTTGATGCTGGCCGTGGCCGACACCTGCATTGCCGCCCAGAACGCCGTGGTCGCCGCCGAGTCTCTGAGCATCGGCAGCTGCTACATAGGCGACGTCCTCGAGAATGCGGAGGCCATGCGCGACGCCCTGCACTTGCCGCAGTACGTTGTGCCCGCCTGTATGCTGGTGTTTGGCCGCCCCACGGAGCAGCAGCAGCGCCGCCCCAAGCCCGCCCGCTTTGCCGAGCAGGCCGTCGTCTGCGAGAATGTGTACACGGACCGCACGCCCGACGAGCTGCGCGCCGACTTTGCGGCGAAAGCCGCCGCCAACGGCCAGCTCGACTACGACTTTGACAAAGCCGTGCAGGCATTTTGCAAGCGCAAGTACGCGAGCGACTTTTCCCGGGAGATGACGAGAAGCGCAGAGATTTACTGGAAAGAGTTTTTGTGATTGGCAGAGAACGCAGGGGCGGAGCCCATATCCGCCCGGGAGCGTTGCCGCTGCCGCCGCGCCCTTGCAATCTCTACAAATAAACCACCCCCACCCAACCGTAGATGTTCTGCGGCTGGGTGGGGGCTTTCTTATTGATTGAGGGTGAAATTATATAGCAGACCGTCAATAAATTGCATGCTTGCCTTATTGCGTGCGTAGGGGCGACCATGGGCCGCCCGCCAACTTACCGCCGCAACGCATTTTCCGGGACAGTTTTCTTGCAAGGCAAACGGGCACGGGCGAGCAATGCTCGACCCTACAAGCGTTTTTCGACAGTCTGCTATATTTTGGTTGTATCCTGTAGTTTATGCTCTGGCGTAACGAAGCTGCTGGTATTGTCAGCTTTTAGATTGGCGTTGGATACAGGATTTCCGGCGTTATCAATTTTACGGATATAGACAGTGCAGAGTTAGCTTTTGTTGTGTGTGACATGAAAAGTATCCTGATCACCAACAGTCTTTTCCAGACTATATGTACCCTGTTTGAAGCCAAAATCATCAATACGGAACCAGGTTGTATTATGGGGAGTCGGAGTAGCGGGATATGGCTTATAATATAAATGAAAAGAACATGTGAAGTCTCCCTTATATCCGGCAGGAGGAGTTTCCTTTATAACATAAGTTTGGCCAGTTTGATCTCCGGTAGTTAGGAAAGCAGAATACCCGATCTTATCTCCCTCATGCAGTTTGACAGGAATGGAGCATTCTCCTTTACTATCACTGGTGAATTCGGCAACAGTGGTTGAGCCGTTCTTAATAGCAAAGGTAGCACCGGACAGCGCTTTTCCATCAGGGTCAGTGACGCGCAGATTCAATTTGGCAACGGGAAAGCGCATAATGGTAAGCTGCCTTTTATCCATATCGATAGCAAATGGATTGTCATTTCCGTTATTCTGTATGGAATTGAGATGATAGTCGTCCCCCTCATTGAAAACATTGATATAGATTTTTGTACTGCTGGGAATGACTTGGTAGCCATTAGGAACTTCAGCTTCGGTGATAGTAGTCAGCGTATCCCCGATAACAGTGTTGGGACGAGGGTGTTCCTTAGGAGAAATATCCAACAGAATATCACCGTTTTCATTAGAGGTCACATCAATGGAGTTATTGTCGCTCTGAATGTGATATTTTCTGTTTGCAAAAGGCGCAGAGTTTTTAGTTTCAATATCCTGCAAGTGGATAATGAACTGCTTTTCATTTGCTGTAACAGTGCTGCCGGTCGTACCGCCGCCGGAAATGCCACCCCCGGTGCTGCCCCCGCCGGTTTCACCCCCGCCGGAGGGGTCATTTTTCTTCGGCGTCGGCACAACAACAGCCTCATCACTGCCGATATTTACACTCGCGGTGGTTCCCGCGTTCGTGTATACGACCTGTATCCCATCGACGCTGGTATACACTAAGTATAAAACCTGCCCGCTGGCGTTGCAGGTCATCCCCTGCACGGTACCCTTGACCCCGGCATCCGAAGAAATCCCAGCAGGCGTAATATTGCCCGCAGGCGGGTTGTTTACATGCAGCAGATACTGCCCGCTGCCCTCGGTAAGTGCTACATCTCCGCCGGTCACGGTGGGGGCCTCGTTTGTCAACGTGCCTGCCCAGCTTGTCAGAGCATCTGCACCATCGCTTTTTCCCGTTATCGATGCGTTCTGCACCAAGGCGTAGTTCTGCGCACCCTGCCGGGTCGCCGTCATCACACACGCCTGCGCCTCGCTGACGGCCTGCTTTTCCTTGGCGCTGTCAATGTACCCGGTCAGTGCCGGGACGGCAAAGGCCGCCAGCACACCCAGAATCACCAATACCACGATCAGCTCCACCAGCGTAAAGCCGCCGCGGCTGCGCGGGGTTCGTTTCAGACCTGTCATAGGGATGCCTCCTCTTTACTCGGCGGGGTCAAAAATGCTCTGGTCGCGCTTGGCGTGCGCGCCGATGTTGTTGTATTCCAGCATCAGATACCCCTTGGCCCACTCGTCCAGCGCGGGGTCTGCGCCGTACTCGGCTGTGGTGCCGTCCACCTTCATGTAGTCGTTGGCGGCGGTCACAACGGGGGTGTTGTGCTTCATTTCCAGCAGGTACTCGTAGTAGTCGCTCAGGGGCAGACCCGCCTGCTGCAGCAGGGTGGGGGTCAGCATGACCATGTCCATGCGGTTCAGCGGGTCGGTGGTGCTGGTGGCGGCTGCCGTGTGCTCCAGCGGGTAGTTGGCCCAGATGAAAAACGGCGTGCTGCGCTCCAAAATCTGCAGCTCGTTGTCGGTTTCGGCAAAGCTGGCGTCGGCCACATGGCCCACAAAGCTGGGCGCGTGGTCACCGGCCATGGCCACAATGACCTTGCGGCCCGTCTTTTCGTACTGCGCGGTAAAGTAATCGCACAGCTCCTGCACGGCGGCGTCGGTCATTTTGATGCAGCTCAGGTATTCGTCCATCAGCGCATCGTAGTCGCCGTAGTCGGTGGCGGCGTGGACAATATCCAGCGACGCATCGTTCATATCGTAGTCGCCGTGGCTCTGGATGGAGACCAGGAAGCTGAACCGCGGCTTGTCCTCCGGCATGGCCTCGTACATCGTTTCCCAGTCGCGGTAGGTGGCCGAGTCGGTCTGGTACGGGCGGTCCCCGTAGGTCTCCTGCGTGGTAAAATCGCTCTGGAAATGGGTCTCGTCAAAGCCCAGCGCCAGCCAGGCGGAGTCGCGGCGATAGTTGGAGTTCGTGTAGGGATGGGCGGCCATCGTGGAGTAGCCCAGACCCTTGAGGTAGCTGACAACGCTGTTGGCGTTGTACAGGTTCAGCCAGTTGAACGGCGTGATGCTGGGCATCAGGATCAGCGAGTTGGAGGTCAGCATCTCGTACTCGGTGGAGTTTGTGCCGCCGCCCACATGGGGGCTGATCGTGTGGCCGTAGACCGAGTTGGGCAGGTTCTTGGTGACCGGCATGATGTCGGTGTCGGCCTGCAGGTCGGTGACAAGGTCAAAGTCGTAGAAGCTCTCGGACAGGATCAGCACAATGTCGGGGTAGTCCTCGGCACTCTCGGGGCTGGCAGGGGCGGTGTAGTCGTCGGCCTTGCGGGCGGTGTTCACCGCCGCGGCGTCGTTGTAGTTCTCCGGCTCAATGACAGGGTCGGCCATCAGGCTGGTGGCCTCAATCGTCCCGGCCAGATAGCCGTAGGTGTAGTAGGTGTTCTGCCACGCCCAGCCGTAGGTCGTCTTGGGCTTGATGGTCACGGGGCCGAAGTAGCCGAAGAACATGACCAGAAACACGCCCAGTGCGCTGCCCGCCGCCCGCACGCCGCGGGCCTTCCAGCCGGCGCGCTTAGGCGCACCCTTGACCAGCTGCGCCTGCACGAACGCAATCGCCAGAATCGGCAGGTAGAGCAGCACGATCTTCACAACGTCCTGCGTGATTTTCAGGGTGTAGCTGCCCATGACCTCGGCGGCGGTGCCGAGATTCAAAATGTCCTGGGGCATCAGCGCCGAGCCGTGCAGGTCGCGGGTGTAGTAGTTGATGAGCGCAATGACGGTGAACACCGCGCCCGAAATGCCCGTTGCGCGGCTCCACTTGCCGAGCAGCGCAAACAAAATCAGCGTCAGGCAAAAGGCGGTCAGCGCGTTGAGCGGCGCGTAGAGCGGCCATTGAAGCTGCAAAAAGCTCTCGGTCACGCCGTCGGACAGCTCCAGCTGATAGCGGGAGATGAACCCCACCGCCACCGCCAGCAGGCAGGGGAGCACCCCCTGCAAGAGAAATTTCTTCCAGTTAAAGTTTTTCAAATGCTGCATAGGTGATGAATAAATACCTTTCTCTGTAAATTTTGTACATAACTATACATAATATATTATAACACGACACCACAAAAAAAGAAAGAGGCGCAAGCAGCACCTCTTTGGATATAGAATGATGTTTGTCCGGAATACGGATAGTACAATACGCCTGCCCGCAGGGAGCGGCCTATATGCCGCCCGCACCTCCCGGCCAGCACCTGTCTCTTATACACATCTCCGAGCCCACGAGACACTGAGCGAT
>ERZ1026941.700-NODE-700-length-12292-cov-5.839258_pt1 | contig 12292 bp, 9 predicted proteins | sample MGYA00519305_ERZ1026941 | MGnify/ENA primary metagenome ERZ1026941 (study PRJEB26926, sample SAMN06164614) | human gut metagenome | biome: ENVO:00009003; feature: ENVO:2100002; material: ENVO:00002003 | host: Homo sapiens | place: USA | collected 2012 ...
AAGCGATCGCCGCCCATTGCGGCGAACGGATTCTCTACATCAGCGTTATGAACAACCTCTCGGTGGACTGCGACTGCGACGCGCATCCCGAACCGCCCCGCATGGGCGACATCGGCATCCTCGCCTCGCTGGACCCCGTGGCGCTGGACCAGGCGTGCGTCGACCTGGTGTACGCCTCGCCCGACGAGGGCAAGGTCCATCTGATCGAACGCATGGAGTCGCGCCACGGCATCCACACGCTCGAACACGCCGAAGCCATCGGCATCGGCAGCCGGCAGTACGAGTTGGTCGATCTGGACAAATAGCGGAAGCGGCACGTCCCGTGGAAGACATCCCCGTTCCTTGGGGATGTCTTTTTTTTGCCCGCGGCGGAACGGAGCCATCCGCCCGGGGCGTGCCGGCGCGCGCGTTTGTTCACAAAATGTTCATTAAAAGCCCCGAAGCATGTTTCCTTTCCGGAGAACTATCCCTATATTTGCTTTCGTGCAAGGTTCTCCGCCGACGGCTGTCGGCACGAGATCAAAAGGGAACTCCTGTGAAAATCAGGGACTATTCCCGTAGCTGTAAGCCCCGTTGCGTTCCGCACACTCTTTAGCCACTGTCCCCCGGGACGGGAAGGCGTGCGGAAGGGGCGAGTCAGAAGACCTGCCTTGCCGGGAAGGGTGGCCGCCTTCGGGATTTAGGGCGATACCCGGACCTTTTTATACCGAACATGTTTTTCGAGGGAATTCCGCCCTTTTCTGCGGCCGCAACAGAAGAGAACGGGGTTTCGCACCGCACAGACACACAACAAATATGGGATAAATATGGGCATTTCGGAAATTTACATCGTCAAACGCGACGGCAAACGGGCGCCGTTCTCGGTCGAAAAGATCAAACGCGCGATCAGCAAGGCGTTCCTCTCGGTGGGCGGCTACGCCACGGACGACGACCTCACGTCGGTGTTGAGCCGCGTCCGCGTCTCGGACGGCATGTCGGTCGAGGAGATTCAGAACCAGGTGGAGGTGGCCCTGATGGCCGAGCGTTATTTCGCCGTGGCCAAGAGCTACATGCTCTACCGCCAGAAGCACTCCGAGGACCGCGAAGACCGCGAGAAACTCGAATTCCTGATCAACTACTGCGACGCGAAGAACCCCGCGACGGGGTCGAAATACGACGCCAACGCCAACGTCGAGAACAAGAACATCGCCACGCTGATCGGCGAACTCCCGAAGCGGAACTTCATCCGCCTGAACCGCCGTCTGCTGACCGACCGCATCAAGGAGATGTACGGCAAGGAGCTGTCGGACAAATACCTGCGTCTGCTCAACGGCCACTTCATCTACAAGAACGACGAAACGTCGATGGCCAACTACTGCGCCTCGATCACGATGTACCCGTGGCTGCTGGGCGGCACGCTGTCGGTGGGCGGCAACTCGACGCGCCCGACCAACCTCAAGTCGTTCTGCGGCGGGTTCGTCAACATGGTCTTCATCGTCTCGTCGATGCTCTCGGGAGCCTGCGCGACGCCCGAATTCCTGATGTACATGAATTATTTCATCGAACAGGAGTACGGCGAGGATTACTACACGCGCGCCGACGAAGTGGTCGACCTCTCGAAGAAACGGCGCACGATCGACAAGATGATCACCGACTGCTTCGAGCAGATCGTCTACTCGATCAACCAGCCCACCGGGGCGCGGAATTTCCAGGCCGTGTTCTGGAACGTCGCCTACTACGACCGCTACTATTTCGAGTCGCTTTTCGGGGAATTCGTCTTCCCGGACGGCTCGAAACCCCACTGGGAGTCGCTGTCGTGGTTGCAGAAACGGTTTATGACGTGGTTCAACCGCGAACGCACGAAAACCGTGCTGACCTTCCCCGTCGAGACGATGGCGCTGCTGACCCGCGACGGCGACGTGATGGACCGCGAGTGGGGCGACTTCACGGCCGAAATGTACGCCGCGGGGCACTCGTTCTTCACCTACATCAGCGACAACGCCGACTCGCTGTCGTCGTGCTGCCGCCTGCGGAACGAGATCCGGGACAACGGGTTCAGCTACACGCTGGGCGCCGGAGGCGTCTCGACGGGTTCGAAGAGCGTGCTGACGATCAACCTGAACCGCTGCATCCAGTACGCCGTGAAGAACGGCATGCACTACCTCGCCCATCTGGAGGAGATAGTGGACCTGGTGCATAAGGTGCAGATAGCCTACAACGAGAACCTCAAGAAACTGAAGGCCAAGGGCATGCTGCCGCTCTTCGACGCGGGGTACATCAACCTCGCACGGCAGTATCTCACCGTCGGCGTCAACGGGCTGGTCGAGGCTGCGGAATTCCTGGGCATCCGCATCGACGACAACGACGACTACGCCGCTTTCGTGCAGGGGGTATTGGGGCTGATCGAGCGTTACAACCGGAAATACCGCTCGAAGGAGGTGATGTTCAACTGTGAGATGATCCCGGCGGAAAACGTCGGCGTGAAGCACGCCAAGTGGGACCGCGAGGACGGATATGCCGTGCCGCGCGACTGCTACAACTCCTATTTCTACGTCGTGGAGGACGAGTCGCTGAACGTCATCGACAAGTTCCGCCTCCACGGACGCCGCTACATCGAGCATCTCACGGGCGGCTCGGCCCTGCACATGAACCTCGAGGAGCACCTCTCGAAGGAGCAGTACCACCACCTGCTGCGCGTGGCGGCCGCCGAAGGATGCAACTACTTCACGTTCAACATCCCCAACACGATGTGCAACAAGTGCGGGCACATCGACAAACGCTACCTGAAGGAGTGCCCCGCATGCCACTCGGACGACGTGGACTACCTGACGCGCGTGATCGGCTACATGAAGCGCGTTTCGAACTTCTCGGCGGCTCGCCAGCAGGAGGCCGCACGGCGTTATTACGCCAAGGCGGAGTAGGATGGTGCGGTATCACAATTTCGACGTGGTGTTCGCCGAGATTCCCGGCGAAACGACCCTGGCGCTCAACATCACGGGCTGTCCCAACCGCTGCCCGGGATGCCACAGCCCGCACTTGCAGGCGGACGAAGGGCGCGTGCTCGACGAGGCGGAACTGCTGGGGCTGCTGGCCCGTTACGGACGTTCGGTGACCTGCGTCGCATTCATGGGCGGCGACGCCGGGCCGCACAAGATCGCCCGGCTGGCAGGGACCGTACGGAAAACCTGCCCGGAGCTGCGCACGGCATGGTATTCGGGCCGGGAGGAGCTGCCGGAGGGTTTCGAGGCCGCGGCATTCGACTACGTCAAACTGGGCGGATGGGTCGAGGCGCTGGGGCCGCTGACGGCGCCGACGACCAACCAGCGGCTCTACCGGGTCGGACCGGACGGGACGATGGAGGACATCACGAAGCTGTTCCGGCGCAAGCCGTGACGCGACGCCGTTTTGCCGGTGGGAGCCGGAAATTCAGAGATTAGTTCAGCGTTGTCTGCCATGCAACGACCTTACGGCCGGCTCCCACGGCAAATGGTGCGAAAACCGCCTGGAACGGCGGTTTTTTTCATAACTTTGCCGCATGAATCATTCGTTTCGATACACCGCCCGGGATTTCACGGCGGAACTGCCCGCCGCAGCATACGTCGCCCGCTTCCGCGACGCCGAACGGGTGGGCGGCTATTGCCGGGAGTGCGGCAACTACGGCCGCAGCTGGGGATGCCCGCCGTTCGGGTTCGATATGGAGGAGTACGTCACGCGTTACGGCACGGCGCTGCTCGTCGCGACCAGAATCACGCCCGAGGAGCCGGGACTCCCGGTCTCCGAAGCGGGACGCCTGATCCTGCCCGAACGGCAGCGGCTCGAACGACGGCTGCTGGAGATGGAACGGCAATACGGCGGACGCTCGTTCGCCTACGTCGGAACGTGCATTCACTGTCCCGAAGGGAGTTGCACGCGCCCCGAAGGCAGGCCCTGCCGCCATCCGGAACTGGTGCGGCCGTCGCTCGAAGCCTGCGGGTTCGACGTGGCACGCACGGCCTCCGAACTGTTCGGAATCGAGATGAAGTGGGGTAGCGGAGGCCGCATGCCCGAGTACCTGACGCTCGTATGCGGATTTTTCCACGACGCAGAATCGGTCGTATGGAACGGATAAGGGCGGTTTTCAACTGGAGCGGCGGCAAGGATTCGGCGCACGCGCCGCTGCGGGCCGTCCGGTCGGGCGCATACGAAATAATCGCGCGCTGACGACCGTCGGCACCGGCAAGGAGCCTGACGCGCAGTCAGACGTTGAGCTGGTTGCCCTCGGCAAACAGGGAGTCGAGAATCAGGCACAGTTCGGAGAGAAGCTCCTCCTCGTCCAACCCGCCGTTCAGGGAGAAGAATTTTCCCGGAGGCGTGCAGTACTGCACCGTCGAGGCGGCCTCGCAGGACTCGATGCCGCAGATGATGACCGCATCGACGTCGTCCTCGTGGCGCAGCATGGCGTTGTAGAACGCCAGCAGGTAGCGCGGAGTGCTTATCGGCGGAACGAGCACCATCGTTCCCGAGGCGTCGAACTTGTCGGGTGAGTTGATCACCTTCAGGCCGTACTGGCCTGCGATCCGGCCGGCGGTCTTCGCCGGGACTCCATACAGCACGATATTCATAAGCGTTCGTCTTTGGAAAAAGGCGCGGCCGGCTTGCTGATCGCGTCCGCCCCCTTATGGCAGCAACGTGTCCGTTTCCTTGCCGCTCCTTTTCCGGTTTAACCGAATATCAGTATCAAAAGCTGTGCCGCCAGCACCCGCAGAAACATCGACAGCGGGTAGACCGTCGCGTAACCGACCGACGGAGCGTCGGACGAGGTCTGTTCGGCCGAATAGGCCAGCGCAGGCGGGTTGGTCGAGGCCCCCGAAAGAACGCCGATCAGCGTATAATAGTTGAGTTTGTAGTAGAAGCGTCCGAAAATGCCCGCCAGCAGGAGCGGCACGACGGTGATCACGGCCCCGTAGGCGATCCAGACATATCCGCCCGCCGCGAGCGTCGGCACGAACTCCTCGCCCGCACCCAGTCCCACGCCCGCCAGGAAGAGCGAGATGCCCACCTCGCGCAGCATCAGGTTGGCCGACATCGTCGTATAGGTGACCAGTTTGTAGTGCGGCCCGTAGCGGCCGATCAGGATGGCCACGATCAGCGGACCTCCGGCAAGACCCAGTTTCACGGGCTGCGGGATGCCCGGAATCCAGAACGAAATGCTGCCCAGCAGAACGCCCAGCGCGATGCCGGTGAAAATGGGGATCAGGTTGGGGTGGTTGAGCCGCTTGAGCGAGTTGCCGAAAAGCCGCTCGGCATGGGCCACCGACAGTTCGGGCCCCACGACCGTCACCCGGTCGCCGATCTGCAATTGCAGGTTTCCGGAGGCCACCAGGTCGATGCCCGAACGGTTGATGCGCGTGATCGTGACGCCGCACGTGGAACGGACCCGCAGTTCGGAGAGGGTCTTGCCGTTCAGCTCGGGCTTGGTGATCAGGATGCGCCGCGAAATCATCGCCTTGTCATGGACCATCGGCTCGGCGTCGACCTCCCGCCCGAGCAGGGCCACCAGCGCCTCGACATCCCGGGGCGCGGCGATCAGCAGGATGCGGTCGCCGCAATGAAGCGCCGTCGAAGCGTCAGCCAGTTCGGGGCTTCCGCCGCCGCGGCTGATGCGCGAAATGACGAAATCCCGCAGCGCAAGGTCCCGGATCTCGGCGACGGTCTTGCCGTTGACGGCGGCATTGACGATCTCGACGGAAAGACGCCGGGTCGTCAGGTCTTTCTGCGCGTCCGAATCCTGCCCGGCGGCGGCCTCTTCGCGTTTCACGTCGATGCGCAGCAGGTAGCGAAGCCCGATCAGCGTGAGGATGGCTCCCACGACGCCCAGCGGGTAGGCCACGGCGTACCCCGTGGCGATGTCCGGGGCATCGGCTCCGGCGTGCATGTCGCTGAAAGCCTGCTGTGCGGCGCCCAGTCCGGGCGTGTTGGTCACGGCGCCCGACATCACGCCGACCATCGTCGTCATGGACAAGCCCGTGATGTAATAGAGCGCCACCGTCGTGGCGACACCCAGCGCCACCACCAGCACCGCCAGTTTGTTGAGCGTGACGCCGCCCTTGCGGAACGAAGAGAAAAATCCGGGCCCGACCTGCAGGCCGATCGAATAGACGAAAAGAATCAGTCCGAACTCCTTGAGAAAGTGCATCAGGTGTTCGTCGACGTTCATGCCGAAATAGCTGAAGCCGATGCCGACGAACAGAATGCCCGTCACGCCCAGCGACACGCCGGCGACCTTGAGTTTGCCCAGCATGACACCCAACGCCACGACCAGCGCCAGAATCAGCACCGAGTGGGCCACACCTCCGCCCCAAAGCGACTCGGAGCCAAATAACAATCGTTCGATTAATTCCATATCCAATCCTCATCCGGTCGGCTTCCGTCCGGGAAAAATCCCGCCTGCCGAAAGGCGCAGCACCCGGCGGCAAAGTCCGACATAAAACAATAAGCATTACATAACCCGATGTCAAATACCCATCCCCCGGGGCTTCCTGACGTCGAATCGGCCTGGCAGGTCTTCTGACTTGCTCCTGTTCCGAAGCCTTCCCGGTCCTTGCGGGCCAGTGGCGAGATGTTCGGAGCCTTCACGGAGTTTCACAGCAGCGGGACTGTCCGGGATTTGCACCCGATTCCCTTTTCACTCTTCTTCCACGCCCGGGAAGGAGAGTACCAAACCTGCGGCAAAGATAACGCTTCTTTCCGAGAAACCGCCCGAAATCGCGGATTATTTTCACCAACCGCAGCCAGAAAGCGCCGGAAAGGATCCCATTCCGGCTTGCGCTTCCACCCGCAAAAACATCCCCAATATTACTTTAATGTACCAAATCCGAATTCAGTCGTTTCTACACATCTATTTTCCCTTTTGCTCTTGCCGCATTTTTGTTAACTTTGCAGCAATTATCTTCAGCCATTAATTTATGGGAAACGCATTGCATCCAAATGAACGAACTTTGATTTACATGCTGCGAAAAATATCGGTCGCATTGGGCAAAACCATCGTCTCGCTCATACTGATCGCCTTGCTGGCAATCTTTGTGACAAGCGTAAGCCCCGTATATGATTTCAGTGAGGCTAAACCCTTCAGCGGCCCCGACATTTTTAACCCATACTGGGGGGGGGAATCCGACATATGCTGGAAACGAGCCAATTTTCATACGCATACGCGCGTAAAGGGCATCCTGAACGAGTGCGAATATTGGCCGGCCGAAACCGATGAAGCCTACCGGAAATTCGGATATGACATCGTAACATTCTCGAATCACAATGAATTGACCCTACATCCGTACGATTCCCTGTTGCAGGTCAATGTCTACGAACACGGTATCAACCTATTCAAATACCATAAGCTGGTATTCGGTTGCGACGAAGTCAACCGCTTCGATCATTTGATCCCGCTTTTCGCTTCCCAAAAACAATTCCAGTTAGACCTGCTCGGAAAGGAGTCCGATTTCATCCAGATAAATCACCCCTTGAGAACGACGGGCACGTCGAAAAGCCACATGCAAAAACTCGGCGGTTACAGGATCATGGAACTCGACAGCGGAAAGAGCACCGAAAACGAGTACTGGGACTGGGCCCTCAGCGCCGGGCATTACAGTTTCGGGCTGGCCAACGACGACCTACATTACCCCGACAAATCCAGCCGCATTGCCGTGAGGTGCAATTTCCTGCATTGTCCGTCGGCGAGGTATGAAGACATAAAGGAAACGCTTCTCGGAGGGTGCTATTATGCGATGCGCATTCCCGACTACGGACATGGGGACTGGGAGGTGAAATACGCCAGAAACAGGAATCTGCCGTCGGTCGAGAAGATCGGACTCGACGGCGAAACGATCTACATCGCCTTGTCGCGCCAGGCGGACAGTATCAAGGTGACAGGGCAGGATCACACCACTCTGTCGCTGGCCCGGAACTCGTCCGCGGCCAGCTATACCATGAGGGACAATGACCCCTACGCACGTATTACGGCCTACTTTCCCGACGGAGAGGTGATCTACACCAATCCGTTCGCACGATACGACGCTTCCGTGGCACAAACTCCCTATATGGCTCCGGCGCATACGGTAAACATCCCGTTGACGATTCTTTTCAACTTTACGCTTCTTGTCCTGTGCGCGGGAGTGATCCTTACATTTTATAAAACAGTTATCAAATGGTAAAATTTCTGAACGAAAAGACCGACCTCACCCGCATATCTTCGGTACTCAGCCTGTTTACGCTCGTGGCGTTCCACTGGCCGTTCTTCCGGCTGGTGCTCGGCAACATCGAAGGGGGCTTCAACGGCGTATTGATCACCGGAGGGCTGGGCGTGCTGATGTTCGCGCTCAATTTTCTCATCTATTACCTCGTGCTCTTTCTCGGGCGCTTCGTCGGAAAGTGCATCCTTGCCTTCACATTCATAGGCAATGCCATAAGCCTCTATTTCATAAACACATACCAGGTGCTCATCACGGACAAGATGATGGGGAACGTATTCAACACCCGGTATTCGGAGGCTTCCGGATTCTTTTCATGGTCTGCCGTATGGTATCTCCTCTTCCTGGGCGTGGTTCCATGCATCTACATTTTTGCAAGGCGGTTCGACTACGGAAGCTGGAAGCGTTTTTTCGCCCGCACGGGCATCGCATTGGCGGTTTCTTTGGCCATCGCGCTGGTCAATATGCAGAACTGGCCGTGGATCGACCGCAACGCGCCCAAGCTCGGCAGCCTGGTCATGCCGTGGTCGTATACGGTCAACTCCGTACGCTACTATAATTCCGTAAAGAAGCAGAACCGGAAAGAGATTCCCCTGCCCGACGCGAAGATCGTTTCCGACAGCAAGGATGTATGCGTGCTGATAATAGGAGAATCCGCCAGAAGGGAGAATTTCTCTTTATACGGATACGGCAAGCCGACCAATCCGCTTCTGGAGAAAGACAGCGTGACCGCACTGATTGCAGATGCGGCCGCGACCTATACCACGGCAGGCGTGAAGGCCATTCTCGACCATAAGCCGTCCAACAAACTTTACGAAATCCTTCCGAACTATCTCAACCGCAGCGGCGTGGATGTGGTATGGCGCAGCAACAATTGGGGAGAGCCTCCCGTACATATCGACAAATACTACAAGCCGAAAGAGCTCAAGGAGCGGAATCCCGAAGCCGACGACAGGTACGACGGCATTCTGCTCGCAGGCCTCCGCGAAGAGATACTCTCCGGCAGCAAGGACAAGATGCTCGTCGTACTCCATACCAGCACGAGCCACGGCCCCACGTACTATAAGAAATACCCGCCGGAGTTCGAGGTGTTCAGTCCCGTATGCACTACGGTGGAGATGTCCAAAGCGGATCCGAAGGAGCTGATGAATGCCTACGACAACACCATCGTCTACACGGATTATCTCATTCATTCCGTAATAGAAATTCTTCGCGGGATTCCCCAAAGGCGCAGTTGCGTGATCTTCGTATCCGACCACGGAGAGTCCCTCGGCGAGGGGAATCTGTATATGCACGGCGTGCCCATACTTGTCGCGCCGAAGGAACAGATCGAGATTCCGTTCATCGTGTGGACATCGGATGAAGCGCTGGAAATAGATCCGGAGAAAAAGGTCGGGCAGTATCATGTCTTTCACAGCGTCCTGTCATTCCTCGGGATCGACAGCCCGATCTATGACGAATCATTGGATATATTCCAGCCATCTCACAAAAGATAACCCACCCAAGAGCATATTTTCACATGCGGGAACAATCAAAAAAATCGCTTAACTTGTCATAACCAACAAATTAAGCGATTTTTCCTGTACCCGGAGCCGGGGTCGAACCGGCACGGCCATTACTGGCCACAGGATTTTAAGTCCGGCGTGTCTACCGATTCCACCATCCGGGCGCAGTCTTTCGCCGAAAGACGCCGGCAAAAGTACGAAAATATTTACGATTTGCCAAAATCTATGTAATTTATCATCGCCGCATCGTCGTCGGGCCGGAACCAGCGGATTTCCGGATCGCGGCGAAACCAGGTGAGCTGCCGCTTGGCATAGCGGCGCGAATTGCGTTTGATCAGCTCCACGGCCTCGTCATAGCCGATACACCCGTCGAAGTAATCGAAAAACTCGCGGTAGCCGACCGTCTGCAACGCATTCAGTTCCCGGTAGGGGTACAGCGCCCGCGCCTCGGCTTCCAGACCGTCGGCAAGCATCCGGTCCACCCGGCGGTTGATGCGGTCGTAAAGCTCCTCGCGCGGCAGGTCGACGCCGATTTTCACGATTTCGAACGGACGCGCTCGCCGTATGCCGGTACGCTGCCGGGAGTAGGGCATGCCGGTTTGAAGGCATACCTCCAATGCCCGCACGACACGCGCCGGATTGTTGAGGTCGACAATCCGGTAATACTCCGGGTCCAGCTCCCGGAGCTTCTCGGCAAGCGCTCCAAGTCCCTCCTCCGCCAGCCAGCGATCCATCTCCTCGCGCAGCGATTCGTCGGCCTGCGGCAGGTCGTCCATGCCTTCGCACAACGCCCGGACATACAGCCCCGCGCCGCCGACGGCAACGACGTAATCGTGGCCGGCAAAAAGTTTTTCGAGCCGCGCAAGGGCCTGCACCTCGTATTCCCCGCAACTCAAGTAATCCTTTATATCGTGCGAGGCAATAAAATGATGCTCAATCGCTTGAAGCTGATCGAAAGTGGGCTGCGCCGTGCCGATCGGCATCCCCCGGTAAACCTGCCGGGAATCGGTCGAAAGGATCGGAGCGGCGTAATGGCCGGCCAGACGGATGCTCAAATCCGTTTTGCCCGAACCCGTCGGCCCGACGATGACCAGCAGCCGTTTAGTACTCATCGTCGTAATTATCGTCGCCCTCGAAATCGCTGAATTCGCTCATCACTTCGCCGAAAATCGACCCGTCATCGTCCTCCGCGCGCGTTTTCGACGGATCGTACTGGTCGGGAGCTGCGGCCTGCGCATAGATTTCACGCGGATAGGAAGCGCCCTTCTCGGCCTCGAAGGTTCCGGTAAGTTCCAGAAAATAAGCACGGTCGCCGAACATGTCGAAGAGATAGATCAGACGGTCGCGGCGGTTGTGGATGACCTGGCCGAGCGTTACGCTCTCCATCGCCGCGGGAGCGTCCCCGGAGCCGTCGTCCATCTCCACGCTCGTAAATTCGCGCTGCTTCTCCCAGCGGTCGTCGGCCGTGAAGAACGAAGCCATACAAGGCTCGTACTCAAGCGACTGAAGGATGAAATCATGGAAATCGAGCAGCGTCATGTCGTACATCGCCTCATAATCGCGCACGAAATTGTCGTTTTCGTCGCTCAACATCCGGAATCGGAAAACCATCGACATTGCAGTAGTATTTTTAGAATATTGTTTCGTTACGACACCAAATATAACACTTTTTGTCAATCCAACGCCGCAAGCCACGCAAGAACGTCACGGTCGTCGGGATAATCGGTCAGGGCCGGAGACTGTGCGCAGCCGAAACCGGCGCGGCGGCTGTGGGGGAGACACCCGGTGACGACGCATTGCAGTTCACCGTCATGCCCGGCAAGCCATGCGACCACTTCGTCCAACGTCGCGTAATGCGCATAGGCGATCCGGCTCAACGCCGCCGGAAAGGCGCATTGCTCGACAGCCACGGCGCATCCCAGATCGACAAACGGCCGTCCCTGCATTTCCAGCAAGGCGCGCTGCTGCCTGTAATTGTTTATATATTTATCGTTTACAGGCGGTATTTGAAGCGCAGGTTCATATCCTTCCGGCGCGAAAATCAGCGACACGCTGCGACACCCCAGCCCGGAATAGGCCCAGATGTCGTCGGCCAGTCCGGCAAGCTGTTCCGGCGTCTCGCGCCCCGAAAGCACGGCTACCGACTGGCGGCTGCCCCGCAGCAGGGAGGGAATGCCGGCGTAATGCGCCCGGAAATAGCGGTTGGCGTTGTCGCTGCCGGTGGCGATCACGGCGTCGACGGGCGACGTTCCGTCGTACAGGCGGACCGGCGCGGAAGGGTCGATTTCGCGCAGCAGCCCCACGACATGTTCCATCAGCACGGAATCCTTGGCGGAGGGCTTCACGAGACAACCGTGGCCGCTCACAAGCACGCACAGCAGGTCGAAAAAACCAACAAGCGGGATATTTCCGGCCATGACGACCAGCACGCGCCGCGGCTCCGCAACCGGAAGGGCAGGGTAGTCCGCCAGCCACGCCTCGAGCTTTTCGCGTTGCAGCATGTCGCAGGCGATCGCGCGCACCGCACGACGGATGTCGGCGGGCGTAAACCAGCCGTTGGCACGGCAGGCGGAGTCAATGACCGCG
>ERZ1026941.701-NODE-701-length-12283-cov-29.988469_pt1 | contig 12283 bp, 10 predicted proteins | sample MGYA00519305_ERZ1026941 | MGnify/ENA primary metagenome ERZ1026941 (study PRJEB26926, sample SAMN06164614) | human gut metagenome | biome: ENVO:00009003; feature: ENVO:2100002; material: ENVO:00002003 | host: Homo sapiens | place: USA | collected 2012 ...
ACTGCGCCACAGCCTTGGCAGGCCATCGCGCAGCGATTTTGTTCAATCGGAATTTTTGAGAGAAATTTAAAAACCGTCTCATTGCATGAGTATATTTATTGAGATATGATTGGCTTGGAGGTGATACTTATGGCAAATGAAGATAAAAAAGATTTTAATGCTATGCTTATGGATAGCAAGGATATGCCTAAAGTTCAAATAATAACAGATGAAAAGAGCATTGAAAAATATGGTGGAGATAAAATGTACTTTGCCCCACCTATTGACTATGACAAAGTAATGCGACTTGTGCCTTGTGGTAAATTGCTTACTGTAGGTACAATAAGAGATTACTTTGCTAAACAAAGCGGTGCTGATTTTACAGAGCCAATCACAGCTGGAATTTTTGTTTCAATAGTTGCATGGGCGAGTTATCAGCGTGCAGAAGATAAAACACCTTATTGGAGAACATTAAAAGCAAATGGGGAATTAAATGCAAAGTATCCTGGAGGAGTTGAGGCACAAAAGGAGATGCTTGAGAAGGAGGGACATACTGTAATACAAAAAGGTAGAACCAATATTAAGTATTATGTTAAGGACTACGAAAAAGCATTATTTACATTGTAATAGATAATGTGAAACTTTCAGTTTGCCAACTTGCCCTTTGAGAGAGGAGAAATCCCTTTCTCAAAGGGCTTTTTCTATTTATACGGATATTCGCAAACTACAAGATAAAGCCAAAACTTCATATACTCTAAGCACAAGGAGGTTGAGGTTTGGCTATGAATAACAGTTTAGCAGAAGTACACCCGGAGCTTGTTTCGGAGTGGTCGGAAAAGAATTTAACGCTTACGCCTGATGACATTACTTTCGGTTCAAATAAAAAAGTATGGTGGAGAGGTGCTTGCGGTCATGAATGGCAGGCAAGCGTTAAGGCTCGTTCTAATGGAGAGAAATGTCCGATATGTTCCGGTGCGAGAGTGATTGCAGGTATTAACGATTTGGCGACATTAGAGCCACTATTGGTAAAGCAGTGGTCGAAAAAGAATAAGATAAAACCGATAGAGGTTTCTATTGGTTCTCATAAGAAAGTGATATGGAGATGTAAAAAAGGTCACGAGTGGGAAGCTGCCGTTAAGAGCAGGACAATAAATAAAACAGGTTGTCCGTACTGCTCTCATAATAAAGTGTTGGCAGGATTTAATGACCTTGCAACACTTCTGCCGGATATAGCTGCCGAGTGGTCGGATAGAAATTATCCGTTACTTCCAACTCAGGTTACGGTCTTTGCCAATCGTAAGGCTTGGTGGAAGTGTAAGGATTGCGGCAGAGAGTGGAACACCCTTATTTCTACTCGTTCCGGTGGGAGCAAATGCCCGTATTGCAGTGGGTACATATTCCTGAAAGGGTTTAATGATTTGCAGACAACACACCCTGAAATTGCTTCGGAGTGGTCGGAGAAGAACTTGACATTGCAACCTGATGAAGTAAATGCAAAATCGAGGAAAAATGTCTGGTGGAAGTGCAGAAAATGCGGAAACGAGTGGAAATCAGTTATCAATGCCCGTGTGAAAGGTACGGTATGCCCCGTTTGTGCGGAGAGAGAAGTCCTTGCCGGATATAATGATTTGGCGACAACAGACAGTCAGCTTCTTAGCGAATGGGATTATGAACAGAATAAACTGAAACCTACAGAGGTATCACGAACTTCGGCAAAGAGAGCGTGGTGGAAATGCAGGCACGGTCATTCGTGGAGTATGAAGATAAATGAAAGAACGATATTGAATAAAGGCTGCCGAATTTGTGAGCAGGAGTATTTGTCATTGTTTCCTGCTTTGGCTGTCAGCTATTATTCTAATAAGAAAGGCTTGAAAGCAGAACTTGGTTCTGACCGATTGCTTGGAGTTCCGCTTGAAACATACATAGCTTCAGAGAAGTTGGCTATTGAGTCAGAAAGTGCTGACGAGAATATAGAAATAATGAAAGCATATATGTGCAAGCAAAGAGGAATAAGGCTGATTAAGTTGCCGATGAAAGGCACAGAACTGGATTATGCCAATAATTTAAAGAAAGCTTTTCAGAGCGTACATATATTTATTTCTTCTGATACCGAGGAAGATGTGGAGATAATCAAGAATACATTTGAAAGATGGAGGGACAGCCAATGAGAGAGAAAACTTATCATCTATACTTAAATGAAGAAGAACGAAGCCAAGTGATACAATCACTCATTGCACTGAAGAACAATTTAGCAGCTCAGGGACGATACACCGACGCAGTAGATGATGTTCTATGTAAAGTGCTTGAAGCAAAGAAAAAGAAATTGAAAATGGAATACATTTAGAACGTGTTTTGCCGTCTGTTTCTTAACCAGAGCAGGCGGCTTTTTTTATTTCAAAATTTTTTTTGAAAAATTTTCGGAAAAGCGGCGATTTTGGGTGTGCATTTTATACCCCTTTGTCCAAATGAGTGAAGGGGTTCATTCCGGATAGCAAAAACGGAAGCCTTTTCGCTTGAAAATTGAATAAGTCATTCACTAAGACTTTATTTCTGATGATAGCCACTTTAGCAGGTACGCCGTGATTTCTGTATTTCAGAATAGCGAGAACTCCGGCTAAGAGTATCAGGTTGCCCCTGATATGGCGATGACAGTCAGAATGATAATGATACTTCTCTACGGAGCTGGCGGAGTACCCGGCAGAGGTTAGAACCCTATGATACAGATAAGCAGTCTGTTCCTTAGTGATTTCCCATAAGCATTTTGCTTGGCAAGGGGTGTTGAGAACAAATATTGCTATGACCGATTAGGAAATGAGTCGGTCAGGTACATAGCCATAATGCGGTGGCTATGAATTTTCAGAAAGGAGGGCAAAAAGAAGTGTCAAACTGTAAAACGATTTCCGTATGTAACCAGAAAGGCGGAGTCGGAAAGACCACCACAACAGTTAATCTCGGAGTCGGGCTTGCAATGCAGGGCAAGAAAGTATTGCTCATAGACGCAGACCCGCAGGGAGATTTAACGACTTGTCTTGGTTGGCAGGATACAGACAGTTTGGGTATCACGCTTGCAACGAAACTCACAGATGTAATCAATGAAACGATGACAGACCCTATGGTTGGTATCCTGCATCACGAAGAAGGTGTTGACCTTGTTCCGGCAAACCTTGAGCTTTCAGCAATGGAATTTAACCTTGTAAACGCAATGAGCAGAGAAACTACACTCAAGAATTATCTGAGTCAAGTGAAGAACAGATATGATTATGTAATTATAGACTGTATGCCTTCACTTGGTATGGTTACTCTCAATGCTTTATCGGCGGCAGACAGTGTTATCATTCCGGTTCAGGCTCAGTATTTGCCTGCAAAGGGTATGACACAGCTTGTGCAGACCATTTCAAAAGTAAAGAAGTATATCAATCCGGATATTAAGATAGACGGTATGCTACTTACTTTGGTGGATAGCCGAACAAACCTTGCAAAGAGTACGGTGGAAGCACTCAGGGCAAACTTCGGTAATCAGATAAGAATGTATCGAACACAAATCCCGATTGCCGTAAAAGCCGCAGAAACTTCTTCCAAAGGCAAGAGCATTTATGCTTATGAGCCAAACAGCACAGTGTCTAAGGCATACGCTGAATTTACAAAGGAGGTGTTAGCCGATGGCAGGAAGAAAGAGCGACTTCACTCTCACGAAGCTCGATGATTTATTTACCACTCAGGCACAGAGAGATGAAGAACAGCTTTCAAAAATCCGAGATATTCCATTGGAGCTGATTGATGATTTTCCCGACCACCCGTTTAAGGTCAGGGACGATGAAGATATGATGCAGCTTGTGGAGAGTGTCAAGGAAAGAGGGGTTATTACTCCGGCAACGCTAAGGCAGAAAGAGGACGGCAGATATGAACTTGTTTCAGGACACAGACGAAAGCGAGCGTGTGAACTGGCAGGATTTGAAACACTGAGAAGTGAGATTGTAGACCTGAACAGAGATGAAGCGACCATTTTAATGGTTGAGAGTAATTTCCAGAGGTCAGAGATATTGCCAAGTGAAAAAGCCTTTGCCTATAAAATGCGTTTGGAAGCAATGAAAAGACAAGCAGGCAGACCAAGAAAAGAAAATGTGTCCCCAGTGGGGACGAATTTACGAACCGATGAACAAATTGCACAGGAAACAGGGGACAGCAGAAATCAGATACACCGATATGTTCGTCTGACAAACCTTGTTCCTGAACTGCTTGAATTTGTTGATGAGGGGCGTATTAAAATGCGTCCTGCCGTAGAACTTTCCTACCTTGATGAAGATTGTCAGCGTGATGTGGTTGACGAAATCGACCTGAATGACGCTACCCCGTCACACGACCAGACAATCCGTATGCGAAAGTTATTCAACGAGGGCAACCTTACAACCGAAGCAATCCACGCTGTTATGTCTGAGGAAAAGCCGAACCAAAAGGAAAAAATCGTGTTGAGGGGCGACAGAGTAAGACAGCTTATCCCGAAAAATATTTCCGTCAGTCAGACGGAGGATTTTGTCTGCAAAGCATTGGAGCATTACAACAAGTTCTTGCGTAACCGTGCAGAGCGTGACAGCAGATAGCCTGTTTTACAGTTCCCCTTTCTCACACTCTAACCTCTTAGTTATACTTTTACCTACCGAAAATGATATATACTATCTCACTTGAATATAACTATCTCAAAGTATATGTCTATCTCTAAGGGACAATCGCACAGTATGAACGGACTGGAGGTGTATGGTAAAATGAAAAATTAACGAAAAATCCGCATTTGTTTTTCGGCAGGTAAATCTTGTCGTAAGAGAAAATCCACAAAGGCACATCGTAGCGATACGGTGTGTTTTTCAATTTTTACAGGAGGAAACGCAATGATAAAGTCAAAATTCAAAAGAGTCACGTCGCTTTTCTTGGCGACCCTTATGTGTGTGACCACTTTTGCAGGCATTGGCTCGACAACAGCATATGCTGCTTCGGGAGAAAAAGCCGATGTTTATATGGTCGATTTCCCTCGTGATGGCGATGCTAATTACGATGGGGTATGGGGACACAGCAATTTGACCTTGAAAAATGGTTGGCATACCGGACGTTCCAATTTTACCAATCTTAAGGCTATTGGCTCATACTCAGGCAATGTTGCTTATTGTATTGAGCCGGGAATTTCGCTCAAGGTCGGTCAGACAATGAATAAGTATGACGAAAATTATTTTAATAACCTTGCAGCCAATGGGGTTATTTCCGGAGATGAAATCCGTCTTTTCGTTGGTCGTATTTTACAGTATGGCTATCGTGGGACAATCTCGACATCTTGGAGGTCACAGAATGAAGCGGCAGCAAACAGCATTGCACAGGCTTATGCCACACAGCTTCTTATCTGGGAAACTGTTATCGGAGAGCGTGATGCAAACTTCAATCATGTAGCAGCCAGTGGTTGCAGCAATGTGAAAGATGTCATCAATGCAAAGCATCCGCTCCGCAATAAGATTTTCAGTTATTACAACAGTATGGTGCAGAGTGTACAGAACCATGCGACCATACCGAGCTTTTGTAATAAATCATCCGGTTCGGCAAAGACAATAGAACTTGAGTGGAACGGAAGTAAGTACACAACTACTCTGACAGACTCCAATAATGTGCTGTCCAAATATAATTTCAAGGCAAGTATCAGTGGAGTAAGTTTTTCAGTGAATGGTAACAAACTTACTGTTTCTATGGATACTGCACCGAGTAAGGAATTTACGATTACCGCAACCAAGAAAAATGCAGTCCGCAGAGGTGTGGTTGTATGGTCAGAGGGCAAACACGGTCAGAACTCCAGTGTGCAGGATGTTGTCAGCTATGCTCAGGAAGTAAGCGACAGTATCAACGGTTATGTGAAGATGAAAGTCAGCTATGGTTCTTGTCAGATTGTAAAGACCAGTGAGGACGGCAAGGTTGACGGTATCAACTTCACGATTACCGGAAACGGTATCAATCAGACAGTTACAACAGCTAATGGCGGTAAGTTCCAAATTGATAATCTTATGCCGGGTATCTATACTGTAACCGAGCAGGTATACGATAAGTACGAGCCGCAGGAAACACATAGAGTTACCGTTGTAGCAGGACAGGTTGCAAAGGTCAATTTCAATAACAAACTGAAGCGTGGCGACCTTCAGGTAGTGAAGTCCTCAGAAGATAACCTTGTTGAAGGTGTGAAGTTCCATCTTTTCGGTACTTCTCTTTCCGGTGATGCTGTTGACCAGTATGCAGTTACGGACAAAGACGGTGTGGCAACTTTCAAAGATGTGCTTATCAGTGGTTCTGAACCATATACTCTTGAGGAAGTGGACACAGCTATCCGTTATGTTGTGCCAAAAAATCAGACTGCACCAGTGAAGTGGAAAGAAGTAACCACAAGAAACTTCAATAACATTTTGAAGAAATTTACTGTAACAGTAACAAAGAGCGACGCTGAGAAAGGCGAAGCACAGGGCAATGCCAAACTTTCGGGAGCAGTTTACGGTATCTATAAGGGAGAAACGCTTATAGATAAGTATGTTACTGATGAAAACGGTCAGTTCACTACCAAAGAATATGTTTGTGATACCGACTGGACAATCCGAGAAATTACACCGTCAGAGGGATATTTGCTTGATAAGACTATCCATGAAGTAGGTGCAGACCCGAAACTTTATGAGGTGGAACACAACCTTACTTCCAATGATGTGACCGAGCAGGTAATCAAAGGTAACGTGGCTATCATTAAACACACTGATGATGGAGAAACAAAGATTGAAACTCCTGAAAAGGGTGCTTCCTTTGAGATTTATTTGAAATCTGCCGGAAGCTATGACGCAGCCAATAAAGACGAGAGAGATACTATCGTTTGCGATGAAAATGGCTTCGGTCAGACAAAAGATATGCCGTATGGTATTTATACCGTACACCAGACTTCCGGTTGGGAAGGCAGAGAGATGATGGATGATTTTGATGTGTTCATTTCACAGAACGCACAGACCTACCGTTATCTTATCAATAACCGTAACTTTGAGAGCTTTGTCAATGTAGTCAAGGTGGACGCAGAAAGCGGAAAGAGTATTCCGTATGCAGGAGCAGGATTTAAGATTTACGACCCACAGGGCAATCAGGTCAAAATGACCTTTACTTATCCGACACCGACCACGATTGATGTGTTCTATACCGACGCAAATGGTTCTCTTGTCACACCTGAGAAACTGGATTACGGCAAGGGATATTCTATCGTAGAGGTACAAGCTCCATACGGATATGTACTTGATGATACTCCGGTATATTTTGATATTACCGAAGAAAATTCCACAGAGGAAGGCGGCGTAACTGTTGTGAAAGTCAATAAGCCGAATATGGCACAGAAAGGTACTATCACGGTTGAAAAGACCGGAGAAGTATTTAGCGGGGTCAATGTAAGTGGTTCTGAGGACGGTGATGTTATCTATCAGCCTGTTTATGAAGTGGCAGGACTTGAGGGTGCAGTTTATGAAGTCCGTGCTGCGGAAGATATTAGTACACCGGACGGTACACTCCGCTATTCAAAGGGCGAAGTGGTAGATACTATCACAACAAGCTCCGATGGATTTGTGAAGAGCAAAGAACTTTATCTCGGAAAATACGAGGTCAAGGAAATTACTGCACCTTACGGAATGGTAGTGAGTGGCGAAACACATACGGTTGAGCTTACTTACGCAGGTCAGAATATCTCTGTTACCGAAACTTCCACATCGTTCTATAACGAAAGACAGAAAGTGCAGGTAAGCCTTGCAAAAGCCATTGAAAAGGACGAGACATTTGGTATTGGCGACAACGGAGAAATCAAAAACATCAGCTTTGGTCTTTATGCCGCAGAAGATATTGTATCTGCAAGCGGTACAGTTATTCCGGCTGATGGACTGATTGAGATTGTCAGCATAAATGAAAATGGAACTGCTGTTATGAAGTCAGACCTTCCGTTTGGCAAATACTATGTCAAAGAGATTGCAACCGATGAGCATTATATTCTCTCTGATACGAAGTATCCGGTTGTATTTGAATACGCAGGTCAGGATACCGCAACGGTTGAAATCAAAGTAAATGACGGAAAAGAAATCAAGAATGAACTTATCTATGGTTCTGTATCAGGTAAGAAGATTGACGAGAATGGAGAAGCACTTGAGGGTGCTGTTATCGGCATCTTCAAAGCCGAAGAAACAGAATTTACAAAGGATACTGCACTTATGACGACTACCTCTGCAAAAGACGGTAGTTTCTCTTTTGCAAAAGTTCCTTATGGCAAATGGATTGTAAGAGAAATCGAGCAGCCAAAGGGATTTGTTCTTGATGAAAAAGCGTATGAGGTCAATATCAGCAAAGCCGAGCAGATAGTTGAAATTGAGATTGTCAATGAGTATGTTCACGGCAATATCAGACTCACGAAGGTGGACGCTGAATATCCGGATAACAAGCTTACGGGTGCAACCTTTGAGGTATATAAGGACACCAATGAGAATGGAAAGATTGATGATGGCGATGAACTTATCGGAAATCTTGAAGAAACCGAAACCGGAATTTATGAGATGAAAGAGCTGCTTTACGGAAAATATATTGTCCGTGAAACAAAAGCACCGGAGGGCTTCCTGCTTGATAAGGGAGAATACTCTGTTTTCATTGAGAAAGACGAAACAACTTATTCCGTTGAGAATAAGGCTGGAGTTGGATTTATCAATGAAGCTATGCGTGGAACACTGAAAATCGTCAAGACATCTTCAGACGGTAAGGTCAAAGGTTTTGCGTTCAGAGTAACCGGAGCAAACGGGTATGATATGACATTTGAAACAGATAAGAATGGCGAAATCGTGATTGAGGGACTTCGTATTGGCGAATATACCGTATCAGAAGTGGCAAACAATGCGTCTGCCGCATATATCACACCTGCCGACCAGAATGTTACTATCAAACTTGATGAAACAGCCGTTGTAAAAATGCACAATGAGTTAAGAGATACGCCGAAAACAGGAGATGATACCAATATGAAACTTTGGTATGTCCTTGCCGGACTTTCTGCTGTCGGTATCGCCGTAACTTCTGTTGTTGCACACAAAAAGAAGAAAAAGGAGGGTAACGAGTAATGGAAGCAAAGACAATTATCGCTATCGCATTAGTCGCCGTTATTGTCGGCGGCTTTATCTTTCTTCAGGTTAAAAACCGTAAGAAGTAAGTAACAAGCGAACATTAACCAGTCGGGGCAGAGCGTAAAAAACTCTGTCCCTTTAATTTTTGGAGGAACATTATGAAACAACAGAAAACGGTGGAGAGCCGAGTGCTTGAAATCTTAAAGGAATGCCCGATGTCGAGGTATGATGATATGCTTCTTATTCTGCATTATTACAATCGGTACGGATATATACCTGCCGGAAATCTTCCGCTTGAGGATATTGTATTTAATTACCGAGCATACGGACTTCCTTGTTTTGAAACCATACGCAGGGCAAGGCAGAGAGTACAGTCCCTTTTTCCTGAGTATTCACGTAATCCGCAGAAAGAAGAACAGAGCGGCAATATTTCTATTGTAATCAACATTAGCTAAGGAGGTATTTTCGTGAAAGACAAAGCAACTTTTCAGAATAAGGTTAAGGTGCTGAATAAACTCTTTGACTCCGGTTGTGATACGGAGAAAAAGTTGCAGCAGCTTGATATGGAAGCAATCCTGAAAATCCCGAATATCACGATTCCTGATATGGGTGTGATTATGGAGCTTCAGAAGAATACAAAATCCGGTAAACTCTTTTCGTATTTGGGCGGTGGTTCTGATGAAGCAACAAAAATGAGAGGTAAGGAAAATGAAGCAACAGGAGAATAGAGCAGAGCCACAGGAAAAGCAAATTCGATTTATAGACAGTCATTACAATTTGAAATTCTATATTCCCGATGGAGGGAAAATCAGGATTACTTTTCGTGATGGACACACAGCAGACAGAGTGTGCAAGTATATTGATGACTACCATTTGTACGTCGGAAATTGCTGCTATCATATATGCGAGTTTGCTGAAAAAATGGAGCTTAGTGGAAGCAAAGTTGAACCTGTCAATCAATCCGAACCGTCAAAAAACAAGACCAGAAACAGAGAAAAACAGCGATAAGGAGGTGCAAAAGTAATGGCACGAAAATATGACCTTATTTCTGAGCTTTACAACCGCACCTGCAAAACGGTTGTGTCAAATCCTCAGAACTGGCAGGCATTCTTAGCTTCGGCTTGCCGAAATTATAAGTTACGCTATGACGAACAGCTTCTTGTATATGCACAGCGACCCGATGCAACAGCGGTTCTTGAGATAGAGCAGTGGAACAAAATTTTTGGCAGATGGGTCAACCGAGGTGCTAGAGGTATTGCTGTTTTTGCTGATGAGAACCGTTCACGGCAAAGACTGACACATTACTTTGATATTTCAGATACTCACGAAAGCAGATATTCAAGAACAGTCCCGATTTGGGATATGCGTCAGGAATACGAAGCTGATGTGATTGAAACATTGGAAAGCACTTTCGGAGAGATTGAGAATAAGAGCAGTCTTGCCGAAGCAATTATGGGAGCAGCAAGAAATGCGGCAGAGGATAATATCCCTGATTATCTGCAAGACCTTTACTATGCAACCGAGGGCAGTTCCTTTGAGGAAGTGGAAGAGGATATTGTGGCTTTCATTTATAAAAATGTCGTGACAAATAGTGTGGCATATATGATGATGTCAAGGCTTGGTGTTGATACGGACGGTTATTTTGAACTTGATGATTTCAGAGATGTTACTAACTTCAATACGCAGGAAACACTCAATGCACTTGGATTTGCTACCAGTGATATTGCAGAAATGGGATTGACGGAAATATCTAAAACAATTACTGCACTCAACCGTCAAAATCGCATAATTGTCGGTCAGGACAGAAATGAATACAATAAGGTTGAAAATAACGACGAAAGGAGTTTGGACAATGAACGAACTGACCTACACGATGGTGGGCGATTACAGCCTTCCGAATCTGAAACTTCCACAGCAGCCGGAAGTGACGTTGGGCAGATACGCTCAGATGAGGAGAGAGTTTCTGAAGGAACATCACAGAGTCCTTTACTACAATCTCCTGACGAGGGGCGAACTGACACAGCACTTGGCGGAAGTGGAACAGAGAGCCAGCAAGATGGAGGAAACAATCCTGAGGCAGATGGCACAGAAAGAGGGAGTGACCGAACAGATGAAAGCGGAGGATATGATGAAATGGGTTCGTCTGATGAACTCCCTTCGCAGCTCGGCACAGGAAATCGTGAAAGCGGAAGTGATATTCGCTTAGAGTATTACGACAGAACGCACGAGGATAAAAGCCTTTCGTTCTTTGGACGTGATGAAGTAATCAATGAAATTCTCAGAACGACACCACATTTGTCGGCAAGTTTGGAACAAATCAAAGATTATTATGAACGTAATCCTGATAACAAAGACCGCACAGAGTATGTAAAGAGTATTTTCAATAATGATTATACCGAGCTTACTTTAGAGGATGGCAGGACAGTAGGGTACAAGACCTTTGAAAACGTTCTGCATTTGTGGGAGGGCAAATACGACAGCAGAACCGCACAGAGTTTTTATGATTGGGCTGTTATTGCTCGACATTTTGAAGCTATGCGATTATTGGGAGAATTAAGTGACAGCATAAAACCATTACCGTCAATGGACGGTCAGATGACATTCATATTAGACGGTCGGGCAGAGGAAAAGAAAACCTCTGCCTTTATTTTTTCTCAGGAGATTATCGACGCTGTTCTTGCGAATGGAAGCGGATTTACTGAGGGTAAAATGCGTATCTATGAGCAGTTTGAAAAAAGCCTTTCAGCAAAAGAAAACGCAGACTTCTTAAAAAATGAGTACGGTTGGGGCGGCTCTTATCCAGTAATAATCGGAGCAGGAATTGATGAGAGTCACGATGGAAAAGGTATTACGATTACGAAAGGTATCGGTAAAGAAAATCCACATATCACGCTTTCGTGGTCGCAGGTGGAGAAACGTATCGGGGAACTTATCCGAACAGACAGATACTTAAATCCAAAGGAAAAAGAACACTATCCTCAGTGGCTTGAAAGTCAAGAGGAACGCAGAGCCAAAATCGAAGAAACGAAAAGAAACCGTGAGATACTCTCTAATGCACCACCGGAGCAGGAGGTCGAACCAACCGAAAAAGAACCTGAAGAAGCAGAACAGTCGCAAGATGTGCAGTATGAATATCATCTTGGCGATAAGGTGTATATCGGTGCTTC
>ERZ1026941.708-NODE-708-length-12252-cov-17.146757_pt1 | contig 12252 bp, 10 predicted proteins | sample MGYA00519305_ERZ1026941 | MGnify/ENA primary metagenome ERZ1026941 (study PRJEB26926, sample SAMN06164614) | human gut metagenome | biome: ENVO:00009003; feature: ENVO:2100002; material: ENVO:00002003 | host: Homo sapiens | place: USA | collected 2012 ...
TTGATTTCCTTTTCCGTTTCGCTCAGGTCGAAATCGCCGCCGTCGGCGACGGTCACACGCAGCTCATAGAGTACGCCGTCCGTCAGTTCGGACGCAGCCGCGCCGGTCTCGTCGGTGATCGACCACAGCTCGGGGGCAACCTTTACCAGCTTGCCGTCTGCACCATAGGCGTAGAGCGTCAAATCGGAGGCGCTGCCGGACAGGTTGTTCATGCGGAAGGCCACCGTGGTGTTGGGGTGCACATTGCGGATGGTTGCGGTATTGCGCCAGCTTGCAACCGTACCTTCGCCGCCGTCCTGTGCAAACTGATCCTGCGCAAGCACATTTCTTGCCGCCTGATCGAGATCGACCTCGCGGTACGGAAGCTCTGGCAGGTAGACAAAGCGGTCCTGCAGGCGGAGCAGCTCCAGATAGCCGGTGGGGCAGTAGAGTGCATTTCCGCTGTTGCCGGTGTACATGCCAATGGCCATATTATTGTAGCCGTACTTGTTGGATACATCCATCGTAAAGACGGTCTCGCCGGTTGCAAAGTCGAGAATGATGTACTGCCACATACCCGTGGTCAGATCCTGCACATAGCCGTAGATATAGCCCGTTGCGGTGGAGAGCTTCATGATCGCGGTGTCGCTCAGATCGTTTCGGGTCCAGATGCTCTTCATCTCGTAGCCGCTGTCGGTTTTCACGGTGTCCACGCGCTCGACGCCGGGGGCGATCATGGCATTGCCCTTCATCAGCCAGTTCTGGTCATAAATGTTGGCGTAGCTCTGGATCGAAGAATCGTTGTTGGGGTCGGCAAGGCCTGCGTTGCCCGCGCCGAACCAGTTGCAGACAATCGTGCTGACCGTGCCCGCGCCGTCATCGTAGACGATGGCAGAGTTCTCGATTGCCACCTGATAGCCATCGGGCAGATCATCGAGCACCGGCGTTTTTGCCACGACCTCACCGGTTTTCATGTCGAGCGCAAGAAGATTTACGGGGTCTGCATTGTCGGTGAACATCACAAGGTTCGGCGTCAGCGTCGGCGAGCAGCCGCCGCCCCACGCAAGACCGCCGCCGGTGGTCTTGTCGCCTTCACCGCTGACCTTCGCGCCGACGCTCTCATACGGCGTACACCAGACAGCCTCGACACCGTTGTTGGCGCGCAGCAGATAGCAATTCTTATTGGTCAGAATGACCGCGCCGTCCTTGGAGGCGGCAATGCCGTTCTCCGCGCCCTCGCCGGGCGTCAGCTCGTAGACGAAAACCGCCTTCGACAGGTCGGTCTGCTCACCGTTGAGGATCGCTTCGATTGCCGAGTGGGCGATATAGCCGAGAACGCCCTGCTGCTGGCGCTCGGGATAGATGCGGAAGCCGCCGGTGGCGAACCAGAGGTTTCCGTCGTAGTCAAATACCACGGAAAGAAGATTCTGCGTCAGCTCCTTGCCGAGTGCGGCCTCTGCCGCCGCCTTGATGTCGATGTCAAGCACCTTTTCAAACTCGGGAAGGACATTGCCCTCCTCGTCCGTTGCGCGGAGCATCAGTACATGGTTGTTGCTGGTCGGGCAGACGATACGGTTTTCAGCGTCCAGGAAGGTGTAGGAGCTTTGGATCAGGTAGCTGCCGCCGTCATGCTGCTTCGGGGAAAAATAACCGAGCGTCTTTGTCTCCTCCGCATTTAGATCGCGGATGGCGATGCCGCCGAGCAGCGGAACGACTGCATGGCCGTAGCTGTCAAAGTAAATGGCGGGAGACGCATTCGCGTTTGTCGTCTCATAGGAGACATGGATCTCCGGATAGATGCCGAGCGGCAGGATCTCGTCGGTTGAATCGGTGTTATAGCCGTCGTGATGGATGTTCGCATCACTCTTTGCCATGTAGGGGTTTTCCTCGACCTGCTTGGGCTGCAAGGCCTTCACGGGGAGTGCGCCGGATTCCGGCGCGGAAGGGGTCGTTTCCTCGGCAGGTGCGGCTGTGGCAGCCGGTGTTGCTGTGGCGGAAGGCGTCTGCGTAGCCTCCGCCGGTGCCTGTGCTCCGCTGCAGGCTGCCATCGACAGGGTCAATGCTCCTGCCAGCAGGAAGCTGCCTGCAGTATAAATCGGGTTTCTCTTTTTCATCGGTGATCCTCCTTGCTGTGTTGGTTGTGATCCGCTCGGGGCGAAACAGACGGTTGTTTTTCCTCTACCCATACATAAAGCCCTTGCCGGAATGCTTCTTCCGTTATCGGCTCCAGCAGAAAGTAGTCTACGCGCAGCCGGAACGCATGCAGGGAAAAATCCAGCTCGCTGCACCAGATGATGCGCGTTTCCGGGAAAAGCGCCCGCAGGTGCTCCACTGCATTCAGCCCATCCACGCCCGGAAGGGAAATTACAGCGTTGGTCGGCGCATTTTTGCGCGCGACCTCAAAGAATACCTCCTGCCCGCGGTAGCAGTCCACCTTGGGAAACAGACCGCGCTCTGCGCAGAACCGTGAAAGCTGTTCTCTGTAAAAGGTCTCCTGCGTTTCGCTCTTTGTCAGCACGGCAATGTGGTACATAGCGCTCCGCCCCCTTTCTGCCGTCGTTGACTGTTTCTGCTTTCAGTATACGGAACGGTGCAGGCTTTTCAAGCCTTTTGGCACGAAAGCCCCAATTCCGGCACGAAATCGGGTTTTTCTGCTGTGCCGCTGCCGAACAATTGTGCTATAATCTAAATAGAAACTTTCCGGAGGGAGCCAGTCCGGCATGAGAATAGCAATTGTGGATGATCTTGAGACCGAGCGCGCGCAGCTGAAAACGCGCCTTGCGCGGCAGCTGCGCCTGTGCGGTGCCGAGGCGGAGCTATTGGAATTTGAAAGCGGCGAGAGCTTTCTCGCCGCAGAAAAAGAGCAGCGCTTTACCGCCGCGTTTCTGGATATTTACATGCACGGGATGAGCGGCATGGACGCTGCAAAGGAGCTGCGCAAAACGGACGCAGACTGCCTTTTGGTTTTTACCACGACCTCAACCGACCACGCGCTGGAGGGCTTTCAGGTCCGTGCGCTCCACTATCTCGTGAAGCCCTTTTCCGAGGAGGAGCTTTCCGCCTTGCTTGCCGAGATGCTTGCAAGACTCCCCCGCCCCGAGCCGGTCCTGACGGTGAAGGTCAGCGGCAGCGATGTCCGGCTTTGCTACCGGGATATTATCTCGGCAGAGCATTTTGCACATCTGATCAACATCCGCACGACTGCCCTGAAAACGCTGGTCACCCGCCAGAGCTTTAAGGTGTTCACCGAGCCTCTGAAAAAAGATCCCCGCTTTTTCGTCTGCGGCAGAGGCATGATCGTCAATTTAGAGCACGCCGCAGATTTTCGGGACGGCGCCTTCTGCATGACAGACGGCAGCAGCGTCTATGTCAGTCAGGAGCTTTTGAAGCCTGCCCGGCAGGCGTTTATGGAATTTCTGCTGCAAAGGGAGCGTATGAAATGAAGGATATTCTGCGTCCGATTTTGGAACTTCTCGTCGTACTCCCCGGCCTTTTGCTTGGATATTTCCCTGTAAAAACCTATCTGAAGCAGTCCCCCGGAAGGCTGGCCGCCTGGCTTTTTCCCTTGATGGCGTGCCTGTGCATCGGCAGCGGGCTTGTCTGCTATCGGCTTCATGCTTCCACGGTCTTTGCCCTTGCGGGGGTCGCGCTGGCTGTGATCTGCCTGTATACCAGAACGCTTACCATCTCCCTCTGGAAATCCGGCACGATTGCGCTGTCCGTCTGCGCGGTGTTCGCGTGCGTGAACAGCCTGTCCCGTGCCGTCAGCGCCGCGATCATCCGGAATCTGCAGCTGCCGCCGGACGGACCGTGGCTCTGCCTGGGCGCCTGCGTGTTCTATAACGCCGTTTGCTGGGTCATTGTGCTGGCCGCGTATTATCCTGCGACACATACGGTGCGTGCGATGGTCGAGGACGACAATTTTGCGCAGACCTGGTATGTGTTCTGGGTCCTGCCGCTGGCGTTCATTCTTTTGAACCTTTTCATGATCCCGCGCTATCAGTCAACGCTCCAGACAGGCCGCGTGCTGCAGGGCTATATTGTGCTGAGCAGTGCACTTCTGGTCTTTATGTTTTGCTTCAATGCAATTTTCCTGCTGATGGCAACCAGTCTCAACCGCAATGCGAAGCTGCAGCAGGAAAACCAGTTTCTTTCGATGCAGCAGCAGCGCTATGAAAACCTCAGGACCGCCATCGAGGAAGCGCGGCAGGCACGGCACGATATGCGCCACCAATTCAATCAAATTTCTGCGCTGGCCGAGGCAGGTGACCTGGAGAACCTGAAAAGCTACCTTGCAAAGACCGTCTCCCGCATCCCGAATCTTGATATGTGCTTCTGTGAAAACCGTGCGGCTGACAGTGTTGTCGGCTATTACTGCGCCATGGCAAAGCGCGATGAGATCCCCTTCCGCGCCAGACTCGACCTGCCGGAAACACTGCCGGTTGACGAGATCGATATGTGTCTCGTGCTTTCCAACCTGCTGGAAAATGCGCTGGAGGCAAGCCTTCGCACCGCACCGGGCAGGCGGCATATTGAATTGACCGCTTGTGTTCACGCCGACCGGATTCTGCTGATCGAGGTTGAAAATGCGTTTGACGGCGAGGTCAACGAAAAGAACGGCGTTTTCCGCTCCTCCAAGCGGAGGGAAAACGGCATCGGTATCCAGTCCGTCACCCGTATTGCAGAGAAAACAGGCGGCACCAGTACCTTTACCCATCAGAACGGCACCTTCACCGCCAAGGTCATGCTCTGCGGGTAAGAGAATATGCAGAGCATATCCTGACAACGCCCGGTGCGACAAACCGCAGTGGGCCGGGCGGCTGTCCCTTGCTTTTATGAAAGGAAAGGAGCAACACAATGGAGCAGCTCTTGCGCCAACGCGCAGAATCGATTTGGACAGCGGCCATCCGGGCCGTTTTGCCGGATGAGGCGGTGCGCCGCGCTTTGGAGCATTTTCACCCGCAGGGGCGTGTATTTCTCGTGGCGGCGGGCAAGGCCGCGTGGCAGATGGCCCACGCGGCGCTGGCCGTGCTGGGCTGTGTGGACGGCGGGATCGTCATCACAAAATACGGCCATGTCAGGGGGCCGCTGCCCGGCGTGACCTGCTGCGAGGCAGGGCATCCGGTGCCGGACGACAACAGCTTTGCGGCCACCCAGCGGGCGCTGGCGCTTGTCAGCGGTCTGCGGGCGGACGACACCGTGCTGTTTCTGCTCTCCGGCGGCGGCAGCGCGCTGTTTGAAAAACCGTTGCTGCCCGCTGAGGAGCTGCAGGCCATCACACAGGCGCTTTTGGCCTGCGGTGCGGATATTGTTGAGATCAACACGATCCGCAAGCGGCTGTCTGCCGTCAAGGGCGGGCGGTTCGCGCTGGCCTGTGCGCCCGCCGCGGTGTACAGCGTGGTGCTCAGCGACATTCTCGGCGACCCGCTCGATATGATCGCCAGCGGCCCGGCCTGTCCGGACAGCTCGACCTGCGCGCAGGCTGCTGCCATTGCGGAAAAATACCGGCTGGCGCTCTCCCCTGCTGCTGCGGCCCTGCTGCGGCAGGAAACGCCCAAAACGCTGCCCAACGTGACCACAAAAATCACCGGCAGCGTGCGGGAGCTGTGCCGTGCCGCTGCGGACGCCTGCCGCGCCGAAGGGTACGAGCCGATTTTGCTGACAGACTGCCTTTGCTGTGAGGCCCGGGAGGTCGGCAGCTTTCTGGGAAGCATTGCCCGCACCCACGCAGGGCAGGGCCGCAAACAGGCCTTTATCGCGGGCGGCGAGACCGTTGTGCATCTGACCGGCCATGGGCTGGGCGGGCGAAATCAGGAGCTTGCCTTAGCCGCAGCCCCGGCGCTGGCCGGGCTGCGCGGATGCTGTGTTTTCTCTGTGGGCAGCGACGGCACCGACGGTCCCACCGATGCCGCGGGCGGCTACGCGGACGGCGAAGCCTTAGCCGCCCTCACTGCGGCGGGCCTTGACGTGCCCCGTGCGCTGGCTGACAACGACGCCTACCACGCCTTACAGGCCGTTGGCGGTCTGATCATGACCGGCCCCACCGGCACAAACGTCAACGACGTGGCAGTTGTGCTGACGGAATGACAAAAAGCAGACCGCTTAAAAACGCCATCCTCTGTTTACTTTTATAATTCTCTTTTGGACGGGAAAGCCCCGCCGCTCTCATGACGAGGGAGCGGCGGGGCCTTTTCTATATCCGTATGTATCAGTATTCAACGCCCTCGCGCGCGGCGATGCCCCGGGTGTAGGGGTGCTTGACGGCGCGCAGCTCGGTGGAGTAGTCGGCGGCGTCCTGCATCCAGGCGGCGGGCTCACGCCCGGTCAGCACGACCTCTGCCCCCTGTTCGGCGCGGGCAGCGGCCTCCCGCAGCAGAGCTTCCTCCACAAGGTCATTTTTGCAGGCGGCACAGGCTTCGTCCAGCACCAGCAGGTCAAAGCTGCCCTGTAAAATCGTCTGTAACGTCCGGGTGTTCGTCCGGCGTGCCTCGGCGCGCTCTGCGTCGGTCATAAGCCAGGTGAATTTCGCGTTGGGGCAGGCGTAGACGACTGCCCCGCAGCGGCGCAGCATTTCAATTTCGCCGCTGGAGCCGTCTTTTAAAAATTGCAGGATGACCACCCTGCGGCCATGGCCCAGCGCCCGCAGCGCCAACCCCATGGCGGCGGTAGTCTTGCCCTTGCCGTCGCCCCAGTACAGATGCAGCATGGCTGCCCCTCCCCCATCTCAGAAATCCACCTTATTATAGCACACCCTCCGCGCCGCTTGCAAATACCGGCAGTTGACAAAGGCACGTCGGTTATGCTAAACGCTGCCGGAGCTGTGAGAGAAAAAGAAAGAAACGGGATGCCCGCAAAAGTGACATCCCGTTTCTTTCTTTTATTGCTCAGTAGGGGCCGGGCATGCCCGGCCCGGCTGTGTAAGGAATACAAGCGCCTTTCGGTAAGCTGCGGGCCGCACGTGTGCGGCCCCTACCGCTCTGCTTCCCGTTTATTCCTCGTCCTCGGTCTTGATCGTAATGTTCCGGTCCGTCTTGGCCTCGATGCTGTTGGCGCGGACAATGTCGCGCATGTCGATGCCGGTGGCCTCCTTCATGGCCTCCATCGTCTGGGCCATCAGCACCGGCACATTGCCGGAGACACCCGACACGCCGGACGCATCGCCGCCGATGATGGACACCTTGTCGATGCTGGACAGGGGCTGCGCGACGCTCCTGGCAATTTCAGGCAGGACCTTGATCATCATTTCGGCCACAGCGGCGTCGTTGTACTGCTTGTAGGCTTCGGCCTTCTGCTTCATCGCTTCGGCCTCTGCCAGGCCCTTCTGGCGGATGGCCTCCGCCTCGGCCTTGCCGACCAGCGCGATGCCCTCGGCCTCCTGCTGCTTGGCAAACTTCGCGGCCTCGGCGGCACGCTCGGCCTCATACTTCTGGGCCTCGGCCTCCTTCTGGCGGCGGTACAGCTCGGCGTCGGCCTGCTTGCGGACCTCGGCATCCAGCTTGCGCTGCTGGACCTCGGCCTCCTGGGCGGCCAGGTCGACCATCTTCTTCTGGCGGGCGATCTCGGCGTCGGCCTCGGACTCCTTGACCTCCTTGGCGCGCAGGTTCGTCTGGATCATACCGGCGGCGTTCGCGTCGGCGGCGGCCTTGTCAGCCTCGGCCTTCAGCTTGGACTTTGCCAGCTCCAGCTCGTTGTTGCGCTGGGCAATGGCAGTCTGGGCTTCGATCTCCTTCTCGTTCGCGGCCATGGCGGCGGCAGCCTTCGCGCAGGAGACGTCGCGCTCGGCCTCGGCCTTGGCGATGGAGGCACGCTTTTTCACAAGCTCCTCCTGCTCGACGCCGATGGCTTCAATAACGCCGTGGTTGTGGCCCATGGCGTCCACGGCGTCCTTGACGTCCTGCACGTTGAAGGTCACGACCTCCAAGCCCATCTTGGCCAGGTCGGGGCGTGCGTTCTCCACGACGCTGACGGCCATCTGCTTGCGGTTTGTCAGGATCTGGTCCACGGTCATCTCGGACACGATCTCACGCAGGTTGCCCTGCAGCACATCGTTGATCTTTTCATTGATGTGCGCCTCGTCCATGCCGAGGAAGTTCGAGATCGCGGACTGCTGGCGGGAATTGATGTACTTGCGGATGTCGTCATATCCGGCGTTGCGGACCTCCTCGTCCGAGACGGTGGAGTTCTCGCTGTAGACCTGGACGGTGACGACGCTGTCGAGCCAGAGGGAGACGCCCTCCTTGGTTTTAACGCCCGTTTCCGGCGTTTTCACGTCGATTTTCAACAGGCGCATGTTCAGGCGGTCTGCGCGCTGCACAATGGGCAGCACAAAGACGCCGCGCCCGCAGACGACCTTCGGGCGGGAGAGGCCGAAGCCTGTCACGACGATAGCCTGGGTCGGCGGGGCCTTCTTGTAGCAGAGAAAGCAGAAGGCAATGACGGCCGCGGCAACAGCGGCAGCAATAATGAATCCCATACTCTTGTTCCTCCTTCAGAACACATTGGGCCGCAAAAAAAGCGGCAGCGATAAGGGTCGTCATCAGCGGGTTTTCTTGCTGATGATGCTACCATTATAGCTGCCGCCCGTGCTCCAAAACAGGACAGGTTTCGCAAAATACAGGGTGCTATTTTGCTGTTTACAGCGCGTCCTTCGCGCTTTTTACGCAGGCGTCGTTATCTCCGCCTCGTTGGTTTACACTTTTACATTTGCTTGGTAGGTTTTACTTTTTCGGCCAGCAGGCACAGCACTACGGTCAGCACCATGTCGGGCAGCGTGTAGCCCACCGGCGTGTCAACGCCCATCAGCAGGCGGTAGGCGATAAAGCCCACGAGCCAGATAACAAGGTTGCGCGCGTCGGCAGCCACGGCAAAGCGGTCCCGGTGCAAAATAAAGTGGTCTGCGATCTGCACGGCGATCATCGGCGCGAACACCGAGCCGATCAGGTACAGAAAGCCCGTGATGTCGTCCATCGGAAAGAGGATGGCCGCCGCCGTGCCGATGACCGTCACGGCAATGGCGGTCTTTTTGCCGTTGAGCTTTGCGGACAGGCTCTCGGCAGAGATGCCCGCGCTCCACGCATCGAGGAAGGTCGTCGTGACCGTGGAGAAAACCAGAATGATCAGCGCGGCAATGCCGAGCCCGGCCTTGACCATGATGACGGCAATGTCATACTCGCCGGTAAAGATGGCCGCGCCCATGCCGATGACGTACATCCAGCAGGATACCGCACCGTAGACCAGCACGCTGACCCAGGTCGCCTGGGTCGGCTTCTCGGCGTCGCGGGTGTAGTCGCTGATGAGCGGCAGCCAGGACAGCGGCATCGCCACGGCCAGCTCCACCGCCGCACCGAAGGTCAGGCTCTCGCCGTCAATGCCGACCATGGCGTTGCCGGAGAAGAAGATGACCTTGCACAACACCAGCGTCAGAATAAACAAAGCAGCCATCGTAATTTTGTTGATCCAGCCCAAATCGGTCACGCCGACGGCGATCCACACGATAATCAGCGCACCGATGACAAGGCACCAGACCCAGCGGCCAATCGCAAAAATGCCGCCGACGGCCAGTGCACCGTCATAGATCATGATGGCCGTCCAGCCGACAAGCTGCAAAACGTTCAGGAACGCAAACAGCAGGCCGCCCTTCTGGCCGAAGCTCATTTTTACGGTCTCCATAGCGCTGCGGCCCGTGCGCCCGCCGATGAGGCCCGCCAGCAGCATCATGGCGCAGCCGATGATATGCCCGAGCAGAATGGCCGCAAAGCCTTTTGCCATGCCCAGCGGCGCAAAGGCGGTGCCGGTCAGGATCTCGGCCAGCGAGACGCCCGCGCCGAACCAGATCAGGCCGTTCTGAAAGGTAGAGGTCTTTTTCATTCGACAAAATCCCCCTTCAGTGCGAACATGTGGTTCATCGGGCCGGAGCCGTGGCCGAGGTCAAGCATAGCGGCCAGCGCGCCGGAGATGTACGCCTTTGCGCGCTCCACCGACGTGTCAAGGTCATAGCCCTTCGCGAGATTCGACGCAATGGCGCTGGACAGCGTGCAGCCGGTGCCGTGGGTGTTGGGGTTGTCGATGCGGCGTCCCTTGAACCACTTACCCGCGCCGTCGCGCCAAAGCAGGTCGTCGGCGTCGTTGATCTGGTGCCCGCCCTTGCAGAGCACCGCACAGCCGTACTTTTCGCTGATGGTCTGTGCGGCCCGCTCCATATCGGCGGCGTTTTGGATGGTCATGCCGGAGAGGATCTCCGCCTCGGGGATGTTCGGCGTCAGGACCTCGGCCAGCGGCAGGAGCTTTTCGCACAGCGCGGTCACGGCGTCGTCACGCAACAGCTTTGCACCGGATGTTGCGACCATGACGGGGTCCACGACGATGTGCTTTGCGCCGTATTCCTTCAATTTTGCCGCAATCGTTTCGATCAGCTCTGCCGAGGATACCATGCCAATCTTGACGGCATCGGGGAAGATGTCGGTAAACACTGCGTCGAGCTGCTCCGCCAGAAAATGCGGGGTCGAGTCAAAAATGTCGGTCACGCCGGTGGTGTTCTGGGCGGTCAGGGCCGTGACTGCGCACAGGGCAAAAACGCCGTTGGCGGTCATGGTCTTGATGTCTGCCTGGATACCGGCGCCTCCGCTGGAATCACTTCCGGCAATGGTCAATGCTGTTCTCATGGTGATAACTTCCTTTCCTTTTTGTATACAGCAAGGTTTTATAAAGCGGTACAAGGTGGTGCCCCCGGTGTACCGCTGTGGGGGGCTTTTTTCTACAGCAACACGGCTTCGTGCAAATCTCTCACATACAGATCCGCTGCCATTTGCAGCCCGGCCTGGTCGGTCTCGCCGTCGGCATCGTAGACGCCGACGGTGTAAAAGCCCGCGGCCTTCGCGGTTTTCAGGGCGTAGAGACTGTCCTCAAAGACGAGCGTTTCCGCCGGCGCGGCGTGCAGGGCCTCGGCGGCCAGCAGGTAAATTGTCGGCTCATGCTTGCTGACGCCGACCTCTGCCGTAGTGAAAAGCCGGGTGAAATACCCGAGCAGCCCCAGCCGTTCCAGCGCCCGCGTGACGTGCTCCCGCGGGCTGGACGTGGCCGCCGCCAGCTTCACACCGCGGGCGGTCAGGGCGGCCAGCAGCGCCGCCGCGCCGTCCTTGGCGGGGACCTCATAAAAATAGAAGTCCCGCAGCATGTCCGCAATGCCCGCGCCGACCTCGGCGGCAGACTGCGGCAGTGCATAGTGCGTGTGCAGATACTCCGCACCCTGCTCCATGCTCATCGAGAACAAAATCTCGTTGAGTCCTTCCTCCGGCGTGACGCCCAGGCTGCGCAGATACCGCGCGCCAAGGTCGTTCCAGATGCCCATGGAGTCGAGCAGCACGCCGTCCAGATCAAAAACAGCAGCCTTAGTCATGCAGCATTTTCTCCGTGGCGGCCTTCAGGTCGGCGGATGCCTGTTGGATGTTCTTTGCCGCGTAAATCGCGCTGATGACCGCGACGCCGCAGATGCCACTGCCCGCGAGCTTCGCGACATTTTCCTGCGTGATGCCGCCGATGGCGACAACGGGGATGGACACGGCCCCGCAGATGGCCTTGAGCGTCTCATAGCTCACATCGTCGGCGTCGTCCTTCGAGCCGGTCGGGAACACCGCGCCGACACCGAGGTAATCCGCGCCGTGCTTTTCGGCCAGGACGGCCTGCTCCACGGTCTGGGCGGAGACGCCCAGAATCTTGTCCGGGCCCAAAATCGCGCGGACGTCCTGCGCCTCCATATCGCTCTGGCCGACATGCACGCCGTCTGCGTTCATCTCGCGGGCGATCTCGACGTTGTCATTCACAAGGAACGGCACACCGCGCTCGCGGCAGAGCGTTTGCAGCTCCTTCGCTTCCTCGAGGAACTTCCCCTCCTCCAGCGTCTTTTCGCGCAGCTGGACCATCGTCACACCGCCGTCAAGGCTTTCGCGCACAACGTCGATAAGCCTGCGCCCGTCCAGCCAGTGGCGGTCCGTGACGGCATAGAGCAGCAGATCATTTTTATCGCAGTTCATACTTGGCGCCCCCATTCAGCGTTGCACCGTCCATATTGTAGATGGCATCAATGATGCGGTTGCGGTAGGTGGAGTTGCCGTCGCCCTCGGCCATACGGCTCCAGCCGATCTCGCCCGCCAGACCCATGGCGCAGACCGCCGCGGCGGCAGCCTCGAGCTTATTGTCGGGGTTCGCAACGACGAAGGCCGTCATCATGCCGGAGAGCTGGCAGCCCGTGCCGGTGATCTTGCCCATCTCGGGGCG
>ERZ1026941.713-NODE-713-length-12224-cov-6.080450_pt1 | contig 12224 bp, 9 predicted proteins | sample MGYA00519305_ERZ1026941 | MGnify/ENA primary metagenome ERZ1026941 (study PRJEB26926, sample SAMN06164614) | human gut metagenome | biome: ENVO:00009003; feature: ENVO:2100002; material: ENVO:00002003 | host: Homo sapiens | place: USA | collected 2012 ...
GAGATCGCTCAGTGTCTCGTGGGCTCGGAGATGTGTATAAGAGACAGGCTTTTTAACTGAAGGAGATTCTTATGTCGATGAAAGTATGATCAGCGGTGAACCTATCCCGGTAGAAAAGAAGGCCGGTTCGCACGTATTGGCTGGAACCATCAATCAGAAAGGTTCATTCATTATTCGCGCCGAGAAAGTCGGTAGTGAAACGGTGCTGGCGCGTATCATCCGTATGGTGCAGGAAGCACAGGGCAGTAAAGCTCCCGTACAACGTATCGTGGATAAGGTGACAGGTATCTTTGTTCCTGTAGTATTGGGCTTGTCCGTACTGACATTCTTTATTTGGATGTTCTTCGGTGGTGTAGATATGCTTTCCCATGCCATGTTATCAGCGGTTTCCGTATTGGTGATTGCTTGTCCCTGTGCATTGGGGTTGGCTACGCCTACGGCTTTGATGGTAGGTATTGGTAAAGCTGCCGATCATCATATCCTGATAAAAGATGCTGTGGCACTGGAACAGATGCGAAAGGTGAATGTGGTGGTGTTGGATAAGACCGGCACATTGACTGAAGGGCATCCCACTGTTACCGGATGGTTATGGGCACAGCCGCAGGAGGAGCACTATAAAGATGTTCTTCTGGCTGCCGAGCTTAAATCCGAGCATCCGTTGGCAGCTGCTATTGTGACTGCCCTGCAAGAACAGGAGCATATCGAACCGGCAGCTTTGGACAGCTTTGAAAGTATTACCGGAAAAGGGATTAAAGTTTCTTATCAGGGTACTGAGTATTGGGCTGGTAGTCATAAACTATTGAAAGATTATCATGCCGCTCTTACTGATGTATTAGGAGAGATGCTGGCACAGTATGAATCGGATAGTTGCAGTATCATTTATTTCGGACGTAAGAATGAGCTGCTTGCCATTGTAGCTATCAAGGACCAGATAAAAGCTACATCCGTCGAGGCTGTCCGCGAACTTCGTACTCAGGGTATCGATGTATATATGCTGACGGGAGACGGAGAACGCACTGCGTCTTCTGTTGCCGCACGCTTGGGCAATATCCAATACATTTCTGATGCTATGCCGGATGATAAGGAAGAGTTTGTCCGTCAGCTCCAGCTTCAAGGAAAGACGGTGGCGATGGTAGGCGATGGAATCAATGACTCACAGGCTTTGGCTTGTGCCGATGTCAGCATTGCCATGGGTAAAGGAACTGATATTGCTATGGATGTAGCAATGGTAACCCTTATGACTTCGGACCTGTTACTATTGCCGAAAGCGTTCAACCTCTCCCGGCAAACTGTACGTTTGATTCATCAGAATCTGTTTTGGGCATTTATCTACAACCTGATAGGTATTCCTATTGCAGCAGGACTGCTTTACCCCATCAATGGATTATTGCTGAACCCTATGCTGGCAAGTGCGGCTATGGCGTTCTCCAGTGTATCGGTGGTATTGAATAGCCTTCGACTGAGGTACTAACTATTTCTATATTCCAACGGACTCATTCCCATGTGCCTCTTGAAGTACTTTCCAAAGAAAGAGGCACTGGGGAAGTTCAGTGAATAGGCTATCTCCTGGATAGTCATATCTGTAGATTTCAACCGTGCCTTGACGTCGATGATGACTACATGTGAAATGATATCAAGCACGTTCCTTCCAGTTACTTGTTTTACAGTGGTACTGAGGTGCTGCAATGAAATTCCTAATTTGTCGGCATAGAACTGGGCACGACGTTCGGTCATATAGTTCTCGATAACCAGTTGTACAAACTTATGGCAAATTTCCTCTTTACGGCTTTTGGCAAGAATGTTTTGCGGACGACGGGCATAGAGAGTATTTATCCCAAGCAAAATGCTGTGAAGTACACTTTGTCCCATAGCTGTGCTGGTGGGGTGTGCAATGGATATACGCGTCAGTAGTGCGAAATAATCTATAAAATAAGAGGCTACAGTATCGTTGACATTGATAATAGGGTTGTCCCATATTTTGGAGAATGACCCCATAGTAGCTTGCAGCAGGTTGATGCCGTTGACACAATGAGCGGAGAAGCCTACGAAACAAAGCCGCACTTTTTCTTTTTGTTCATTGAGTTGTATGATAGTGCCCGGCATTAGGATAATCAAATCATTCTTCTTTATCTCGTATTCCATCAGGTTGATAGATGCCTTAATGGTTCCTTCGGTACATAATGCAAAAATACAAGCCTTTAATTGGCACGACTGGCGATAGAGATTCAGAATATCTTCTGTAACATCTCTCCATGCCAGCATTTCGACCGGCAAATCTACTTGTGGGAAGTTATGTTTCATCTTTTTTCATTTTGCTGTCGGCAAATATACGATTTTATCCCTAAAATCTTAACTTTGTCGGCATGAAACTGAATGTTACAGACTGGAATATTATTCCGTATGCCGATGCATGGACTCGGCAGACTGAGTGGTTTGATACTCTTGTTCGCGCCAAGCAGGCGGGGGAGGAGTATGAAAATCACATTATTTTGTGTGAACATCCGCATGTTTATACTTTAGGCCGTAGTGGTAAAGAAGGGAATATGTTGCTGAGTGAGGAACAACTTCAGAAGATAGGAGCTACGCTCTATCATATTGACCGTGGCGGAGATATTACCTATCACGGTCCGGGACAGCTGGTATGTTATCCTATCCTGAATCTTGAAGAATTCTCATTGGGACTGAAGGAGTATGTGCATTTGCTGGAGGAAGCAGTCATCCGTGTGTGTGCCTCTTATGGAATCATTGCTGGAAGGTTAGAGAAAGCAACAGGCGTGTGGCTGGAAGGGGATATGCCACGTGCCCGTAAGATATGTGCCATTGGTGTGCGTAGCAGCCACTTTGTCACCATGCACGGGCTGGCACTGAATGTGAATACGGATTTACGTTATTTCAGTTATATCCATCCTTGCGGATTTATAGATAAGGGAGTCACTTCACTTCAGCAGGAGCTGAAACGGGAGATGCCGATGGAAGAGGTGAAACAGCGACTATGCAGGGAATTACAAGAATTACTTCATAGATAAAAAACAGTCCATCTATTTACAACGGATAGATGGACTGTTTTCAGAATAATTATTAATTGCTTTTATCTTTTATTTCAGCCATTCGTCCAGCCATTCGAAGAATGTGCGCTGCCAGAGAATACCATTCTGAGGTTTCAATACCCAGTGGTTCTCGTCTGGATAGATCAGCAGTTTGGCAGGAACACCACGCATTACGGCAGCATCAAAAGCAGCCATTGCCTGGTTGGCAAGAATGCGGTAATCCTTTTCACCGTGAATACAAAGGATAGGCGTATCCCATTTGTCTACAAACTGGTGTGGAGAGTTGGCGAATGTGCGTTGAGCCACCGGATTCTGTTTTTCCCAGTATGCGCCACCCATATCCCAGTTGGCAAACCATTTTTCTTCAGTTTCCAGATATTGCATTTCCATGTTGAAGATACCATCATGTGCGATGAATGCTTTGAATCGCTTGTCATGATGTCCGGCAAGCCAGTAAACGGAGAAGCCGCCGAAGCTGGCGCCTACACAACCGAGACAGTCTTTGTCTACAAACGGTTCTTTCGCCATTTCATCAATCGCTGTGAAATAATCCTTCATACACTGACCGCCGTAATCTCCACTGATAGCCTCATTCCATTCTACTCCGAAACCCGGAAGACCGCGGCGGTTGGGAGCTACGATGATATAATCGTTGGCAGCCATAATCTGGAAGTTCCAGCGATAGCTCCAGAACTGGCTTACGGGGCTTTGCGGACCACCTTCACAGAACAGGAGGGTGGGGTATTTCTTATTCGGGTCAAACTGTGGCGGATAGATTACCCATGTCAGCATCTGTTTGCCGTCTGTAGTCTTCATCCAGCGAGCTTCAACCTTACCCATTTCCAATTGGTCGTAAATCTGCTTGTTTTCGAAGGTCAGTTGCTTTGCTTCGGCAAAAGCATCACCGTTGCGGGTGGCAGATACGGCATAGATTTCATCACCCATACTCATTGAATGGCGTAAAGCGATTACCTTATCTCCTGCAAGGGCAAGGGAAGCATAGTCATACATGCCGTCTGTCAATTGTGTAATCTTATCATTGGCAGCAAGGTCTACATTATAAATCTGTGTTTCACCATGCCAGACACCGATGAAATAAATACTTTTAGAGTCTTTATTCCATAAGAAACCGTCTACATTCGATTCAAATTCCTTGCTGACGAAACGTTTCTCACCTGTTTCCAGATTCATAATGAAGAGGCGGTTTAAGTCTGCTTCATAACCGTCACGTTCCATGCTCTGCCAGGCAATGTATTTACCATCGGGAGAGTATTGAGGATTCGTGTCGTAACCTTTGTTTTCTTCGGTGATATTGTCTGTCTTCTTAGTTGCAAGGTCATAGATGTAAATATCCGAGTTGGTGGAGATGGCGTATGCCAGACCGTTTTTTTTACGGCAAGTATATGCTACCTTGTCTCCGGCAGGACTCCATGCCAGTTGCTCGATGCCACCCCAAGGTCTCATCGGGCTTTCGTAAGGTTTCCCTTCCAGTATATCTTTTATATTACTGATACTGTTTCCATCAAAATCGGCTACAAAAGGATGTGGAGCACCGGTTACCCATTCATCCCAGTGTTTGTACATCAGGTCGGTAACGATGATCCCCGTTGCTTTAGGCAGATCAGGATACTTATCCGCGGTACTTGGTTTAGTTTTCACTTGTGCAATGAAAAGCAACTTCTTGCCGTCGGGAGAGAAAGAATAACCTTCGATATCACCATCATATTGCGTCAATTGCTTGCGTCCGCTGCCATCAGGATTCATTTCCCACAACTGACTGCTGCCACTTTCATTAGAAAGGAACGCCAGTTTAGTACCGCCTTTTATCCAGTTTACTTCGTTCTCCTGCCAAGGAGTACGGGTGATTTGTTGGTTGCCTGTTCCATCTGTGTTCATCACAAAGACTTCACGGTTGCTCTTGTTCTCCGGCACACTGTAGTAAGCTACCGTGTAAGCAATCTGCTTTTCATCGGGAGATACGGCTACACCGCCGATACGCCCCATAGCCCAGAGAGCTTCGGGAGTCATGCGCTTGCCTTCAATCTTGATGTTCGACCGCTCGATAAGTGGTACTCCGGCTTGCCCTGCGTCTTTTGTCCCGCCGCAGGCAGCCAATGTCATAGCTGCTGACATAAGCAATAAGTTTACTTGTTTCATATAGGTTGTTCGTTACAGTTATTTTGCGACAAATATACAAATTATATGCGTTTCTTCTGCCATTGTCCTCGTTTAATATACCGCCAGCAAAATAGTAGAATAAAGATGGAATACACCATTTCTGATGTCCAGCATAGGGCTACATCCAACTTAAGGTAAAGAATGGTGTAAGTAATATAGGCCACATAGATCACCAGTGTGGCTAGTTCCATTACCAGTGCTGTGCGTGTATTTCCAGTTCCGGAAACTGACTGGAAATATACATTGGCAGGTACGAGAAATAAATATGCAGAACACATCACCCAAAGTGAGTGTACGGCTGCATCCTGTAAATCGGTCATATCGGTGTAGATGCCCAGTATCAATTTGGGGAATAGTACGAAGAGCAATGCCAATGGTAAGACAAATATATAGGCAAGACGTATATGTTGCCGGATAGTCCCTTCTACACAATCTTTCTCGCCGGCACCTATTAGGTTGCTGACTAGTGAACCGCATGTCGAGGCAAATGCCATCATTACCATAAACAGTATACCGGATACACTCCGGACAATGTTTGTAACGGCAAGCGACCGCTCTCCCAGGTGCTCTACATAGAGGAAGAATAAAAACCAAGTGGACAAAGAAATAACATTCTGTATCATTGTCCAGAAAGAGATGTTTAACATCCGTTTTAATACTTCCGGACGGAACTTAGGAATACGATCCAGTCCATACTTGCGGCAATCGATGCGACTACGGGTATAGAGGATGAAAAATGCCAATGAAACTAATTCTGCAAGCGATGAGCCAATGGCTGCACCTGCAATACCGAGGGCTGGGAAACCGAACTTTCCAAAAATCAATATATAGTTGAACACTACGTTGCTCAATACCATAACTATTGAGTTCAGGGTCAGGGTTTTTGTTTGTGTAGTTCCCAGAAAGAAAGCACGGAATATGACTGCACTGAATGAGAAGAAAGCTCCGAAGACACGCCAGTTCAGGTAGCTAATAGCTGCTTCATAAATGTGTTCGGAGGCAACGATACGCTTTAGTATAATCGGCGACAGGAAGTAGGAGAGCAGGAACATGATTGTTGCCAATCCTATCTGGAAGTAAATTCCCTGATAGAAAAGGTCACCAATTTCCCGGTACTGTTTTTCACCGTTTCGCCGTGCTATCAGTATCTGTGCTCCGATGCTGAAGCCGAAAGCTGCCATAAAGATTACCATATAGAAAACACCTGCAATGGCTGATGCTCCTAGTTCTACTTCGCCTACCCGTCCTAGAAAGACGGTGTCTGTCATACCTATCATTTGTTCCATCAGCAGGCTGATAAGGATCGGATAGGCTATCATCCAAATCTGTTTGTTGGTGTATTTAGTTTTCATTTAAATTATAGTTATAGTTGTTATAAGAGAAAGAAAGCCGGACAATTACATCAATTGCCCGGCTTTTATTATCAAGTGATGAAAAACGGAGACTTACTTTTTATTCTGTCTCTCTTTCATCAACTGTTCCTGTTGTTTCTGCATTGCCTCCAGGCGAGCGGCAAAGCCGGTTTTCTTAGCTTTCTTCGGATCTTTCTTTCGGGCTTCCAATTGGGCAAGAAGTTTCTCTTCATTCGTAGTCTTGCGCAGAATGAGAGTAGTCACCACACTAATCAATGTCGATATGAAGTAGTAATAGTTCAAACCTGAAGGATAGCTGTTCAAGATAAACAACATCATAATCGGCATGAGATAGGTCATCCACTTCATCGCTGCCATCTGCGGGTTTGCTCCGGTATCCTGTTGTTGCATCATGAACTTGGAGTTCAGAATATTCACAACGGTCATCAGTAAGCAGAACAAACTGAGGTGACTGCCCAGAAACGGGATATTGAACGGGAAGTTGATGAAAGCATCATACGTTGAAAGGTCATCAGCCCATAAGAAGCTCTGTTGACGTAATTCGATAGCACTTGGCACGAACATGAACAGCGCAATCAGAACGGGAAATTGTACCAACATCGGCAAACAACCACCCATCGGACTCACACCATACTGGCTGTACATTCCCATTACCTCCTGTTGCTTCTTCATCGCATCTTCCTGCTTGGGGTATTTCTTGTTGATTTCGTCTATTTTCGGTTTCAACACGCGCATCTTGGCAGAAGATATATACGTTTTCCAGGTAGCGGGGAATACGACTGCTTTTACAATCAATGTCATCAGTAACAATACGATACCCATGCTCAGACCCCAACCGGACAACCAGTCAAAGATATTAATAGTAAACCATTTGTTAATCCAGCGAATCAACGGCCAACCTAAATAAACCAGACGGTTCAGTTCCCATTTTTCCGAACGTCCCTTATCCAGTGCGGTCAGTGTCTTGTAATGGTTCGGGCCGAAGTAAAAGAACATCTGTGTAGGCTGTTTGCCTGTCGGGTCAAAGCTCGTACTCATTTCAGCAGAGTAGTCCTTGATGTATCCACTGCCTTCTCTCTCCATTTTAGATACTAACTTCGTTTTTTCAAAGTCGGTGTCTGCAATAAATACTGAAGAGAAGAACTGATTCTTGAAAGCAATCCAGTCCAGACGTTCCGGTACTTCTTTTTCATCATCTTTATTGGCTGATAAATAATCTGTACCATCACCCATGAACTTGTAAGTCAGTTCAGACAGACGGTTCTCGTATACATAACCCTTTTCGATCTGACGGGCGCGTTGTGCCCATTCGATGTCTACATAGTTATTACTTGCTGCCAACTTATCTGCCATGCCTTTAGCTTCGATGCTGAAGTCCACCAGGTAAGTGTTGGGATGCAATGCATACTTGAAGTCTATAAAACTTGCACTGTCAGCAGACAGACGCATCGTTACAGTGCTGTCCGTACGGTTCACAGTGGTGAAGTAATAGTCCTTAGTCTGTATTGTTTCCTTTTTATTATAGAAAAGGAAATTCATGGAAACATCGTTTCCGGTGAATAAGGTTACAGGAGTCTTCTTGTCCTGCTCCATATACTCTTTCAATACAGCGGAGAATATGGAACCGCCTTTGGTGCTGAGGGTCAACTCAGCCACGTCGTTCTGAATAGTAATCAGCGAATCTGTTCCTTGGAGAGCATTGAAGAAGAGTGAAGTAGAATCCACAGTTTCTACATCTTTTTCATTTGCCAATGCTGCATCCGCTTTGGCTTTCAGTGCTTCTTCACGTTGCTGTACCAGCGCAATGGAATCATAATAACGCTGCTGTGCCTCCAATTGCTCTTTGCTGGGGCGACTCAGAAAACTGAAGCCGACTAACAAAATTGCTATTAAAACAAGACCTGTAATGGTGTTTTTATCCATGAATAATTTCTAGTTTACAATTTTATAATTATTGAAATAATCTTATTTCTTTGCTTTTTCCTTTTCCTCGAAACTTTCGATAGATGCTTTAATGAAAGCCACGAACAACGGATGGGGATTCAATACCGTACTGCTGTATTCCGGATGGAATTGAGTTCCGACAAACCACTTCAGTTCCGGTATTTCTACGATTTCCACCAAGTCCGATTCCGGGTTGATACCTACACATTTCATGCCGGCTGCTTCATACTCCGTTTTATACTGGTTATTGAATTCATAGCGATGGCGGTGGCGTTCCTGGATGTGTTCTGTTCCGTATGCCTCGTATGCCTTGCTGCCTTTTTGCAAAATACATTCGTAAGCTCCCAGACGCATCGTTCCACCCATATTGGTGATGGATTTCTGCTCTTCCATGATGTCAATCACATTATGCGGAGTTTTCTCATTCATTTCGCGTGAGTCAGCATCAGTATATCCCAGTACGTTGCGTGCAAATTCGATAGCAATGCATTGCATTCCCAGGCAGATACCGAAAGTCGGAATATCATGCGTGCGTGCATATTTGATAGCTACGAACTTACCGGCAACACCACGTTCGCCGAATCCCGGGCCAATCAATATACCTGCCATGCCTTTCAATGCTTCCGCTACATTTTCTTCCGTGAGCTTTTCACTGTTCACGAAGTCTACAGATACCTTACAGTCATTGTACGTACCGGCTTGTGACAGGGCTTCACGGATGGATTTGTATGCATCCTGCAAATCATATTTGCCAACTAGTGCGATGTGCAGCGGTTCTGTATTTTCCGCTTTATGACGGCGTTCAAGAAAAGCACGCCACGGGCCCAGTCCCGGTGTGTCGCCTACGGGCAATCCCATTTTCTTCAATATTGTTTCATCCAGTTTCTGAGCCTGCATCAGGATGGGAACTTCGTAGATGGTAGGAGCATCGATGCTCTGTACTACTGCGTTTTCATCCACATTACAGAACAAAGCAACTTTCTTGCGTACGTTGCTACTCAATTCGTGTTCCGTGCGCAAAACCAATATATCCGGTTGGATACCTGCACTCTGCAATTCCTTTACGGAGTGTTGTGTCGGTTTGGTTTTCAATTCACCGGCGGCTGTGAGGTAAGGCACATATGTAAGGTGTACACACAATGCGTCACGTCCCAGTTCCCACTTCAACTGACGGATACTTTCCAGATATGGCAAGGATTCGATGTCGCCCACCGTACCGCCGATTTCTGTAATTACAAAATCGAATTTATATTTGTTACCCAGCAACTTTACGTTTCGTTTGATTTCGTCCGTGATATGAGGAATGACTTGAATGGTCTTACCTAAATAATCACCACGGCGTTCTTTATCGATAACGCTTTTATAGATGCGTCCGGTTGTGATGTTATTGGCTTTTGTAGTCTGGATGCCAAGAAAACGTTCGTAGTGGCCTAAGTCAAGGTCAGCTTCATGTCCGTCTACAGTCACATAACATTCTCCGTGTTCGTAGGGGTTTAAAGTACCCGGGTCAATATTGATATACGGGTCAAACTTTTGAATGGTTACTTTGTAACCTCTTGCTTGTAGCAATTTACCAATGGATGAGGCGATGATACCTTTACCTAAAGATGAGGCAACGCCACCGGTGACGAAAATATACTTTGTTTCTCCCACAGCTATACTGTTTTTAATATTATTGTTTTGTTTTGGTGCGATGTACACATTTGTGTATCTATCTGTCTACACGTGAGACTTAAAAAGCGCAAAATTACAAAAAAAAGAGGAAGTACATAAAGTTTCGGCGAAACAATTATAAAAAAAGCATGTTTTCTTTTTCTTTCTCTATTTCTATGTTTTCTAAACATTTTAATTTAATTTTGCGCTCAAAACATAGATTTTAGGGCGTTATGAAGAATAAATTTTTATCTTTATGGGCAATCGCTGTGCTTTTTTCTTCGTCGGCTATGGCGCAGAATTCGGTGAAGCCTGTATTAAAAACCGGTGAAAAAACGGCTGTAGTACAAGCGGATACTTTATCGGACTTAATGAAGCAATATTTTGTTTTAAAGTTGAAGCCGGGAAGTGCTACCCCAGAATTGGATACAGTTTCCATATCCTATGAAAAACATTTGGGAGTATTAAATTACCTGAATGATCCTTCCACTCCGGAGCGTTACATTGCGGACAATCCTGATTATTACCGCTTGTTTATCCCGTTGACTTATTATAATTCTCCCATGGAGAGCATTTCAATATTGAAATGGAAATTCCAGCCTTTTGATACAGCAAAAACTTCTGTAAAGGAACCATTGATGTTTGATGAAGCTCCTTTTACTTCGAAGAAACGTGCCAATGAAGTGGTGGACCGTGCGCTGTTATATCTTTATGCTAATGAGAACCCGCGTAAGATTGTGGCATGGGAAGATGAATTAATGCAGGTGAAAAGCTTCAGAGATAATATTGAAAAAGAAGTTTCATCTAAACCTTCTGTTATAAAATTATTTGTCCAGGAAGATATGGTCAATGTAAAAGAGGATGCGGAGGTTGTGATCCATAAGCCCAATTGGTGGGTGACGGGTGGAAGTGGTTCTTTGCAGATTACTCAGAACTATATTTCTGACAATTGGTATAAAGGTGGTGAAAGTACAAATTCTTTCCTGGCGAATCTGCAGCTGTTTGCTAATTATAATGATCGCGAGAAAGTGCAATGGGAAAATATGTTGGAGGCTAAGTTAGGTTTTGGTTCCACTCCTTCGGACAAGTATCACGATTATCTGGTAAACACTGACCTGCTACGCTTGTATAGTAAAATGGGTATTCAGGCAGCTTCTAATTGGTACTATACCATTTCAACAGAATTTAAAACCCAGTTCTGCCATGGTTATAAGGCGAACAGCGAAAAGTTGGTTTCAGCTTTCTTTGCTCCGGCGGATTTATCCACCAGTGTCGGTATGGACTACAAGTTGAAGAAGAAAAAGTTTAGTCTGTCTGTTTTTATGGCTCCGTTGACTTGGACGATGCGTTATATAGGCAATAAAGATGTGAATGAGGTGGACTTCGGTTTGGAGGAAGGCAAGTGTGTACGTCACAACTGGGGTTCGCAAATACAACCCACATTGGAGTGGACCATCATTCCTTCCATCGTATTGAATTCCCGTCTGAATTATCTGACCAGCTACGAATGGACTCGTGTAGAATGGGAGAATACGATCAATTTCATATTGAACCGTTATCTTTCTACAAAATTGTATGTACATGCACGTTATGATGACAGTAGCAAGCCGACTACAGGAGATAGTCACTTCCAGGTGAATGAAATTCTGAGTTTTGGTATTAATTATAAGTGGTAATTATAAATACTTGATATAAATAATGAAGCTGCTTCCTTTTGGGGGCAGCTTTATTTATAATATCCCTCCATTAGTGGAATTAATGGCTTCCTTTCCGTGCCCCAAAAGGGACCAAGGCTGGAGTTGGGCAATATCCGGTCCGTACCAACTCCGTACCAAATTCGGTTGAAGGTACCTCTATCCGGGGATGGTACGGAGCAAACAGGGGGGTGAACCTTTTTTGGTAGGGATCTGACAGGATGCTGAGCAGCCTCTGATTCCTGCCAATGAGTATAGTATAAATGTAGTAAATGAGGTTGTTTCTTTCTGTCTCTTATACACATCTCCGAGCCCACGAGACACTGAGCGATCTC
>ERZ1026941.736-NODE-736-length-12018-cov-22.158154_pt1 | contig 12018 bp, 10 predicted proteins | sample MGYA00519305_ERZ1026941 | MGnify/ENA primary metagenome ERZ1026941 (study PRJEB26926, sample SAMN06164614) | human gut metagenome | biome: ENVO:00009003; feature: ENVO:2100002; material: ENVO:00002003 | host: Homo sapiens | place: USA | collected 2012 ...
TTAATCGCAGTGGTTTTGTGCTTATATTCAAAAATTTCTGTGGTTGTGGTAAATAATTTGAATGAATTCAATATTATGCTTTTTTCTCCTTAAATGGCTTCAGAAAGATCACCCATCCAAAGATCAGCAGATTCATTACCAGTGCAACAGGAATATCTCCCCAGTGGATTTGCTGATTCTGAAGTACATCCGCAGAGTACGTTCCTGAAAAAACTACCATCATATTATTATTCAGAAAATGAATAATTATCGGGACCCAGATATTCTGGGTTTTCATATAAGTATATGCCATAAAAATCCCCAGTGAAATACAGGTAACAAACTGGCTTGCCAGAGCCGCCAGCCCCATATCCGGCGTAGTGTAATAGAAGAAGTCTATTGGCAGATGCCATACAGCCCACACACAGCCCAAAAGGATTACGCCGCCTTTTAGTCCAAATTTTTTCTGAAGAAGAGGCTGAAGAAAATATCTCCATCCGTATTCTTCTCCAAAGAATGCCACTACTGACAGGAAAAAGTTTACCAAAACAGTAAAAAATATGATCCAGGTAGTAGGATTTGCCATTATTTTGCCAAATTCAGAAAGCTGGCCGCTCAGAGCACAGGCAATCACAAATCTGAGAAGATATAATCCAATAAACAACAGGATCATACGAATAGATATATTCCAATGTTCGCTGTTCAGTCCATAGGATCTGCGCTTTTCTTTACCGGATTGCAGAAGAAGAATCCAGAAAATAACGCTGCCACCTATTATAACGTATTCCATGATCGGTGCCCACTGAGAATATGGCATGCTCATCAGATCTCTATTTTGGGGAGCCAGAACAGAAGCCGCCGTGCAGACAACCAGCACCGCAGTGAGAGCTACAAAGAATATGTAAAAAGCCGTTGGAAGATTTTTATCTCCTTTTTTGGTAATTAAATAAGCCATCATCACACCTGCTGCTGGATACAGCATCTGCGCATTTGGAAAAGCGCTGAGATTAAGACCTTTTCCATAGCTATACCACATCAGAAGTCCCATTACATATGTGATTCCGTATGCTATAATCACATAGATCAATAGCTGTTTTTTCTCTGTTTGCATAAATTTCATAATTTCCTCCTTGCAACTTCAAAGTTATTTACTTCTCTTCATACTTTTTAACGATAACTAAACTATAAGCAGCCATAAAATGCACCGTATTCCACTTAAAATTGTGACAAGATTATCCGTTATATTTACTTCTAAGCAATGATCCTTTTTTTAAGTTGTACTTGAAAAGACTGCGCTGTGGTTTATGGTGTTGTCCGGACAGATATGAATATCCGTACAAGACGCGATGTCAAGAAATTTTTAAAAGGTTTTCTGGCCAAACTGCAGGATTATGAACCTGTAGATTTCTGGGGCGAAGAAGAATCAAATACAAACGTTTAATGCAATCAAGGCGTCAGTCCGGTATTTCCGGAACTGACGCCTTTTAAGCATTGGAAATTGTCAATGCCACTGTTTTGTCTTACATATACTTCTTCACAATATTCTCCATTTCTTTCCACTTATGTTCCATATCAGAGACAAGTTTAAACTGTGTCCTTGCCCGGTCCAAATTCTGTCCCGGTCTGTGAATTTTAAAATAAATGTCTCCCTGAATATAATCCATAAGAAACCTCATTCCACATTCATAGGTCATAAGCCTAGCGCCCATCGGAAGCAGCTTTATCTCTTCCTGTGAAAGTTTTCCACCACAGCCCTCTATAAAGCCCTTCGCACATGCTTCAAAAAGCTCTAAATCGCACCACACTTTATCCAGATTTTGTTCATCCTCTAATGCTGTACTTGCTCCAATCCGCACCGCATCTCCAAAATCATTCATGGCTACCCCAGGCATTACAGTGTCCAGGTCAATCACACATATTCCTTTTTTGGTATCCTTATCCATGAGGACATTATTAATTTTTGTGTCATTATGAGTCACACGAAAACTGATTTTCCCACTTCTCAGCAAATCCTGAAAGCAGTCCACAATTTCTTCCCTGTCCAATACAAACTGAATTTCCTCCCGGACCAAATCCACTCTGCTGCACACATCCTCTTCCACTGCCTTTTTGAATGTCTCAAATCTTTCTCTGGTATCATGAAATCCCGGAATTGTCTCATGAAGTGTTTTCGCCGGATAATCCGCTAACATACTTTGAAATCTGCCAAATGCCAGACCGCCCTCATAAAGTATTTCAGGATTATCTATCAAATCATAGCTTACAGTATTTTCAATGAATACATAAGCTCTCCAATACTCACCTTCCGAGTCCACGTAATAGGGTTTCCCGTCTTTTGCAGGAATGACATTTAATGTCTCCCTCTCTGGATTTCCACCGTTAGCTGAAATTTTTCTTTTTAAAAATTCAGTGACTCCAACGATATTTTCCATTAATTCAACCGGGTTTTTAAAGATACTCTTGTTCATCTGCTGTAAAATATAATACTTTTTTACTCCCTGCTCGTTTTCAAATGTAACACGGTAAGTATCATTAATATGTCCATTTCCCCATGGAATTTCTTCTTTATATACACCTTCAAAACAGAAGTTTGCAGCCGCTTCTAATTTTCCGCAGAGCTGTTTTGGATAAAAATCATTCTCTTCCAGCTTTTTCACTGCTGCCATAACCATTGGTTTATCTTCCCTGTAGGTAACTCCATACCACTTTTCTGTTGTAAGAAGAACTTTTACTTCTGCTTTATTGCTATCTAACAGTCTGCTGACGACCGACGGAAGATAATATTCACATTTCAGTGGATTATGTTGCAGACCCTCCTGCAGAAAATCACGAAATCCATACGCAATCTCTGACAAAAATCCCTTGCTAAATCCCCATAAATTCATGGAAACAATCGTATCTCCTGCCAAATCCGTATAACTTTTTCCATCATCTTCCGTATATGCAGCATTCTCTCCACGTTTTACAATCGTTGTACGTTCTGTTACACTGACAAGTTTTCCATCACCATCAATATCACAGACACCTCTTGCCACACTTCCATTCTCCGTCAAAGTATTTTTCAACTGATATCCTACCATTGCATACTGATACTTTTCATTATCTTCATGCACACTCAGATAATCATAAATCTGCTTAAATGCTTCTCTTCCATAATAGTCGTCTGCATTAATCACTGCAAATGGTCCGTCAATCATATCTTTACAGCTTAAAATTGCATGCGCAGTTCCCCATGGCTTTACTCTTCCGGCCGGAACTTCAAATCCCTCCGGCAGATTTTCCAGCTCCTGAAATGCATATCTTACTTTCATAATCTTTTCTATACGATTCCCTATGACATTATGAAAATCTTCCGCATTCTCTCTTTTTATTACAAAAATAACCTCTTCAAATCCTGCAAGATAAGCATCATAAATAGAAAAATCAACAATAATATGTCCATATTCATCTACTGGATCAATCTGTTTCATTCCACCGTAACGGCTTCCCATTCCGGCTGCCATAATTACAAGTACAGGTTTCTTCATATTCTTTATACCTCCTGATTAAACAGCGTACCATTTAATCTCATTTGCCTCTATTTTCAACGCAAAACTGCTTCCATCTCCGCGATAGATAACCGTATTCTGTGACTCGTAGGTATTATTTACAACACAGAATTTGCCATTTTTTACATATGCATGTACTTCCACATTGAAATTTGTACTAAACCACTGATGTAATAAGTTTTCGCCATGTGTACTCCACAAAATGCTTCGATAAAGAATTCTGCTGTTCTCAAAGCTATATGGCAGTCCACTGATATAGACCGAACGGCCCTCACCAAATTCATGCACAGCCATCTGAACTTCTTTGTCCCTCTGTACCAGAATTTCTGTTCCCTCATACGCAAACATATTCTTCTTGCCCTCTCCGAAGTCAACAGGCTTTGTTGTATCTGCAAGAATAAAGTGATTTTTGTGTTCTTCCCAGTTATACTTATCGTAGTTTAAGGTAAATCCGGTTTCTTTTTCCACACCAATTAAATCGGCAAGCTGCAGATAATGTCCCTGATACTGGTGTCCTGCCGGTTCCCCGACACCGATAAATCCACCGCCCCGGTAGACAAATTCACGAATGGCTGTGGAAATAACTGCATTCTCCCAGACTGCCCCGCCGGTGTGTGCCGTATCCCCGTCCCCGACATTGATAATGACATCAATATCCTTTAATATATCCTTATCCTTTAAAATATCATCAAAGGAAATAAATTTCACATCAAACGGTGCGCCGCTTAACGCCTCGATAATTCCCGCATAACTGTAATTCTGTTTCTGATATAAGGCATGGTGTACCATATGGCAGCCCCAGCTGCGGATTTTGCCCCAGCTGTTTAAAACAGCAACCTTTTTTACACAGTACGGTGTTGTTCCTTTTGCATTCTCATACAGTTCACGGAATTCGTTGCACACGCTCTCCACATAGTCCAAAAACTCCGGGAAATCTAATGCAAGCTTTAAATATCCGCCATATCCGATACGGTCGATTGGTTTTCTTAAGATGGCACGGCGTGCTGTCACCCAGTTTTCCTTTGCTTCCTTGACAGGATCTCCGCCCTCATGGAAGGTATCCGGGAAAAAGTATGGAAGGAATCTTCCTTCTGTATATTTTACACCTTCAATATCAGAGATCAGACGAAGTGTACTTCCGTTTCCAACGCTTCCTACCACTGCGTCAAGACCGATCGTTGCAAACTCTTCCATGAATGGTTCTGTTCCGATCCAGTGATCCCCCAAAAACATCATTGCCTCTTTGCCGCATTCATGTGTGATGTCAACCATCTCTTTTGCAAGCTTTGCAACTTCCCTGCGCTGGAATGCCTGAAAATCCTTATATTCTTTACCAGGTACACGATACTGATTGTTATAATATCCCTGGTCAATGATATATTCCGGGCGGAATTTATAACCCATTTCTTTTTCAAACTGCTCTAAAATATAAGGACTTACTGACGCGGAATAACCATACCAATCCACATATTTTTCCCGCTTTAACTCGTCAAACATCAATGTAAACTGATGGAAAAACGTCGTATAGCGAATGACATTGACATATGGATGCTCCTCGCAGAATTTACGCAGGCGCTCCATGGAATATTTATGTGTTTTCGGCTGCCGTACGTCAAACGTAATCTGATGTTCGAAATCTTTCCAGTCATTTGTCACCGCATTGTACATATGTACCGGATCCCAGATAATATATGCCAGAAAGCTTACTGTATATTCATGAAACGGTTCTGCCTCATGAATACAGACGCACCCTGACTCCTCATTATATTCCCACTGTTTGGTCGATACCACCTGACCTGTGGAACGGTCAACAACCTCCCACCATCGTTTAATATCATCTCTTGTATTGACCTGCATTAACTCATCCGAAATCCCCTTCATCAGAGGAATTTGCAGTTCGCTTTCAACAGCCGTATAAAATCCACTCATAATATAACACTGCTGCACCTCATCCGGGTTCGCCTTCGCCCACTCATTATCTTTTCTCGTGGTGTAGTAAGTTGCATAAATCTTTGCCCCGGTCTTTGTCAGCTCTTCCGGGAATTCTGTTCCGTCACAGTCGCGGATTGCATCCGCACCCCAGCGTTTCATTAATTCAATTGTTTCTGGAACAACGTCCAGATTTGTAGGAATTGTGACACGGCCTGTATTTTTCTCACTCATTTTTCTTCCTCACTCTATTTCATCCATATAATTACTTTCTTTTCTTCTTTTCTGCAAAAGGGCAATTATAAATCCACAATGCCATTAATAAACAGATAATTCCAATAAGCATAATTCCTAAACCTGTCATTTTTCCTGTCATACCCCATCCAAAAACAGACAGGCTTATTCCGGCAATAAAAAGAGCTGCCATTAAAATTATTCTGCATTTTGTGTGCTTTTTCCAAAATTCCATTTTAATCTCCCTTCTCATCAACCCTTTAAACCACCAACAGTCATTCCCTGTGTCAGTTTATTCTGAACACATATATATAAAATTAATGTAGGAAGCATTACTATTACAAGTCCTGCATACATAATTCCATACTGTGCTGCTGACTGCTGTGCCTGCATCAGATTTAATAATCCTACCGGTAACGTTTTCGGTCCCTTTGCCGAACTCATCAGTGTCATGGAAATGATATATTCATTCCAAAAAGAAAGAAAATTAAACAAGATTATCGTAATAATAGATGGTTTTGCCATTGGAAAAATAATTTTCCACATCGTTGTACTATAACCTGCTCCATCAATATATGCCGCCTCTTCATAATCATGTGCCAATGTTGAAAAATACCCCGACAACAGATAAATTGTAAACGGAAGTGCTGTTGCAGCATATACGATTGCAAGTATAACCAGATTATTTAACAGAAAACTTTTCCCAATTACTGATTTCAGCCAATTGTCCCCATCTCGCAGCATCAAAAAAATTGGAACAACAATGTAATTCACGTTAATAAAAAGACCACCCATAAAAGCCGCATTTAAAAATTTACTTCCTTTAAATTTAAAACGTGACAAACAGTAAGCTGCCGGCAGCGCAACAATTAAAAGAATTACAAGTGCCAAAGCTGTAACCAATACGGAGTTTAACATGTAATCTCCCATTTTTGCTGTATTCCAGGCATCAATAAAGTTCTGAAAATAAAAACCCTCCGGCAAAGTCCACGGATTTCCATAAAACTCTTTATTTTGCTTAATGGATGCCATAAACACCCATGCCACCGGAATAATAATACTGACTGCAAGCATTATTAAAACTAAATAGATAAAAAATTTATACAACCGTTCCGCAGAATTCGGATTTTTTTTCTCTCTCATATTTTCTCTCCTTAAAACTCCAGTGGTTCACGCTCTGTAACTTTATTTACAAGTGCAGACAATGCAAACGAGAAAATAAATATTACAACACCTATTGCCATACTGTATCCATATAATCCGGCATCCTTCTGTCCATACATATAGCTTAGTGACACTTCAGAAGCTCCGTTTGGGCCACCTGAAGTCATAGCTTTTACAAAAAGAAATGCCATATTAATAGTAGAAATAATAAAAAATGTTAATGTTGTACGAATATTAGTCCAGATCAACGGAATTGTAATCTGAAAAAACTGAACGAGCCTGCCTGCACCATCTAATCCGGCACTTTCATACAGGCTTTTCGGCACACTCGCCATAGATGCCATGTACATGACCATATAGTAACCAATCGCCTGCCAGATCATTGCAATAATAAGACTGACGATCACAAGCGATTCACCTTTCCACAAAATCGGGTTCTCCATTTTATGAAACAGTCCGATAATACTATTTAGCATTCCGTTCTCCGGCTTATAAATTGCAGAAAAAATACCTGCAATTACTACAACCGATAAAATATTGGGAATATAAAAAATAATACGGAAAAAATTCTGTCCCCTGATTTGTTCTCTTGACAGAATGCCTGCAAAAACAAGTGCAAATGCAAAGGTAACTATTGTAACAACAACAATAAGTAAAATCATGTTTTGCATGGACCTTATAAAATTAGTATCCGATATTAATGTTTTAAAATTTTTCAGGCCAACAAATGTTTCATTCGGTGAATATGCACCTTTTTCAAATAACGACATCCGGAATACATTTAAGGTAGGCAATATCATAAACACAAAAAATAAAATTACTGCTGGTGCTATGCATACCGCCAAAAAACCGCTTCGTCCTCTGGCTTTTTTCATACTTTCACGTTCCTTTCAAACAAACCGTACTATTTAAAATTCGGCGGACAAAAATTCTGTCCGCCGACTCATTTTTACCACTATAGCATTAAGGCAAACTAAAAACTCTTATTTCAAATTCGCCCGCATCTGGTCACTTGCCGAAATAATTCCGTCAATCCATGCCTGCTCATCCATATCGCCTGATACTAATGAGTTTACCGGGTCAAAGAATACTGTTCGCACTTCCACGCCCGGAATTGCTTCAAATGCTGCGAAATTACCCATAGCTGCCTTTGCTCCATTATCATAAATAGAGTAGAACATTACGTTATCACCACTTAATTTGTCTGCAATGCCTAATACTGGCTGGATAGCTCCTGCTTTTGCAAAAATTTCACATGCTTTGTCACTGTATAAATAAGAGATAAATAATTTTGCTGCATCCTGATGCTCTGCACCAGAAGGAATCCATGCCTGCTCAAACCATGTATAACTGTATGCATCTCCGCCATCTTTTACTGCCGGAAGAGCTGTCATTCCCCACTTAAATCCATCTGCACGAGGTGCTTCTGCCATTTCTCCAACGATCCATGTTCCATTTGGCATAAAGATTGCTTTATTGTCAAGTACTAACTGCTGATTCTGTGTGAAGTCCTGATCATTTGCCTGCGCAGGTGTGACCGGATTTGTGTACTCAGCTAACTTTGCAACAATATCAAAGCATGTCTGTGCTTCCGGAGTTTCCCAGATGCCTTCCGCATAATTTGTTGCTTTATCAAAAAATTCCGGACCACCTGCTGAATACATCAGTGCGTAGAAGAATGCATCAAAATAACCTGTTGTAGGATATGTAAATAAGTAAATTCCCTCTTCTTTTGCTTTATCTCCTAATTCCCACATTTCATCCCATGTCTTTGGAACATCCCATCCTTTTTCTTCTAAAAGACCTGCATTATAAAACAGACCACATGGAGAATAAAACATTGGTGCAAGATATGTCTTTCCATCACCATAAGGATTGGTCAATGATGTGTCTGTAAATCCTCCTGCAATCTTCTCTGAAACAAGTTTGTCTTCTCCCGGAACTTTCATAGATAAAACATCTGTAATGTCAGTAATCATATGTCCCTTAATAAACTGTTCCGTCAACGCAGCTTCACGTCCCGTGGCAAGATGAATAACATCCGGGTATTCGCCTCCCTGCATGGATGGTCCAATTACATCCTCTAATTTTTTATCTGTTGTAAGTTCTACTTTAATTCCGGTTTCTTCTGTAAATGCATCTGCCACTTTCTGCCACATTTCAGAACCATAAGCTGTCTCAATAGCAGCTACACTGATTGTTGTTCCAGCTTCTTTTGTCTTGCTGGTATCTGACGCAGAATTCTCCTTTCCTGAATCTGTACCGCACCCTGCAAATAAAGATGCTACCATTACCATACTCATCATTGTACATAAAATTTTTTTCTTCATAGTAACCTCCCATTTTTGTTATTTTTTACTATAAATTCTTATGTTTCCTTCCTTACATTTGTTATTATAGAGTACGCCATCTCTTTTTCCTATCCATATATTGCTCTATATTTTATAATTCTTGCTTTATTTTAAAAATCTTGTTATTTTGTTTTTTTCATTGTATACTAAGTACAACATCGTTCCATTTTAACTAGGAAATCATTGCAATTATGACATGAAAGGAGTGTATTTTCCATGAGTAACCGCAAATTTAATCTGGATAATGAGGTACAGCCGGAAATCCATTTCCGCCTGCTTTCCATATCAGCATCCAAATTTGAAAATGACTGGACTTCGTTTCCCCACAGCCATCATTTTACGGAAATCTTCTTTATTAAAGACGGCACCGGACGCATGCTGATTGAAAATGAATCTCTTCCTGTCTCCTCAAACAGCCTTGTCGTGATCGGTGCACAGGTAACACACACAGAGTTTTCCGATCCGGAAAATCCACTGGATTATTATGTGCTCGGGGTGGAAGGATTAAAACTGAATACTGACAAAGAACCGGAATACATTCATGTCCCGGCTTCTGCAAACTCGCCTTTTATCCGCCAGTGTTTTGAAAATATCCTGCGGGAAATGCATAACAAACAGGACCGCTACGCAGAGATCTGCCAGCATTATCTGGATATTTTAATTTTATATTTCTGCCGGAAAGACCATGTATCCTATGAAGTGGTGGATGCGCAGAACAGCAGCCGCGAATGCCACAAGGTAAAACGCTTTATCGAGCACAATTACCAGAGCATGATCTCTCTGGATTCGCTTGCCGAAAACTGCAGTCTCTCAAAATATTACCTTTCACACCGTTTTGCAGAGCTGTACGGGAAATCTCCCATCGCTTACCTGAACGAAGTTCGGCTGGCGTCTGCGCGTGACCTGCTGCTCACAACCAATCACAGTATCGAAGAGATTGCCGGATGTATCGGGTTTTCCTCTACCAGCTATTTTTCGCAGTCCTTCCAGAAAAATTTTCATGAATCGCCACAGCAGTTCCGCAAATCCCACCGTGTCAGGACATGACCATGTTTCATTTTTTACATAAAAAAATAATTTTCTAAAAATTTCCCCGAAAGAATATCATATCTTTCGGGGAAACTATGCCTATCAGCCGGATTGGAAAGAGAAAAATGCTTTACCGTCTTCTTATAAAAAATTTTATATTGCTGTCCATATTGGTTTTTCTTTCTCTTTCCCTGAATTATGTCACAGTGGCTCTTGTTAATGATGGGATTATAAATTTCTTCTTTTGCTAAGATTTTATCAAGCCATTCTGCCATGTCAGACAGACTGTAATTATTCGTAAATGGTCTGGATAATGCATGTGATCTGCTGTAAGTCCCGGCAAAAATACTAACGTAATTTTCTGTTTATCTATTAGATTTACAAAATAATGGACGCAGCCTTTCCCAATGATGTATCATTTCCAGATATTCCTGCTCAAAAACATTTACATCATAATTCCCTGTTCTGTACCAAGACTTCATCATCCCTTCTGAAGCATATAGAATTTCTTTATATATATTGGTAAACTCTAAATCCTTACGGATGAAATCGCGATTCAAAATTGACAAAAGTATTTCCAATGTCATTTACGATATTGTTATTTATTATATTTGGTGGTGCTTTTCGCCCTAAATTGGGAAAGTGTGGGCACTTTCTGCCCCCACTCTGGATATGTTGCTAAAATACTGTTTAGATTTATCATACATACAACTGGAATTTATCTTTTTTTATATGTCACCACAATTCCAACCACCGAAGTCAAAAAAACAATCGGTGCGAGTCTTACAAACAAGAATTCAAACCCATGCAGTATTGTTCCTGCCACTGCCAACTCAGGATCATTGTAATTCCAATTCAAATAAAAACTATTCGTAGATGCAAGTGCGATAAATATTACCACTATAACCGTACACAATGAAATAAGAATCCATCGAATCGTTTTTACCTTTGTTATACTTCTTTTTGCAAGCTGCAAATTAATAACTTCTAATTTTTCAGAAAGAATCTTTAAATCATCGGTAGTCGGTTCTGCTATAGGTTCTCCAAGTAATTCACTTACAGTAGTATCCAGTTCATTCGCCAAAATAATCAGCATACTGGAATCTGGAACTGACAAACCATTCTCCCATTTTGATACTGTCTGTCTTACTACGTTCAGTTTAATTGCCAGTTCTTCTTGCGACAGCCCTTTTGACTTTCTAATTCTTTTGATATTTTCATTTAGCATAATCTCTGCCTCCTTGTTTTTGATAGCTCAATTCTATATTCAAAAGAGCCGTTGCCACAAGCAATGCATATTAACATCCGCTTATTTACGGGCTTTTCACAGTCAAATCTCGATTTGCCAATTTCATTAAATAATAAATTTCACGAACTAACTACATTGTCAAAAAATTCATTACAAGATTCACCATTATATCTTTTTCTTCTGGTCTTGACTCTGCAATCATAGGCGTAATCGCAACCAATGCTGGAACTTTTATCGGAAAAACCGATAGAAGTCTCATCCAACTCGCCTGACGATATAATATTATTGATATGTTCACTTAACGTTACCTGTTTTACTTCAAACAATTCTCCCATTTGTTTCTGTGTTAACCAAACTGTTTCTAATTCTGGACTTAACTCAACTTCAATATTTATATCGCCATCTGTAAATAAGAATTTATGAACTCAAGCTCGTTACCAGTGACGAATATCTTTCTGTCTTATTTCTAATATCTTCCTCAGTAACACCATAATAACCGTATAAATCTCCTGTCTCTTATACACATCTCCGAGCC
>ERZ1026941.748-NODE-748-length-11901-cov-6.374979_pt1 | contig 11901 bp, 5 predicted proteins | sample MGYA00519305_ERZ1026941 | MGnify/ENA primary metagenome ERZ1026941 (study PRJEB26926, sample SAMN06164614) | human gut metagenome | biome: ENVO:00009003; feature: ENVO:2100002; material: ENVO:00002003 | host: Homo sapiens | place: USA | collected 2012 ...
CCTGATCTCCCCGACGCTTTCCCAATACCCCACGGCCAGCCCCGCCAAGTAGGCGGCGCCCAGCGCCGTGGTCTCCGTCACGCGGGGACGGATGACCTTCGTCGCGAGCAGGTCGGCCTGGAACTGCATCAGCAGGTCGTTGCGCGCCGCCCCGCCGTCGACCTTCAGTTCCACCAGCGAGACTCCGGCGTCGCGCTGCATCGCGCCCACGATGTCCAGCGTCTGGTAGGCGATGCCCTCCAGCGCCGCGCGGGCTATGTGCGCAGCCGTCGTTCCGCGGCTGATGCCGCTGATCGCGCCCCGGGCGTACTGGTCCCAGTGCGGGGCCGCCAGTCCCGTCAGCGCGGGCACGAAGTAGACGCCTCCGGTGTCGGGAACCGACGCCGCCAGCGCCTCCACCTCCGACGAGGAGCGGATGATCCCCAGCCCGTCGCGCAGCCACTGCACCACCGATCCGCCGACGAAGATGCTCCCTTCGAGGGCGTAGTTGACCTTGTCGCCGATCTTCCAGGCGATGGTCGTCAGCAGGTTGTTTTTCGAGGCGATGGGCTTTTCGCCGCTGTTCATCAGCAGGAAGCAGCCCGTGCCGTAGGTGTTTTTCACCGATCCCGGCTCGACGCACATCTGTCCGAACAGGGCCGCCTGCTGGTCGCCGGCGATACCCGCGATGGGGACTTTGTGGGCGAAGATCGTGGTTTTCGTCGCTCCGTAAACCTCGCTCGACGAGCGCACCTCGGGCATCATCGACGCCGGGATGTCGAACAGCTTCAGCAACTCCTCGTCCCATTGCAGCGTGCGGATGTTGAACAGCATCGTGCGTGAGGCGTTGCTCGGGTCGGTCACGTGCACTTCGCCGCGCGTCAGCCGCCAGATCAGCCATGTGTCGACCGTTCCGAACATCAGCTTGCCCTTCTCGGCCCGCTCCCGCGCGCCCGGCACGTTGTCCAGAATCCATTTGATCTTCGTGGCGCTGAAATAGGCGTCGATGATCAGGCCCGTCTTTTCGCGAATCCACTCGGTTTTTCCTTCGGCCTTCAGCGAGTCGCAGTACTCCGAGGTCCGGCGGTCCTGCCATACGATGGCGTTGTAGACCGGTTCCTCCGTTTCGCGGTCCCACACGATTGTCGTCTCGCGCTGGTTGGTGATGCCTATTCCGGCTATGTTCAGCCCGTTGATGTCGATGGCCGCGATGGCTTCGGCGATCACCGAAGCCTGCGACGACCAGATTTCGTGCGGATTGTGCTCCACCCATCCCGGTTTGGGGAAATACTGGGTGAACTCCCGCTGGGCCATCGAGCAAATCTGCCCCTTGTGGTCGAAAACGATCGCGCGGGAACTGCTCGTTCCCTGATCCAATGACAAAATGTACTGCTCCATATTTTTTCGGTTTAATCGTTGCGCCGGAATCCGGCCGGGCGGTCCCCGGGCCGTCCGATTACAAATCTATGAAAAAATTCCGGGATTCGAAACGAAACCGGCGGGTTTTTTATCGAAACTTTTCGGGAGGCTGTTTTCGGGAATATTCCGCCTGACGGGTCCGCCGACCCGCTGCCCCGATCCATCGGTCCGTTCCCCGGCCTGCTCCGCTCCTTCGGGAAAGACGTTCGCCGGGTCCCGGTTGAAGAAGCCTGCCACTCCCCTCTGCCGTACCGAACAAGGGGTTGCCTCCGGAAAGGCAACCCCTTGCAGGCATATTGATATTTCGCCAATTACAGCACCGTCACATTTTCCGCCGGGGTGTACATATCGGGCAGGTCGCTGCAAAAGAAAGAGTTCTCCTGATTGTACATCTTCACGAAATCACGCTCCGAAGGGTGCCCGGGGAACACCGAGAAATAGTGCGTCCCGCTCTCCATCGGGTCGTACTTGTTGCGCCACGTCACCACCATGCTCACACGGCGTCCCGTCAGCGGAGCATGGATGTTCGTGGTCCAGTAGTCGGTCGCCGTGAAGCCTTCGACGCCCGTCTCGGTTACGCCGCACGGCTTGAGTTTGGCCAGCGAAACCTTCGAAATGGCTTTCAGATTCGTCACGAAAACCGCATTGTTGATACCCTGATAGCAGTCCATGCCTACGAAATCGACCCATTCGTCGCCCGGCCAGCGGAAGTAGAAGTCATCGACGGTCTTCGCGCTGTCCATCTGCGGGGAGATGGCGTAGATGAAATTATGCACGCCCTTCGTGTCGCGCAGATACTTCACCGTGAATTTCCACAGGTTGATGAACTCTTCGGTCGTCGTGCACGACGCGCCCCACCAGGACCAGGTCTGCGTATGTTCGTGGAACGGGCGGAAAATCACGGGAATCAGCTTGCCGTCGCTGCCCCGCAGGTTGTGTGCGATGTCGGCCAGGCGGTCGAGCCACTCCTTGAAAGTCCTATTCGTGGCGCTGCCCTCCGTCAGAATCTCTGCGGCCACACGATTGCTGGAGTTGTCCCACGAATCGCCGCCGGTAAGCGGATTGTTGATGTGAATGCACGACGTGAGCACCATGCCGCGGTCGTAAGCCTCCCGGCAGCAGCGCAGCCGCAGCGCCTGGGCATCCGGGTCCGAAGCGTGGCGATCATCGATATGCTCCGCAAAATCGAAACTGTATACGGCGGGATAGTCGCCGCAGACGGCCTTCGTGTCGGAACCGCCTTCGGTGCCGTACCACGTGCGGCCGTACATCAGGTCATCGTGGTGACCGAACATGAACCCCTTGCTCTGGATGGCCCAGAGGTTCGAATAGAGCGCTTTGGTCTCTTCGGTGGCATTCGGGTCCGACAGCGTGAGGGTCACGGGATCGCTCTCCCCCTCCTTTTTCGGCCCTTCGCTGTCATCGCTGCACGCCACGCCGGAAAGCAGCAGCGCCAATAACACAAACGGAATTCTTTTCATGGTTTCAGGTATTTGATTATTCGACATTGGTCAACAGAACGAAACTTTCGGCGGGAACCGTCGTGCGGAAACGCTTCCCCGCAATGCCGCGTTCGCACGGTGCGGGAAATCCGTTTGCGTCGCACGCCCGGTCGCTCTCCGTATAACGGTAAAGAACGCCTCCGGCAAAGTCTCCGGGCAGGACAATCTCAAGGGTGCACGGCTCCTGCGAGAAGTTGACCGCAGCGACGCTGTATGCCGCATCCTTGCGGGCTGCCGCCACGCGCAGCCCCTCGCGCTGCGGAACCTCGCAGGCGAGGATGTCGCACCCGGCGGGAAAATGACGGCACATCAGCGACCAGGTGTAGTACCAGGGCCGCAGTTCCTCCTGCGAAACGTCGCCGAAGACCTCCTCGCCGAGGATGTTCCACATTCCCCAGATCTTCACGTCCTCCGTGCGGCCCGAATCGCCGTTCGAATGCATGGCGTCGTCGAGCATCCACGCCGCCACCCCCGAAAGGCCGTTGTTCATCACCTCCATCGCCAGCAGCGGCATATCCAGCCCGTAGAAATAGTCGTAGCAGAGCATGTTGCAGTCCGAGCCTTTGGTGAAGGGATGCCCGGCGACCCGACGGTCGTACTCGGCTTTCAGCAGCGAATCCTCCGGCGCCGAGTACTTGTACCCGGCCTCGCCGAGAATCAGTTTTTTCCCGGCCGGAACTTCGGCGCGGATGCGGCGCAGCTTTTCGGCGTAAGCCCCGCTGCGCACCTCGTGCTGGCCGGGATAGGCATGCACGTCGTAGATGCCGATCTGCGCGCCGAGGTCCTGCGCGCTCCGGGCCACCCATCCCGCCGCGTCGTACTCCGACGCCGGGTTCTTGTAACTCATCACCACGTCGGGCGCCGCAAGCGACACCTTTCGTTTCAGGTCCGGATACCGGGCCATTTCGGCGTCGAAACGCTGCGCCATCGAGCGCCACAGGTCGTAATCGCCGTCGGTCGAGGCCCAGTTGCCGTCGGGTTCGTTGAAGATGATGAAATGGCGGATGCAGTCGAACCCGAGGTCGCAGACCAGAAAATTCAGGTAATCGACCGACATCTCCACCCATTGCTGCGAATCCTTCATCGCCCACGTCGGCGGATTGTATTCACCGTAGGCCACCGTGATGCCGTTGTCCTGACAATATTGCAGCAGGCGGCGGAGCGACGCGAGGTTGCGCATGCGGTCGTAACGGCCCGTCGCGGCATCGTAATAGCGGTAGGGGCTGTTGATCATGCAGCGCACATAACCCGGGCGCATGAAATCGAGGCGTTCGGAGAGCTTCGCCCAATCGGCGTCGCTCACCTCCGCGCCCCACGCTTCGGCTTCGTCGTAAGGGTCCCACTCGACGCCGTTGCCGACGTAATCCGAACTGATGACCCGGTCGGTCACTTCGACCCGGAGGGCCTGCCCCGCATCGCAGGCGGAGAACAGTACGGCCGTGGCAAGCGCGGGTGTCAGAAATCTTTTCATAATCAATCGTTTTGTTCGGTCAGTAAAATCATCGACTCTCCGGGCATATCGTACTCCGCGCCGGAGCGGAAATCAATCCGCAGGCCGGTGGCGTCGGGCAACAGCGTGTGGTCGCCCTCCGTGCGCATCAGCCCCTCGCCGTAGCGATAGCGGGTTGCCTGCCTGAACCGCTTCCAGCCCGGACACTCGATCCGCACGCGGCGCGGTTCGCGCGACACGTTCACGACGGCGACGGTGCGCCGTCCGTCTTTCACGGCGGCGACGGCCTTGACCCCGGCGGCACCCCGCACGTCGGCTGCGAAGAAGTCGCTTCCCGGCCGCAGCGTGCGGCACAGCAGCGACCAGGCATAATACCACGGGCGCACCCGTTCCTCGCCGGCTCCGAAAATCTCGTCGCCGAAGATGTTCCAGAAACCCCATATCTTGAGTTTGTCGGGCGCCTCCTTGAAGTGCATCGCATCGTCGAGCATCCACGCGATGCAGCCCGAATAGCCCGCGTGAATCGTCTGGAACAACGCATCGGCCATGTCCGTGCCGTACATAGGGTCGTATACGAACATCTGCGAATCGTCCGTCGAGGCGTTCGGATGCGCTGCGGCCCGGCGCAGGTTCTCGGCCTGCAAAAGCGAATCGGCCGGCTCGACGAACTTGAAGCCGATCTCCCCCATCACGATCTTCTTCCCGGCGGGAACCTCCCTGCGGTAAGCCTCCAGGATACGGGTGTACTCCCCCGAGTTGACCGTGCATTTCGACGGATAGGTGTGGATGTCGTACAGGCCGATCCTGTCGCCCAGCTCATCGCGGCTGCGGCTCACCCACCACGCCTCTTCGGGTCCCCAGATCGCGGCGTCGGGACCGACCAGCTCCACTTTCCCGGCAAGCCCCTCGGCGTCGAGCCGCCCGCGGAAATAACTCACGGCCTTCGCCCACAGGTCGAAATCGCCGTCGGCCGCCGACCAGAAGCCGTTGGGTTCGTTGACGAGGTTGTAGTAACGGATGCAGTCATAGCCCTTTTCGCCGACCAGCCAGGCGACATAGGCCGCGGCGTGGTCCAGCAGCGTGCGGTTGACCGTCCCGGCCCGGGCGTCCATGAGCGATCCGCCCCAGTCGCCGAACATCACAGTCACGCCGCGCGACTGGCAGTAGCCGAGTATGTGCGAGAGGTGTTCGAATCCGCGCATGCGATCGAGCCGTCCGTCGCGCACGACCGAGGTCGTGTTGGTCATCACGCGGATAAAGGCCGGCCGCATGAAATCGAGCCGGGCATAGAGTTTCGCCCAGTCGGCATCGCTGATCTCGACGCGCCCCTTTCCGTAGTCGAGCGCATAAGGGTCCCACTGGACCCCGTTGCCGATATAGCCGCGATTGACGACGCTGTCGGCGTCGATACGCACCACGGCGTCGCATTTCCCGGCGGATTCTCCCGCACAGGCCCCCAGCAGCGCCGCCATGCATGCGAGCAGAAGGTTTCCGAAGTTTTTCATAGGCATCGGTTATAAGTCCGCATGCAGGCCGGACCTGCATGCGGACGTTATCGGATCATTCGCCGGCTTCCGCCTGCTTGTTGAAGAGCATCACGTAGTTGCGCGGCCCGACGGCGAACCGGTCGTAATCGGTCCAGGGATAGGCCCCCTGCGTCGTCTGCCCGGGCAGAGCGAAGTCGAAGGCGATTCCGGGAACGCTGAGCGTCGAGGAGCCGTAGCTGTAATCCCCCTCCCGCAGGAGCTTCGCCGTGATGGAGACGATTCCCGAGGTGAACACCACGGTTCCGGCTTCGGCGTCATATACGTAGGCGCTTTTGCCGTGGGGCAGCAGGCCGTAATATTTGGTCAGGTCGAGAGCGCCCGTTCCCTCCTTGTTATAGTCGGCTTTGAGGATGTAATTCCAGTATCCGCCGTCCTCACCGGGCAGGTATTCGCACTCGCCCGTCTCGCGGCCGGCGTCGTCGGTGCCCGTGGCGGTCATTGCCAGGATGTTGTCGGACTCCTTCCCGATCGAATCGTCCCACACCCAGCTCTTGTCCACCGGGTTGACGAACGCGGGGTCGGCCGAACCGCCGTAGACCGTCAGACGGCCTACGGAGTAGGTTCCGGCGAGCGAGGTCTCCTCCGGATCTGGCTCCGGTTCCGGTTCGGGATCGACCGGCTCCTCGATCGTCTTCGACGCCTCGGGAACCTCGAAACCGGCCGGCTGCTTCACGATCTCGATGTAATACGTCACCGGATTGCGGGCGAAGACCCCGTAATCGTTGTAGGTGTTGTTCCAGTCCTCCGTGCCTTTCAGGTTGAATTTGAAGGCCTCGGATTCGAGCGTCAGCGGAATCGGCGGCACATTGGGCATCTGGTAGGTGCCCTTCGGCACGAGCGTGCAGGAGGTCTTGTTCCCGTCGGCATCGGTGAAGGTGATCGTCCCGTCGGAATAGTTGCGCAGCCAGGTGCTTTCGCCCTTGGGAATCTGACGGTAGAACTGCGTCAGGTCCACCGGCTTTCCGGTGTCGGGGTTCGACGCCCCGGCAAAGACGCAGTCCCAGTTTTTGGCGTCCTCGCCGGCCCAGTTCATGCAGGTTCCGGTCGTATTGCCGTCGGCGAGGATCTCTCCGAGCGTGAACACCAGATAGTTGTCCATCTCGGCGGCGGGTCCCCGGCCTTCGCCGTTCCAGCACCACGACTTGTCGGCGGGTTTGTAGAGCTTCGTACAGTCGTAAGCGGCGCCCGTGCCTCCGTAGACCCAGAGGTTGCTGATCGTATACGTCCCGGTCAGCGTCTCCGTGAACTCGGTCATTTCGAGCGTATAGGTGCGCGATTCGCCGTTGGGAGAGGTCACGACGATCTGCGGATCGCCCTTCGTGAAGTCGATCGTCCCGCCCGAGGCGACATTGGCCGTGGCCTTATAGGAGAGCGTCAGCGTTTCGACCCGGACCTTCGACATGTCCGCGACCATGTCCGACGCCAGTTGCAGTTCGATGACGCCCGTTTCGGAATCGGTCTCCGTGATGGTCGGCGTTCCGGCCTGACCCTCGAACTTGACGTCGATGATCGACCGCTCGTGGTTCCAGCCGCCGTCGGCGACATCTTCCCACGGATCGTCCTTGCAGGATGCGAAGCACAGCAGGACGAAAGCGCTCAGCAAATATTTCAGCTTGTTCATAATTCTGCGTTTTCTTAAAAGGTTAAAGATTCGGGTTCAGGTCGGACTCGACGGACGGGATCGGATAGAACACCATCTGCTCGGCGCTCAACCCCTGTCCCTTGGCTTCGGCGATGTCCGTGTGCAGGCGGTTCCAGCGGCGCAGGTCATAGCAGCGGTTTCCCTCGAAAGCCAGTTCGAAACGGCGCTCGTCCATCACGCGCTCCCGGAACGTCTCCTTGTCCAGCCCCGGCTCCAGATCGCCCAGCCCGGCGCGGTTGCGGATGAAGTTCACCAGTTCATACGCCTTGACCGTAGGTCCGGCAGCTTCGGCATAGGTCAATGCGACGTCCGAATAGCGGAGCAGATAGGGACGCGTGGAGGTTTTGTCTCCCGAGAAATTCGGGTCGATGAATTTGCGGCAGAACGGATAGTTCAGTTTGCCGTCGGCCGTCGAAGCCACCACATTGCCCGCGGCGTCGTACACCTTGTCGACGATCAGCCAGTCGTGACGGCGGTCGCCCGAGGCGAACGCATCGTAGAACGACAGCGCGGTCCGGTACTCGCCCCAGCCGTCGTGGGTCGGGACCATCTGGTCGGAATCGCCCTGCTTGAGATAGATCGTGGCTCCCGAAACATAGGGCAGGTACATCTTCGAGATCTTCGAATACTGCCCCTCCGATTCTCCCGTGCGGTCCATCGACATGATGAAGATATGCTCGGGTCCGGTCGGCTGCTCGACGTCGTAAATATCGAGCAGGTTGTCGTCGAAACGGAAGACCGTCTGCTCGGGATTGTCGACCACCAGTCCGGCGTATTTCACCGCCTCGGCATAGTATTCGTCCACGTCGTGCGACATGGCGGCGTACTGGGGCACGCCGTGCTCCTTGGCCGATGCGATGTAGAGATAAGCCTTGGCCAGCATTCCGTAGGCCGCGGCGCGGTCCGCACGGCCCGTTTCGGGCGCCGCGAAGAACGGCAGCAGCGTACCGGCGGTCTTGAAGTCCTCGATGACGAGCTTCCACATGGCGTCGAGCGACTCGGCGGCGGGGACGGCCGTATCTTCGAGCGTCTCGACAGGCGTCGTGTGGACGGGCACGCAGCCGAAGTTGCGCGCGAGGTTGAAATACGAATAGGCGCGCATGAAATAGGCCTCGCCGAGGAAGCGGTTCCTGCGACCCTCGTCGATGTTCATTCCCGGTACCTTCTTGATCACGGCGTTGGCACGGTTGATCGTGATGTAGGAGTACTTGTAGAAATTGCCGAGCGTGGTGTTGGTCTTGAAATTGTTGATCTTCCATCCGTCCAGCTCCTTGTTGGCCGCCGCAGCGTCGCCTTTCGGCTCCATGTCGTCGGTGTTCATGTCGCCCAGGAAGACGATCGAACGCGAATATTCGATGTAATTGATCGCGTCGTAGATATAGTTTACGGCCGACTCGGCGTCCGCCTCCGTCTTGTAGAAGTTGTCCTCGGAGTAGAAGCCGTAGGGATACTCGTCCAGATTGCAGGCCGCCAGGAGAGAGGCTCCCCCGAACGCAAGTATAAGGTGTTTGATTTTCATGGTTGGCAATGTTTAGAAGGTGAAGTCGGCTCCGAACGTCCATTTGCGCAGGCGCGGATAGCCGCCCGAATAGATACCCGTCATCCCCACTTCGGGATCGTAGCCCTCGAAGCCGGTGAAGGTATAGAGATTGTCGGCACTGACGTAGAGGCGTATCTTGCGTGCCGCATCCTTCTTCGAGAAGGGGATCGAATATCCCAGCGTCATGGTCTGGATGCGCACGAACGAACCGTCCTCGACCCACCAGTCGGAGAGCTTGGTTTGGCGGTTGGCGTTCAGCCGCGGGTAGGAATTGGTCGGGTTGTCGGTCGTCCAGCGCATCGGCATATTGCTCGGCTGGTCGAAACGCTTGGTGTTCAGCACGTCGTTGCCGAAGACGCCGTTGAAGAAGATGCTGAAGTCGAAACGACGCCACGAAACGTCGATGCCCAGCGAGGCCATCCAGTCGGGATTCGGGTCGCCGATGATGCACATGTCGTTCTCGTCGACGGTCTCCAATCCGTCGCCGTCGTAAATATCCACATACTTGAACTCACCCGGCTGGGCGTCGTCGCCCGAAAGACCGGCGCTCAGGCCCTCGGCCAGCGACTGCACGATGCCGTCGGTCCTGTATCCGTAAAAGACGTACATCGGCTGCCCTACGGCGAGGATATTCGTATAGGCGCGGAACTGTTCGCTCTGGTTGCCGTAATATTCATACTGCATGCCGGTCCGCAGGTCGGTTTTCAGACCGGTCTGCACGGCGTTTCCGAGGCTGAGCACCTTGTTGCGGTTGCGCGAGAAGACGAAGGTGCCGCCCACGCGCCAGTCGCGGTTCTGGAACGCCACGCCGTCGATCGTCAGTTCGATGCCGCGGTTGCGGATCTCGCCGTCGTTGACCCACATCTTGTCGTAACCCGACGAAGGCGCGATGTTGCGCTCGCGCAGCAGGTCCGAGGTGCGCTTGTCGTACCAGTCGAAAGTCACGTTCAGACGGTTGCCGAAGAACGACATGTCCAGTCCGAGGTCGACCTGCGCGGTGGTCTCCCATTTCAGCCCCTTGTTCGGGATGCCGCTCCAAAGCGCATAGATGCCGTCCTGCCCCGTGGTGCCCGACTGATAGCCGGGTCCGATGGCCGTCACCCACTTGCCTCCGTTGAAATACTTGTGCTGTCCGTAGCGGCTCAGCGTCTGGTAGGCCGAAATACCCTGGTTGCCCGAAATACCGTAGGAGGCGCGGATCTTCAGCACGTCGAAAACGTTCAGGTTCCGGATGAACCGCTCCTCGTGCATCTTCCAGCTGAACGCCCCCGAGGGGAAGAAGGCCCACTTGTTGTTGGAGCCGAATTTCGAAGAACCGTCGGCGCGGGCCGTGAAGGTGAAGAGGAACCGGTTGTCGAACGTGTAGTTGATACGCGTGAGGGCCGAGACCAGCTCGGTCTTGTAGGAGCCGTTGCCGATCGAATAGGTCTCCGAATCGCCCGCGGCGAGGTTCTCGTTGCCCAGCGATTCGTTGATGAAGCCCTTGGCGGCCAGCGACGAACTGCGCGACTGGTAGTTCTCGTAAGAGTAACCGCCCATCACCGTCAGCCGGTGCTTTTCAGCAAAGGTCCGATCGAACGTGGCGTAAGCCTCGAAAACGATGTTGTCGTCCTTCCAGTTGTCGATCGACCCGTAACCGTCGTTGAACACGCCCGTCTCGGAATACTTCTTCGGGAAATATTTGTCGGTGATCTGCTCGCCGTGCTTGTAGTTGAACTGCGCCATGACGTTCAGGCAGGGAAGCACGTCCCAGTTCACCGAAGCGAACGAGATGATGTCTAACCCCTTCGAATCGTTCTTCTGCAAATTGGTCAGGGCCAGCGGATGCGAATAGTCCTGGGCACCGTACAGCCAGTAATCGCCGTTGTCGTCGTAGACCGGGAAGATCGGGTTGCGCCAGTAGGCCAGTCCGCCGTTGTTGTGACGCTTGTTGCTGGTGATGTTGGCGCTGGCCTTCATGCGCAGGTTGTCCAGCAGCTTGTGCTCGACCGAGAAATTACCGCCGTATTTGCGGTAGGTGTCCTCGATGTACATGCCGTTGTCGAGGTAGTAGTTGGCGCTGGCCTGGAACATCGTGCGGTCGTTGCTGCTCTGCACCTGTACGGTGGTGTTGTTCGACACGGGCGTCGGGCGGAAGACCAGGTCGTCCCAGCGCGTGTTGGTCGTCCAGGTCGTCTGCAACTCCGCAATCGAGGGATAATAGACGCCGTTGGCATTGGTCGCACCGATGTAGGTCGGCGTCAGTCCGGCGTTGATGCTGCTTTCGTTCGAGAGCATCGCCATCAGCACGGGATCGCGCCAGAGGTTCAGCTCGGAGCTGAATCCCGAAACGGTCGTCTGCTGGCGCAGCGTGATGCGCGTCACGTTCTCCTGCGCCTTGCGCGTGGTGATGAGGATCACGCCGTTGGCTCCGCGCGAACCGTAGATGGCCGATGCCGAGGCATCCTTGAGCACCTCCATCGAAACGATGTCCTGCGGGTTGATTTGTTTCAGGTCGCCGGCATCGCCCCAGGGGAATCCGTCGATGACCACCAGCAGAGCGTTCGAACCGTTGAGCGACGAGTTGCCGCGGATGCGGACCGTCGACGAGGCGCCGGGGTCCTGCGAGGAGTTGACCACCTGCACGCCGGCCACGCGGCCCTGCAACAGCCCGTCGATCGAGTTGGCCGGGATGTCGGTGAGTTTCTCGGCCTTGACCGAGGCCACGGAACCCGTCAGGTCGCTCTTCTTGACCTGTCCGTAACCCACGACCACCACTTCGTCCACGGCCGTGGCCCTGTCTCTTATACACATCTCCGAGCCCACGAGACACTGAGCGATCT
>ERZ1026941.759-NODE-759-length-11736-cov-5.993408_pt1 | contig 11736 bp, 9 predicted proteins | sample MGYA00519305_ERZ1026941 | MGnify/ENA primary metagenome ERZ1026941 (study PRJEB26926, sample SAMN06164614) | human gut metagenome | biome: ENVO:00009003; feature: ENVO:2100002; material: ENVO:00002003 | host: Homo sapiens | place: USA | collected 2012 ...
TCGCTCAGTGTCTCGTGGGCTCGGAGATGTGTATAAGAGACAGGTATAGCCGAACGTCACCGGAATATCCTGCAACGGAGCCGAAGCACGGACTTTGAACGAGAGAAGCAGCCGGTGGGGACTTTCCACTGTCTGTTCCAAGGTAATCTTCAGCCCGAAGGCGTCCGTACCCTCGTATGCGGTGCGCGTAAGGCGGTAGATGCGAGAGACGCCCTCTTCGCTGTCCGCATAGCTCTCGTCGAGGTACTCCGCACCCTGCCGGGCGTAACGGCTGCCGTCGGGAGATTCGGGATAGCCGCCGCCCGTCTCGGGCCACAGCAGGGCGAAGTCGCGGGCAAGGGAGTCGATCACGTCCATATAGGGAGCCTCGGCATCGGCGGCCGTGAGATAGAGGGCCCCGCTGCGCTCCGGATCGAAGAGGTTCGTGATACGCGCGAAGTCGAGCAGCTCGTCCGCACGGGGTTCGTCCCCTTCGACAAGGGCTCCTGTGAAATACGGAACCTCGGCCTCCCCGACGGTCTCGGTGCCGGTATCGAGCACCACCATCAGCGAATAAACCGTGCGCGGGGCGTCGCAGTATTCACGCCGCACGACGTCCCCGGCCTTGAGGCCCTGCACCTTTTTCGAGTGCGGGTCCGTGCGGATCTTGTATATCGGATAATCGACCTTTGCCATTTTCAGTGTATTCTTTCGACCGTGTCGCCGCGGAAGCTGTGGCTGATCCACAGCGCTCCGGGGACTACCTCCGTACGTTGTATCTCCAGTTCGTAGACGCGCATCCGCTTGCGGACGGTCACTTCATCGAATGTCGCCCGGGTGCTACCCGTCGTGCGGTTGCGCTGTACGGCCCAGCCCTCGCCGGCGAGTCCCGGCGTAAAGCGCTCGCTCGTCACATCGCCCGTCATATAGGCGTTGCCGTAGTGCATGATCCCGTCCTTTGCGGCCGAGAGGAAGAGCCCGTCGGATAAGTATAGGACGCCGTCCGCAAGGCGGGTGGCGGAACCGGCGATTTCGAAAGATGCCACAGAGCGGACCGGCACGTCGAACAGCACGGCCGCAGCGTCCGTCCCGATCGAGAGGACTCCCTTCGGAGCATCGTCCTCCGCAGTATCCGCTGCGGAGAAAAGGTAGCGAAGGGTCATGGCGAGCGCCGTACGCTCCACCGTACCGCTGTCTGGCTGCGTGCGTTCGAAGCATCCGTGGAGCGCGACGCCTCCGTCCTTTTCGCAGAGGTACGGCCCCGCATCCGAGCCGAAGCGCAGCCGCCGATGGATCACGATGCCCTCGTTTGCGGAATCCGTCCGGTAGCTCGAAAGCAGCATCTCGCCGAAGTCGTGGCGCACGGTAAGCGACGCGGGAAACGAAGCTGCGCCGTGCGGCGAGAGGAGCATGTAGCTGTCGTCCGTATCCATCAGCCCCGAGAGCAGGCGGATGCGGCCCGTCTGCCCGCCGCCCAAGAGCAGGTTGCCCCCGGCGCCCGAAAGCTGTACCTCTCTTTCCGATACGCGATTCAGTACCGTAGCTCCGCCCATGCGGATACCGTACCCTTCGCCGAAGGAGAGGTGGCACGAGGCCGCGAGCTCATCCTCGCGCAGCAGAAGCATCCGTCCTCCGCCGATACCCAGCTCCGCGCCGTGCAGCGCCCGGAGCGTGCCTGATAATTCAACGGCACCAGCAACGGACAACGTGCCTGCGACCCTTGCGTCGCGCATCGTCCAGTCCGCATCGTCGCGGTTGGCGTTGCCGCCATGAAAGACCACGTGTCCGCCGACCGCGATACCGTCCGGAGCGATCCGCACGCCGCTGTCCTCCGCTCCCACAAGGATCGAAGCCTGCGATGTGAGAGCCGTATCGCCCAGATCGAACGCTGCAGCAGAGACCGTGACACGTCCATCCTCCGGATCATAAGCGATCACCCGTCTTCCGGAAAGAAGGATACCGCCCCGCACGTCGATATCTTCCGGGAAGCGCACGCCGGCCCCATCCTCACGGGCGTAAGCCGCCATCAGGATACGGTTCTCCGCACCCGCCTCGAACCCGTAATGAGCCCTTAGCAGACCCGACATATCCCCGCCGCTCTTTCGCAGGTACTCCATGAGGACGCCGCCCTCGCTGCCGCCGTCTCCGCCTACGGCTCCCGCAATGGCCGCAGCAAAGCCGTAGGCCGTATTATGCAGGCGGATCGACGTGGCGTCGCCTTCCTCCACGCCCCACGGATGCTCGTCGTCCCGGCGGTCCTGCGCATTGAAGAACCGGTTGTAAAGTTCCGTATAGATGCTGTGGCAGAGGCTCCCCGGCGTAAGGGAGCCGATGGCGGGGTCTTTCTCGACGCTCATTTCGTAAAGGAGGTTTGGGAGAGGAAATTCTGTATCTTGGAGATCAGCGGCGCGAAGTTAGGGGCATTCACCGCCGGCATCGTACCCATCAGCGTCGGGGTCATAATTTTCGTGCATTCGGTAATAAATTCCATCATGAGCTGCGCGAGCTGCCGGCCGAGGACCATGGGTTCGGTGGCATCCTCGGCCCCGAGGGTGATCTTCTCTCCCGTAACGGTCACGGCCTGCTCGCCGACCTTCGTTTCGGCCTTGTCAGCCGAAAGGTTGAACTCGCCCCGGTCGGCTTTCAGGGCGATTGTCTCGGCATCCTGCGTGAGGGCCGTTTCCTTGCCGGCATCGCTTTTGACCGTCGAGGCGATCCCCTCGGACGTATAGTGTGTCGAGGCTTCGTTGCCTGTAGGTTCCAGTTCGTCGTAGTCGGGCGTCGAGTCGCTCGACGTATCCAGCTGCTCGGTCTCACGGACGCCTATCGTGACCGTCGTGTGGGCGCTGAGCTGAAGGATCTCGGCATGCGATAAGTTTACGACGTACATCGCGCGCGTGGCGGCGTCCGAGACGATCGTAACGTCCGAGAGCAGCGTCGGGACGATGAGAAAGCCGCCGCTGTTGTCCTGCGTGCCGGCCAGCAGTACGCCCTTGTGGATGATCGGCTCCGTGGAGGCCGTCTCGTCGGGATATTCGCCCACGTCGATCGTGCCGCCGTACCGGGTGAACTCCGCATCCTCGGGGTCGTCGTGGATCTTGGCCACGTAACCGTGGATCAGGCGTGCCGTACCTACGCCGCCCGTACCCCCGGGCGACATGTCCACGCGGTCGATGCTCCGCCCCAGCGCGATGCGGCGGATCGCTTCGCGGATCAGGTGCTGGCTGCCGGAGCTATTGAGGGTTTTATTTTCCGTTTCCATTCCTTACAGGTCTTTAGTAAGAAATAGGAGGAATCGGAGCGGAGCGGTGAATCCGCTTATGAAAAGAGCCGGAAAGGATTTTGCTCCGGATCGATAGAAACATTCCGGATGTACATGTTTATATAAAGGCAATTTATTGCACTTTTATTTGCTACTGAAATGAATTTGCATTACATTTGCAGAAAAGAGGCAATATTTTGCACTATGAACTATTCGATCATTAAGGAACGGCGCACATTGTTGGGACTGACCCAACAGGATCTGGCAGACTATACGGGATTGGGCCTGCGTACCATCAAAGATGTCGAAACGGGAAAGGGAAACCCTTCCGTTGCGACGCTCCTGAAGATCGCCGAGGTGCTCGGACTGGAGTTGCAGTTGAAAGTAAAGGAAGTGGTTAAATGAGACAGGCGGAAATATACAGCGACGGCGTATTGGCCGGCGTACTGACGGAGACCGACGAGGGAGCGTATCGTTTTCGTTACGACGATGCGTTTTTGGCCGACGATAAGCAGACGGCCATTTCTCTGTCGTTCCCGAAAAGCGGAAAAGAGTTCGCATCGGATACCTTGTTCCCGTTCTTCTACAACATGCTCGCCGAAGGAGCGAACAAAGCGTACCAATGTCGCACGCTCAAAATCGACGAGGAGGATGCCTTCGGACTCCTCATGGCAACGGCGCATACCGACACCATCGGCGCCATAACGGTTAAGAAGATATGAAAGCACTAACGGTTTGTCCCGGCCATCTGGCCGAAGGATTCGATAGATATTGTCCGTCGTGTACGCGACGGCTGTTCGACGGAAAGCGGGTTTCTCCGTGGCTCGATTTCGATTACGACGCCGACAGCGCGGATATGGCTGAAAGCATCAACCAGCTCTCCGTATCGGGCGTGCAGGAGAAACTGTCGGCGGTCGTTATCGATGGAAAGGTCGTACTCACTCCCGCCGGGGGACAGGGGCGCTACATCATCAAGCCCGCACCCGCCTACAAGCACCTGCGCTTCCGCGATCAGATACCCGCCAACGAGCATTTGACGATGCAGATAGCCCGGCAGGTGTACAAAATTCCGACGGCAGAGAACGGGTTGGTCTTCTTCAAAAACGGAGAGATTGCCTATATTACCCGGCGTTTCGACTATGACTCAGACAGCAACAAGATCAAACAGGAGGATTTCTCGTCACTGGCACACAAGAGCGCTGCAACGCACGGGCGGGATTTCAAATATACGGGAAGCTATGAGGATGCCGCCGCACTACTGAAAGCGAACGTTTCGGCGTGGCAAGTACAGATGAGTCGCTTCTTCGCGCTCGTCGTTTTCAATTATCTCTTCGCCAACGGAGATGCCCATCTGAAGAACTTTTCGTTGCAGCAGACTCCCGGCAGTGACTATCTGCTCGCGCCGGCTTACGATCTATTGAACACTTCGATTCATGTCAGGGATGAGGATTTCGCACTGCAAGGCGGCCTGATTCCCGAGGCGGAGTATTCAGATACCTATACACGCACAGGGCATCCTTGTCGAGCCGATTTCGAGACATTCGGAGGGCGGATCGGCGTGCTGCCGAAGAAGATGACGGAGATTCTCGATCTGTTCGTGCAGGAGCAGCCGGAGGTCTATGCGCTGACCGACCGCTCTTTCCTCGACGAAAAAGTCAAGCGGATGTACAAACGGTCGTATCAAGAGCGCTTGCAGCGTCTTCTTCGGCAATAAAGAAACAGGGAAGTTAGACAACAAGTTGTTGACGAATCGTATCGGAGCTTGGAAACAGGCTTGAACAACTTGTTTCATAAAGGTTCTATACTCCTTTCGTTCCGTTCCCGTAGGTCTCTTTCTGACCCCGTATTTTGTATGGTAAGGTCAACCTTTGGCGGTACCCGCCCGTTCCGAATGTCGTCGTGACCTCTTCGACTAAATAGACTCCGTTCTTCGAAGGATTGCGCTCGTCGATAAGCTCTACCTGACAGGCGGGTGCGAGGGCGTGGTCGCCGAAGATCGTCAGGTGGCCCGTGATGCCGTTCAGGTTGTATCCACGGAAGTATTCGATGGCCTCCTCGACGAGTTTATCGGAGGTGATCCGCATATTGGTCGAAGTGTACGGCACGACCGTATAGCTCGAAAGATCGACCTTCGTGCGTGTGTCGGCCCCTGCGGCCGTAGTGTTGCCCGTGAGCTTGTGCGTCTTTTTCGAAATCTGCGTGGCGTTGACCGTCTGGAATTCCTTGCTCTGGGGGTTCGAGGGGTCGTAGTCGGGATTCAGGCGTACGGTCACCTCGAAGAATTTCTCGTCCGTACCCAGCGCCTTGGCCTGCACGGCCAGAAAGCGCGGGTCGTTACGCAGCACCTTCAGGTCGTTGCTCGCTACATGATGGTCGAAGCGGATCGGAAACGGCGCCGGGTCGTCGTTCGGGAACTGCGGCTGGCTGGCCGAAGAGGAGTACGGGCGTCCCACGGCGATCGTCGGCATCGCATCTTCCGAGGCGCTGTCGTACTTCAAAAAGCAGTAGACGCGGTAGCGGCTCCATGAGTTCAGCACGTCGGCCACGGTGAAGTTGTCCGTAACCTTGATCTTGCCGATCTCGATGTCGAAGCGGCGGGTCTGGCTGTGGAGCGTAAAGCCCGTGTCTTTCAGCAGGCCGTACTTGTCTCCCAGCACGTCGTTTACCTTCGTACCTTCCACGGGCGTCTCGAACTTGGGCGCCGTCTTGAGTTTGAGCTTGTAGGCCAAATTCTCGCACTCGAGACAGAACCGGCTGTCGGAGTTGTAGGCCGTGATATAGCCGTCGAACATGTTCTTGAGCGCCCCGTTGTATCCTAACTTGATATTGATGCGCTGACCGACCTTGAAGGTCCGCTCGTCGAGGGCCGCCTGCCCGGTACGCTTCTCGACGAGCACGCCGTCCTGCATGATCTCCGTCGTCAGGCGCGAGGCGTCCACGCCCTCGGCCGTCACAGAGCCGATGATCGTGCTTTTATAGACCGTGCCCTTGGGGAAGGTCAGCTTGGCCGTGCCGATGAGCTTCTTGTAGGACTCGGTGATCTGGATCTCCTGCACCTCGGTAAGCTCAATGCCGTTGCGGATGACGATGGGGTTCGACGGGTCGGCGTCGCCGATGGTGATGCGGCATGAGAGTATGTCCAAACCGTTCAGAGCCATAGGCGGCTGATTTTAAGCAGGGAGGCCGGATCCACGACGTCCGTGCCCATTTTGACCCACTTGATCCACTTGTTCGTATGCTTGATCGCTTCGTCCAGACGCTCCTGCTCGGCGGTCTTGACTTCGATGGCCTCCGAGGGCTCCACGGCCACGCACTGCATCTGGTAGGGCTGCACATTGCGGCAATCGGAGATGCCGAGCGTATAGCTCAGCACGATAAGCTGCGTGATGCGGAACTGATGCAGGATCGTGTTGCTGCAGTCGATAATCCCCCTGTGCCGCATGAGCTTGAGGAATTTCGACACTTCGGCTTCGGGATAGACGTCCGGGTACTTGCTCGTGATGCGGCCGCTGATCGCGATCTCGTAATCGCCGCCCGAGACGTACTCCTTGCGCGAATAGTCGCGTCCCTGCACGGTCGTCAGCACCACATTGTTCTTGCTCGACACCTGCACATGGGGTCCGAGATCCACGAACTCCACGCGTGCGGCGCCTTTTCCCGCCGCGCCGTCGCCCACCGTGGCGCCCAACTCGAGATAGTCGGTCACGATGTTGCCCACGATCGTGTCGGTATAGTTCTTCTGCCGCGCCACGGCCTGCTGGTTCTCGATCAGCCGGTAATACTGGCCCGTCTTGTTGGCAAGGCTTGTCTGCGACTGTGTTTCGAGGTATTTGTTGCGTACCTGCTGCTCCCAGTATTTCAGGTAGCGGGGATACGAACGCAGCGCTCCGTAGGCCGCCTGATGCGCCGTCTGGATCAAGCCCCGTCCCAGCAGGTTCACGTCCTTGCCCAGATAGTGCACCGTGCCGTCCTGCAGGTGCGCCAGCCCCATGCCCAGCGCACGGCGGGCCGCATCCGAGATGTAGCCGCCGAGCGTATAATGGTTGATGAGCCCGCCCGAGAGGAGGGTCGAAATCCCTATGTTCAGCAATCTTCCCATACCGTTATGCTCCGTTCCATGAGGCGTCGAAGTCGTGGACCACATCGACGAGGGCCTGCGCCATCTGCTCTTTGAGATTTTGAATCCGGGGATGGCTGCCGTCCTTGCTTTCGAGCAGTTCGACGGTCTCGATGCTCAGAAGATTAGTGATGTTGACGATAACCTGTTTGGGCGCGGCCGAAGATAACTTGCCCGTGCCGGAGTAGTTGCCCCCGGCGCCTCCGTCGTCGGCCCCGAGACCCGTCACCGAAATACCGGGGGCGTTCCACGGAGTCTCATCCACGCTCATCGGCTCGTTGGAATACATGTAGGCCGGAATACCCGCCCTCTTGAAGATGTTTTCGGCGATCTCGCCGCTCTGGTACGTGTCGCGCATGGCCCCGAGCACCGTGACCAGCTTGTCGTGTACGATGCGGAAGTTCTTCAGATGCTCTTTCTTCTGCTCCTCGGTGGCATTCTTAGGCAGGGGCGCCTGCTCCCAGAGACCGCGCTTGTCGTTGAAGCGGAAGCCGCGGTCGATCATCTCCGAAAAAGCGAAGCCCGTGGCCGCGATACCGGACTGGGCATTTACCTGGCTCTCCATCAGGTACCGGTATTCGCGGGCCGCGACGAGCGCCTCGGGAATCAGCTTCTCGTTGATGCGGTTCTGGTACTCCCAAGTCTGCGTGGCTTCCAGATCGGTGATATCCTTCAGTCCGCGCCGAAACGTCCGTGCCGTATCGCTGTAATGGCTGTAGAGCGTCCGGTCCACCTTCGAGAAGTCGTAGCCGAGAACCGTGGGGATGGCGTCGATATAAGCCTGAATCTCGGTCTGTGTGGTCAGCTTGCCCAACTCGGCATAGACGCTCTTGATGCGCTTGGCCCCGTCCTTGTCTGCTTGGGCGATGATGGCCCGTGTCAGGTCGTCCCGGTAAGCGTCCCCGAACGTATAGGCCGGCAGCGTGTAGGTGTAACCCCCGTATGTGCTGCCGCCCGAAGGCAGGTGGTTAAAAAGGGCCCGGAACCAGTTGCCCGTCCATGCCCCGATCTTCAGGCCCGTGGTCTCCTGCAGGCTCTTGCCTGCGGTAAGGTCGTCCACGGCGCCCTTGGCGCTCACGGCCGCCGAGTAGGTCTTGCGCAGCGAATCGTAGAGGGCGTCCACCGAGGGGTAGTTGTACTTGCGCTCCTCCTGCAGCTCTGCGAAAGCCGCCTCCGTAGCCTCCTTGACCTGCCACGCCTTGTAGGCCACCCAACCCAGCGCTCCGACCAGCACACCCACGGCGCCCGCTGCAGCGACGGCTCCCGAACCCAGTGCGCCGAGGGCCGCGCCTGCCCCGACGATTCCGCGCCCCGTAGCCACCTGCGAGGCAAAGATCCCCGAAGCGGTGCGGCGCAGGCCCAATCCCGTGAGCGAGCGCTGTACTCCGGCGCCTGCGAGGGCCGAGGTCAGAGCCCCGCGGCCTCCCGAGACACCCGCCTGGCGCAGCGCACCGACCAGATTGCGCTTGTCGGCGAAGGTCATGCGTCCCAGTCGTCCGCTTCCACCCAGTCCCGTGAGTGACGAGAGGAGCTCCACACCCGTTGCGGCGGCTTTCTGCTTGCCCAGCAGCCCGAAGGCCACGGCGAGGTTCGTGACGGCGCCAGCGAGTCTGAAAAGACGCGTGGCGGCGAAGCCCGTAAAGAGCACCGGCTCTATCCAGCGGTAGTTGCTGGCCACCCACGCCGCGATCTTCCCGAAGAGCGCGAACAGGTCAAGCAGCGCCGAGGAGATTGAGGCGAGACCCTTGGCGAACCGCTCCGTATCGATCGAGGCCGTGAGCTTGCGCAGCGTACGCCGGATCTTCGGCTCCATGATCTCGTAGCCGCGCATGAACATCTCCGAGAAGGTCGAGGTAAACTGGTACCACAGGCCCTTGGTCGTTTCCTGCTTGACCTTGGCCAGTTGCGCCGAGATGCCCTGCGAGGTACGGTTGTGGGCCGTGAGTTCCCTGAGCTGTTCGTAGTTTTGCAGGAACATCATCGCCGCGTTGCCGCCGATACGGCCGAAGATCTTGTGCATATCACCCAGCGTGGCGCCTTTCTCGTTAAGTTCCTCGAAGATGTCGGCCAGCGGACGGATCTTCTCCAGCGTCTTGCCGTAGACGTCGACCTTGTGCGTGAACTTCACGCCCAGCCGTTCGAGGATGTCGCGCGCCTCCTTGGGCTGGTAGGCAAGGCGTGTGGCCATGGCACGCAGCGACGTGCCGGCCATCGTGCCCTTGACGCCCATATTGCCCAGCATGCCGACGGCCGCCGAGGACTCCGTGAAGTCGATGCCCGCCATCCGCAGGTAGCCCGCAGCCATCTTGAACGCCTCGGCCGTCTCGATGACATTGACGTTCGAGCGAGAGATCGTCGAGGAGATGATATCGGCGACGACCGGCATACTCTTCGAGTCGATGTCGTAGCCGGCCATGATGTTCGTCACCAGATCCGCAACCTGATCCAACGCATTGTCGCCGATAAGCGCGAGGTTCGTGATAGGCCGTATCGAGGAGTTGATCTGCTCGATGCCCTGCCCGGCCATGGCGAGGTACTTCACGGCGCTGCCCACCTCTACGGCCGTGAACTTCGTTTCGATCCCCACCTGACGGACACCCCGGGCCATGGCTGCGAAGCGCTGCTCGAAAGTCGAAAGCTCGCCGTCGGCCACGCGCAGGATACTGCGTGCCGACTCCATCGTGTTGGCGTACTCCACGGCTTCGACGAGCTGCGAGCGCATCGTATCGTAGAGCATATAGCCGTTGAGCATATAAGCGAAAGGCAACGCTCCGCGCAACGACGGCGGACGCGAATATTGCAGGCGGTTGATCGCGGCACGCTGGCGGCTGTTCTGGGTATTGCGGACAAGCGTATCGGCACGCACCATGCCACGCACGGCATCGACGTTGCGCTGCCGCAGGGCCTTGGCGGCGGCTTTCTCGGCCCTCTCCTGCTCGGTGCGGAGCCTTTTTGCGGCAGCCGCGGCCTCTTTCTCCGCAGGCGGAGTCACGGCGCTCTTCGGCAGTACGGCAGCGAGCCGCTGCTGCACATGCGGCGGAAGCACGAAGGCCGTCCGTGCCGGCTGCGGCGTACGCCCTTTGGACGGAACCCTCAGCGGCATGGTCGCCCCAGCGACCGTGCGGACCTGTCCCAAGAGGGTGAGGATCTCCTCCAGACGCGCTTTCGCGGCATCGGTCCTGATGGTGAGCTCACGCTCCCGTGTCAGGTGCGTGAGCGAAGCGTTGATCTTGCCCAGCGAGCGCGTGAGGCTCGTCTGCGTCGTGCCTGTCGTCTTCGTAAGACTGCGGAAGATGCCCTCCGACTGTTCGATGATCTGCTTGGCGTTCCGCTTCACCGTACGGCTGTCGAATGCCTTCCCGGGGTTTACGACGAGATGAATGCCTTTGGCCTTGGCCTCGATCGTCTCCAGCGCCGTGAGGATGCGGCCGAGCCTTCCCTCGCAGCTTTTCGTATCGATGTTGAACTTGACCTCGTAGCGGCGTCCTTTGCCCGAGGCATCGGCCTTGAACTTGCTGTCGAGGAGCCGCAGGGCATCCTTGACGTTCCCTACGGCCCCCGAGAGATCCTTGAACTTCGAGAGGGACTCCACGGCCCGCGTGAAGTTGTTCAGGTTTTGCGTGGCAACAGTGGACTCTACCTCGATATTGTATTTGACGTTATAGGTCTGGTCGGACATGGGCGCGGTTGTGTTCCCATAAGAATAGGGCCGCGCGGGACGGAGTGATTACGTCGCCATAAAAGACGAAAAAGCCTGCACCCTCTCGGGTGCAGGCACATCTGCAAGTCAAGCTTTCGTGGGAGTGAAAAAGGCCCGCGCGGAGTTGTGGACCATAAGCTGTTCGTGCAGCCAGAGAGCCTCTTCGGAGAGCTGCGCGAATTCCTCGTCCGTGATCCTTTCGAGGTCTACGCCGGGGAAGTAGTGGCGGATATACAAAAGCCGCTGACGGATCCGCTGTCCGTCTTTCACTACCGCCCCGTCGATCAGTTTACCAGCGTCGTCTGGCGGGTCTGGATGATCTCCGCGAGCTGGCCCATCAACCCGAAGAGGAACAGCGAGTCGTTGTCCACCAGATCGCGGTCGCCCTCCAGAAAACAGTCCTTGGCAAGCGTACGCATGGCCGTCACCTCGTCTTTTTTGGAGGCGGCCATGAACTTCGAGAACTGTGGGAACGTAGGCTCGGCCATATAGGCCACGTAGATCTCCTTCTCGCCGCAATCCGTATCCCCGAAGACCACCATCGGGTAGACCTTACGGAGTTTCTTCTCGGCTTTGAGCGCCGCAGCCCGTTCGCGGATCTCAGACTCTTGTTTGAGCGTCAGATTTCTTTCTTCCATGATACTATGAGTTTTGTACATGGAAGGATAGAGACAACGC
>ERZ1026941.767-NODE-767-length-11598-cov-8.077709_pt1 | contig 11598 bp, 5 predicted proteins | sample MGYA00519305_ERZ1026941 | MGnify/ENA primary metagenome ERZ1026941 (study PRJEB26926, sample SAMN06164614) | human gut metagenome | biome: ENVO:00009003; feature: ENVO:2100002; material: ENVO:00002003 | host: Homo sapiens | place: USA | collected 2012 ...
CTCGTGGGCTCGGAGATGTGTATAAGAGACAGATATCGGATTGTTGCAAATAAATGTAAAACACAGGAAATACGATCATCAGCATATAGAAAATATCAGATGCTTTGGAAAGGAAGACTTTTACAAAAAACCGGATTTATAAAAGAGAATATATAAGACTGAAAGAAGCCGCATAGTAACGGCTTCTTTTCTTTTATAGTCGTAATCCGACTATTCACCGCCATTCACTTAAGACACAAAGTATAATATAAAAAACAAACAGAAAGAAGTATAAAAACTACAGGAGGGAATCATATGCACAAAAGAATTCTAGCCGGCATAATGGCGGCGGTACTCATGTTGAGCAATCCGGTGTTTGTACAGAATGTCTCGGCTACGGAGCTGTCTGCACAGGAGCAGAACGTAGAAGAACAGTCTGAGGAGACACAAACCGGGGAGCAGCAGGAAGAACAAGGGGAGGAGACTTCTAAGACCGAAGAAATATCGGAAAGATCAAAAGAAGAACAGGAAGTACAAAACGAAGAGATTAAAGAAGATAAAGAATTGATTGAGGAACAAAAGAAGGATAATTCTAAATTAGAAGTCCAGCCTAAATCAACAGAGGATGAGACGCAGCCTCAGTCAAAGACTCAGGAGAAAAAAACAGAGTCTAAAAAAGAGAAAACCAATAAAGAAGAAAAAAAGCAGACAGAAAATTTACAAGAGCAGGTCGAAAACGATATTTCAGTACAGGGAACAGATTCCTTTGGGGAACTCTTTGCGGATGCTGTAGGTGCAGAAGTCGAGAGCCAGGAAAAGAACAACGGATATAACATCTTTTCCGTAGAAATGAAGGACAAGACAGCAACGGTGTCTTTTGAGACTCTAAAAGATGCCACTCTGGTAGTCGGCATTTATGAAGAAGATGGGATCAAAATGCTTGCTTCCGGAAAAACAGCCGTAAAAAAAGGAGAGCAGGCGGCATCCGTGACCATCGATATCTCTGCGATGCCGAATTATTACTATGTAAAAGCATTTTTAATAGAAAGTGACAGTTTCAAACCGCTCTGCACTTCTTACGAATCACCGAATTATACAAGAGAAATGCAGGAGTTTTTCAAAAAGACGGTTGACGATTTCAGTGAAAAAGAAGTCCTGAATTTAGATGAAGATAAAGCAAACAACTTTGCAGTTTACCGTGATGAGACAAAGATCATTGCACACAGCCAGGATGTCAATCAGCTTACACTGGAGGATAATGAGAACAATCTCTACCGTATCGAAAATGCAGATGATACGGTCACATCCCTAAAAGCAGGAGATATCTTTTCGTATACGAAGGACGATGGAAGTGTTTTGATCGTAAAGATCGCACAGATTACCGTGGATGGAACAACAGTAAACATCACAGGAACGAAGACATCCATAGAAGAGACCTTTGAATATGTAAAGATTGACTGTGAAGCAGGAACCGAAGAAGCAACCATAGATGCGTCAGATTTAGAGGAAGGTGTTGTATATAACGGAATTGTAGATGATGCAGAGGCATCAGGAACAGGTTCCGATGTGGAAGCACTTGGTGCAGATATCGAAGCCAAAGAGACAAAATCTTTAAGCCACTCTTTCGTGGATAAAAAAGTAGGTTCTGATAATGCAAACATAAAACTTTCAGGAAGTCTGAACCTAAAAGTGGAAAGCAGCGTCAAGTTGTATGCAAGCTTAAATTATCAGTATCTGGAAGTTCGCATGGATTACAGTGCAAGAATCGGGATTACACTGAATGGACAAGCTGCAACAAAAATACCGTTAGTTACGATTACCTATCATCCGGTGCCGGGAGTTTATATAGAGTTAAAGCCATCCTTTGTTCTAGAGGCAAAGGCAAAAGCCGAACTCAGCGGAACAATAGCGGGAGTGGTTGGCTTCAATGTTTCTAATAATGAGGGCATGAAAAACATTACAAATGCACCGACTTTTACACCGAAGTTAGGTGGTGAAGCCAGTGTCTATCTGGGATTTTCGTTAGAACCGCATATTGGGATCATTTCTGAAAGTGTAGCAGATGTGGGATTGAATGCAGAATTAGGGGCAGAGACTACCGCAAAGCTCATCCATACAGATACTGCAAAGCAGGATGAAAATAAAAAGCATGACTGTAAGAATTGTATCAAAGGAGATATCAACGGAAAACTAAAACTGGGATTTAAAGCAAGCCTGTTAAATTCTAACAAGCTGACTTTTACATACAATGATGAGAAAACTTTAAAAATAGCAGATTACTATTATTCCATGGATTATCATCAGGGCGGTCTGTCCACCTGTCCGCACTGGAGTTATCGGATCATTGCAAATGTGCAGGGAAAAAACGGAGTACCGTTATCGGGGGCAAAGATCAATCAGCAGTATACTACCGATGGAGATGGAAAAGCAGTATTTTATCTGCCATCAGGAAATCATGAACTGACCGTGGAAGTAAATGGTTATCCTAAAAAGAAAAAGAGCATTGAGGTACAGGGAGATGCGAAGAGTACCATCATCCGAATGATGAGTACGGGGAATGGAGATTCAAGTAGCAAAGATGATAAAAAAGACGATGCGAACGATAGGGATGAAGAAAAATTAGAAACAGAAAATAAAATTAGTCTAGGTGGTGCCCATAGTGGAGCGATCACAGAAGACGGAAGTCTTTATATGTGGGGAGATAATTATTGTGGTCAGCTAGGAGACGGAACGACAGAAGAGAGAAGTAACCCGGTAAAGATCATGGACCATGTAAAGAGTGTAAGTCTGGGTGATAACCATAGTGGAGCGATCACGGAAGACGGAAGTCTTTATATGTGGGGATATAATGGAAGTGGTCGGCTGGGAGACGGAACGAAGAAAGAAGAGAGAAGTAACCCGGTAAAGATCATGGACCATGTAAGGAGTGTAAGTCTAGGTAGTTGGCATAGTGGAGCGATCACAGAAGACGGAAGTCTTTATATGTGGGGATATAATTACCATGGTCAGCTGGGAGACGGAACGGATAGTGGGAAAAGTAACCCGGTAAAGATCATGGACCATGTAAGGAGTGTAAGTCTAGGTGAGTGGCATAGTGGAGCGATCACAGAAGACGGAAGTCTTTATATGTGGGGAAGAAATGACGATGGTCAGTTGGGAGACGGAACGAAGAAAGAAGAGAGAAGTAACCCGGTAAAGATCATGGACCATGTAAGGAGTGTAAGTCTAGGTAGTTGGCATAGTGGAGCGATCACAGAAGACGGAAGTCTTTATATGTGGGGATATAATTACCATGGTCAGCTGGGAGACGGAACGGATAGTGGGAAAAGTAACCCGGTAAAGATCATGGACCATGTAAGGAGTGTAAGTCTAGGTGAGTGGCATAGTGGAGCGATCACAGAAGACGGCAGTCTTTATATGTGGGGAAGCAATAGCAGTGGTCAACTGGGAGATGGTACCACAACCGACCGTCTGACTCCAATTAAGATCAATGACCCAACTGCCGGAGCCAATGGCACACCGCAATCTTCCATAGATACCGTGCAGCCGCTTGGCACAGCCGATAATACAGCAACCTATCAGAATTTAAAGCCGAATGAGACTTATCTCTTCTATGCAGTAAAATCTGAGACAGAAGACGATATCTTAAAGGCATCTAACCTGCTCTGTCTGACAGAGGCAACATCAGATGCAGATGGAAACATGAGCATACCATATGCGCTGCGGGAAAGCTGTGAAGATCCAATCTTTTTTATCAGATCACTGTCTAAGACAGACCTTGCATCCGCACAGGTAAAGGCAGAAGATCTTGCCTATAACAAGAAAGAGCAGTCTGTAGCACCGGAAGTAACCTTTGACGGGAAGATTCTGACACCGGGAGTTGATTATGAGGTATCGGGAGATATCACGGCAACCGATATAGGAACCTATAAGATTAAGATCACGGGAATCGGAGAATATACCGGAAGTGTGGAAGCATCTTATAAAGTAGTCTGCAGGCACAGCTATGGAAAAGACTGGACGATAGACAAAGAGGCAACCTGTACGGCAGAGGGAAGGAAATCACGTTACTGTACACTTTGCGGTGCACAGGCAGATGTGACAACGATTGCAAAAAAAGCACATGAATACCAGACTGCTACAACGAAAGCAACTACAAAAGCAGATGGAAAGATTGTTAAGAGCTGTAAGCATTGTGGTCAGACAACAACAACCGTGATCGCACATCCAAAGAGCGTAGCCTTAAAACAGACCTCTTACACTTATAATAAGAAGAATCGGAAGCCATCTGTAACAATAGAGGATACCAAGGGAAACAAGCTGAAAAGCGGAACGGATTATACCGTAAGTTATCCGAAGAAGTGCAAGAATGTTGGACGATATACCGTAACCGTCAAATTCAAGGGTAATTATCAGGGAACCGTGAAGAAGTCTTATCAGATCCTTCCAAAGGGAACGTCACTTTTAGAAGTTACGGCGAAGAAAAAAGGATTTACCGCAAAATGGAAGAAGCAGAAAACCCAGACAGCAGGTTATGAGCTGCAATATTCAACAAATAAGAAGTTTAAGCGGAAGCAGACCAAAAAAGCGGTGATTAAAAAGACAAAAACAACAACCTATAAGGCAAAGAAATTGAAAGCCAACAAGAAATACTATATCAGGATCCGTACCTATCAGAATCTCAAGGTAAATGGAAAAACAAAGAAGCTGTATTCCTCGTGGTCAAAAGCTAAGAGTATCAAGACCAAAAAATAAAAACAACATTTAGTATTCTAAAAACCCTCGCACCCAATCCGTTGTGGTGCGGGGGTTTTGCTTGTCCCAAGATGTAAAAAATGCTTTAAATATAGGGGTTTTAATGCTATACTTATATAGATTGTACCCACCTATAAGGAGTGGTATGACATCACAAAGGAGACATTATGAAACGTAATATTAAATTAAAAGGCCGTCTGCGGAACTATATGTACTGGCCGATGATATTGACGATATTATTAGCTGTATTCAACGTACCGGTGTATATGATCAATACAAAATCCGGCTGCGTGGTTACAGTATTTACCGTGATATATTTCATCGTTGTGTGCCTGTCTTATAATTATAACAAGCCGGTGCTTGTCAATGAGCTGATCAGTTTTGCGACACAGTACGGCAGCGCGCAGAAAAAGCTGTTAGAGGAATTTGAGATTCCCTACGCGCTTTTAGACCATGACGGCAAGATCCTGTGGCTCAATCAGAACTTCAGCGAGGTAACAGGAAAAGACAAGACCTATCACAAGACCATCAACGGAATCTTTCCGGCACTGACAAAAGAACTGATCCAGAAAGAGGATGACGTGCAGGATGTCTATGTGACCATGGATGAGAAGAATTTCCGCATCCATTTAAAAAAGATTTATTTTGACAGCATGGCACCGGAGAGTGCGATCGTCTCATTAGAGCAGAGCGAGGATTTTTTGACAGCACTCTATATTTTTGATGAGACAAAGCTGCAGCAGTATATCCGGGAAAATGAGGAGCAGAAGTTAGTAGCATCCTTAGTCTATATTGACAACTATGACGAGGTTTTAGACAGTATAGAGGATGTCAAACGTTCACTATTGATCGCATTGATAGACCGGAAGATCAACAAATATTTTTCACCTGCAGATGCATTAGTGCGAAAGATAGAAAAAGATAAATACTTTGTGGTATTCCAGCACAAATATTTAGAGGAATTAGAAAAAGATAAGTTCAGCCTGATCGAAGATGTTAAGACGGTCAAAGTAGGAAACGAAATGGCGGTAACGCTCAGTATCGGAATCGGATACAACGCGGGAACCTATAACCAGAATGCGGAGTATGCAAGAGCGGCGATCGACCTTGCACTCGGACGAGGCGGCGATCAGGTGGTCATCAAAGAGCGTGACCAGATCACCTACTATGGTGGAAAATCCCAGAAGGTAGAGAAGAACACCAGAGTAAAAGCCAGAGTAAAGGCAGAAGCGCTCCGGGAGCTGATCGAGGGCAGGGAACGTGTCCTGATCATGGGACACCGTATAGCCGATGTCGATTCCTTTGGAGCTGCAGTCGGAATCTATTGTGCAGCAAGAGTTCTTGGAAAGCCGGCACATATTGTCATAGATGAGATTACCTCTTCCTTACGTCCGATCAAGGAGTGTTTTACGAAAGAAAACGGTTATCCGGAAGACTTATGTATTACCAGTGAAATGGCATTACATAAGGTAGACAGCCGGACGCTCGTTATGGTCGTGGATACAAACCGTCCGAATTACACGGAATGTCCGGAACTTTTGACAAAGACAAAGTCGATCGTAGTGTTTGACCATCACAGACAGACCAGTGATGTGGTAGAAAATCCAATTTTATCCTATATCGAGCCATATGCATCCTCTACCTGTGAGATGATCGCAGAGGTATTGCAGTATTTTACGGAAAATATCAAGTTAGAGCCCAGTGAGGCAGACTGCATCTATGCAGGAATCCTCATTGATACCAATAACTTCATGACAAAGACAGGTGTGCGTACTTTTGAGGCAGCAGCATATTTAAGACGTTGTGGTGCGGAAGTAACCCGCGTACGCAAAATGCTCAGAAACGATATGGATGCCTACAAAGCAAGGGCAGAAGCAGTCCGTCATGCGGAAGTTTACAGAGGACAGTTTGCAATTTCCGTATGTCCGGCAGATAAGATAGAGAGCCCGACCATTGTCGGAGCGCAGGCAGCAAATGAGCTGTTAAACATTATCGGGATCAAAGCATCCTTTGTATTGACACCTTATCAGGGCAAGATCTATGTAAGTTCCCGTTCCATAGATGAGATCAACGTGCAGTTGATCATGGAGCGGCTTGGCGGCGGCGGACATCTGAATGTTGCCGGAGCACAGCTTACCGATTGCACTGTGGAGGAGGCAAAACAGAAGATACAGAATACATTAGACGAAATGTTAGAGGAAGGAGACATTGAATAATGAAGATTATTTTATTACAGGATGTAAAAACATTAGGAAAAAAAGGAGATGTCGTAGAAGTCAGTGCGGGTTATGCACGGAACATGATTCTTCCGAAAAAATTAGGAGTAGAGGCAACCGCAAAGAATCTGAATGATCTCAAATTACAGAATCAGCATGCAGATAAAGTGGCACAGGAGAACTTAGAAAAAGCACAGGAGCTTGCAAAAGACCTTGAAGGCAAAGTAGTAGAAGTAAAGATTAAGACCGGAGAGGGTGGAAAAATCTTTGGTTCCGTATCCACCAAAGAGATTGCGGCCGCAGCAAAAGAACAGATTGGTTTTACACTGGATAAGAAAAAAATGCAGTTAGAAGAGCCGATTCGTTCCCTGGGTTACCATGATGTACCGATCAGACTTCATACGAAGGTAACAGGAACACTGCGTGTAAAAGTAACGGAAGAGTAAAAGAGGAGAATTCTGATGGAAGAATCCGTAATCAAGCGGGTAATGCCAAACAGCCTAGAGGCAGAACAGTCTGTCATCGGTTCCATGATCATGGACAGAGAAGCAGTCATGGCGGCATCCGAGATTTTAACAACAGAAGATTTTTACCACAAGCAGTATGGAATACTCTTTGAAGCGATGTTAGAGCTGTTTAATGACGGACAGCCGGTAGATTTAGTTACTCTGCAGAACCGTTTAAAGGAAAAAAATGTACCGCCGGAAGTCAGCAGCTTAGAGTATGTGGGAAACATCGTGGCAGCAGTACCAACTTCTGCGAATATCAAATATTATGCAAATATCGTAAAAGAAAAGGCACTCTTACGGGAACTGATCCGCACGACCGAAGGTATTGAAAATGCAGCATATGCACAAAAAGATCCGGTAGAAGACATCCTTGCCGATACGGAGAAGAGCATTTTTACACTCTTACAGAATCAGGGTGGCGGAGACTATGTTCCGATCAAAGATGTTGTATTAAATGCCTTAGAAAAGATTCAGTTAGCGGCAAAGACGAAGGGAAATGTGACCGGAATTCCGACAGGCTTTATCGATTTAGATTATAAGATGTCGGGACTACAGCCGTCAGACCTGATCTTAGTCGCAGCAAGACCTTCCATGGGAAAAACGGCATTTGTCCTAAATATTGCACAGTATGTTGCTTTTCACGAAGATGAGTGTACCGCGATCTTTAGTCTTGAGATGTCAAAAGAGCAGTTAGTAAACCGTCTCTTTGCCTTAGAATCGCATGTGGATGCACAGCTGCTCCGTTCCGGAAATTTAGCGGACTCCGACTGGGAGAAACTGATTGAGGGAGCGGGAACGATAGGAAAGTCTAAATTAATCATAGACGACACACCGGGAATTTCCATATCAGAGCTTCGCAGCAAGTGCAGAAAGTATAAATTAGAACATGATCTGAAACTGATCATCATCGACTACTTACAGTTGATGTCCGGTTCCGGCAGAGGTTCCGATTCCAGACAGCAGGAAATATCCGATATTTCACGTTCCTTAAAATCACTTGCAAGAGAGCTGAATGTTCCGGTGATCGCACTGTCACAGCTCAGCCGTGCCGTAGAACAGAGACCGGAGCACCGTCCGATGCTTTCGGATCTGCGTGAGTCCGGTGCCATTGAGCAGGATGCCGATGTGGTAATGTTCATCTATCGTGATGACTACTACAACAAGGACAGCGATATGAAGGGAATTGCAGAGATTAATATTGCAAAGCAGAGAAACGGCCCGATTGGAACCGTAAATCTCGTATGGCTGCCGCAATATACCAAATTTGCAAACATGGAAAAAAAGTAGAAAAAGACGAATCATGCAGATGCAGACGGAAAACCGCCTGTATCTGTTTTTTTGTGTCATATTTTCACGATGAAAAATTCTTGTAAACGTTCTAGGCTCTGATATAATAGAATAAGATATTGGATATGCACTGTACATTCCATCGGACAAGCCGGGACACATACTGATATCTTAGGAAAATTGCATAGGAGGTATAGAGAGTTTGGAAAAAGTACGTTACACAATTTCGGATGCTGCACAGATGATGGATGTAGAATCACATGCGTTACGTTACTGGGAAGAAGAACTGGATTTAAGCGTCCCAAGAAATGAACAGGGACACCGGTATTATACCAAAGAGAATATTGAGCAATTTCAAAAGATAAAAGACTTAAAGGAAAAAGGTTACCAACTAAAGGCAATTAAAATGCTCTTACACGAAGAGCAGCCGCTTTTAGAGACAGAACCTCAACCGAAGGAAAAAGCGAAGGCGAAGGAAAAACCACAGGTTCCGGCGGCAACAGCACAGCCTCAGATGGCACAGGTCACACAGATCACAAAGCAACGTGTACAGAGTAGTAAGACCGGGGCAGACGAAAAGATGGAACAGTTTCAGAATCTGATGACAGGAATTGTAAAAAGAGCAATTGAGGAGAACAATCAGGCACTGGGACTTGCAGTGGGAGAGCAGGTAGGAGAACGCGTCCTAAAAGAAATGAATTACTTAGCAAGAGAGCAGGAAGAGCAGGCGGAGGAGCGGTATCGCAGACTGGATGAAGCCATTCGTCAGCATCATAAGTCTAAGAAACTTTTTCATAAAAAGTCAAAGGATAAGGCAGTCCTGCCAAAGACAACACAACTGACATAACAGACGTTCCTTAGAACGGAGAAGAAGCTGCACACGAGCAATCGTATGCAGCTTCAAGTATGTATGGTATCAAATTATTACTTATCTTCGATTCTGTTCTGGGCAATCTCATCTACAACACCCGGTTCAGCGAGGATGTTGATCATGGAATCACTGATTTCATCAATTTCATTTGATGCGATTTTACGAAGAATACGGCGTACAACTTTGCCGGAGCGGTTCTTAGGCATTTCTCTTACAAACTGAATCTTGCCCGGAACTGCGATAGGTCCGATATCGGAACGGACAACTGCTTTTAATTCCTTGCGGATATCTTCTTCGCTTTCTTTAGAATTTTTATCTAAAATAACAAATGCATATAAATCTTCACCTTTTACCTTATGTGGATAACCAACAACAGCGGCTTCTACAATTGCCGGATGAGAAAGTAAGGCATCTTCAATCTCTACGGTACCAAGACGGTGACCGGAGATGTTTACAACGTCATCAATACGTCCGGTAATCCAGAAATATCCATCTTCATCTTTGTATGCACCGTCACCGGTAAAGAAGTATCCCGGCTGCTGTGTATAATATCCATTCTGATGGCGTTCCGGCTCACCGTAAAGTGTACGCATGATTCCCGGCCATGCGGATGCTAAGCAAAGCTCACCTTTTTCATTGACATCTGCTTCTACGGCAGGTTCATCTCCTGAGGTTCTGCTGCGGAGAACTACGGGTTTTACACCGAAGAATGGAAGTGCTGCACTTCCCGGCTTAGAACCAAAAGCTCCCGGAATGGTAGAAATTAAAACACCGCCTGCCTCTGTCTGCCACCAGGTATCAACGATAGGACAACGGTCGTGTCCAACGTAGTGGCTGTACCAATGCCATGCCTCCGGATTAATCGGTTCACCTACGGAACCTAAAAGACGCAGAGTGGAGAGATCATGTTTTTCAATCCACTGAATGTCCTGATTCATCAAAGCACGGATTACAGTAGGTGCTGTATAGAAAATTGTAACTTTAAATTTATCAATAATATGCCAGAAACGGTCAGGTTCCGGATAAGTCGGAACAGATTCATACATCACAGTGGTTGCTCCATTTAAAAGCGGACCGTATACAATGTAGGAATGTCCGGTAATCCAGCCGATATCTGCGGTACAGAAGAAAATATCATCTTCCTTATAGTCAAAGATATACTTAAAGGTTGTATAAGTATAAACCATGTAGCCTGCGGTGGTATGCAGAGTTCCTTTCGGACTTCCGGTGGAACCGGAGGTATACATAATGAAGAGAGGATCTTCGGCATCCATTTTTTCTGCCGGACAGTAATCAGAAATTTCATCCAGCATCAGTTCTTTAGAAAGAGCAGTGTCTCTATAGGTAATATAAGGAACTTCAAAGTCTACCATGCGGTCTACAACGAATACATCGTCAATAGTAAGACCGGCATTTGCACATAACATACAAGCCTTATCTGCATTTGCCTTTGCGTTGATCTTTTGTCCTGAGCGCCAGTAGCCGTTGGTAGTAACCATCTTCTTAGCACCGCATGCTAACATACGGTCTGCTAATGCTTCAGCGGAGAAACCACCGAATACAACAGTATGAACGGCTCCGATTCTTGCACATGCCAGCATAACGACCGGGAGCTGCCAGATCATCGGAAGATATAATACGATGCGGTCACCTTTCTTTACACCGTTCTTTTTCAGAGCGTTTGCAAAACGGCACACATGCTTTAAAAGATCATTGTAAGTAAATCTCTTGCAGTCTGCTTCCGGTTCACCCTGAAACAGAAGTGCAACCTTATCGCCTCTTCCTTTTTCAATCTGTGCATCCAGACAGTTGTAACAAATGTTTGTTTTTCCACCGACGAACCATTCATTATCGCCGATCTCCGGTTCGCCACGGTAAACCTGTGTCCAAGGTTTGAACCAGTGGAAATCTTTTGCGATGTACCCCCAGAATCTGTCTCTTATACACATCTGACGCTGCCGACGACTCCTTACGTGTAGAT
>ERZ1026941.771-NODE-771-length-11540-cov-11.339225_pt1 | contig 11540 bp, 7 predicted proteins | sample MGYA00519305_ERZ1026941 | MGnify/ENA primary metagenome ERZ1026941 (study PRJEB26926, sample SAMN06164614) | human gut metagenome | biome: ENVO:00009003; feature: ENVO:2100002; material: ENVO:00002003 | host: Homo sapiens | place: USA | collected 2012 ...
AGGAGCTGATCGTCCAGAACTACAACCACGCCTGCATCGTCTGCTGGGGCGTCTCGAACGAGATCACGATCTCGACGAAGGACAACCGCGACATGCGCGACAACCATCATGTGCTGAACGATCTCTGCCATGAGATGGACAAGACCCGCCTGACGACGCTGGCCTGCTATGCGATGTGCGGCCCCTTCAACCCGGTGGCGCATATCACCGATTTGGTCAGCTGGAACCTGTATCTGGGCTGGTACGTGCCGGGCCTCTTTTTAAACGACCTCTGGATGGACTTCTTCCACCTCTGCTACCCGAACCGCGCGCTGGGCTTCAGCGAGTACGGTGCCGAGGGTATGCCGAACCTGCACAGCAGCCATCCCCGCCGCGGTGACCACACCGAGGAATACCAGGCCATCTACCATGAGTACATGCTCCGCTGCTTTGACCGCCACAAATGGCTGTGGGCGACCCACGTCTGGAACATGTACGACTTTGCCGCCGACGCCCGCGACCAGGGCGGCGAGCCGGGTATGAACCATAAGGGCCTGGTCACGTTTGACCGCAAGACCAAGAAGGACAGCTTCTACATCTATAAAGCGTGGTGGAGCGACGAGCCGTTCGTGCATATCTGCTCGAAGCGCTATGCGGACCGCACCGAGAATGAGATCGAGGTCAAGGTCTACTCCAACCAGAAGCAGGTAAGCCTTTATGTCAACGGCGAAAAGCTGAGTGAGCAGGAGGGCGAGCACATCTTCAAGTTCCGTGTCAAGCTGAACGGCGAGACGAAGGTCCAGGCCGTGGCAGGGGACAGCATCGACGATGCCATTTTCCGCAAGGTCGATGCCCCGAACCCGGACTACAAGCTGACTAAGAAAAAGTCCACCAGCGCAAACTGGGTGTAAATTTCGCCAAGCTGTAGGGGCCGCACATGTGCGGCCCGCAGCCGAATGGCAGACGAGCATTTGCGGGAAAGCCGCGGGCCGGGCATGCCCGGCCCCTACAAACCTCCCGGAAATCGCATCGTATTCTTTTGAAACACGCCGCACCGTGCGGCTGTTTTATATAAAACAAGGAGAAAAAGGTAATGGATGATCTGAAAATGCAAAAGCAGACCTTGAAAAAGGCCTACAAAAAGACCAAGCGTAAGCACATTACGCCGTGGAAGATTCTGGCAATCATCTGCGCCGTGGTGATGATCGTTTCGATCCCGCTTAGCATCCTTCTGCAAAAGTTCGACAACACCATGGCGGCCCGTTTCGGCGGCAGCTTCTGGAAGCTGCAGAACGAGGACGCCAACGCCCAGTATTACACCAGCGACTTCAACTCCGCCGAGGAGATGGTCAACTACGGTCTGGCTTTGACCCAGCAGGTCGAGGCCGAGGGCGCTGCCCTGCTGATGAACAACAACAACGCGCTGCCTCTGGCTGCCGACGCGAAGGTCAGCACCTTCTCCAACAGCAGCGTCAACCTCGTGTACGGCGGCACCGGTTCCGGCAACATTGATGCCTCCACCGCCGACACCCTGCGCACCGCCCTGGAAAAGGTCGGTGTGACCGTCAACCCCACTCTGTGGGACTTCTACACCGTCGGCGCCGGCAAGGACTACGCCCGCTCCAAGAGCGGCACCGTCGCCAAATCCAGTGAGGTCACCGCCGAGGTGCCTTGGGATGTCTACACCGACGAGGTCAAGGACAGCGTTGCCCAGTACGGCGATGCCGCTATCGTGACCCTGTCCCGCGTCGGCGGCGAGGGTGCTGACCTTTCCTACGGCGAGGTCAACTATCTGGCGCTCGACGAGAACGAGAAGGCTATGCTGCAGAACGTTGCCGAGATGAAGAAGAACGGCACCGTCAAAAAGACCATCTTGCTGATCAACTCCGCCAACGCCCTGCAGGTCGATTTCCTCAAGAACAACGAGTACGACATCGACGCCGCACTGTGGATCGGTGACGTGGGCATCTCCGGCATCAATGCCGTGGCCGAGATCCTGACCGGCAAGGTCAACCCCTCCGGCAGCCTGGTCGATACCTACTGCTACGACAACTTCAGCGCCCCCGCCATGTGGAACTTCACCCCCACCACCTACGAAGGCTATGTCGAGGGCGGCGATGTGTCCGCCAAGGCTAAGTCCTACATGATCTACCAGGAAGGCATCTATGTGGGCTACAAGTACTACGAGACCCGCTACGAGGACTTCGTCACCGGCAACGGCAACGCAGGCGACTACGCCTACGGCGACATCGTGGCTTACCCCTTCGGCTACGGCATGAGCTACACCAACTTCGACATCAGCGACATGAACGTCAGCTACAATGCCGCCGATGACACCTACACCGTCACCGTCAAGGTCACCAACACCGGCGACATGGCCGGCAAAAAGACCGTGCAGGTTTATGTCCAGAGCCCCTACACCGACTACGACAAGGAAAACGGCGTCGAGAAGTCTGCCGTTTCTCTGGTCGGCTTCGGCAAGACCGGCATGATCGAGCCGGGCGCTTCCGAGACGCTGTCCATGACCGTCAACAAGCGCGACATTGCTTCCTACGACACCTACGGCGCCGGCACCTACATCCTCGACGCCGGTGACTACTACTTCACCGCCGCCACCGATGCCCACAACGCTGTCAACAACATTCTGGCTGCCAAGGGCTACACCGTGGAGTCCACCAACGGCAAGATGACCGCCGACGGCAACGCCGACCTGACCTACACCTGGACCGAGGATGCCCTCGACACCACCACCTATGCCACCAGCGAAAACGGCACCGCCATCACCAACCAGCTGTCCAACGCCGACCCCAACCTGTACGAGGGCATTGAGGAGACCGTGACCTGGCTGAGCCGCTCTGACTGGAACGGCACCCTGCCCACCGAAACCGTCAAGCTGGCCCTGACCGAGCTGCTCAAGAAGGACCTGAAGGACATCCGCTACGATCCTGCCGACTACGAGAGCGTTGATATGCCCACCCTCGGCGCCAAGAACGGCGTTAAGCTGTACGACATGATCGGTCTGGACTACAACGATCCCAAGTGGGACGAGCTGCTGGATCAGATGACCTTCGACGAGATGAACTCCCTGATCGGCGACGCCTTCCACTGGACCATGCCCGTCAAGAGCGTGGAAGCCCCCGGCACCCGTGACGAGAACGGCCCCCAGGGTCTGACCGCCAGCCTGCTGGGCAACGACAAGAGCCAGCTGACCGCCACCGCCTTCACCTCTGAGGACGTTATGGCTGCCACCTTCAACACCGAGATCATGACCGAGATCGGCAAGGTCATCGGCAACAACTGCCTGGAAGCCGACATCGCCTGCCTGTACGGCCCCGGCAACAACATTCACCGCACCCCCTACGGCGGTCGTAACTTCGAGTACTACTCCGAGGACGGCTTCCTCTCCGGCATGATGTCCGCTTACGAAGTCAAGGCAATTCAGGACAAGGGCGTCCACGTTGTTATGAAGCACTTTGCCCTGAACGACTGCGAGCAGGACCGTATCGGTCTGGGCGTCTGGCTGAACGAGCAGGCTGCCCGTGAAGTCTACCTGAAAGCCTTCCAGGCTCCCGTCGAGGTCGGCAACGCCAACGGCGTTATGATCGCCTACACCCGCTGGGGCGCTGTCTGGTCCGGCGGCAACTACGGCCTGGTCACCGGCATCCTGCGCAACGAGTGGGGCTGCGACGGCATGGTCATCACCGATAACGTTCTGACCCAGTATGTCAACGGTCCCGACGGCGTTCTGGCCGGTGTGTCCATCTACGACGCCATGATGTCCTTCGTCACCGACACCCTGCCCAAGTACAAGAACGACCCCGTCATCGTCACCGCCATGCGCGAGGCCTGCCACCACAACCTGTATGCCATCGCCAACTCCTGCGGCATGAACGGCGTGGGTGCCGACACCACCATCAAGGTCACCCGCCCGACGGTTGTCACCATGAGCATCATCATTGCCTGTGCCTCCACCTTCTTCTGCCTGCTGGGCATCGTGATGTGGATCATTGGCGGCATCAAGTTCCGCAAGACCGAAGAATACAAGGCCTACAAGGATTTCAAAAAATCCCTGAAAGCCGCTAAGAAAGCCTAATTTCTACAGAATTTCCGCAAGCTCCCCGCCGGCCCCGGCGGGGACTTTTGAGTAAGATTTCTTTTTCCACAACAAGGAGCAGCCCATGAGCGAAAATGCAAAAGCGTCCAGCGTCAATCGCGCCAAACTTTACCAGCTGGTACTGTTTCCGCTGAACAACGGTGCCACGAATGTTTATTACGTCCTTGTGCTTTCCTACATTGCCACCTTCGGCAGCAATGTACTGGCGCTGGGCACTCTGTTTGCCTCGGTCATGGTCACGGCCATGCGCCTGTGCGACGCCATCACCGACCCGATCATCGGTGCGCTGATGGACCGCACGAACGGTAAGTTCGGCAAATTCCGCCCGTTCATGGCCATCGGCAACCTTATCATGGCCGCCAGCATTCTGGTGCTGTACGGCATCACCCCAATGATCCCCGATACGATGATGTGGGCACGCTATGCCGCGTTTGTGGGCCTGTACTTTGTCTGGGTCATCGGCTACACCTTCCAGACCAGCTGCACCCGTTCCGGTCAGACGGTTCTGACCAACGACCCCAAGCAGCGCCCGCTGTTCACGATCTTCAACACCGTCGGCAGTCTGCTGGGCATGGGCGTTATGCAGTTCCTGGCTCCCATCCTTGCCAAAAACTATGAGGGCGGCTATTCCTCCGCGGGCTTCTTCCGCATGCTGGCCCCCGTGGGCATTGTGATGTCCATTGCGCTGACCATCCTGGCCATCATCGGCATCTGGGAGAAGGATCAGCCCAAGTACTTCGGCATCGGCGGCGAAAAGACCGAGAAGGTCAAGGTCAGCGAGTATCTGCAGATCATCCGGGAAAACAAACCCATGCAGCGTCTGATGATCGCGGGCGCGGGCACGAAGCTGGCGCTTTCCATCGCCAACAACACCACGGTCCTGTGCATGCTCTACGGCTGCATGATGGGTGCTTACGATGGGCTGTACCTGCCCATGATGGTGCTGGGCTACGCCTGCAGTGTGCCGTTCTTCATTCTCTCTGTGCGCACCAGCCAGAAGAAGGGCCAGAAGGCCAGCCTGACGAAGTATGTCAGCGTCGCGCTGGCCTGCTATGTCGGCGTGCTGGTCCTGCTGCTGCTGTGGGGTCACGGTGATGCATTCCATCTGAGCCTGCTGGGCGAGAATGGTCTGTCCATCAACCTGTACACGATTCTGTTCATCCTGTTCTTCGGCATCGGCTACGGCGCATACTACGCTACTGCCGACATGCCCATTCCGATGGTTGCCGACTGCTCCGACTACGAGACCTACCGCTCCGGCAAGTATATTCCGGGCATCATGGGTACGCTGTTCAGCCTGGTGGATAAGCTCGTTTCCAGCCTGTCCGCCACCGTCGTCGGCATTGCCGTGACCTTCATCGGTCTGAACAACCTGCCCACCCAGTATGACCCGTACACTCCGGGCATGAATGTGGTCGTTATCGTCCTGTTCTGCGCCATCCCGATGGTCGCCTGGGCGGCCACTCTCATCGCCATGAAGGGCTACAGCCTGACCGGCGAGAAGATGAAGGAAATCCAGGCCGTCAACGCCTGCCGCCGCGACGCGGTTGCGAACGGCATGAAGCTGGAAGATGCCATGGAAAAGTGGCAGACCGTCGACCAGCTGCCCGCGGAGTACCGCGCCTAAGCTTTAACCCTGCGATTCTCTTTGTCCTTCCATAAACGCAAAGCCCCCCGGCATCGTGAGGATGCCGGGGGGCTTTGTTTAGTCTGTGTGGCAGGAAAAAAGAGAACCCCCATGGCGGGATACGCCATGGGGGGTTCTTTTTTAAATGGTGCGGAAGATGGGACTTGAACCCACACGTCATAGACACACGCACCTCAAACGTGCCTGTCTGCCGATTCCAGCACTTCCGCTTGTTGCATTGACTGCAAGAGATATTCTAGCACAAACACCCCGGAAAAGTCAAGGCTTTTGCCGAAAAAAGATTTTGCAAAATCCCTGCCTTGTAAAGACTTGTCGGGAATGGTAGAATAAAGGCAGCAAAAAAGGGGAGAACTGCCATGCAAAATTTAATTTTCAGCCTGAACGCGACCCTGCCGGTGTTCCTTGTCATGGTGGTGGGGTACGCGCTGGGGCAGCTCGGCTTTCTGCCGCCCGCGTTCTGCAAGGCGTCTGACAGGCTGACTTTTAAGGTGACTTTGCCGCTCATGCTGTTTCTGGACATGGGCAGCGTGGACATCCTGCACGACTTCCGGCCCAGGTTTGTGCTGTTCTGCTTTGCCGCCACCCTCGTCGGCATCCTGACCGTCTGGGCGGGGGCTAAACGTTTTTTGAAGGACAAGACGCTGGTGGGCGAGTTCGTACAGGCGGGCTACCGCAGCAGCGCCGCCGTGTTGGGCGTGGCGTTCATCCAGAACATTTACGGCAGCGCCGGCATGGCCCCGCTCATGATTTTGGGCAGTGTGCCGCTTTTCAACATCTTTGCAGTGCTGATCTTGATGCTGGAATCGCCCGAGCAGCGCGGCGTGCCTGACCCGAAGCAGCTCTTGCGCGGCGTGGCCACAAACCCGATCCTGCTGGGCATTGTGTTTGGCACGGTCTATGCGCTGTTGCCGTTCACGCTGCCGCAGATCGCAACCAAAACCATCAGCAGCATTGCGTCGTTGACCACGCCGCTGTCGCTGCTGTCCATCGGCGCGTCGTTTGAGGGGACAAAGGCCATCAAAAAGCTCGGCCCCACGCTGGCGGCGGCGTTCATCAAGACCGTGGGCCTTGCGGCGGTGTTCCTGCCCTGCGCGGTAGCGCTGGGCTTTCGGAATGAGGAACTCGTCGCACTGCTCATCATGCTGGGCAGTCCCACGACGCCGGGCGCCTATGTCATGAGCAGGAACATGGGCCATGAGGGTGTGCTGACCTCGAGCTGCATTGCCCTGACGACCCTTCTCTCCGCCCTGACGCTGACAGGCTGGATCTTTGTTCTGCGGAGCGGGGGATACTTATAACGGAAAAAGGCTTCCCCATCGGGGAAAGCGGACTGATGAGGGCCGCGTTGCCGGCAATATCCCGTTTACGGAAAACAGCGCAAACTTCGCCCTCATCCGACCTCGCTTCGCTCGGCCACCTTCCCCCGATGGGGAAGGCTTTTTGTTTTTTATTGCTTTTCCTCCGGCTCGGCTACGGGCACGCCGCGGTGCTCCACGGGCGTCGAAAAGACGATCTGCGTCCGGGTGCGGCCAAACTGCTGCAGGTGGTTGATGAACTGATCCAGCTCCTGCGTCGTGCCGAACAGCACCTCTATCAGCATACTGTAATCGCCGGTGACGCAGTTGCATTCCACCACATGGGGGCAGCTCTGGATATAGGGGTAAAACTCCGGCTTACGCTGGGGGTCCATGTCCAGATTGATGAACGCCTTGACCATGTAGCCCAGCTTCGGCGCGTCGACCTGTGCCTGGTAGCCGGTGATGGTGCCGGAGCTTTCCAGCCGGGCCATGCGGGCCGACACGGCGGGGCTGGACAAAAACACATGGTCGGCAATTTCTTTTAACGGTGCGCGGGCGTTGTTTTGCAGAAGGTCGATGATTTTACGGTCAATGCGATCCATGGTAACACCTCATTTTAGGCAAAAAGCTCCCGTTCGCGTGCGCCATTGCACCTGAACGAGAGCTTAGTCAGCTTTACTATGCAAAGAATTTTACCATACGGAAAGCAAAAAGTAAAGCGATTTGCAAAATAAATTAAGTCGACAACCCGGCAGGGGCCCGTCTGCCTTGTGCCTCACATATCCGGGAACACATTCCGCGCACTGATAAGTGCATTGTTATAGTACATCTCAAAATGGCAGTGGGGACCCGTGGCAGCGCCGGTGGCCCCCACATAGCCGATCAGCTGCCCCTTTTCCACGGTCTGCCCGGCCTGCACGACAAAGGACGACATGTGGGCGTACAGCGTTTTGTACCCGTTGCCGTGGTCGATCTCCACATAGTAACCCCAGCTCATGGTGGGGTGGTTGTGCCACTGGGCGGCAATGACCGTGCCCGCGTCGGCGGCATAGATCGGCGTGCCGTAGGGGGCCGTGATGTCCACGCCACGGTGTCCATAGGGCAGACTGGCCCACCGGCTGATGCCCGAATACCCCGGCACCGGCCAGACAAAGCTGCCTGTGCCCAGCCTGCCGATCATGCCGCTTTTCAGCCGCGTGCCGCGGTGGATGACCTCCGGCACGGAGGCCTGCACAAGCTGCACATCCACTACGCGGGTGCTGACGACCTCGCCCGCCACGGTTGTGATCTCGCTGGTGACAAGCTCGCTGCCGTTCTGCCCGGCCTGCACGGTCTCGGTTTTGCCAAAATCCAGCCCCGCGTCCTCGATGGTCTGGGTCTCAAACGGCAGCTCCCGGGTCACGGTCTCGTACCGCACGGCCTTGACCTGCAAAAGGTCGTCCGCCCGCAGTGCGGCGGTCAGGTCGCGGTACGGTGTGATGGCCGCGGCAGGGTAGATGCCGTCCACAAGCCGCAGGGCGTGGACAAAGTCGGTCTGCACACCGTCGGTCTGCCACGGCGCACGCACAGCGTACAAAAACTGCCGCAGGTGGTCGCCCTCGTCGGTGACGAACCGCAGTGCGCCGTCCAGATAGACGGCGGTGCCCTCGGTGATCTCGCCGCCTGCGGCGCGCAGGATGGCATCGGCGGTCTCGCGCTCGGTCATGGGGCGGGTGTCGGCGTCGGCCATGACAAGGGTGTACGCGGGTTGGACGTTCCAGTCGGCCACGCCGGTCAGACGGGCCTGTACGTCGGCGCGGGCTGCGTCGAACGCCTGCTCGTCTGTGACATAGCCCACGACCTGCCCGCCGACCTCGACCCGCAGCACAAAAGGCCGCGCCAGCGCGGTGCGCACGAACCATGCCAGCACCCCGGCGGCCAGCAGGGGCACGGCGTACCCCGCCAGCTGTCGCGGATGGGTGAGCGCTGCTTTAAAGCTGTCCGCCGCCCGCACTGCGGGCCGCAGCACCACAGCCAGCAGCGTAAGCAACGTCCGCGCCGCGCACAACGCCGCCGCCCGCACACCGCGCCCGATGCGCACAAGGGTGTATTCGACTTGGAAGCCGATGAAGTATAATAAATCTCCGAAGGTCAATGTATCACACTTTCCTGTTTCAACTGCCTGTAGGGGCCGGGCATGCCCGGCCCGCGGCCTTCCCGCAAGCGCTCGTCTGCCGGAAACTTGCGGGCCGCACATGTGCGGCCCCTACAATGCGCCCCTTACCGGCTCGGCACAAACCCCAGCAGGTCTACTCTGCTGCCGTCCACGCGCAGCTCCAGGTGCAGATGATACCCGCCGCCCGCGCCGTAGACATTGCCGGTGTTGCCCACATACCCGAGCAGGTCGCCCTTCTGCACGGCGGCCCCCTGCGCCACGGCGATGCTGCTCATGTGGGCGTACAGGCTGTCGTACCGGTGGCCGTCGTCCGCGGTGCCGTGGCTGACCTGCACGTAGTTTCCGTAGCTGTTCATCGTCCGCGCGGCGCTGACGACACCGTCCGCAATCGCATAGATGGGCGTGCCGCCCGGCGCGGCAAAATCGGTGCCGCGGTGGGGGATGCCCCAGGGGTCCGGTTCGGCAAACTGCGTCGTGATGCGCCCGTAGCTGTCCAGCGGGCAGCGGAAGTCAAGGCTCGTCAGGTGCAGGTCCGCCGTTGTGTAGCGTCGGCTCTGCTCCCGCACATAGGCGTCCAGTGCGGCGGTGGCGTCCTCATACGCCTTTTTCGCGGCGTCGGTCACGGCGGCCTGTGCCTGGGCCGCGGCCTGCTGGGCGGTCAGTGTGCTGTTCGCGTCGAGCAGTGCGGCCTCCAGCGCGGTCTGCGTGTCGGCCAGCGCTGCCTGCTGCTGCTCAAGTGCCGCCTTGGCGTCGGCGGCCTGCCGGGCAGCCTCGTCCGCTGCGGCGCGGGCCTGCTCCAGTGCGGCGGCCTCGGCGTCCAGCTCGGCCAGAACCGTGCTGTTCCGCGCGCTCATCTGCTGCAAAACCGCGTCGAACGTCAGCAGCTGGTACAGGCTTTTGGCCTGTGCCAGCAGCCAGACGGCTCCGCCGCCGTCCAGCCGCTGCATCGCGCGCAGCTGCTCACGGCAGACGGCCAGCCTTGCGTCGTACTCGGCCTGCTTGGCGTCCAGTGCGGCGCGGGCGGCGTCCGCCGCGGCCTGCCGCTCGTCCAAAACGGTCTGCGCATTTTGCACGGCGTCGGTCACGGCGGTAATTTGCCCGGCCAGCTCGGCGGCCTGCCCGGTCAGGGCGGCAACCTCGCTCTCGGTCTGCGTCTGTTCGTTTTGCAATTCTTCCAGGGTCGACTGTGCGGTTTCGTACTCCTGCCGCGTCTCGGTCTGCTTTTGCGTTAATTCGCCCTTTTTATCATCCGCGTAAGCGGTTAGGCCCGAAAAAAGGGTACAAAAAAGCAGCCCCGCCGCCAGAGCAGCGGCGGGGAAGTGCCTGTATTTCATCTTGTTACTCCGCTAATAGGGCAGTCCCGGTCAGGTCTGCGGGCGCGCCGTCCTGCCGTGCCTCAAAGTGCAGGTGCGGCCCGGTGGAATTGCCGGTGCTGCCCACATATCCCAAGACCTGGCACTGAACCACGGACTGCCCGGCAGAGACGAGCAGCGACTTCATGTGCTGATACTCCGTTTCCAGCCCGCCGCCGTGGTCAAGGACGACATAGTTGCCCTTTTCAACATCGTAGTCGGCGGTGGTCACGATGCCATCGGCAACGGCGTAAACCTCCGCGCCCTCCTCAGCGGCAAAGTCAATGCCGGGGTGGCCGTTTTCGGGGTCATAGCCGCTGACCTGCGGCGGGGGCGCGACCGGCAGGGTAAAGAGCTCCACGCCGGAAAGGGCTGCGGCTCCATCGGCGGCAGTCACCTGGTCGGAACTCGCATTGCGCACAGCTTCGGCCAGGATTTCATCTGCCTTTTCCTGCGTCAGTTCGGCGGCATCGCTGCCGTCGTAGGCGGTAAAATAGCGCGGCTCCACCAGCGTGCCGTTGACATGCATCTCAAAATGGCAGGCGTTGCCGGTTGTGTAGCCGGTATGCCCCACGTACCCGATGACCTGACCGGCGGTCACGGTCTGCCCGACCTGCACGGCGCAGGACTTCATGTGGGCGTACAGCGTGACCCAGCGCAGGCCGTCGGCGTCGGTACCGTGGTCGATCTCCACAAAATTGCCCCAGCTGTAATGCTCCTGCGCGGCCAGCACAACACCGTCCGCGGCGGCATAAATCTCGGTGCCCTCGGCGGCATGCAGGTCGTCGCCCCGGTGGCCGCTGTCCTTACTCATGAAGCGGGAAATGTATTTGTACTGCACCGGGCAGGCAAACCGCGGACTGTTGGCGGCGTCACTTAACGTCGGCAGCGTCGCGGCGGGCATGGCTGCGGGCGTCTCCGTGGGCGCAGGTGTCGGTGTCGGCGCTGTCTCTTATACACATCTCCGAGCCCACGAGACACTGAGCGATCTCGT
>ERZ1026941.773-NODE-773-length-11514-cov-30.681909_pt1 | contig 11514 bp, 6 predicted proteins | sample MGYA00519305_ERZ1026941 | MGnify/ENA primary metagenome ERZ1026941 (study PRJEB26926, sample SAMN06164614) | human gut metagenome | biome: ENVO:00009003; feature: ENVO:2100002; material: ENVO:00002003 | host: Homo sapiens | place: USA | collected 2012 ...
GGGTGATAGCGTAATAGCTTCCACCAAATTTTGCCTTGCGCTCTTCCTCATCTATTCCTACGTTTCGTCCCTTTTCGGTGACACGCTTTATCTTGTTCCCGCCTTCTGTAACTTCCTCCAGATATCCTTCCGCAATGAGAAGCTCGTTTATAAACGAGGCTGCAAGCTTTTTGTGCTCCTTATCCGCAGGGCACAGCTCATTTATTTTGTTTGTAAGTTCTGTAAGCCTGCATTTGTCGGTGAGCTCTACCTCATCAAGCTTCTGTGGCTCAATGTAAAACGGAAGCTTCTTTTTTCTCGTGCTGCCGGTTTCAGCAGCCTCCTCGTCGCTTAAAACAGTCTGTGGTCTTTCACCGGTCGTGCTGCCTGATGGATTTGGGTTATCTGCAACAAATGAATTTACTGCCGTCACAAACGCTTCACCATAATTTTGTATCTTCTGCTCACCCATTCCGTACACATCGGCAAGCTGTTCCTTATCCCGCGGCAGCTTTGCGCACATATCCTTTAAGGTCTTGTCAGAGCAGATGATATACGGAGGCACCGACTTTTCTGCAGCCAGCTCTGTACGCACGCTGCGCAGCTTTTCAAATAGCGCAACACCAAGCTCGTTAAGCCCTGCAAGCTGTGCTGCCTTTTTGCGCTTTTTGCCGGTTTCAACGTATGTCTCCTCCTCTTCTTCCTCCACAACCACACAGTTGCTGCATTTGTTGCAGATGCAGGGGGTTGTGTCTCCGAAATATGAAAGTATAAACTCTCTCAGGCATTTGTCCGTCTCGCAGTAATTTATCATCTGCTGCAGCTTCCTCCTGTCATTGGCTGTCTTTTGCATGTCGGATGCCACATCGCCTGCTGAAGCCTTATTCTGCAGAAGGAACTTGTTTATCATGATATCCTGCTTTGAGAAAAACAGCACACATTCCGCTTCCTCACCGTCTCGCCCCGCTCTTCCGGCCTCCTGATAGTAATACTCGAGGCTCTGTGGCATGTTGTAATGCAGCACATATCTCACATTTGACTTGTCGATTCCCATTCCAAATGCGTTTGTGGCAACCATCACACGGATTCTGTCGTATGTAAAATCCTCCTGATTCTGCTTACGTTCATCATTTGAAAGCCCTGCGTGGTAACGGCCCGCCGAAATGCCCTGCTCATTTAAAAGAGTATACAGCTTATCCACATTCTTTTTCGTTGCGCAGTATATTATTCCACTTTCGTCCTCATGCTTTTTCACATAGTTGATGATACTGTTGTCCTTCTGGCTGCCTCCCTTTCTTGTAACAACCCTGAAAAACAGATTAGGTCTGTCAAACCCTGTCACCATAGTAACCGGATTGTTAAGTCCAAGCGAAGCCACTATATCATTTTTCACGCGCTCCGTGGCGGTCGCTGTAAACGCACTGACTATCGGTCGTCTTGGAAGTCTCGTTAAAAATCCGGCAATTTCCAGATAGCTCGGTCTGAAATCCTGTCCCCACTGCGATATACAGTGTGCCTCATCAACTGTCAGCATCGATATGTCCGCGTTGCAGGCAAAATCCAGAAAACGCGGCGTGTTGAGGCGTTCCGGAGCGACATAGATTATCTTGTATCGCCCCTGTGAGGCATACGAAAGCGCCATTCCTATCTGGTTTTCGGTCAGTGAGCTGTTGATATAGGCGGCATGCACTCCTGCCTGGTTTAAAGCCTTGACCTGATCTGACATAAGCGAGATAAGTGGCGAAATGACAAGCGTAATTCCACTAAGCATAAGCGCCGGAAGCTGGTAGCACAGCGATTTTCCTGCGCCTGTCGGCATGATACCGAGCACATCGTGCCCGGCAAGTATGCCGTTTATGAGCTCCTCTTGCCCTGTTCTAAGACTGTCGTAGCCAAAGTATTGTTTGAGTGTCTGGTTTATGTTCATTTATGCTTGTTGCCCTCCCTTAGCTGCACGATAATCCTGTAGACCTCAGGCCTTCTCTCCTTCAGATGCTTATCAAGCAGGTGTCTCCTCTGTGCAAACCGCTCTGCAAGCTCCGGATGCTCTCTTGCTATACGCTCATGCACCTCGCGACGGTGCATCTCGATATCTGCCGCAAGCGTGTGCACATCCTTTCCTGATATGTTGACGATTTCTTTCAGATGCTCCTCCAGATGCTCCAGCCACTCATCCTGGTCAAACTCATCCATATGCGCCCAGCGGCCATGCATGATTTCCTCTATATCCTTTGTCTTTTTGAGCTGTTCTATCTGAAGCTTTATCTGCTTTTCAATCTGCTCCTCACTCTCGGCGCCAAACGCCCAGACAAACTCCTGCACTCTGTTGTCAGCACGCTTTCTTGAGGCACTGCGCTCCTCGTTATCTACGTCACCCTCAAGCGGATAAGGTCTGTTTATTCCCATATCCTTTAGCGCAATATGTATTGTCCTTCTGACACAGCCCTGCTCAATTAAATAGCCTAAGCCCAGCTTCCTGAGTTGCTCGTTGAGCTCTGCAATGTGCTCTGTTATGTATAGCTTTACACCTTTTTGTTTCAGTGAGCGGTAAAGTGACTCTATGCTGTCAGCTCCTGTGATATCAATACTTCCGATAGCTCCGGCATCGATTATGACAGCTTTTGTATCATGCTTTAGGTGGTCCTCAATATCGCGCACAAGTACCTTTGCATTTGCAAAAAACAGGCCGCTCGAAAATCTGTAAATAATCACACCGTCAATCTCGTGGATGTTTGTGCTCTCCCTGATATCGCGGAAATGACTGTGTCCCGGCTGCACACCGAGAAAGCAGGTGGCCGGCTTTGCGCTTCTGATTATCATCTCGGCAAAAGACAAAATGATTCCTATCAAAACTCCGTTTATCGTACCCAGAATAAGTACTCCGAAAAAAGCACCAACAAATATGAAAAATTCTGTCCTGCTGACCTTCCACAGTCTCTTTGCCAGATGAAACTCCGTGGCACCCATGAGCGCTGATATGACAATCGCCGTGAGCACCGGAACCGGCAGATATCCTATAAAGCCTGTGCAAAAAAGAAGCACTGCTATCATGGAAACGCCTGCAACAAGCCCTGTGAGCTGTGTCTTACCCTCGTACTGCTCGCTCATCGCAGTTCGTGACACTGAACCGTTTATCGGACAGCAGCCCGTAAAAGCCGCAGCCATATTTCCTATGGAAAATGCCAAAAGCTCCGTGTTATCATCTATTCTGTATCCGTTTTTCTGTGCGAAATTGTTTTCTGCCAGAAGTGTCTCTGCCATGATGACAACAGCAACCGAAAGACTTAAAACTATTACCTCTGAGGCCTTTTGAACTGAAAAAACTGCCTCGAAATCCGGTATATACCACCGCGGCATGCTGGGCTCAACTGCTGAAAGAGTCGGCACTCCCCACTCCTTTACCGGTCCAAAATATGTAAAAAGCGCGCCTGTTACCATGAGCACAACCGCCATAGGAAACTTTGGAACAAGCCTCTTACTCACAACCAAAATGGCAAGCGCTACAATCCCCATGACAAGTGCGGCTGCATTTATGTGGTGTAAGACCTCCCATATATGCTCAGACAGTTCAAAAAGCTCTCCGGTTCCTGCCGCAGAGCCCATGAGCTTTGGCGCCTGCATCAGTATGATTGTAGTACATATGCCTGTGATAAATCCGCCCATAACCGGCGCAGATATGTAGTTCACCAGCTTTCCGGCATTCATGAAGTAAAATGCCAAAAGCCACAGTGCCACAAAAAATGTAAACACCGGTACAACCGTCATGGCCTCTTTGCTTCCTGCCTCTATTCCCATGCCAAGCACTGCTGCTCCGACAAGCGCCGCCGGAGCAGCATCCACACCGAATATAAACTGCGGTGATGTGGAAAACAGAGCAAACAATATGATTGGGAATACCGAGCCATACAAGCCATATACCGCCGGTAGCCCGGATATCTGCGCATAGCCCATCGATATAGGAATCGAAACCGCCATGATGATGATTCCCGCAAGAATGTCCTTTGGGAGATTTTTCTTGTCGTAGTTTTTGAGTGTTGGTGCAACTGATAATTTTTGTTTCATTTAGATTTATGCCTTCTTTATCAATACTTTCTTTCCTTCAAATGCGAAACCATAATGTTGAATTGCTTCTCTTTTATATCCTCGTTCCAAAAGCTTTGCATCATAATTTTTCTCTTCAATCTGCTTCAAAGCACTATCCGCAGTCATATCCAGTGATGTCTCCTCTTGCGAATCAATAACCTTAAATTCTATTATTACAGCCTGCGAATTTTTATCACGTGGAATGATCATCACATCATATCTGCCATAGCCACTTTCACGGTTTGACTGCACTTCATATTTATCTCTAAGCTCGACCAGCAGGCCTAAGACAAAACCATGATAAAATCTCTCCGGTTCAGATTTTCCCGAAGGATGCTTTCCGCTGTCAAAGCTGCTGAAGGTAGATAAAGCGACCTCATTCATGTATATGTTCATTTCCTTTACATTGCCTCTAAGCAATGCCCTTATGAATCCATTATAATTCGAAACAGAGGCATTAAACCATCCTCTGAACATATTTGAAAACATACTTACGGTTTCAAGATTTGTAATGCTCAGATGATACCACGGTTCAAGCGTAAGACCTCTTTTTTCTAAGGAATCAACCTTTAAATAACCGCTGGCAAGCAAAAGACTCCAAATGGCATTTTCATCGTTATCGAGCTGTTCAAACACCAGTTGTTCGTCAATGCTAACCTCCACAGAATCGCCTTCCAGAAGTGTTTCCATCATAGATTTTATTTCTGCAGATGCTGTTCTGATCAAACGATTTACCAGACCGTTTGAGCTGGTAGATGCCCAGTATGGACTTATCTGTTTTTCCTTTAGAAAATTCGTTATAGACCATGGATTATAAATATCACTGTGATTTCCAAATTTAAAACCGTCATACCATTTTTTTACAGTATCTTTTTCACCGGACAGACCATACTCTTCCATTGCATCAAAAACTTCATTCTCTGTAAATCCAAAGCTCGTTGCATAACTGCTTGAGGTCGTGGTTATTACATTCAGATTATTGAGGTCTGAAAAAATTGATTCCTTTGATACACGCGTGATTCCTGTCATAATAGCACGCTCCATATACGGATTTGTCTTGAACGTTGCATTAAACAGGCTTCTTATATATGCAGTAAACTCATTCCAATATCCATGAAGATATGCCTCCTGTATAGGAGTATCATACTCATCAAGGATAATTATCGTCTTCTTTCCCCAGTAACGATGAAAATACTCACACAAAATATTTAATTTTAATCCACTCTCAGCATCACCCATCCTGGTATTTGTTCCTTCAAAATCAGCTATTTCGTCTGCTGTCAGAGTATCCCCCTCAAGCAGATATCTGTGCCTTTTGTAAACAGCCTCTATCTGTGCTTTTATCTGGATTTTTGCATCTCCCAGATTGTCGGCCTTAACCGAAGCAAAGCTCATAAAAATCACAGGATAAGTACCCTGAATTTTTCGATAGTCCTCATCCTCCCATATAGACAATGAATCAAACAAATCGCTCCTGTCCTTATACTGATTTGAAAAAAAGCAGTTAAGCATGCTCATATTAAGTGTTTTTCCAAAACGCCTCGGACGCGTGATGAGAGTCACATCATCCTTTGAATCCCACCATTCCTTTATAAAGCTCGTTTTGTCCACAAAAAAGCAATTATCTTCTATAACAGAAGCAAAATCCTGTTTCCCAATACCAATCGTTTTTACCATATCTGACTCCCTGTATAGTCTCAAATCATTGTTTTATATATGATATTATAGCCAATACAATTATGCACTGCAAGAAACAAATATACTCTTCTTAATCACGTTTTTAAACATAGATTAAGAAGAGTATAATCTCTTTTATCGTATTAAATTATAACTACTTAATCGCAGCCTCAACTTCACCCTTCTCAGGCATCACGCGAAGTGCGCCCTTTCTCGTGGTAATAAGCGAAGCTGCCGCGTTTGCGAATGTGAGCATCTTTTTCACATCGTCATCCTTCCGGTCATTGATACCATGCTCCAGCACATCGTGAAGCAGGCACGCACAGAAGGTATCTCCTGCACCTGTAGTCTCGACAGTGTCATCTCGCAGGAACGGAGCTGCCTCCACGATATGTCCGTCAAAAAATGCCATACTTCCGTTTTTGCCCATGGTGGCACAGATAAACGGAATGTGATACTCATCTATGAGCTTCTTCACACCTGTCTTTATGTCCTTTTCGCCTGTCATGAATTCAATCTCATCATCAGATATTTTTAAGATGTCACACTGACTAAAGCCCCAGCTTATCTTCTCTTTTGCATCGTCCATGCTCTTCCAGAGCGGTTTGCGCAAATTAGGGTCAAAGGAAATCAGTACGCCTGCCTCTTTTGCGGCAGCTATTGCATGCTTTGTCGCATTCTCACAGATCTTATCTGTCATTGAAAGACTTCCGAAGTGGAAAATTTTTGCGTTTCTCACAAGGGATAAATCCACCTCATCCGCTGTCAGCATCATATCTGCTCCCGGATTTCTGTAAAATGAGAAATCTCTGTCTCCGTCTGCTGCGGTCTGGACAAATGCAAGAGTGGTATGGACATTGTCATCATAGCGCACGCCTGTTGTGTCGATGCCCTGCTCCTTTACGGCATCAACAAGCAGCCTTCCGAACGCATCCTGTCCCACTTTTCCGATGAAAGCAGTCTGATGACCGAGCTTTTGAAGCATGGCAAGCACGTTACATGGAGCTCCACCCGGATTAGCCTCAAAAAGCTTATTGTCCTGCGCACTTGTACCGTTTTCTGTAAAATCTATAAGTAATTCACCTAATGCAACTACATCCATATTGTACCTCTTTCTTTCCTGTCAAAATATCCTGTATATCATTCTGCAAATAACCGGACTAATAATTTGTCCGGTTATTATTTGTATGCTCTACTGATATGCTTTCATATTATAAAATTATATCATATTATATCATATTTTACAATATCCACAACAGCACTTCCATCACAGTTAAAGCTGATTCCATCTGCCTGAAGAGGTGTACAGATAGCTGTGGTTGCGACCTGCTGTCCGTCATTGATAAAGAGCTCTATAGACTGTCTGTCCATGATGAAACGAAGCTTTAGCTTTCTGTCTGTATCTGCGATTTTAATTTTTCTGACACAGACGACATCCTTTGTGACACCACAGCAGGTACGATCAATCTCGAGCATGCCTGCGACTCTGTTGTAGGTAAACACTGTACCATACTCATCATCGCATGCCATTTCAACAGTGAAGTTATTGTACTCCTCGCCTGAAAGCTCCACTGTCATGTCGAGAGTGCGGCCCTTTATGCCATCAAAGGTCGTGTAGCAGTCTATTTTTTTATCTGTATAATGACACTTGTTTGCACGATAATTTTCTATTTCCTTAACCGGCTTCTGCCAGATACGGCCGTCCTTTATTTCAAGCTCACGAGGCAGTGTCATCATGCCCTGCCAATCCTGCGAATCAGGAACGACACATGCATCCCACGACTTCATCCAGGCAATCATCACGCGGCGTCCGTCCGGAAGCAGTGTAGTCTGCGGTGCATAAAAGTCCATGCCATAGTCAAGTGTGTGCGGCTCTTCCTTGATAAATACATGATTTTCTTTATCATAATCCCCCAGAAAATATACAGAGTTGTGTCCGTTATGAAACTCATATTTGTCTGCCTTCATACTCTGCGGTGAACAGATGAGCACATGCTTATCCTCCAGCCCAAAGAAGTCCGGGCACTCCCACATGGTACCTATTTTGCCTGTGCTGTTTGCCGCAAGGATTGTCTCAAACTGCCAATCGGTCAGGTTTTTTGAAGAGCAGAGCACTACCTGTCCCACATTGTTTAAGTCCTTGCTTCCAACTATAAGATAATATGTGTCATCCTCTTTCCATATTTTAGGGTCACGGAAATCGATTCTGCTGCAGTTTTCAGGAAGCATATCGCCTGTCACAACAGGATTATTCTCATGCTTCACATAATTAAGTCCGTCTCCAAATGCGATGCACTGGTTCTGTCTCTCCTGCTCACTGCCGTCAGGAAGTTTAATCCTTGTGACACCTGTGTATACAAGCACATGCTTACCATCTGCCTCAATGGCACTTCCTGAGAAACATCCTTTTTTATCATATTCCTCGTCAGGTGCCAGCACACACGGAAGCTGCTCCCACTTAATCATATCGCTTGTCGTACTATGCCCCCAATGCATAGGTCCCCACTCACGCAGATATGGATAGTACTGATAAAACAGATGAATTTTTCCGTTATAGACAGAAAATCCATTCGGATCATTAATCCATCCTGTCGGTGCACTGATATGAAACAAAGGTTTACTCTCTTTATCTGTAGCAGCTATTTTTTTTGCCTCGTAGCTTCTTGCTTTTTCCAATAATTCGCTCATGCAAATCCTCCCATTCTGTTTGCTTTGCCGGTAATACAGAATTATGAACAGTAACCTATTTGCCCTCTGACGTACTCTCAAGGGATTTCTGATAGCTGTCAAAATATTTCTGCTTTATCTTCAAATAATCCTGTAAACCATATTTATCAAGTTTCTTAAGGTATGAATCCCATTCCTTATCAATGCCGCCGTTTAATATCCAATCAGCCTTTTTCTGCTCAGCATATTTCTTGATGTCTGTGTCGTACTGTGACACCTTGTTTGTGTCATCTATGCTCATGAACACGTTTGGATAGACATACTTACTGTTCATGTCCTTCAGATAAGCCTCATGCATGTTGTCAAGACGCCACTTGGCATCTGCAGGCTCTGTCACATAAACATCATAGTACTCGTTTAAAACAGCAAGCGGTCCGTTTACTGACTGTGCCTCACGCACTTCAACCGGTGACTGATCGCCCAGATCCATATGCTTTAACATCTGTCCGCCGTCAGCGTTTGTACTCATCTCAAATATATTGAACGAATCTTTCTCACCGTATGTTCCCCAGTTATTCTGTGGAGACTGGATTGGAGCATACATCTGATCAATCCACGCGGCTGCCAAAGCCGTATCCCTGCAGCTTGATGTCAGTACGCATCGTCCTCTGTCGAAACCACTCGTCTCACTGTTGTTCTGTCTGGTGATATTTCTGACTCCGTCAGGTCCTGTGAGAGCAGGAAGCATGACATAATCTGTGTTATTGTCAATGTTTGCAATGTCCCATGTAAAGCAGAGCCCGTATCTGTGGTTTTTACCCTTTGCTACGTAGGTTGACCACTCCTGTGTAAATGCCTCAGGGTCAATCAAATCCTCTGTGACAAGCTTGTGAAGCCACTCGATACCCTCCTTATAGCCCTCCTGTGTCGGAGTATAGATGACTTTTCCCTCATCTGTTACCGCAAAGTGGTCACCTGTATCACCATAACCCTCACCAAAGCCGTTCATGAGGATGGCTGGATCCTGGTCACCATTGTTTATGATAAATGACATCGGAATAACCCCGCCCTCGATATCAAATTCCTGCTCCAGCTCATCGGCATGATCTCTGAATGCAATAAGCACCTGCTCGAGCTCGTCTGTGGTAGTCGGTACATCAAGTCCCAGGTAGTCAAGCCACTTCTTGTTGATATAAGGAATATCGCCTATTGCCTGGATAGCTTCTTTTCCTGAACCAAGCTGCTCTATCCAAGGGAATGAGTAGATATGTCCGTCCGGTGCAGTACACATGGTTCTGTACTCTGGATATTTTTCAAAAACTGCCTGAAGATTAGGCATATATTTATCGATCAGATTCTCTACCGGAATAATGATACCCTGCTTTGCATATCTGAGCAGGTCGTAATCACTCATACCTGCATTAAACAGTCCATCCGGCAGATTACCAAACTGCGCCAATGCCAGATTCTTCTTGTCAGAGAACTGGTCTGAAACGAAGCATGTCCAGTCGATATGCACGTTGGTCTGCTTCTCCATTCTCTTGAAGATAGTCCTCTCATTAGGATCCTGTGTGGATGTGGCCGGTGCACTTGTGATAAATGACAGCTCAGCCTTCTCCTTCAGAGGGAACTGCACATCTGATACCGGTGTGTCCGGATTTGTCTCAGCATTTAAGCTCTGCTGCTTTCCACAGCCTGCCACACCTGTCAGCATTGCAAGTGTAAGCGAAAGTGTAATTAATTTTTTGAAGCTTCTTTTTTTCATATCCATACTCATCCTTTCTGTTAGCCCTTAACAGATCCAACCATGATTCCTTTATCAAAATATTTCTGGAAAAATGGATACATAATCAAAAGTGGTAAACTTGATACAACAATTGTAGCGTACTTGAGCTGCTCTGCAACCTTTGCCATCTCAGCTGTGCTCTGGATATCTGCAATCATGCCCGGCTGAGGTGTATTCTGCACGAGAATTGAACGCAGTACAAGCTGTAATGGCTGGAGATTTGCGTCATTCAGGTAAATCATTGCATCAAAGTAGCTGTTCCACATTCCTACAAATGACCAAAGCATAAGCACCGCAATAATCGGCTTACAAACCGGAAGCATAATCTTAAAGAAATGCTGTATTTCATTTGCTCCGTCGATGGCTGATGCCTCACGAAGCTCATTTGGCACTGACTGATAATAGGTTCTCGCCAAAATCATATTCCACACATTGAAAGCTCCCGGAATGAGGATTGCCCAGACGGTGTTTACCATATGGAGCTGATTTATAAGGATGAATGTAGGAATCATTCCTCCTCCAAAAAACATTGTGATAATAAAAATCACATTGAAAAATTTTCTTCCGACAAATTCCTTTTTAGACATAGGATACGCTGCCAGGATTGTGACAAATACTGAGATTGCCGCAAACGCTATTGAGTAAAAAAACGAATTAAAAAATCCGCGCCATATCATGTCATTTTCCAGAACTCGTCTGTATGCATCAATAGTCCAGTCCTTTATGTTGAAGCTCAGTCCCTGATTGTTAAGTACCGTCGGATCCATGAAAGATGCCAGCACTACATATACTAACGGAACAATTATTGCAAGCACAAACAACCCAAGAAGTGTATATCCAATTCCAAGAACAATTTTATCAGTCCGTGAATATTTGATTTTTGTCTTCATATCTTTTTCCATTGCACTTTCCTCCTAGATTCCTTCACCATCGTTTAGCTTCTTTACAACCGCATTGACTATAATCAGCAATATTACGTTGATTACCGAGTTGAAAAGACCAACCGCTGTTGAATAACCATAGTCTCCATTCAAAAGTCCGATTCTGTATACATATGTAGAAAGAATTTCCGATGCCGGTAAGTTCATATCTGTCTGTAACGCGTAGGCTTTCTCGAAACCGATACTCATAATATTTCCTGCCTGCAGGATGAACTGTATCACTATAATATTCTTAATAGCCGGAAGCTCAACATACCACATCTGCTGGAAGATGTTTGCGCCATCCATTCTCGCTGCCTCTTCAAGCTCCTTGCTCGCATTGGATAATGCCGCTGTGTACATGATTGAAGCCCAGCCTGCTCCCTGCCAGATGCCGCTCGC
>ERZ1026941.783-NODE-783-length-11440-cov-6.333685_pt1 | contig 11440 bp, 10 predicted proteins | sample MGYA00519305_ERZ1026941 | MGnify/ENA primary metagenome ERZ1026941 (study PRJEB26926, sample SAMN06164614) | human gut metagenome | biome: ENVO:00009003; feature: ENVO:2100002; material: ENVO:00002003 | host: Homo sapiens | place: USA | collected 2012 ...
GAGATCGCTCAGTGTCTCGTGGGCTCGGAGATGTGTATAAGAGACAGGCTTTGATTGATGCTTTGAAGTCTATCGGTGCGCAAGCTTCCGGCAATATGAAAGAGGAAACTCTTTTGGCTAAGGTTGCAGAACTGGATGAAGAATCAACAGCCAAACTGAAAGAAGCATTAGGTATCGAGTAAAAGGATAGGGTAGTGCTTCTACCCTTCCATTGTCTAATTTTATAAATCAGAAAAGAAATGAAGAATTTTATTTTTGCCATGTGTGGTTTTTTGATGATGTCTTTGGTTTCGTTGAGCGTGCAGGCATCAAGTGTGAAATCTCCTAAGTGTGAGTACGTGAATCCATCTGTTGATGTTGGTTTGCCAGACATTCAGTGTATCACTTTTGAAGCATCTCCTGTTGATTGTGTTGTGCTGACCGTTCCGCAGCCAATATTTATGCTTGTGGATAGTCCAGTGAAGCAACCAGTGATTATTACGGCAATGCAAAGGAAACAGATTTCAGTTCCTAAATGCCCGTTCCGGTACGTCTATAAGTCGAAGTATTGCACACATTATAGTCATACAGCATATAGTAAACTGATTACACCATATTAAGATGACGGTAAACGAATACATATCACAGAAGTTTCAGACTTTCGGCATTCAGTTGTCGGAAGCTGAACTTTTGGATATGTGTCTGAACTCGAAGATAAGCGGAGAGGATGAGATGAATGAGGATTGTTACGGCCGTGTCTCTGTAGCGATTGTGAAGTTCATCCCTTCTTTATTGCTTCGTGCCACTTCAATCAGTGAAAGTGGTTTCTCGATGTCTTGGAATATTCAAGGTATCAAGGATTATTATTCATGGCTGTGCAAGCAGTACGGATTGAAAGACGAGTTAAGTAACAAACCCAAAGTAACCTTCTTATGATATTCGCTCCACACATATTACAAGTAAAGGTAATCACCCCGATGGAAAAGGATGAGTTCGGCAGACCCATTCCCGGAACTGGCGGTGAATGCTGGCAGGATGTATGTAAGTGCCGTTGTGATGATAACACTACCAAAGAGTTTACGTCTGATAACGGTTCTGTGTATCGTCCTAACTACCATGTGGTGTGCGAGAAGAGAATCACTGTCAAGGCAGGGGATGAGGTCCGTTGCATGGATGGCGATAATTTGAGAGGGCAAGGCGAGGTTTATACGGTGAAGAATACGAACTACTTTGGATATTCGGAACTATGGATGTAGGATTTGATTTTTCAGATGTCGATTCCTTTTTCGATGAAGGAGAATGGGAGGTTGAGAAGAAAATGATTGATGAGGGCGATGAAGCCGTTAAGTACGCGGAAGAGCATGGCAATTATCAAGACCACACGCTCACTTTGAGAACGTCCAACAAGTACGATGTCGATAAAGACGGTTTGACGCTGAAAAACGAAGCGGAATACGCTTCATTCGTGGAATCCAAGGGGTTTGATGTTTTGAGTGGTGCCGCTTTATATGCAGAGAAACGATTAAAAGAAGAATTTGAATGATAGTAACTACCGACATAGGAAACATTCTCTACCGGGATTGCAAGGATTTCGGGATAGACATAGTACCGGCAGGAGAAACACTGACGGGCGAATTGAAGTCCGAAAGGATTGTCATCCACACGAAGAAGCAACAGCCGGAAACATATTGGAAGAAGTCCTTTGCCGAGGTGAATATCTGTGTGCCTAATTTGAGTGAGAATGAAGCGAACTCTATCCGTCTGAATGAGCTTGAAAGGCAAGCCAACAAGCTATTCGACGATATGGTAAGCACCTATGACGGCACAGCCTATCGTTACTCAATCGAATCAATCGGTACGGAAGCAGACACAGTTTTGAAGTGTCATTATGTGAATGTAAGAATTCTATTTGAAGTATTAAATGTAAAACTATAGGATTATGATTTCAGCAGTAGGAATTAAAAGAATCTTGTTTGCCGACACAAATGTAGTTACGGCAGACATTACCCCCGAAATCGCTAAGACTTTAATTTCGGCAGCTATCACTGCCAAAAATGAAGTACAAAATGTACATGGGGAAACTTGGCAGATTGAAGAGTCGGAAGCATCTGTAACTGGTTACAAGAACCAGTTGAACGGTCAGAGCTACCGTTATGATACAACTCTTGGTGATATTACTCCTGCTTTCTCTATCGGTCAGTACGATTGGAAGACGAAAGCGGCCCTCATGGGTGGAGCGGTTGTTGAAACTGGTGCAGATGCAAATAAGGTTGCCGTAGGTTGGAAACGTCCTTTGACTAAAGATGTCATTAATAAGGCTCTTTTCTGCTTGACAGAAGACAATGTTTGGTTTATCTTCCCTAACGTACAGATTGTTGCTCGTGAAGCAAATACCGATAAGGCAATTGCTATCGCTGTTCGTGGTTTGGTACAAACGCCAACAGTAGAAGGCGTGTCTTCTGAATACAACTATGATGAAGATGCTGTTAAAGCATTGACCGCATAAGTTTATAGGGCGAAAGATTGTTTTCAGATGGCGGTGGGTGATTGCTCACCGCCATTTTAATTTAAATATTATGAATCAAGCAGCTAAAATAGTATCTGATGCTCTGTTGGGTTTAGATTTTAAAAATGTGGAGATAGGAGGAATGATTTATACTATCAAACCTCCTACAATCAAGGTGATTTGCCGAGCAATACGGCATTTCTCTAATATAGGTATGACTGGTGATAACATCATGGAAGCCATCAAGGAACTTCCCGAAGCTACTGAAGATATGTTGGAAGGTATTTCATGCTTCATTTGTGGTAGTGAAGATTTGGCTAAGGTATTGGAGAACGGAACCTTTGAAGAAATCAAAGAAGCGTTGGAAGCGTGTTTTTCCATGATGGATATTTCGGCTTTTCAGTGTGTCAGCTCGATGAAGAACGTGTCGATGCTGGCAGCCAAGCCGAAACAGTAGGAAACACAACGTTCTTCGGGCAGATAGCCCATTTGATTGATACGCTTCATTTGACATATACGGAAGTTTTTGAGGTTATTCCTTATAGAAATTTATTGATGATGCAACGGGACAAACTTCATGCCGTATATGGCGGTCAGAAGGTAAAGAAAATCAGTGGTAAGGAATTGGCGAATCGTAGAAAGAGAAAATAGGTATGGCAAAATTATATTTCAAGGTAGCAAGTGACTGGGAAGAGGTTGTAAGACTCCGTAATGAGATAGTGAAGTTAAAGCAGGAGTTAAAGGGCATGGATAGTACGCAATCTCCCGCTGCTTTCAAGACTCTGAATACCCAACTGTCCGCATCCACTCAAAAGATGGATGGATTGGTAAATGAAGCCGCCAAAGCCGGAGCGATGATGGAGGGCAGCTTCAAAAAGAAAATCTTCGATGCCTCCCAATCAGTAAATGGGTTTACAGAAAAAATCATTGCTCAAAAGGCGGTGGTTAAGGATATTGAAGCGGATATAAAACGTTTGGGAGATGCTTATCGCATCGCCTTGAAACGTAACCCTACATCGGCAAACAGTAAGTTAGAAGAATATAATGCTGCCCGAAAGGTTTTAGATGAAGAAAAAGCGGCTCTTTTTGGATTGACTCAACAGCAGGCGGAAGCTCGTCTTTCCGTAAAGAAACTCCGTGATGAATACTCTCTTTACAAGAGTGACGCAAAAGGTGTTACTGAGGCTAACGAAGGCATCACTATCTCTTGGAAGAAAGCACTGGCGGTTATTGGTGGTGCTGGCGTACTGAAAGCGTTAGGTTCTGAAATCATCCGTGTGCGTGGTGAGTTTCAAGCGGCCGATACTGCTATTCAAACATTGTTAGGTAGCAAGGAGAAAGCCGATGCGCTCATGGTGCAAGTACGTGAATATGCAAAGATTTCACCTTTGGAATTTTCAGATGTCACTGCCGCTACACAGATGATGTTAGGGTTTAATATCGAAGCTGAAAGAGTACCACGTTATTTACAAGCTATTGGTGATGTTTCTATGGGGAATACACAGAAGTTTAACTCTCTTACTTTGGCTTTTTCTCAGATGTCAGCAGCAGGTAAGCTGATGGGGCAAGACCTTAATCAGATGATTAATGCCGGATTCAACCCCTTACAGATGATAGCTGAAAAGACAGGGAAGTCTATTGCCACACTCAAAGATGAGATGTCTAAGGGGGCTATTTCCGCAGAAATGGTACAACAGGCGTTTATTGACGCCACTTCCGCAGGCGGTCGGTTCTATAATATGTCCGAGAATGCTTCAAAGGAGATAAACGGTCAGCTATCTATGATGCAGGATGCTTTGGATTCTGTGTTTAACGAACTAGGGCAGAAGTCAGAAGGGGTAATTATGGATGGTATTCAAATGACTACTTCGCTGATTGAAAACTATGAGACAGTCGGAAAGGTGCTTGCTGGATTGGTGGTTACTTACGGGACGTATAGGACTGCCGTAATGTTAGTTACTGCTGCTGAAAATGGTCATTCTGCGGCAACATTAATTATGCGTGGAAGAATATTATTAGCGCAGAAAGCACAGGCATTACTGAATGCTACCATGTTGAAAAATCCGTATGTCTTGTTGGCTACGGTGGCAATTGGCGCAGCTTCTGCTGTGTGGGCATTTAGCAAACGAACAACTGAAGCACAAGAAGTACAAGAAAGGTATAATGCTTCAAAAGAAGATGCTATACGAAAAGAAGAATCTCACAGGCAAGAAATTCAACGTCTTATTTCTGTCGCAGGCGATGAAGCGGAAGCTACAGCAAACCGCAATGCTGCAATAGAATCACTAAAAAAGGCATATCCGGGAATCATCGAAAAATATATTGATGAGGAAGGGCATTTGACAAATTTGATTCAGTTGCAGAAAGACCTTAACGAGGAACAATCTAAGCGGAAAAAAGAAAGCAATCAGGAAAAACTTGCTTCCATAAATGCCAAAGTTAGGAATCAAGAAGAATATGTATCAGGGATGTCGGGTAGTAAAGAGGCTATCAATGAGGCTAATGATGTTCTTAAAGAACTTCAAAGACAACAAAAGGAGGCTCAAGCTGCCGTAAATACCGACTATATAAATGCTCGCATTGAAGAAGCTAAAAAATTTTCTGATGACGAACTTAAAAAAGCTATATCTCAATGGAAATCTTCTCTTTCAAGAGTATCAGAAGATATGATTGGGGAATTTTCACGTGATGAAGTATCTTCATTTGTGAAATCCCTTGAGACATTGCAGTCTGCAAGAGAAAAGCAATCTAAAAATAAGAAATATTGGGAAACAAAAAAGAAAGAAGCTGAAACCGCTTTAAACTCCATTGCGTCTTCTCAAAAGAAATTAATGGACGCTGGTAAGTTTAAAGGGATAGACGAAGCCGTAGTAAAGAGTTACAAGGATAATGTTAAGAAGCTAAAGGAGGCTGAAAAAGAACTGAAAGTTTACGATTCGTCTTCCAAACAAGAAAAGGCTTCTGAAAAACAGAAGAAAGAACAGCAAAAGTCTGCCGAGGAACTTCTTTCTCTTCGTCGCCAGAACCAGCAGGATGAAGTCAGTTTGATGAAAGAAGGTACGGAGAAGAAACTGAAACAGATAGATTTGGATTATCAAAAAGAACTGGACGCCATTAAAAAACAGGAGAAAGACCTGTCAGAAAAGCAAGGTGGAAAGTTGACCCCTGAACAATCTATAGAGATTTCAGCTCGTTACACTAATGCTGAAAATAAGAGAGATAAAAATATTGCTGACGTAACAAAAGAACAACTTAAAACTGAACAGCAGGCGTTGAATGATTACTTGAAAGAGTATGGCACATTCCAGCAACAGAAATTCGGCATCGCCCAAGAATATGCCGAGAAGATACAAAAGGCTCAGAATGAAGGCGAGCGTTTGATATTGAAGAAACAGCGTGACATCGCCATCCAAAACAAAGAGACTGAAGTTGTTAAAGCCAATATCGACTGGGTGACTGTGTTCGGAGAATTTGGTTCCATGTTTTCTGATCTGATTAAACCTACTTTGGAAGAAGCAAAGAAATATATCCGGACTGATGAGTTTAATAACTCCGATCAGGCAAGTCAGAAATCATTGATTGACGCTATCAACCGGATGGAAAAGTCTTTGGGCGGTGCCAGTGGAGTGAATTTCAAGAAACTTGGCGAGGATGTAAAAGCCTATCAGACAGCGGAACAAAATCGTATCAATGCAGTAGAAATCGAAACGGAGGCTTTGGACAAGCTCCAAAAAGCGCAAGAGGACTACACCAAGGCACAGAAGGATGGAACTGAAGAGGAAAAGCAGGCTACCGCGAATGCCCTTGATATAGCACGGCAGAATGCTGACATTGCATCTGCCAACGTAAAGACGCAAACGGATATCGCCAACCAGGCCCAGCAGAACATGACCGATACCGCTACTAAGCTGAAAGCGAGCATGGAGAACTTGTTGGGAGGGTTGCAACAACTGTCTTCGGGCGGATTATATAACGCATATAGTGGAATTATCAAGACGGTGAACGGATTCAAAGATGTGATAGGTAAAACGTCTGATTCCCTTAAGGAGGTTCCCATTGTCGGATGGATTCTGTCCATCATTGACGTGCTCAAAGACGGATTGAGCAATCTTGTTGGCGGTCTGCTAGATGCTGTCTTGAATGCTGTTAGCGGCATTATTAGTGATGTTTTGTCTGGAGACTTGTTTGTTACAATTGGTAGGTCTTTAAGAGATGGCATAGGTAATATTCTAAATGCAATTTCATTCGGAGGATTCAATTCCTTGTTTGGCATTGGTGGTAACAAAAAAGAGGTCGAGGAAGCTATCAACAGACTGACAGACCGAAATGGAACACTACAGACCGCCATTGAGGATTTGACAGATGTAATGGAAGCCAGCAAGGGAACAAAGTCTGTTTCTGCATATGCCGATGCAAAGAAGCTGCAAAAAGAGACGGAAGAAAACTATAAAAAAATTGCACAGGAACAGGCTAGATATTCAAGTGCTCATCATAGCTGGAACTACTACTGGGGTGGATTTAACCAAGAAGAAATCTCTCGTTTAAGCAATCAGATTGGTAGAAATTGGAACGGTGATATATGGTCACTTTCTCCCGAAGAGATGAAAATGCTCCGCAGTAATGTTGACATGTGGGAGAAAATTCAGAATACAGGGAAGGGCGGTTACGGAGAACGTCTTTCTGAAAAATTGGATGATTATATCGACCAAGCAGGTAAGATGGAGGAGCTGACTAATAAGTTGTATGAAGGACTAACCGGAATATCTTTCGACTCTATGTATGATAGCTTCATAGACAATCTTATGGATATGAAATACGATGCGAAGGCGGCAGCGGAAGATATATCGGAATACTTCATGCGCGCCATGCTTTCCAATAAGATTGGTGAATTGTATAGCGATAAACTTGAAGGATGGTGGAAGAAATTTGGTGCCGCCATGGAGGATAATGAACTGACTGAAGCTGAAAGGGAGGCTTTGCAGGATGAGTATATGCAATATGTAGAAGAAGCCATGAAGCTTCGTGACGAGCTTGCCGCAGCAACTGGATATGACAAGATTTCTCAAGAATCTACTTCCCAATCTTCGACTTCCAGAGGGTTTGGTACCGAAATGACGCATGAGGATGCCGGAGAACTAAGTGGTAGGTTTACTGCTTTACAGATTGCAGGGGAAGAAGTCAAGAATCAGAATGTAATTCAATCTCAATCTCTGAACTTGTTAACCGCCAAGGCTGACACTATACTCTCTGTTAATACAGAGACAAGAAATATCGCTGACGACACAAGGGATTTGATAGCACAGTCTTATCTTGAACTGGTGCAGATTTCGGAGAATACAGGGGCAATCGTCAAACCTATTCAACAGATGCAAAGAGATATAGCAGAAGTTAAAAAGAATACAGCAAAATTATAGTCTATGGATGAATTATTAATTAATGGCGAAAACGCTTATACAACATGGGGTGTGAGAATGGGAGAGGGGTTTCTTGATGTAATTGGGGCAGCCGTCCCCATGAAAGACTTTATTGAGAATAAAAGTCGACTTGAACATGGGAAACGGGTAATAATTAGTAATCCTAAAGTCGATGAGAGGGAAATAACTCTTTCGTTCACTATCGAGGGTAATTCTCAGTCTGATTATCAAGCAAAGAAGAAAGCTTTCTTTGATGAGCTGTATAAAGGTGTGGTTGATATTCAGATTCCTGCTAATAGTAGCGAGGTTTACCATCTTATTTATACTGGCAAGAGTGTCACTTATGCTCAGAGCTTAGATAGGACTTTTGGTAAGATTTCAAGTAAGTTTTCGGAGCCGAATCCGGCTAATCGAACCTAATTCACGACATTGGTTTTATTGTCGTGTATAAGAGTGCCCAATTTTAGGCACTCTTTTTTTTATCCCCGAACTTTGGGGTGTTATGATAGTAGACATCAAAAATATATCGGGTGCCATTCTTCTTTCAACCACTCCCAACGAAGGTTGCAAGCGGAAGCTTACGCTCCAAAAAGAGGATTACATACTTTTGAAATTCTCTTTGGAGAATCCCATATACTTCAAGCTCGGAACTTACGTTGAATGCGACTTTGGACTATTTGAAGTGTGCGATTTGCAGAGTCCTACCTTCAACACCGATAACGCAGGCTATGATTATGAACTAAGACTTGATGCTCACTACTGGAAATGGAAAAATAAAATCTTCAAATATACCCCGGAGACATCTGGGCAGGAAGCGTCCTGGAGTCTGACAGCTCCACTCGACGTACAAGCAAGTATAGTCCTGAGAAACTTGAAAGCTCTTGGTTATACTTACAAAGGACAGGATTTTGATTTTTCCATTGACAGTACGGTCGAGAACAAGTCTCTGTTAATGACTTATGATAACACCAATATCTTAGATGCCTGTTTTGAAATGGCGAAGAAATGGGATTGCGAGTGCTGGGTGACAGACAATATTATCCACTTCGGTAAATGCGAGTTTGGCGACTACGTGAATATGGAAATCGCTAAGAACGTGGGGGAAATGTCACGCTCCGAATCCCAGTCAACCTATGCCACCCGTATCTATGCTTTCGGCTCGACAAGGAACATTCCTGCCAACTACCGTCCCGTTGACGAAGCGGTGGTGGTAAATGGTGTGGTGCAAAAAAGATTGATGCTACCCGAAGGGACTCCGTACATAGATGCTTATCCGAAAATGAGTACAGAGGAAGCTATCGAGCAAGTGGTTATCTTCGATGAAGTCTATCCCCGGAGAGTTGGAACTATGTCGGACATCACTACCAAGGAATATACCGAAACCATTGAGAATGCTGATGGAACGACTACCGAAAAGAAGTGGGACGCTTACCGTTTCAAGGACACAGGGATAACTTTCTCCAAAGATTATATCCTCCCCGGTGAGGAATTGACAATCATCTTCCAGTCGGGTAAATTGAACGGTATGGTGTTCGCTGTGACCTTTGATCCCGACGGTAAAGATGAACAGCTTTGGGAAATTGTCCGAAACGAGGATTACGGTCGCCCGTTGCCCGATGAGGTGCTCATCCCCGAAGACGGCGATACCTACGTTTTGTCAGGTTGGGATTCAACCAAAATAACAGAATTAGGACTTGTATCCGCTGCCGAACGGGAACTGAAGGAAGAGGCTGAAAAGTACATTGCCAAATCTAAGATAGACCCGAACACCTACAACTGCACGATGATGTCCGATAACGCATACAGCGAGGATGGAATGCATAATCTCTACGGTATCGGTCAAAGGGTGAACCTCATAAACAAAGCCTATTTCGAAAACGGAAGGCTGTCGAGGGTTATCGGGTTCGAACTCAACCTTGATAAGCCTTATGATTCCCCCGTATATACTGTCGGGGAAACTGCCGCCTATTCCCGCATCGGGGAACTAGAGGACAAGGTGGAAAATCTCACTCTTAAAGGGCAGGTTTATACAGGTGGAAGCGGTAGTGGTGTATATGTGATAAGAAGGAATGACTCCACTCCTGCAACTGACAGCAATGTGTTCTCGGCATTGCGTTCGTTATCAATGTTTCTTCGTAAAGATAAACCAGATTTCACTAATTACCTATTGAGGTTATTAGGAGGACTAGAGGTTGGCGAAGCCATAGACTCACTAACTGCGGGCAAGGGCATAATCGCGGATAATAAAGGGAGGATACAGGCTGACCGCATGGAGTTGCGGTCATCGCTGACCGTTTTGCGTCTTATCATCAACGAAATTCAGGCAATGTCCGGTGACTTCTCTTTCTCTGATTGTGGCACCATTGAAAAGGTTGAGCTGTTGGACGATGGCACTTACCGGCTTACTATGGAGAAGCGAACAGATACGGATTGGACTACATTAGAGGAAAACGACGTATTATGTTCTATCGTTAATTCGCTGTTGATCGGAGGTACCGACTACTATACTTCTTGGTTCAGACCAGTATCGAAAAACCGTAATGATAATACTTTGACTGTAGTTCTTTATCCCGACAGCGAAGTACCGGGCGGCAAGAACTACCCACCGGTTGAAGGGTATAATGTGACTCGTAAAGGTAATGCGAAAGTTCCGGATGCTGGTGAAGCTCCGAACGAGCGTGCTCAAAGCTGGCTGATATCTTCCCGTGAAGGCAGGATTATGTTTTTGCAGAATGTATTCAAACCGATTCTCGAAGATTACAATTATGCGTTGACTCTTGGGCGCTTTCCCAACGTAAAGATGATAGAGAAACTCCCTATCGGTTCTACTGACGTTGGTGTCATGGCTAAAATCGGCGTATTTGAGAAAATCTATGAAGCTGACCGGAATGGAACGATTATCACTAAAAAGGTGGATCGCGGAGAGTGGTCTTTGGCTACGGCACAAGGTGATGAACCTTACCGATTTGTAGACTATGAAACTCTTTTAGAGAATCAGAAGGTAATAACTACACTGGAACAGCATACTGCTTATCATTATGGCTGTAAATGGGGATGCCTGATTGATAAAACGACTGAAGAACCTAAATGGAACTCCGCTGGTTGGGTATTGCTCGAAGGGGATAAGAACTACTACTTAGATTTCATTGCCCCCGGTACCGCAAAACGCGGTCAAGTAAATATGGATATAACTGCATGGATTAAATACGCCAATCGTGACATAACTAATGTGTTACTGGCTACTACAGGTGTGTCGATAGAGTGGCTTCGTGATACCGGTAATATTCCGGCTGATAATAGCTGGAAGCCTGCCTATGTGGACGGTCAAAAGAATGTGATACACATTGATAACACTGATGAGCATGGAGTCGGTATAGGTTTTGGTTATGATTATCAGAGAGTAAAATTTATCTGCCGGGTATTTATCCCGGTGGGCGAAGATATAGAAACAGTAGAAAATTATGTTGGATTTAGAATATAAAAAAGATGGCTATACAAACCCAACCCAAAGACGTACAGGTACATATTGATCCTTATTCTT
>ERZ1026941.793-NODE-793-length-11324-cov-8.101872_pt1 | contig 11324 bp, 9 predicted proteins | sample MGYA00519305_ERZ1026941 | MGnify/ENA primary metagenome ERZ1026941 (study PRJEB26926, sample SAMN06164614) | human gut metagenome | biome: ENVO:00009003; feature: ENVO:2100002; material: ENVO:00002003 | host: Homo sapiens | place: USA | collected 2012 ...
TGTCTCGTGGGCTCGGAGATGTGTATAAGAGACAGAGCTGGAGGAGTTCGGCCTTGCAGGCAAGACTAAGTTCGTGGAGATCACTCCCCGCCAGAAGCTCAAGCTGGGCTGCTTCACCGTGGAGCCCATCCATGTGAACCACTCCATCCCGGACGCGGTGGCTTTTGCCATCGACAGCCCGGCCGGCACCATCATCCAGACCGGCGACTTCAAGATCGACTACACCCCGCTGGCCTGCGGCCCCACCGACCTTGCCACTCTGTCTGAGTACGGCCAGAAGGGGGTGCTGGCTCTGCTGAGCGACTCCACCAACGCGGAGCGTCCCGGCTTCACCGCCACCGAGCAGAAGGTGGCCGACGGTGTCCGCAGCCTGTTTGCCCGGGCGCAGAACAAGCGCATCATCATTGCGACCTTCGCGTCCAACATCTACCGCGTCCAGCAGATCATCGACCTCGCCGTGGAGGATGGCCGCAAGGTGGCCTTCAGCGGCCGCAGCATGGTCAACAATACCGCCATGGCCCAGGAGCTGGGCTATATGCACATCCCGGAAGGCACCCTCATCAGCATCGATGAGATCAACCAGTATCCGCCGGAGCAGGTGGTGCTGGTGACCACCGGCAGTCAGGGCGAGCCTCTGAGCGCCCTGAGCCGGATGGCTTCCTGCAGCCACCGTCAGGTGCGCGTCGGCCCCGGCGACTTCATCATCATCTCGGCCAAGCCCATCCCCGGCAACGAGAAGAGCGTGACCAAGATCGTCAACGGTCTGCTCCTGCTGGGCGCAGAGGTCATCTATGAGGGGATGTACGACGTCCACGTCTCCGGCCACGCCTGTCAGGAAGAGCAGAAGCTGATGCTCACCCTGACCAGACCCAAGTATTTCCTGCCCGTCCACGGCGAGTATAAGCAGCTGAAAAAGCACGCCATCACGGCGGCAAGCCTCGGCATCCCCACCAGCAACATCCTCATTGCGGAGAATGGCTCCAACGTCATCCTCAGTCAGGATGAGATGAAGCTGGGCGAGCCGGTGACGGCGGGCGCTGTCATGGTGGACGGCCTCGGCGTGGGCGATGTGGGCAACGTCGTCCTGCGCGACCGCAAGCATCTGTCTGAGGACGGCCTCGTCATCATCGTGGCCACCGTGGACAGCAAGACCGGCAAAGTTCTGGCCGGCCCCGACCTCGTGAGCCGCGGCTTCGTCTATGTGCGGGAGAACGAGAGCCTGATGGACGGCGCCCAGAGCATCGTGGAGACGGCTCTTGACCGCTGCGTGGACGAGCACGTCCGCGACTGGAACAGCGTCAAGACCCGGGTGCGCGAGGCCCTGAGCAGCTATATCTACCGCCGCACCAAGCGCAGCCCCATGATCCTCCCCATCCTGATGGAGGTCTGAGTCTGCCCGCAGGAGGCATAACACTTCATGAAACAAAAACCAAGATGGACTCTTGAAATGCTGACCGCTGCGCTGGCGGTGCTCTGCGCCCTGCTGGTGCTGGTGCTTCTGGTGCAGCGCCCGGCCATCTGGCCAGTGCTGGTGGTGCTGGCGGTGCTGTGGTTCGCCCTGTTCGGAGTGTTCCGCTACCGGGTGCGCAGCTGGGTGGCCCGCTGGGTCTGCGGCGGCAGCTTCGAAAAATCGAAGACGCAGTTCAGCCTCGAGCCGCTGAGCCAGCCCGCCGCCCTCCTTTCGGGGGAGACGGTGCTGTGGTACAACACCGAGTTCCGCACCCGTCTGATGAAAGGCGAAGCCCTTCTGGTCCCCCGGGTGCAGAAAGTGCTGCCCGGCCTCGACCTGCAGGAGGCACGCAAGGTCAGCGGCCAGCTGCTCAATCTGGCCGACGGGGTGTGGAGCGCTCACAGCTCCACCGTCCCCGGCGAGGCCGAGAGCATGACCCTTCTTGTCCTGAATGAGGAAACGGCCCTCCGCAAAGTGGAGGCCGAATATAAGGCCAGCCGCCCGGGCTATCTGGTCTTCCTTGTGGACGGCTACGACGACGTGTTCAGCGATATGCTGGACAGCGAGCGCGCCCGCCTGCTGGAAGGCATCAACCGGGTGCTGGAAGATATGATCGGCCGCGGCACGGGCTTTCTGCGCCGCGTGGCCAGTGGCCGCTACATCGCTGTGGTGGAAGAGCGCCAGCTGGAGCAGTTCGCCAAGCGCGGCTACGACGTGCTGGACAAGATCCGCGCCCTCGACCCCAGCGTGAACCTCTCCATCTCCATCGGCGTCGGACGCGGGGCCAAGACCCTGCGGGAGGCTCAGGACATGGCCGTTCAGGCGCTGGATATGGCGCAGGGGCGCGGCGGCGATCAGGCCGCCGAGATGACCCCGGACGGCTTTACCTTCTACGGTGGTGTCAGCCACGGCGTGGAAAAGCGCAGCAAGGTGCGCAGCCGCATCGTGGCCGACCAGCTGGTCAAGCTCATCAAAGAGGCAGACCATGTGGTCATCATGGGCCACCGGATGAGCGATCTGGACGCCATCGGCTCTGCCGAGGGCGTGCTGCGCATCTGCAAGATCTGCGATGTGCCGGCAGTCATCGCCGTGCGCCGTGACGCCACTTTGGCGGGCAGCCTCATCAACGCCCTCATCGCGGCAGGGCAGGAGGACGACTTCATCGACCCCAAGGGGGCTCTGCCCATCATTTCCCAGAGAACGCTCTGTATCGTCGTGGATACATACCAGCTGGGTCTGGTGGAGAGCCGCGAGATACTGGAAAAATGCGGCAAGGTGGCCGTCATCGACCACCACCGCAAGGGCGTCGGCTTCATCGAAAAAGCCGACCTCGTCTGCCACGAGCCCTATGCATCCTCGGCCAGTGAGCTGGTCACGGAGTTCCTGCAGTATGTGGGCGACCGGGACGACAAGCCCAACCGCATCGAGGCCGAGGGACTGCTCTCCGGCATCATGCTGGACACCCGTGACTTCACCCTCCACACCGGTGTGCGCACCTTCGAGGCCGCTGCGGCCCTCCGCCGCTACGGCGCGGAGACGGAGCACGTGCGTCAGCTCTTTGACGTGAGCATGGTGGAGTACACCACCAAGGCCACGCTGGTATCGGAAGCCCAGATGTACCGGGGCTGCGCCATCACCGTCAGCGGCGAGGTGGCCCCCGAGGCCCGGGTGGCCATCGCTCAGGCGGCCAACGACCTGCTGACCATCCAGAACGTGGAGGCCAGCTTCGTGGCCGTGCAGGTGGGCGGCGGCGTCAACATCTCGGCCCGCAGCCTCGGCGCGGTGAATGTGCAGGTCATCATGGAGTCTCTGGGCGGCGGCGGTCATCAGACCATGGCAGCGGCCCAGCTCAAGCATATCACCCCGGAGGCGGTCCGCAGCCGCATCCAGACGGCCATCGACCAGTACCGGGAGGCCCAGAAAAAGAGCGGCCTCGAGTCGGAATCCGAACAGAAGAAAAAGGATAAACAGTAATGAAACAGTACGATTATCTTATCGTTGGCGCCGGCCTGTACGGCGCGGTGTTTGCCCATGAGGCCAAGAAGGCCGGCAAGCGCTGCCTCGTCATCGACAAGCGCGCTCATATCGCAGGCAACATCTACACCGAAGAGGTGGAGGGCATCAACGTCCACCGCTACGGCGCCCACATCTTCCACACCAACAACAAGGCTGTGTGGCAGTACGTCAACCAGTTCGCGGAGTTCAACCGCTACACCAACAGCCCTGTCGCCAACTATCACGGCGAGGTCTACAACCTGCCCTTCAATATGAACACCTTCAACAGGATGTGGGGCGTCGTGACCCCCGCCGAGGCGAAGGCGAAGATCGAGCAGCAGCGCGCCGAGGCCGGCATCACGGAGCCGAAGAACCTCGAGGAGCAGGCCATCAGCCTGGTCGGCACCGACATCTACGAAAAGCTCATCAAGGGCTACACCGAGAAGCAATGGGGCCGCGACTGTAAGGATCTGCCGGCCTTCATCATCAAGCGCCTGCCGGTGCGCCTGACTTTCGACAACAACTATTTCAATGCCCTCTACCAGGGCATTCCCATCGGCGGCTACACCAAGATGATTGCCAACCTGCTCGATGGCATTGAGGTTCGCCTGAACACCGATTACCTCGAGAACAAGGCGGAACTGGATGCACTGGCGGACAAAATCGTCTACACCGGCCCTATCGACGCCTATTTTGGCTATAAGCTCGGCACGCTGGAGTACCGCTCGGTCCGCTTCGAGAACGAGCTGCTGGACAAGCCCAGCTTCCAGGGCAATGCCGCCGTCAACTACACTGACCGCGAGACACCGTGGACCCGCATCATCGAGCACAAGTGGTTCGAGTTCGGCAAGGACGAGAACGGAAACGACCTGCCCAAGACTATCATCAGCCGCGAGTACAGCAGTGAGTGGAAGCCCGGCGACGAGCCGTACTATCCGGTCAACGACGCCAAGAACGGCGCACTCTATGCCGAGTACAAGAAGCTGGCCGACGCTGAGCTGAAGGTCATCTTCGGCGGCCGTTTGGGAGAGTACAAATACTACGACATGGATCAGGTCATCGCCGCTGTGCTGGATCGCTGCGATACCGAACTGCAATGATCCGCGTCGCCATCGTAGAGGATGAGGCCGCTGTCCGCGACCAGCTGGCAAGCCGCTCTCGCTGGTGCTGCTGGCGGTGGTCTATGCAGCACTATATGGATTTTTGTATCTGTTTGAACAGCGCCGAGCTACGGCGGCCCGGCTGACCATCACCACGGCAGCCATGCTGATGGCGGTGGTCATGGCGGTCACGGTCTTTGCAGTCAGCAATCTGAGTTTTGTTTCCAATGGCGAGGCGACGATGAGCGTTTTCTACATCCGCACGCTGGTGGACTTTGCAGGCGTGCTGATTTTGAGCGTCCAGCATGAGCAGCTGCGGGAGAACGCCCTGCACAGCGAGCTGACCGCCATGGACAATGTCTTGCGCCGCCAGTACGAGCAGTACAAACAGAGCAAAGAAAACATCCGCCTTATCAACCGGCGCTACCACGAACTGAAAATGCAGATTGCGGCCATCCGTGCCGAGCGCGATCAGGCCAAACAGGACGCGGCCCTGGCCGAGATGGAGAGCGGCATCCGCAAGTATGAGGCCGAGAACAAGACCGGCAACCCGGTTTTGGACACGCTGCTGACCGCGAAAAGCCTGTACTGCCAGCAACACGGCATCAATATGACCTGCGTAGCCGACGGCAAGCTGTTGGATTTCCTCTCGACAGGGGAAATATGCACGATCGTCGGAACGGCGCTGGATAACGCCACCGAGAGCGTTTCCGCCGAGCCTGACCCGGAAAAACGGCTCATCCGCGTGGCAATTTATGCACAGAACGGTTTTGTGATGCTGCGGTTTGAAAACTACTGCGCCAGCCCGGTAGAGCTGGCCGCCGACGGTCTGCCCAAACGCAGCGCCCATGGTGGGTACGATTTAAAGAGCGTGCGCGCCGCCGCCGAAAACCATGGCGGCACCTTGACCCTGCATTGGGAGAACGAGTGGTTCACCCTGCGGGTACTGTTGCTACAAAAATAACAGGAAAGAAAAATCCATCCCAAGCGAGAAGCTTGAGATGGATTTTTGTGCTTTATGGGACAAAGGCAATCTTACAGATAATTCACCGCCATAATCACTGCGCCCAGAATCACCAGCACCACGCCGGTGGCGCGGTTCAGGGTGGCAGGCTCGGCCTTGTTGGCGAACTTTGCGGCGATGCGAGCCCACAGCAGCGTGCTGAGAACGCAGCAGACAAGACAGAACAGATCGGGTGCGCCACCGATGGCAAAGTGACTGACAGAGCCGGTGAACGCTGTGAATGCCATGATAAAAACGCTCGTACCGACGGCGGTTTTCAGTTCATAGCCCAGCACCGACGTCAGGAGCAGCAGCATCATCATACCGCCGCCCGCGCCGACGAATCCGCAGATAAAGCCCACGCCCGCGCCGCAGAGCAGCGACTGCGCGAACCGCTTCTGTACGCTGACGGCGTTCATCGCGCTCTTGGTCGTCATGACGGGCCGCACGATGAACTTGACGCCCAGCAGCAGCGTCATGAACGTTGAGAAACCGCCCATCGTTGTGCCGGGCACGAGGCTGGCCACATAGCTGCCAACCAGCGTGAAGCAGAGCACCGACGCCATCATGACCGCGCCGTTTTTAATGTCCAGGTTGCCGTTTTTGCCGTAGGTGAAGGCAGAGATCGCACTCGCCAGCACGTCGCTGGCCAGCGCAATGCCCACGGCCATGTAGGGGTCCATCCCCAAAAAAGTAATGAGCATCGGGCTGATGACCGCCGCGGCGCTCATACCCGCAAAGCCTGTGCCCAGTCCCGCGCCGATGCCCGCAATAAAGCAGACGATGAATGCTACCAGATAGGTCATATTCTTACTCCTTGTTCAGCTCCCGCAGGAGGTTTGCATCCATGCGGCGCAGATAGTCCTGCAGCGTCTGCTGCTCCTGCGCCGTAAAGCCCGCAAACAGCGGCTCCAAGCTGCAGCGCTGGATGTCCGCCAGTACCGCGACCATCGGCAGGGCATCGGGCGCAAAGCCCAGCAGCCGCTGGCGGCGGTTGTCCGGCGCAGGGGAGACCGTCAGCACGCCGCGTGCGCGCAGCCGTTCCACCGCCGCCGATACATTGGATTTTGCCAGACCGCGGTAGCGGCAGATGTCGCTGGCCGTGCGGCAGTCTGGATTGTTGTGCAGAAACAGCAGGATGTCAATTTCCAGCTGGTTCAGCCCGTACTGTACGGAAGCAGCCTCAAACCGCGCTGCATGGTACTTTTTGTAGTGCTGTACGTAGCTCAATATGGGCAGCAACTGCATCACTCCTTTGCAAGGCTCGAATAGAACGGTTCTAATTATAACCATTTGCACAGCAAATGTCAATCCTGCCTGTTAAAAAGCAAACATCAGAGAGGGACAGCCGCGCCAGGCTATACCGGATACACAAAAAAAGAGGATGCGGACGGATCCGCACCCTCTAAAACAAAAACAAACCCGAAACAATGCTTCACGAAGAAGATTGAGTTCGGATTTGCACAATATGGTGGACCTGGAGGGATTCGAACCCTTGACCTCTCGGATGCGAACCGAACGCTCTCCCAGCAATATCGCTTTTGTGCACACCTTATGCACCGTGAGAAAAGAAAAATCAACGTATATTCGTCCATATAAAACGACCTGCCATCCCAACGGCCTTTCTTGGTCGCAAGTATGGTTTCCAATCCGCTGATTTTCAAAAGGAAGCGATTTGGGATGTAATATGGTTGGCGGACAAGTGAGCTACAGGCCCTTGAGATGTAACTCACTTGGGGTTCAGATGTATCGCATCTCAATTTACAATAAAATACGATGTACCGTAAAAGCGCAACTTCTACTCGGAAAGAATGAAAGCTGCGCTTTTATTTTTACCCACAAAACATTTCAAAAGGAGAATGCCCATGGATAAAGACTTTATGCTGAACTACTACGACAAAATGGTACGTCCAATATGGACGGAGCTGATGAAGACACCTCGCTATCAGAGGGTGGCTTGCGAACACGACAAGCTCGAACGTGAGTTCCGGCGGCTGTTGGATGAAAAGCTGGGGCGGAAGTATCTTGAACTGGACGATGCACTGTTCCGGGTGATGGATGACATCGCAGAAGCTATGTATATGAAAGGTGCCGCAGACCGTGAGATGATGATCCGTTAATACCATGAGTTACGACTACTTCTATGGGCAGTCGGGCGAACTGTTTTCCTATTTCCGTATTCCGAAAGCACTCTTTCAGGACAGCCGTTTCCGGCAGCTTTCCACGGACGCCCGAACACTGTATGGCATCCTGCTTGACCGTATGAGCCTTTCCGCAAAGAACAACTGGTTGGATGAGCAAGGGCGCGTGTATATCATCTACACTGTCCGGGAAGTGCAGGAATCTCTCTGCTGCGCCGAACACAAGGCGGTCAAGCTGTTCCGGGAACTGGAACAGGCCAATCTTATTGAGCGCAAACGGCGAGGGCTGGGCAGACCCAGCTTGATCTATGTCAAGAACTTTTCGTCTGGACTGCCGCCAAAAGCACAAGTACAGAATTGCGCAAACAGCAATTCTTGTGCTGCTGAAAATGCAGTTCAGGTGCAGCCAAAACCGCAATCTAATAAGACTGATAAGAATAAAACAGAGAGGAACAATCCTTTCCTCCCGGATGAATCGGACAGAGAACAACTCGAAGATTATTTTTATCAGGCATTGGAGGTCGAACTGCTGCTCCGGCTCTGCCCGGATGATGAGGACGCCATCTATCAAATCGTGGACTTGCTTGTGGACACTTGCTCCACCAAACGCAAGATGTTGAGGATTGCCGGGGATGATAAGCCTGTCGAAGTAGTGCGCAGTCGGTTGAAAAAGCTGAACGCAGACCATATCCGCTTCGTGCTGGGCTGTCTGGCAGAGAACACTTCCCCTGTGCGGAACATGAAGCAATATCTGCTGGCGGCATTATTCAATGCGCCTACGACCATGAATCTCTACTATCAGAACAAAACGAACCACGACTTTGCGCGTGGCTCTCCGGGGAGGTGATATTATCGCAAAGAAAGCAACCACAATCGCCATCGTCAACCAAAAAGGCGGCACGGCCAAAACCACCACCTGTGAAAATTTGGGCATCGGTCTGGCTATGGAGGGGAAGAAAGTTCTGCTGGTGGATGTTGACCCGCAGGGCTCACTCACCATCAGTATGGGCTGGCAGCAGCCGGATGAACTGCCCACTACGCTTTCCACTCTCATGCAGAAAGCTATGAATGACCAGCCCATCCAGCCCGGTGAGGGCATCCTGCACCATGCGGAGGGTGTTGACCTTATCCCGGCCAACATTGAGCTGGCGGGAATGGAAGTTGCCCTTGTCAACAGTATGAACCGGGAAAAGATGCTAAAGCAGGTGTTGGACAGTGCCAAACGCGAGTACGATTATATTCTACTGGACTGCACTCCTTCGCTGGGAATGCTCACCGTCAATGCGCTGGCTGCGGCAGATACCACGTTGATTCCGATGCAAGCGCAGTACCTCTCTGCCAAAGGACTGGAACAGCTCTTGCAGACGATTGGAAAAGTGCGGCGGCAGATAAACCCAAAATTAAAAATCGAGGGTATTTTGCTCACCATGACGGACAGCCGCACCACCTATGGAAAGCAGATCGACAATCTAATCCGGCAAGGCTATGGCCGGAAGATCAATGTATTCGAGCAGACGATTCCCCGGTCTGTCCGTGCCGCTGAAATCAGTGCGGCAGGAAAAAGCATTTTTGCCTATGACCCAAAAGGAAAAGTGGCAGAAGCCTACAAATCTCTGACGAAGGAGGTGCTGGCCGATGCCGATAGACAGCGGAAACTTAGCTCTGAAAGGGCTAGATGAACTTTTCTCTACGGAGGAAAAGCGACAGGAAGAGCAGCGCGAACAGGTGCAACAGATTCCCATTGATGAGCTGCATCCGTTCACCAACCATCCTTTCAAAGTCGTGGACGATGAAGCCATGACCCGGACGGTGGAAAGCATTGCCCAGTTTGGTGTGCTGGCACCGCTTATCGCAAGACCGCGTCCGGATGGTGACGGATATGAGATTATCTCTGGCCACCGCCGCCAGTTCGCTGCAAAGATGGCTGGACTGGAAACGCTGCCCGTCATTGTGCGTGACATGGACGATGATGCCGCCACGATTTTAATGGTCGATTCCAACTTGCAGCGAGAACACATGTTTGACCGCCTAGGCCGCCGTGACGATGAAACGCCCTTTATCGTAGAGTGGTTCACGAAGCAGGGCATCGAAGTCTGGAGCGTGAACGAGGGACAGCAGCGATTTGACACCCATGTGGACAAGCTGATGAACTACATCCGCTACTGGCAGGCATCCGGCGAAAGTCTGAAAACCTCTGTCCGTACCCGGACAAGGCTGGAACAGCTCACCGGGGAAGGCCACTATACAGGCGGCACCGTGGCTTTTGGCTACAAGCGTGTCCGCCTTGGCCGGGTAAACAAGAAAAGCCAAGAGGTCTGCGACCTTGTGATTGATGAAGCGGAAGCTGAAATCGTCCGGCTGATTTTCCACAAGTACGTTTACGAGGGCTACGGCGCACAGAAGTTGAGCCACTATCTTTATGAACAGGGAGTCGTAGGACGGAACAACAAAAATATCCCCAACACCAGCATCGTTCGGATGATCAAGAACAAAGGATACACGGGGTACCTCATCAACGGTGCAGTGGAAACCGAGTGCCCACAGCTCCGCATCATCGAACCAGAGCTGTTCGAGCAGGCACAGGAACTGCGGCAGGCACGCACTTGTGAGCGTGGCGGTACTTCACTGGGCACCAGCTCCAAAGCCCTGTTGACCGGGCTGGTTTACTGCGGTCACTGCGGCAACCGCTTGAGCCTGACCAGCAGCGGGCGGACACACACCTATGCCGATGGGCATACGGTGAAAGAAGTCCGGCCCCGGTATAGCTGCTTTTATAAGATCCGGCATCCGGGTGACTGCGATGGGCAGTCCGGCTATGGTGTTTCTAAGCTGGATTCCATCGTGGAAGAAGTTGTCCGGCAGATCTTCGCGCAGTTCCGGGAGGTTTCCCGGAAGAAGCTGCTGGAATCGGTCAAGACTAACGATGCCGCCCGCATCCAGAAGAAAATCAAGAAAATCCAGAAAGACTTGGAAGCCAAGCAGAAAGAGCTGGACGACCTGAAAGCCGAAACCATTCTGGTCATTCGTGGCGTAAGTGCCTTGGACAAAGAACTGCTGGGCACACTGGTAGCCGAGGCAAGAGAGGCTTTGGAAACTCTGGAAAAGCAGCTCGTGCAGGCACAGGAAGAATACGAAGAAGCCACCAAAACGGCAAAGCGCAGCAACTACATCTGCAATGAACTTCTTACATGGGCGGATGTGTACGACACCGCCAACCACGATGAACGCCGCGCCATTTTGCAGCAGTTCATTAAGGAGATTCGTGTCCGAAAAGACTATGAGATCTCGATCACCCTGAACGCCAGCTTCAATCAAGTGGAGCAGCTCAAGGCTGTGTCAACCTACGATGGTGCGGAAATTTTTGAAGGAATTTCCGAGAAGGGGGCATAAAAGCGATGTGCTTGCCCGCAGAACTTTGCAAAATGCAAAGAAAGAAGCGTGAAACCGATGGATTTTCAAAAAATATATTGATGACCCCGCCCGGTTCGCATCCGACTTCAGGGTTCGGAGCCCGGCACGGTCTGCCAAAGTTTTTTAGGCATAAAAAACGCCGCATCGTACAAAACGATGCGGCAAATTGGTGGACCTAGAGGGATTCGAACCCTTGACCTCTCGGATGCGAACCGAACGCTCTC
>ERZ1026941.820-NODE-820-length-11037-cov-4.006465_pt1 | contig 11037 bp, 10 predicted proteins | sample MGYA00519305_ERZ1026941 | MGnify/ENA primary metagenome ERZ1026941 (study PRJEB26926, sample SAMN06164614) | human gut metagenome | biome: ENVO:00009003; feature: ENVO:2100002; material: ENVO:00002003 | host: Homo sapiens | place: USA | collected 2012 ...
ACGAGATCGCTCAGTGTCTCGTGGGCTCGGAGATGTGTATAAGAGACAGCGCCGGTGATAACAGCGGCATAGTTACCAGTAGGCAGAGGCCCAAAGGTCACTCGGCCCTGGTTATCTGTAGTCTGAGGACCGGCTGCGACCTGATTGCCTTGAGAATAGAGGGTGACCTCCACCCCAGGAATAGGCTTGCCAGTCTGTGAGTCCAGAATTGTAAAGGTTGCGGAACCAGGCTTGTCGGCATAGAAAGTACGCATCACAGCACTATCGTCCTCGGTGTTTACCGTGAAAGAGGTACTCTTCAGCTCGCCGATGTAGCCGTCAGGGACCTTTGTCTGAGTCAGCACATAGCTGCCAGCTTCCAGATTAGGAACCACGGCAATGCCAGAATCATCCGTGAAGATCTCAGTCCAGGTCTCAGAGGGGCTGGTGGTACGGGTCAGTGTAAACTGGCCTCCCTTCACCGGCTTGCCAGACTCAGTCTCCAGGTACTGGATGATCAAAGAAGGCTTTGCGGAGCTCTCAAACATTAGCTGGACATCGCCTTGCTGTTCTTGGGAGATGTGGATCTTCTGGGGATTCATACCAGCGATAACCGGGTCGACATTGACGGGATTGCTGGTATTGTGAACGGTATAGTCGCCAGGAGGAATTGCGCCGAAGAGAATGGCGCCGCTCTTATTTGTAGCACCCTGGTAAACGACCCCGTTGTCTGTATTCCGTACCTCAAACTGGGCGCCCTCAACTGGCTCGCCGTTGGCAAAGCGAAGTACAGTCAGAGTTACTTGGGGGTAGTTAAGGATGTCCACAGCATGATTGCCCTCACCGGTGCCGAACCAACGCTGCTGCATGACAGTGTTCATCTTGTACCCGTTGACCGCAGAAGTCTGGGTAATCCGGTAAAGGCCGGACTCAAGATTGTCCCATGTCACAGAGCCAGTTCTGTCAGTATACTTGATTCCAAAATCATGATACCGTCCAGAAGTCACCCGCTCCAGCTTGACGCCAGACTCAGGCAGAACCTTGGTGTTATCAGAGGAATCACGAACAAACACGGTGATGGAGGTAGTCCCATTATCTCCGGGACGGTCGCCGGATCCGGGGTTACTACCACCGGCGGCGAAGCCCGCAGCAGGGAGGAGCCCGATGACCATAACGAGGGCGAGCATGCCAGAGAGCCATTTGGAAAACAGCTTCTTCATGGTTTTGTTTGAACCTCCTTGTGTGTTGCCGGAGTTAAATCCGGCTGGATTTGAATAGGAAATTTAGTTGCGCAGGTCTTACCCGCTGGATTCGGACGACCCATCGAAAAGGAAGGCGTTGGCATCTGCCGTGAACTTCAGCTCATCGGCCGCCCGGATCAGGAACTCCTTATTGGAGATAGGGCTGGCCGTCTTGCGGATTGCCTGGCGGATAGCCCGGTCGACCTGATCAGACTTTACGCCCGCCCGAGTGGCCACATAGTCGTAGATCGCGCCCGCGCGGTAACGATCCACCGCACCGTCCAGGATGGCCCGAATACCAATCAGCAGAAACTCATAAGCCCTGCTGGAATGGTAGATACCTACCTCAGACAAGTAATCGTTGATGGCCCGATTCGATACCGTGCTCAATTTGAGACCTCCTTTCTGAGCCGTCCATGTACTGCCCCAGGTTACTGCGCCCAGGGTTGGTTTGCCTTCTCCCATCTTCTGCATTTTGTCCAGTCTGTGGTGACGAGTCACATCCTGGCCGGCAGTCAGGGCCGGCAGCCACGCATAGTAGGCTCGCCTTCCAGGTCTCAAGACGGACCTGGAATAGGTGTATTCGCAATCAGGGCTTCCCTGCCAGCCGAACTGGCACCCGCATGACGCCATAAAAAAGCAGAGGTCCTCATTGCTGGATGTATAGTATGCACACTCTCCAAAAGCTATTGGCGCAATTTTGGAAGTAGTTCCGGCTATGTTTGGAATCTGATTCTCTCACCGAACTAAAGTTCAGGAGCCTCCTGACTACGGTTCAGTGAGCTATCTCACGGACCAAACATAGGCTCCGGAACGAAGCCGGCTCGTACCGCAGCTCCCTGCAAACGGCGACCGCCTCACGGATTTCTTCGTTAGAAAAGCATCCTTTCCCCTGCCTTAACAGCAAAAGAAAGGGGCCCAGGCAAGATGCCCAGGCCCCTCCATAGGGAACCTATCGATTAGCCCCAAACCTCGCGGCCGCCCTGGCTGCTAAAGGTATGGGTATTGGCAGCCTCCAGGATGTCATAGTAGGCCCAGTGGCTGGGACCGACATCGCTGAAGGTATTGAGCCGCCCAATATTGGCGTTCAGGAAGCTGGGATCGGCATGCCGCCCAGTAGCCCGGTTGATGATGACGACCAGCTGAGCGCGAGTCAGGGTATCATCAGGGCCGAACCGACCGTCACCATAGCCGTTGATCCAGCCAGCGGCAGTTGCCTGGGTGATGTAGCTGGAGCCCCAGTAGCCGGGAAGTACATCAGTATACTGAGTGTTCACAGGCCCGTTATTGCTGATGCCGAAGACGCGGCAGGCCAGCTCAACGAACTGAGCGCGGGAGATAGGGGCATTGGGGTTGAAGTTGGTGGGCGTAGTCCCATTCAGATAGAACAGGTATCCGCGATTGTAGGCAATCGTTACATAGTTGTAGAGCCAGGAGGTAGGCCCAACATCAACGAACGGATGCTGGATCATGCCCGTCATGCTGTCAGCATTCAGGCTCTGCGTAGCCCGCAGGAGCATGACCAGGGCCTCGCCCCGGGTGACAGTGCGGTTGGGAGCAAACAGGCCGTTGCCGATACCGGCAATGTAGGCCTCGTGGGTCGTGCCGCTCACCACAGGAGGCGTCACAACACTCCCCTGCACGGCCGTGGCCTTCACAGTCATGTTGGCAGGTACACTGTCGAACCGGACGCTCAGAGAACCATCGTTCCCGCGGGTAGTCGTGTAGGTCACGCCGCCCAGCGTGAAGACGGTATTGAAGCGGTTCAGAACAGCCCGCTCGCTACGGCTGTCAAGGCTGAAAGTCACCGTGTCGATGGTATAGCCGGAGTCAGGCCGCACAGTCACGGTCACAGCCCGGCCTACATCCACGGAGGCGCTGCTGGTGCTCAGGTCAATATTGGCGCCAGTGCCGGCATCCCGGGTAATGGTCTTGGAACCAGTTGTCCGGTCAGACACAGCCTTCACGGTCATATTGCCCTTGATGTTCCGCAGATCGATGGACACTGAGTCGCGTCCGTCCCAATCAATGGAGCAGCGCTTGCCATTGATGGTCACGCTGGAGGCGCCGTAGTTGGCCTTGTAGGTCGTACCCTTGTAGGTGATCTCCAGGCGCTGGAGCCGGTTACCGTCCTCAGCGTAGAAGGAAACCTCCTGATCGTCGCCGCTGTCGACGCCAATCTCGCCGTAGCCCAGGTAGTAGGAACCGCGGTCATTCTCCAGCGTCACCGTATAATCGCCCCGGGTAGGATTGCTAGTGCCGGCATAGTCAGTATCGCAGTAGACCTTCATGTCAGAACGGATATTATTCAGAGTGATGCTGGACTTCGAGGAACCCCAACTCAAGCTGCAGCGCCGGCCGTCCACGGTCAGATAGCTGTCGCCACGCTTGGCCGTATAAGTCCGGCCATCCATCGTCACCTCGATTTTCTCGATTGTGTAGCCGCTCTTCTCGGTGAAGGTAATGGTCTTGTTGTCACCCCGGTCGGCGTACACATAGCTATTGCTGGTGGTTGCGCCGCCGTCATGGTCCACATCGATGCGGTAATCGCTCCGGGAACCATCATAGTCAGTCTCACAGTAGACTTCCATATCATCCCGGATATTGTTCAGTGTGATGCTGGACTGGGTAGAACCCCAGCTCATGGAGCAGCGTCGGCCATCCACAGTCAGATAGCTGTCGCCGCGCTCAGCCTCATAGGTCTCGCCGTCCACGGTCACACGGATTGCCTCGATGGTATAGCCACTCCGTTCCTTGAAGGTAATGGTTCGGTTCTGGCCATGGTTCACATACACATAATTGCTGGTAGTCGTGGCGCCGCCGTCATGGTCCACCGTGATCCGGTAGTCCTCATCGTAGTCGGTGGTGAAAGACTTAATAGTCATGGAACTCTGGATGTCCCGCAGCTCCACCTCAACCTTGCCGTTCATCCAGTTGAGGTATTGGCGGGTGCCGTCAATGACGACATAGTCGTCATTATAGTCTGCGGTGATCTTCCTGCCGTTCACGGTGAAGACCAGACGCTCAATGTCCTCGCTGGAGTCCAATGCCTTGAAGGTAATCGTTTCAGAGTCGCCGTCATAGACGACGATCTCATCCCGGCCGCCCTCAATATCAGAGTCCCCGTCATGCTGCAGTGTGATGACATGCCGGGTCTCCTTGCTGGCCACATCAATGGTGATGTTGCCGGGGAAAGAGTCGAAATACAAGACTTTGCTGCCATTGTACAGCGAGTCGACACGGTAGGCGCGACCATCCAGGGTAAAGCGGTACTCCTTGCCGGTAAGGGTCACCTTATCGGTGGCAGAACTGATGGTCACAGAGGTGATTTCCGTGAACTCCTTGCCGGCCAGACGAACAGTGACCGGATCGCCGATCTTGGGATAGGTCTGGTTGGCCAGATTGCATTCCACATCGGAGGAAGCGTTGATGGTCAACCCAGCTTTATCGTTGCGACTGGTGGCTGTGATGATCACATTGGCAGAAATTCCAGGCACAGAGACAGTGGCCTGGCCGTTGGATGCCCAAGAGACTGCATAGGTATGACCGTTGACAGAAACGGAAGCACCGCCAGTCGTCAGGGTGCCGGACTTGCCACCATCCTCAATAACGATTGTGTCGATGACACCAGCCCCAGGAGTCAGAACCACCTTCTGGGTCTCGCCGGCCGTCAGCAGCTTAGAAACTACATCAGTCGTCACATCGCCGACAGTTACGACAGACAGCTGATACTGGCTGGAGCGGTCCGCGGTCAGGGCCGTCACATACAGGTTGTCAGCAATGTTGTTGGTCTTCACCGTATAGGCATCGCCGCTCTTACTGATGGTAACCTGGGTGCTGCCCACCTGCACCGTCTTGTTCTCAGCCGTGATGATATTCTGACTGCCCGCAGCAGTGCGAATATTGAAGGCCTTGATCACCTGGCCGGACTTGGGGGTAAAGGTGCTGCTCCATGCCGTATTGCCGCTTACAGTACCGGTACCCGTGCCGGAAATGTCACAGGTGGGCGTCTGGTCAGAGCCCATATTGTCCTTGAAGCCCTGGGGGCCAGAGTTGGCCGTCACCTGGTAGGAGCGGGCAGTCCGGGTAATGGCAATGTTAAGGTCATCCGCCAGTTTGTTGTTGGTAGTGGACAACTTCAGGGAGCGATCGCTGCCTTCGGCCAGACGGTAGACGGTACCGTTAGTCAGCGTGCCGGTGGCGTTTACAGGACGGGTGGTAGAAACAACATTGCCGTTCACCGACACCGAGATATCAACGCCTACGCCCAGGTCATCCACCAGGTCGATCTCACTAATCTGGCCGCCGGCTGGATACGACTCGCGGAAGACCTGAGAGCCGTCCAGGGTAGCGGTGACCCAATGGGTATTGGTGCTCGCCGCAAAGCCGGGAACAGCCATCGGGATAGCCATAACAGCGGCCAGGGCAAGAGCGCCGATGCGGGAGATGTTCTTCTTCATCGCTATTTTCCTCCTTTATAAGAATTTGTTCAGATCTGAATTTGGAACCTCGGTTTAGGGCATTACTGTCATAGCCCTGCCGCATTGAGATAGTATGCACAATGTTTGAAAATGATTTGCGGATTCCGAATATCCTCGTTGGATGCGGCCTAGGTCAGCATTGCTGAACGCCAGGAGACCTGGAACGCCGTTGGTTGCGAGAATTTGGGTTGCTTGGACTTTTGGCCGGGATGTTTGGATACAGGTCTTTTTTAACGAAGAAAAGTGGCTGGGACATTTTTCGTTTGCCTGAACCCGTGGCCGCGGGCCGGTTTCCCTGCGGGAACCTATGCCGGGTCCGTGATACCTAAAAGCCGCCAGATAGCTCCCGAACTTCAGTTCGGTGAGAGAATCAGAGCTCGGGACCCACGATGCAAACTCACCTGTTGCTCTAAACGGATGGAAAAGGATATCCGTTTGTTCCAACAACGGAGAACGGACGGCTTCTGCGGACAGCAAAAAAGCGGCGCCCCCGTTGCTGCAGAACGGGGACGCCATGGGACAGATATTTAAGTTTCAGGGTCGGAAGACGGTTGGGCATCTTCCTGGGGAGAGGCATCCTCCGTGCTATCCTCGACGGGGGCTCCCTCACCAACAACAGGGTTGCCATTCTCATCCAGCACGCCGCCTGTATTGCTGGTCGCATAAATCCGGTACTGCTCGATGGTTTCAGTCTCCCCACCGTCGGGCGTGTAGTCGAAGCTGACTTTCTCCACCTTACATTCCTCAGGTGAGCCAACGATATAAATGACCGAATCGATGGGAAGCCGCATCGGCTCGTCTTCACCCTTGGGCTGGACCTCATAGAACAGCTCATTGTTCTCACCGACCACTCGGTAGAATGGCGACTCGCCCTGCTCGCCGTCCTCGTACTTCAGTGGCTCCAGCTCCTTGGTGAAATCCTCGACCGCATCTGTGATATCGGCGGGTGGGATGGATACAGTTGGCTTCTGGTTGCCCTGGGCCGGGTCTTCGCCCTGGGAGTTGCAGCCGGTCATGCACAGACAGAGAACCATGAATACGGCGGCGATGATGGCAATGCGCTTGCCGAACGAAACAGGTTTGAACATAATACAGAATCCTCCTTTTGATTTTGGGCATCACTGCCCAACGGCCTTTTTGATTTTGGCGTCCGCGTTTGCATCCAGCAGGCGGCCAGTGCTGGCGGCGATGATCTCTCCGACCGCGCACTCAGCTTTCTGAGCCATCTGCTCCGCAGACAGCCCATTCTCCTTCATGTACTTCCGCAACCGCTCCGCCGGGAGCATACTCTTCTTTTTTCGATACTGCTCCCGGGCAATCTGCATGATTTTGGTTTCGACAGCCTCATCAAAGACCTCTTCTCCACAGCAGCCGCAGATATGCGTTTTGTACTGGATGGGAATGCGTACGCCGTGGATAGTCACGACCCGGTCCCGCAACTCGGAGGCGCAGGGGGTATCCCGGCCACAATAATCGCAGAACATCGATCAGTTTCCTCCTTCCCAAAAACCTGGCATGTTGTCTCCTTGAGCTTCTACATATATTATATGCACTTCCGATAATTTATATTTTGGCAAAAAGAAAGACGCCCGTTCTCGGGCGTCTTTGGGGTGCTGTGTTAGCCGTCCAGGCCATCCAGCAGCATGCTGATGGCGGATTCGAGGCGGCCCATGTAGCGGGTTTCCTCATCCAGCCGGCGCTGCGCGGCCTGATGATCCTCCGCCAGGACGGTGATGGCACGCCAAATCTGCGCCTCAGCGCGGTCCAGCTTTGACAGACCGATGTCCTCGATGGAATCACGGGTCAAGGTGACAAACTCGCCGTTGGCAGCGAGACCGGTGATGGTCTCTTCATCAAAGTCAGTGATGAGGATACGGGAACAGTCCTCCATGCCGGAGAATTCGATGTCGTACACCCAACGGGGCTTGAGAGTGATTCGTTCCATAGTTGGCAACTCCTTTTTGTTTTGTTTAGTCCCCTCTAGCGAGAAGCTGTACGATGATATGCCAGACTTGCAAAAACAATTCTGGCGATGGAACTTGTGCCTGTCGTTGGGAACAACAGCCCCTCCATTGTTGTTCGCAACAAGGAAGCCTCACGGACCCGGCATCGGTTCCCGCGAGGGAACCGGCCCGCGGCAATGCCAACTGGCAGAAGAAAACTTCTCCGCCACATTTCTTCGTTAGAAAAGACCTCCTCCCTACTCCTTAAAATGACGGCCGCTCTAAAGCTCTCCCTTTTCAGAATTGCTGTCAGCGAATCTGCATATAACTGCTATAGCCTCCAATTTTGGGCGAATACATATTATTATAAGGAGAGAACAAACCATGGAAAAGAAGAACAATGTGAAGGCCACCGTCGCCATCGACATCCGCGGGTTCTGTGCCCAATGCGGCATCATCATCACGGAGCGCAACCTGGAGTATCCAATCACAGGCGCCGGCACTGACATGGATGACGGCTACCACATCATTCTGCACAAGTGGCTCCCGGAGGAGCAGAAGCGGGTGACCATCGCCTCCATCCTGGCCGTCTGCCTGGTGCTGAAGGATCGCGCCAGCTGTCTGATGACTGAATGCCGGGACGATGATCTATCCACTGCCGCCCGCCGCATGCTCCTGCCTGCGAAACTCTTTCAGGCAGAGTACGAAAGACTGGCATTCCTGGGCAAGGCCCTGCGTCTCTCGGCGTTGGGTGTCCGATTCGATGTACCTCTGAATGAGGTCTGCGCCAGGGTCCAGGAGCTGGGCCTGGATAACTGAGGAGAGTGCAGTATGTTTTGCCTTACCCGAAGACAGTTCGTTTGGCTCTGCGAGAATGCTGTCGCAGCTCGGAGGGACTATGTCCCGCCGTTCAGCGCCGTGTACTTCGATTCGGAGACCGGAATGCTGAAACGGCGGTTCATGGACGGAACCGAAACCCCTGAGATCGACCCTCCCCACTGCGAGCCTCCTCAACTGATGGTCGTGGCCGGCCCCAATGGCTCCGGCAAAAGCACCATCAGTGCAGGGCTGCCCATACCAGGGTTGTACAGCAACGCCGACGACATGAAACACATGCTCGGATGCCGCGACCTGGAGGCCGCTCAGATGGTGGAGAAGGTCCGTCTCCTGTCTCTCTGGAAACGGACCGATTTCTCCTTCGAGACGGTACTTTCCACTGCCCGCTATCTGAACCTGCTGCAGCAGGCAAAGGTCGCCGGGTACCAAATTGCCGCGCTGTTCGTGCTCACCCGCGACCCAGAGATCAATGTCTCCCGCGTTCGAGCCCGGGCCGCAGCCGGCGGACATGATGTGCCCGAGGAGAAGATCCGCAGCCGCTACCAACGGTCGCTGGCAAATCTGCCGGCTCTTGCAGAAATCGCAGACCTGCTCCGTGTTGTGGACAACAGCGGAGATGCACCGGAACTCATTTATGAGGTTTCGGATGCCGGCAGGCAGATATTTGAAAACCAGCATTGGTCCAATTCGGAGATTCTGAACTTTGTAGGCTGATGCTCAACTACCAAGCAGCCGCTTCCCCACCAAGGAGGCGGCTGTTTCTTTTGCCCAAAATCATTTCCTTCTGGTTCGCATACTATCCAGACAGCACCACAATCTGGATGCAATACGAACCAAAAGGGGGAAACTATATGCAGTACAAGCACCTTGTCTGCGTAACAGGACAAAACAACAACAAGTACTATGACATGAGGGAGAAGCCCGACGGCACCTTTGATGCCACCTACGGCCGCATCGGCGCTACCGCCACCACCATCAACTATCCGATGTCAAAATGGGACTCCACCCTCAATAGCAAGCTGAGGAAGGGCTATGAAGATATGACGGAATTGGCGGTCATTACAGAAGTCAAGACTCAGGAGAAGTACAAGCCCATCGAGGACAAGAGTATCGCGGCCCTCATCGACTATCTGCGCCAACAGGCCCGCGAGACAGTGCGACAGAACTATACGGTCGGCTCCGAGAAGGTCTCCCAGGCGATGGTGAACAAGGCCCAGACGATCCTGAATAACCTGTCCACCGGGACATGGACGCTCCGGTCTTTCAATGACCAGCTCATCGAACTGTTCACAGTCATCCCCCGGCGCATGGGCAATGTGCGGGACCACCTAGCTGTCAAGCCGGAGGAGTTCCCCGAGATCATCAGCCGGGAGCAGCAGTTGCTGGATGTCATGGCCGGCCAGGTCTCCGACAACACAGTCGTGCTGAAGGAGGTCGGCGATGAGAGCAAGACAGTTCTGGAGGCCTTTGGTCTGGAGTTCTCTCCAGCCACCGATGCCGACATTGCCGTAATCAGGAAACAGCTGGGAAAAGAGTGCGAAAATCTTTTCTACAAGGCCTGGCGGGTGGAAAATGCCGCCACCCGGAAGAACTTCAAGGCATTCTGCAAGGGAAAAGGGCGAATTGCCAAGAAACTGTTCTGGCATGGCAGCCGGACGGAGAACTGGTGGTCCATCCTGCGTACTGGCCTGGTGCTGCGGCCAACCAACTCGGTGATCAACGGCAAGATGTTCGGCTATGGCCTGTACTTTGCGCCCAGGGCCCGGAAGTCGGTTGGCTACACCTCCCTGCGCGGCTCCTATTGGGCCGGCGGCCATTCCAGCTATGGGTTCATGGCCCTGTATGAGGTCGTGTATGGCAAGCCCTACGATGTTTCGGACAACGCTGGACTTTCGGACATGAACTACGAGAAGCTCCAGAAACGGGCCCCCGGCTGCAGCTGTCTTCATGCTCATGCGGGGCGGGCGCTGCGGAACGATGAGGTCATCGTGTATCGGGAGGATCAGACAACGATCAAGTATTTGGTTGAGTTGAAGGCCTGATATGGAAAAGAAAAGTGGTTCCCTGCCGAGACGGTGGGGAACCGCTTTTTTTGCTGGCTTCTGTGTTGCTGATTCTCTCACCGAACTAAAGTTCGGGAGGTTCTATGTCCGGCGAGGTGCCGAACTTAGCCCCATCCCTAATTCAGCTGCGGAGAGGGTCCAACGCTGTATTTGTGCTGTCCAATGCCAGATTACCTCACCCGGCTTCCCCGAAGGGGAGCCGGGTAAACTATTCAGGATCTCGGGCAGTACACGGGCGCTTCAAATGTTGCATATGCCTGAGGAGGGCGAGCCCTCCAAAGGGTTGACCTTGCGGCAGTGGGACAGAGGCAACAAGCTATAGCGCAAGTACCGTTGGACTTTTGAGCCCCGGGGCGAACCCCACGCCCCTCCCGAAGGAGGGCGGCTCCCCGGAGGGAGACCTTGCTCTAAGAGCTCTCGGGCGGGAATCTACCACCCTCTATAAGGCTGTCTCTTATACACATCTCCGAGCCCACGAGACACTGAGCGATCT
>ERZ1026941.821-NODE-821-length-11033-cov-8.826198_pt1 | contig 11033 bp, 9 predicted proteins | sample MGYA00519305_ERZ1026941 | MGnify/ENA primary metagenome ERZ1026941 (study PRJEB26926, sample SAMN06164614) | human gut metagenome | biome: ENVO:00009003; feature: ENVO:2100002; material: ENVO:00002003 | host: Homo sapiens | place: USA | collected 2012 ...
CTACACGTAAGGAGTCGTCGGCAGCGTCAGATGTGTATAAGAGACAGATGATGCAGCATGGAGGAGAGCATGGATAACAATCAGATGAACGGAAATAACAACAATAATAATAACAATAATAATCGGAACAACAAAAACGGGCAGATGTTTTTAGCGTTTTTACTGGTTTCACTGGTAATGCTGTTTATTATGAGCTATGTGAACAGCAAGATGGATCAGATGTCGAGTGAGGAGATTACCTATTCCCAGTTTTTGAAAATGGTGGAAGAGGACAAGGTAGAGAGTGTCGAGATCGGTTCGTCAGAGATCAAGATCACTCCGAAAGAGGAGAAAAAAGACACAAAGGTAAATAACGGTCTTACTACGATCAAAAAGACCTATTACACAGGAATCGTGGAAAATCCGGATCTGTTAAAGACTTTGGAAAAACACGATGTCAATATCAAAGGAACGATCCCGGATAATACCTCCGTATGGATTTATAATATTTTAAGTTTTGTGATCCCGTTAGTACTGGTATGGGTACTGCTTGGATTCTTAATGCGCCGGATGGGCGGCGGCGGAGTAATGGGCGTTGGCAAGAGCAATGCCAAGGTCTATGTGGAAAAACAGACCGGAGTTACCTTTAAAGATGTTGCAGGAGAAGATGAAGCCAAAGAGTCGTTACAGGAAGTCGTGGATTTCCTGCACAATCCGAAACGTTATACAGAGATCGGTGCGAAGCTGCCAAAAGGAGCGTTGTTAGTAGGCCCTCCGGGTACCGGTAAGACGTTACTTGCAAAAGCCGTTGCGGGCGAGGCAAATGTACCGTTTTTCTCATTGGCAGGTTCCAGTTTCGTAGAGATGTTTGTCGGTGTCGGTGCATCCAGAGTGCGTGATCTTTTCAAAGAGGCACAGAAGCAGGCACCATGTATTATTTTTATTGATGAGATCGATGCCATCGGAAAGAGCAGAGATGCCCGTTATGGCGGAAACGATGAGAGAGAGCAGACGCTGAACCAGTTACTTTCAGAGATGGATGGTTTTGATGCATCCAAGGGACTCCTGATCTTAGCAGCAACCAACCGTCCGGAAGTATTGGACAAGGCATTACTTCGTCCGGGACGTTTTGACAGACGGATCATTGTAGATAAACCGGATTTAAAAGGAAGAGAGGCAATCCTTCAGGTGCATGCCAAAGATGTCCTGATGGATGAGACTGTAGATCTGAATGCGATCGCATTGGCAACCTCAGGAGCGGTCGGTTCCGATCTGGCAAATATGATCAATGAAGCAGCGATTAATGCCGTAAAGCATGGCAGAAAATATGTCAGCCAGGCGGATCTGTTTGAATCGGTAGAAGTGGTCATTGCAGGAAAAGAGAAAAAAGACCGCATTATGGGACCGAAGGAAAAGAAGATCGTAGCATATCACGAGGTTGGTCATGCGTTAGTGACTGCATTGCAGAAAAATACAGAGCCGGTACAGAAGATTACAATTGTACCGCGTACCCACGGAGCACTCGGTTATGTGATGCAGGTGCCGGAGGAAGAAAAATTCTTAAAATCTAAAGAGGAATTAGAAGAAGATTTAGTAACCTTTATGGCAGGACGTGCAGCAGAAGAGATCGTATTTCATTCTGTAACAACCGGAGCGTCAAATGATATTGAACAGGCAACAAGAATTGCCCGTGCCATGGTAGCACAGTACGGAATGTCAGAGCGGTTCGGACTGATGGGACTTGCAACGGTAGAGAGCCAGTATCTAGACGGAGAAGCAAGACTGAACTGTGGTGAAGAGACCGCAGCCGAGATTGATAAAGAAGTCATGAAGATGTTGAAGGAAAGCTATGAGAAAGCAAAACAGCTTCTTTCAGAAAATCGGGAGGTACTCGATAAGATCGCAGCACATCTTTATGAGAAAGAGAATATTACCGGAAAAGAATTTATGAAGATTTACCGCGAATTGAAAGGAATCCCGGAGCCGGAGGAAGAGAATGTGGCAAAACAGGGTTCTTCCGTAGATTTTCGGGTTGGAGAAGAAGCAACTCACACAGTAGATCTGAATAAGGCAACTTCGGAAAAAGAAGAGTCAGAGGAAGAAGATCCAAATAAAGAGAATTCCAGGGAAGAGGATTTTGAACAGGAGACCGATGTTTGATTTTGAGGAAGAATTAAAAAAACTGCCGGAAAAGCCGGGAGTCTATATCATGCATGATGCAAACGATGCCATCATCTATGTTGGAAAAGCGATCAAACTGCGAAATCGTGTCAGACAGTATTTCAGACCAAGCCATAATGAAGGGATCAAAAAAGATCATATGGTACAGCAGATCGCACGGTTTGAATATATTGTTACGGACTCAGAATTAGAAGCGCTGATCTTAGAGTGTAATTTAATAAAGGAGCATCGTCCAAAGTACAATACGATGCTCCGGGATGATAAGACTTATCCGTATATCAGAGTGACGCTGGGAGAAGAATATCCCAGGGTCCTCTTTTGTCGTCAGATGAAAAAAGATAAGTCACGGTATTTCGGACCTTACACCAGTGCCGGGGCAGTCAAGGACACCATAGATCTGCTCCACAAGCTCTATCAGGTGCGCACCTGCAACCGTAAGCTGCCACGGGATATCGGAAAAGAGCGTCCGTGTCTGAACTATCATATCCATCAGTGCCAGGCACCATGCCAGGGGTATGTCACCAAAGAGGAATATGCAAAAAACATCCGAAAAGTGATGGATTTTCTAAATGGAAATTATAAGGAGATCATCACGGAGCTCGAAAGTAAGATGCAGCAGGCTTCGGATGAGATGAATTTTGAAAAAGCGATTGAGTATCGGGAACTGTTAGGAAGTGTGCGGGCAGTGGCACAGAAACAGAAGATCACAAATACCGATGGCGAAGATAAGGATATCATTGCATTAGCAAGAGATGAACGGGATGCCGTGGTTCAGGTGTTCTTTATCCGTTCCGGCAAGCTGATCGGAAGAGATCACTTTTATCTGCGGATTGCAGACGGGGAAGAAGAACAGGGAATCCTGACCTCTTTTGTCAAGCAGTTTTACGCGGGAACGCCTTATATTCCAAGAGAGATCGTACTGCAAAGTGAGATCGAAGAAGAAGAGGTGATCTCGGAATGGCTGGCAAAGCGAAAAGGCCAGAAAGTGTATCTGCGGGTACCGAAAAAAGGAACGAAGGAACGACTGGTAGAGCTTGCGAAGAAAAATGCCCGGATGGTATTAAGTCAGGACAAAGAGCGTATCAAGAGAGAAGAAGGAAGAACGATCGGTGCCTTAAAAGAAATCGCAGGACTCTTAGAACTGGATGGAATCCGAAGAGTAGAGGCTTATGATATTTCCAATATCAACGGATTTGAAACGGTAGGCTCTATGGTAGTCTATGAAGGGGGCAGACCAAAACGGAGTGATTACCGTAAATTCAAATTAAAGAGTGTATCCGGACCGGACGATTATGCATCCATGCATGAGGTATTGACCAGACGTTTCCGGCATGGTTTAGAGGAACAGAAGGAGTTAGAAGGACGGGAACAGGAACTTGGAAAATTCAGCCGTTTTCCGGATCTTTTGATGATGGACGGTGGAAAAGGACAGGTCAATATTGCCCTGTCGGTGTTAGAGGAACTGAGGCTATCCATTCCGGTCTGCGGAATGGTAAAAGATGATCACCACCGCACCAGAGGTCTGTATTTTCAAAATGAAGAGATTCCGATCGCAAGGGACAGCGAAGGTTTTAAACTCATTACCAGGATTCAGGATGAAGCCCATCGATTTGCCATTGAATACCACCGCTCCCTGCGAAGTAAGAGTCAGGTACATTCGATCTTAGATGACATTCCGGGAATTGGGGCGACCAGACGAAAAGCGTTGATGAAATATTTTGATTCGATAGAAGAGGTCAGAAATGCCTCGGAGGAGACCCTTGCAGGAATAGACAGCATGGATGCAAGAAGTGCCAGATCGGTCTATGAGTTTTTTCATAAGGAAGATCAGGAAGAAGATTTGCAAAACTCTTCCTCAAAAGAGGCACCGGATTGTTGAAGCAGAGATTTTTCTATGATATGATGAATAGAGTAATGGGGAAAAACGGTAGATAAAGGAGAAGTGTATGAGCCAGAAAAGTGTAAGTGTATCAAAATTAGCAAAATTGTTGGATCTGAAGGTATTTACAAAAGAATTAGATCTAAAGAAACATAAAGTAACCTTGTCCGATGTCAATCGGCCGGCATTGCAGTTGAGCGGATATTTTGAATATTTTGAGCCGAACCGTGTGCAGATCATCGGAATGGTAGAATACAGTTTCTTAAAGCAGATGGACCTGGACAAACGGATCGAAATCTATAATGCACTGTTAGAGAGGGAGATCCCGTGTATTATTTTCAGCCGTGATTTTGAACCGGATGAGGATTTTTTACGGATTGCGGAAGAAAAAGATGTGCCGCTGCTTGGAACACACCGTACGACCTCTTCTTTTATGGCAGAGCTGATCCTGTGCCTGAGTGAAGAATTGGCGCCATGTGTGACGATCCATGGGGTACTGGTCGATGTGTATGGCGAAGGACTTCTGATCACCGGAGAGAGCGGAATCGGTAAGAGCGAGGCTGCATTGGAGCTGATCCGTCGTGGTCATCGTCTGGTTACGGATGATGTCGTGGAGATCCGTAAGATCAATGAACATACACTGGTGGGAACTTCCCCGGCGATCACCAGACATTTTATTGAATTAAGGGGAATCGGAATCGTTGATGTCAAGACACTGTTTGGTGTAGAGGCGGTCAAAGAAAAACAGAACATTGATCTGGTCATTAAATTAGAGGACTGGAAAAAAGAAAATGAGTATGACCGTTTGGGACTTGAGGAAGAATATACAGAGATTTTAGGAAATCAGGTAGTCTGTCATTCACTCCCGATCCGTCCGGGAAGAAACCTTGCAGTCATCTGTGAATCGGCTGCCGTAAACCACAGGCAGAAGAAGATGGGTTATAATGCTGCACAGGAATTGTACCGGCGTGTACAGGAGAATCTGAATAAGACAGAAGAAGATGAATAGAAAGAATAAAAAGAAAAGAGGTAAATAGTAAATGGAAAAAACAAATGCTTGGATGAAATATCCGGAAGGGGAAAAAAGAACACAGGTTTTTGATTTTGCAGAGGATTACCGCAAATTCCTTTCTGCATGTAAGACAGAGAGAGAATGTACGAGCTTTTTTGAGGCAAAAGCAAAAGAAGCAGGCTATCAGTTATTAGAGGATGCCATCAAAGAAAAGAAGAGCCTGAAGCCGGGAGATAAAGTTTATGTAAATCAGATGGGAAAATCCATTGCCATGTTCATCATCGGTAAAGAGTCGCTGGAAAAAGGCATGAACATCTTAGGTGCACATATTGATTCTCCAAGATTGGACTTAAAACAGGTACCGCTTTACGAAGATACGGAAATGGCAATGTTTGATACACATTACTATGGTGGTGTCAAGAAATATCAGTGGGTAACACTCCCGCTTGCACTTCACGGAGTAGTGGCAAAGAAAGACGGAACCGTGGTCAACATCAGCATTGGTGATAAGGAAAATGATCCGGTATTCGGAGTCAGCGACTTACTGATCCACTTAGCAGGCGACCAGTTAGAGAAAAAAGCATCCAAGGTCATCGAGGGGGAGAATCTGGATGTCCTGATCGGAAGCATTCCGGCAGACGTAGAAGAAAAAGACAAAGTAAAAGAGACTGTCAAAGCAAATGTACTGAATATCCTGCTGAAAGAATATGATATAGAAGAGGAAGATTTCTTATCTGCAGAGATTGAAGTCGTACCGGCAGGCGCTGCAAGAGATTATGGATTTGACCGTTCCATGGTCATGGGTTACGGACATGATGACCGTGTGTGTGCTTATCCGTCTTTCCGTGCAATGCTGGAGGTAGATACACCGGAAGTGACCAGTGTGTGCCTGTTAGTCGATAAAGAAGAGATCGGAAGTGTCGGTGCAACCGGTATGCAGTCACGTTTCTTTGAAAATGCAGTAGCAGAAGTGATGGAGCTTTGCGGTCAGTATTCCGAGTTGGCACTGCGCCGTGCATTAAGCAATTCACAGGTGCTTTCTTCCGATGTCAGTGCAGCATTTGACCCGAATTACCCATCCGTATCCGAAAAGAAAAATGCAGCATATTTCGGAAAAGGGCTGGTATTTAATAAATACACCGGAGCAAGAGGAAAATCCGGCTCTAACGATGCAAATGCAGAGTACATGGCACATTTAAGAGCCGTATTAGATAAAGAAGAAGTCGCATACCAGACTTCAGAGCTTGGAAAAGTAGACCAGGGCGGCGGTGGAACCATTGCCTATATTCTTGCAAACTATGGAATGCAGGTCATCGACAGTGGTGTGGCAGTATTAAATATGCATGCACCTTGGGAGATTATCAGCAAAGTGGATTTATATGAAGCATTCCGTGGATATGTAGTATTCTTAAAGGAAGCATAGACAGGAGATTATGACAACAGAAAAGATATTTGATGAGGCTTTAAAAAATATTCTCTCAGAGGATGAGATTTTAAAAGATGAACCGATGAAACATCACACCACATTCCGGGTGGGTGGACCGGCCGAGTATTATCTCCGTCCGAAAAAAGAACAGGTGGCGGAGGTACTCCGCCTCTGTCTCACATATCAAAAGGAATACCTGATCATTGGGAACGGCAGTAATCTTTTAGTTTCGGACAAAGGCATTTCAGGTGTCGTTATCGAGATTGGAAAACAGATGGATGAGATTACCGTGGATGGTACCACCATATACGCACAGGCGGGAGCAATGCTTTCTAAGACCGCACATGCAGCCCTGGAAGCAGGACTGACCGGGATGGAATTTGCAGCAGGAATTCCGGGCTGTGTTGGCGGAGCGGTTGTGATGAATGCAGGTGCTTACGGCGGCGAGATGAAAGACATTTTAAAAAGTGTTACGGTACTTACCGCGGATGGACAGGAGAAAGAACTGACTCCGGGCGAACTGGACATGAGTTACCGCCATAGTAGTATTACTGAGGAACACTACATGGTGTTGGGCGTAACGATCGCTTTAGAGGCAGGCAGTCAGGAACAGATCCGTGCTAAAATGGAAGAGTTAAAGGAAAAGCGTGTAGAGAAACAGCCTTTAGAATATCCGAGTGCAGGCAGTACCTTCAAAAGACCGGAGGGGTATTTTGCGGGAAAACTGATCATGGATGCAGGTCTGCGTGGATTTCAGGTCGGCGGTGCAGCAGTATCTGAAAAACACTGTGGATTTGTCATCAATAAAGAGAAGGCAACCGCATCCGATGTTTATCGGCTGATACAGGAAGTGCAGCAGGAAGTATACCGGCAGTTTGGTGTAGAGTTAGAAACAGAAGTAAAAATGGTGGGGGATTTCAGATGAAATTAGTCATTGTAACAGGAATGTCAGGAGCAGGAAAAGGTACGGCAGTCAAGATCATGGAAGACATGGGATATTACTGTGTTGACAATCTTCCGATTCCCTTAGTAGAGCAGTTTGTAGATTTTACCCTGAAATCGGAGGATGAGTTAGAAAAGGTTGCAGTCAGTATCGATATCCGTAACAGCAATGCACTGAGTGAATTAGAGGGAGTCTTAGAGCGTATCCGCCAAAAGGGTATTCGGTTTGAGATCCTGTTCTTAGAGGCAGATGATTCGGTTCTTGTCAAAAGATACAAAGAGACGAGAAGAAGCCATCCGCTTGCCGGAGGTGGAAGGATTGATAAAGGGATTGGACTCGAACGTAAAAAACTTGCCTTTTTAAAAGAGCAGGCAGATTATATCATCGATACCAGCCGTCTGCTGCAAAGAGAGTTAAAGGCAGAGCTTGAGAGGATTTTTGTAAGGGACGAGGATTACCGGAACTTATATATTACCGTACTGTCCTTCGGGTTCAAGTATGGAATTCCGACGGATTCAGACCTGGTATTCGATGTGCGTTTTCTGCCGAATCCATATTATGTGGAAGGACTCCGGCAGAAGACGGGAAACGATATCGAGATACAGGACTTTGTCATGCAGTACAAAGAGGCACATGAATTTTTGGACAAGTTAGAAGATATGATCAAGTTCCTGATCCCGAACTATGTGACGGAAGGAAAGACACAGTTAGTCATCAGTATTGGCTGTACGGGTGGCAAGCACCGCTCCGTTACACTTGCAAACGAACTATATGACCGGTTGAAAGAATGTTCCGGCTATGGGATCAAGATCGAGCACAGGGATATAGGAAAAGATGCGTTGAGAGGGAAATAGAAGATGTCATTTTCCGGTGAGGTAAAAAAAGAACTGACAGAGCATGTCAGCAAGAGCCGTCATTGCCAGTTGGCGGAGCTGGCGGCTTTTTTGAATTTTTCCGGTATTAAGGCAGGAATGGGGGAACACCGTTTTTTGTCCTTTGAATCGGAGAACGAAGAGCTGGTTAGAAAATACTTTACTTTAGTCAGAAAAACATATAATATTAAAGTATGTATTACGAACGTAGAGGAAGAGCAGATCACAGGCAATCTTTTTCATGAAGATCTGACGGTAAAGAGCCGTTATCTGCAAAATTCCTGCTGTAAGAGAGCATTTATCCGGGGGGCGTTTTTAACATCAGGTTCGATGAGTGATCCGGAAAAAGCCTATCATTTTGAAATTGTATGCGACAGTGAACAAAAGGCAGTGCAGTTACAGGAAATGATCAACAGCTTTGGGATGGATGCTAAGACGGTACAGCGAAAGAAGAATTATGTGGTATATCTGAAAGAGGGCGAACAGATCTCAGATATGCTGAATATCATGGAAGCGCCGATTTCCATGATGAAGTTTGAGAATATCCGTATTTTGAAAGAAATGCGTAACAGCGTGAACCGACAGGTCAATTGTGAGACGGCAAATATACATAAGACAGTGTCTGCGGCGGTACGGCAGTTAGAGGATATCCGTTATCTGCAAAAGACCGTGGGACTTGAACATCTGCCGGTGCAGCTTCGGGAAATCGCATATGTGCGTCTGGAGTACCCGGATGCAACCCTGAAGGAATTGGGAACTTATTTAGAACCGCCGGTTGGAAAATCAGGGGTTAACCATCGTCTGCGAAAAATCGAGGCAATGGCAGAAGATTTAAGAATGGCAGGAAAATAGAGGAAGAGATGAAAAAGTTACTTTTTGTAGTCAATGGACATTCTGGCAAGGGTCAGATCAAGAATAAACTGTTAGATATTATAGATATCATGATAAAAGAAGGATACCACGTTCAGGTGCATACGACACAGGAACGGGAAGATGCAACGAAGGTTGTCCGTGAACAGGCAAAATACTATGATCTTGTCGTGTGCAGCGGCGGTGACGGAACCTTGGATGAGGCAGTTACGGGAATGATGCAGAGTGAAGTGCGTACCCCGCTTGGTTATATCCCGGCAGGAAGTACAAACGATTTTGCCAATTCTCTGGAGATTCCAAAAGATATGATACAGGCAGCAAAGACTGCAGTATTGGGAGTGCCGTTTTCATGTGATGTGGGAGAGTTCAACGGAGACTACTTTATCTATGTTGCAGCTTTTGGGATTTTTACGGATGTATCTTATGCAACCAGCCAGGAGTTGAAAAATGCACTCGGTCATGTGGCATATATCTTAGAAGGAGCAAAAAGACTTCATACAATTAAATCCTATCATATGCGGGTAGAATATGATGGAAATGAGATAGAGGGCGATTTCCTGTTAGGAATGATCACGAACTCTACTTCTGTCGGTGGATTTAAGAATATGACAGGCAAAGATGTGAAGTTAGACGATGGCATGTTTGAGGTCACACTGATCCATAAGCCGAAAAATATTATCGAGCTGAATACGATCATTGCCAGTCTGACGAATCTGAAGGAAGAGACGGACCTGATCGATTCTTTCCGGGCAGACAGCGTAAAATTTTATTCCGAGGAAGAGATTCCGTGGACACTTGACGGAGAGTTTGGCGGTGACCACAAAGAGGTGCAGATCAAGGACCACTGCAAAGCGGTGGACATTATGATAAACGAGAAATAATCTATAGAATACTTGAATTTAACGAAAATTTCAGTATACTATAATTATAAATGTAAATGAGATTATGGAGGGCGATGTATGTTAGTATCAACAAAGAAAATGCTTGAAAAAGCGGAGAAAGAACACTATGCAGTAGCACAGATTAACATTAATAATCTGGAATGGACGAAGGCAGTATTAGAAGTATCTCAGGAATTAAATTCACCGGTGATCTTGGGAGTATCCGAAGGTGCCGGAAAATATATGGGTGGCTATAAGACTGTAGTAGGAATGGTAAAAGGAATGTTAGAGGAACTGAATATCACAGTACCGGTTTCCATTCACTTAGACCACGGCGGTTACGATGCCTGCATCAAATGCATCGAAGCCGGATTCCCTTCTATCATGTATGACGGCTCCCATGATTCCATTGAAGAGAATTTGAAAAAGACAAAAGAGATCGTAGAGATGGCTCATGCAAAAGGGATTACCGTAGAAGCAGAGGTAGGAGCGATCGGAGGAGAAGAGGACGGAAAACTTGCAGCAGGTGAGTGCGCAGATCCGGAAGAGTGCAGAGAAATTGCAGAGACAGGAATTGACCTGTTAGCAGCAGGAATCGGAAATATCCATGGAAAATATCCGGAGAACTGGGCAGGACTCAGCTTTGAGACTTTAGAGGCAGTCCGCAAGGCAACAGGACATCTTCCGTTAGTTCTTCACGGTGGTACAGGAATCCCGGAGGATATGGTAAAGAAATCCATCGACATGGGTGTATGTAAGATCAATGTCAATACAGAATGCCAGCTTGCATTTACGGCTGAGGTTCGTAAGTATATTGAAGAAGGAAAAGACTTAGTTGGTAAAGGATTTGACCCGCGTAAGTTATTAAAACCGGGTACAGAGGCAATTAAACAGACTGTCCGCGATAAGATGGAAATGTTTGGCTCCATTGGAAAAGCAGAATAAGCTCTTTGTTATATTTCTGTCTCTTATACACATCTCCGAGCCCAC
>ERZ1026941.826-NODE-826-length-10999-cov-5.363852_pt1 | contig 10999 bp, 10 predicted proteins | sample MGYA00519305_ERZ1026941 | MGnify/ENA primary metagenome ERZ1026941 (study PRJEB26926, sample SAMN06164614) | human gut metagenome | biome: ENVO:00009003; feature: ENVO:2100002; material: ENVO:00002003 | host: Homo sapiens | place: USA | collected 2012 ...
AGATGTGTATAAGAGACAGGATAATATCCATGTGCCCGGCCCCCAGATCCATATCTTCTACGCCCTGAAAATGGGCAAAAAATACCGTGCCCGGTATCAGCAGCATTTTGTACATCCGGTTCTTCATGAGCAGAACTTGCAGCACGAGGAGCTGCTGGCCTGCCACCCGGAACAGTGGGCGCATCTGGTAAAAAGCATTGCATTATGAACGGGAAACAGAAAGAGGGTGGAGTTATGTCCTTTTTTGAAAACACCCGCAAGCCTGCAGGCCTTGGCGGGAAGATCATGGTTGCCATGATGAACTTTGGACACAGCGCAATGGCAGAATGGGGGCTGCACTTTTTGCAGCCTGCCCCGGATGCCATGGTGCTGGACTGCGGCTGCGGCGGTGGAGCGAACATTAAAACGCTGTTGAAACTGTGCCCCAACGGCAAGGTGCAGGGCATCGACTACTCAGCCGTCAGCGTGGAAAAAGCGCGAAAGGTCAATGCCAGAGCCATTGCGGCAGGACGGTGTACCGTGCAACAGGCAAGTGTGGCAGAGCTGCCGTTTGAAGCGGAGCAGTTTGATGTGGTGACCGCCTTTGAAACGGTCTACTTCTGGCCGGAACTTGTGCAGAATTTCAGAGAGGTCTATCGGGTGCTGAAACCCGGCGGAATCTTTTTCATCTGCAACGAAGCGAACGGCGAAACGACAAAAGACGACAGATGGACACAAATTATCAATGGGATGACCATCTATACGGATACTGCACTGAAAGAGTATCTGGAAAAAGCAGGATTTTGTCAGATCCAAAGCCACAAAAATAAAAAGGGCTGGCTTTGCGTTACGGCGCAAAAGCGGTGAAGTAGTGCAGCTGTAACACTTGGAACCGTGAAGAGCATGGCATGGTTTGCCTGCCGGAAAGCAGAATGAGGAGAACAGGAAGGAACCTATGAAATACAAAATCGAGAAAAACACCGTGCAGGAGACGCTGATCCTCCCACTGTATTCCCGGAAGCTGTGTACAGAGCTATACCCAAACCTTTACCGGGACGAGACGGCGGTGCGGCTGCTCGACCAGATCGACTACGACTTTTCAGAGGCAGAGAAAAATGCCCGCAGCCTGATGCAGCGCTTTGGTGCGCTGGAGGTCGCCATGCGGCAGAATGACCTTGCGTGGGAGGTACGGAATTATCTGAAAACCCATCCCAGCGCAGCGGTGGTCAACCTCGGCTGCGGGCTGGATAACACCGGTAGAGCCTGCGACAACGGCAGCTGTAAAATCTACAATCTGGACTTCCCGGATGTGATCGCCTTGCGGCAGCAGCTTCTGCCCGCCGGGGAGCGGGAGCAAAACATCCCCTGCGACCTGAAAGACCCCGCATGGTTTGACAAGATCGATGCCTCCGGCGGGGCGGTGTTCTTTGCCTCCGGAGTGTTCTATTACTTCCTGACGGAGCAGGTTCGGGAACTGGTGCAAGGGATGGCGGACGCTTTCCCCGACGGAGTGCTGGTCTTTGATGCTGCCAACCGTACGGCGGTGAAGATGATTGCAAAAACGTGGCTCAGGACGGCAAAAATCAAGGATGTGGGCGCGTATTTCGCGGTTTCGGATGCTCCCAAGGAGATTGGCGAGTGGGACAGCCGTTTGCAAGTATCCAGCAAGGGCTATATGCTGGGTTACAACGACCTGAAAGACCCTTCCGTCAGCGGATTTTTCCGGTTTCTCGCCAAGGTCGGGGACAACGGGATGAAAATGCAGATCGTAAAGATCGGATTTGGAGGCAAGCAATGAAAATTCTGGTATATGGTGCAGGCGTTCTGGGGTGCAATCTGGCAAGAAATCTGCTGCGCGCCGGAAAGGATGTCACTCTGCTTGCGCGGGGAAACTGGGCTGCGGAGATCAAGCAGAACGGCCTGCGGATCAAGGACAAATTTTCGCTCCGCACCTCGGTCAGCCGCATTCCGGTGGTGACGGAACTTGCACCGGATGCAATGTACGATGTGATCTTTGTGGTCCTGCGCTATACACAGCTGGATTCCGTTCTGGACACGCTGCGGGCGAACCGGACGAAAAACATCGTTTTTGTGGGGAACAATGTGCAGGCGAGGGCGCTGGCGGCGGCGCTGCCGGGGAAGAACGTCCTGTTTGCCTTTGCGCTTTCTGCCGGGCATCGGGAGGCTGACCGGGTGGTTTCCATCGACCTGAAAAAGATCACCATCGGACAGCTGCCGGGTGCAACCTCCAATAAACAGCTGATCGGGCGCATCTTCCACGGCACAAAATATAAGGTTGTTTACGAGCCGAACATGGAGGACTATCTGCTCTGCCATGCCGCGTTTGTGATGCCTGCGGCCTTCGCCTGCTATAAGACAGACGGCGACCTGAAAAAACTCAGGGGAGATACCGCGTACTTGAACCGTGTGCTGGATGCCAACATCGAGGGATACCGCGCCATCCGAGATGCCGGGCACACCATTCTGCCCAAGGAGGATGCAGACTTTGAAGGGGAAAAGTACCACAAGACCTGCCTGCGCTTTTTCAAGCTGATGTGTGCCACCTCGCTGGGCAAGCTCTGCGCCTCCGACCACGCCATGAACGCCATCGACGAAATGAGCGCGCTGAACCGGGATCTCAAGAAATTTTTCGATGAGAACGGCGCAGCCTACCCGGTGTGGCAGGCACTGGAAGCGGAAGCCGGGAGGTATCTGCAATGAAGTACACCGGAATGCCCTTTGGGATGTGGATGCTGTTTGCCGGTTCCTTTCAAAAGCAGCTGACCACTGTGCTGGGCTATGATGCAGCTACCGCAAGAGCTATCACGAAAAAGGCAAAGCCGCAATACCGGCAGATCATCCGCAGGCTGCCGGAGTTTGAAAAGGCAGACCGCTTCAAAATGAATCTTGTCAACTGCGCTATGATCGGGGCGTTCATTCTCTCCATGCCGCAGCGCCCAGAGGTGGACAGGCTGACGGATTACTACGCAAAGTCCATGATGACAAAGCCTATGCAGTGGTTCTGCCGCAAGAGCGGAAAAAGCAAGTTTACCGCAAAGGACATTGCCGCTATGAAATCCACTGCCGCCCTGAAAGCCGCCGACCGCAACCCCTACTCGTGGAACATGGAGTTTTACGAATACCCGGATGGCAGCGGCTACGAGGGACGCTTTACCAAATGCGGCATCTGTGTGCTGATGAAGGAGCTGGGGCTGTACGACCTGACCCCTGCTTTGTGCCATCTGGACTACACCATGAGCGAAGCGGGCGGTGTGACAAATTTTGTGCGGCAGTATACCCTTGCCTCCGGCGGACCCTGCTGTGACTGCGGGTACAAAAAGAAAGGGTAACGGACTCCTTGACCCCGGAGTTGTTTTTTGTTATTATGATCCTGTACAACGGCATGCCCATTGCTGGCTGGATTATCTCCGTAATCGCCATGAAGTTCTACCCGCTTACTGGCAAAAAGATGATTGAGATTGAAGATCAAATCGCTAAACTGCAACTGAAGCAGACAAAAGAATAAAACGTTGGATAAAATCGGCGCACGTATAACGATATTTAGCCAAGTTATGGCGTTATGCTATGCGCCGGTTTCTTCTCCGTCAGCCAAGCCGCCCAAGAAAGGAATGTGGATATATGGATCTTGAGAAGCAAAAACAGATGCCGGTATGGGGACCGTATTCCAAGAAATACATGGGGCTCTCACGTGTGATGAAGGAGAGCGCGATTCCCGGTGCCAGATTTGACCTGGTGATATATCCCACCTATGCCAACAGCTCAGTGCCAGCGCCCAATGTTACGGTGCCGTCCAATTATCATCCCTGGCAGGCGGACCCGGAGGGGCGATATTTCCAATATCGGTATGAGCTGATTTGGAAGGATCAGCTGTATGCGGATGTGGAATTTTTTGAACAGGATGAGGAGACCTGGGGCGTCCGGGTGGAGTATCACAACCACACGGACCGATCGCAAAATTGCCTGCTCAATCTACTTTCAGCCATTGAATACCCACAGATAACTGTCAACACCCCTGTGCTGCCCGAAAAGCATGATTACTGGAAGGCCATCGACTACCAGAACCTGCAATTTGCCAGAAAGAGACCGTGGGACCGACTCAATCCGGATGGATTGAAAAAAGGGGAAGTACAACAGAAAGACTTTGTGGACGGTGTGGGCGTGGGGGAAACCTTCTATGCATTCATGGCTGCCCACCTGAAGCTGAAGGCTTTTGGCGGTGATTCTGATGACGCAATCTCATTTCGGCAGGAGATCAAGAATCAGTACCGGAATGGAGTACTGTGTGTGCGTTACCAGACGGTGAATGAGTCCGAGAATGTGGTATTTGCCACTGCATACGGAGACATTACTTTTGAAAAAACAAGCACAACCAGAATAGCCTTCCTGGAATTGGGGCAGCTGGAGCCAGGCGTGTTTCAGTTGGATCTGGTATCCAAAGGTACCAACGGAAATGGAGTGAAGCTGGACTTTTTCTGTATTGTGGAGCGGGAGGATATCCACGAAATAACCGTGACGCAGACAAAGCGAAATGTCATTCCGGATATAGAAGAAACTGGACACACTACAAAATACCGCTATCATTATCACGAGAAAGAGATTGGTTTGACCATTTTCAATCCCCGCGTACGCAAGAGAACCCTGCATTCCGGCTGTATTGAGGATGCCTTGGTTACAAGAATGAGTAACTCCGACCACACCTATGACGACTTGACCCGAAGCTTCTCCAACTCGTTTCAGCAGAAGCACTCGGATGATGGCTTTTATCACATCAATGTGGTGGAGGCGATCTTCCTTGCGCCTAACACTTCAAAGACAGAGTATTTATATGTCAGCAGCACTGGTGCTCAGTATACTCAGGAACAGCTGGAGAAAAAGCGGCTACATTATGTGGAACAGCAGCAAAAATGCTGCAACCGGGCGGGAGAGCCCTTTGCCTTTGCTGCTCGGCTGATGAAATCGGCCATATTCTCAAATGTGGTCTACCCCATTTGCAGGCACGGTTGTCAGATTATCCACTACACCCCGGGAAAGCGGTGGGACAGTCTCTATACATGGGATTCCGGAATGATCGGGATTGGTATGCTGGAGTATTCCACGCAAAAAGCGGAATATGTGCTGGATACCTACTTGTCAGAAAAAGACAACCAGGATTTTGCCTTTTTGTTCCACGGATCTATGGTGCCCACACAATTTTATCTGTTCTACGAACTGCTACAGAAGCTGCCGCCAGAGGGCAAAGCCCGGCTCAAGCAGTACTATCCCATGCTCCGGAGGTATTATCAGTTTTTCGCTGGGAAAAGCGAGGGGTCTACAACCGCCCGGTATAAGAGCGGCCTGCTTACTGTGTACGATTACTTCTACAACGCCAGCGGCATGGACGACTATCCGGCCCAGGTGGAACTGCATAAGCAGAAGTTGGAGCATTCTGTGGCTCCCCTTTGCAGCAGCGTGCATCTGGTGCGCATCGCAAAATTCATGAAGGCTATTGCGGAGTATTTTGGGTACGAGCAGGATGTCCAGCAATATGCCGATGACGCAAAGCAGGTGGGAGATGCCATTGTCAACCATGCCTGGGACGAGGAAAGCGGATATTTTGGCTATGTGGTACATGACGGAAATCTCTACGCTGCAGGTATTCTGAGAACGGAAACGGGAGAAAACTATAACAAGGGTGTAGACGGCGTTACCCCGCTGATTGCGGGGGTCACAACCCCGGAGCAGACCCAGCGGCTACTTGCACACCTGACAAGTCAGCAAGAGCTGTTTACCCCGGTAGGTATATCTACTGTGGACCAGAGTGCTGGATATTACTATGACAATGGATACTGGAACGGAAGTGTGTGGCTTCCGTATCAGTATTTCCTTTGGAAATCCATGCTGGATTTGGGATATGGGGAATTTGCAGAGAAAATTGCCAAAACAGCCTTGCATGCCTGGAGCCAAGAGACGGATTTCAGCTATAACACCTTTGAACTGATCCAAATTGAAAGTGAGCGAGGAGGATGGTTCCATCAGTTCAGTGGCTTATCCTCTCCACTTGTGGTGTGGTATCATTCATACTATAAGCCGGGTAACGTAACGGTTGGGTTTGACACCTGGCTGGAGGAATGGCACTTTTCTAACGATTATTCCAGCGCTAGAATTCAGTATAAAACCAGTCGAGTGGGAGGCTTACTTCTAGCCGTGATGAATGAGGAATATTCGGACTACTCCGTTACTATTGATGGAGAGCCAGCGCGATTTGCGCAGCGAATCCCAGGCACACTAGAGATTCAGTTGCTTCATTGTCAGGGAGAAGTGATAGTTCAAGCTAAATAAACATAGTATGCTGGAACTTCTGAAATATAGGTAATGACAAACTTGGTCACAATCTATAAAACAGTCATTGATATTAGCCTCTCAAGAAACCCGGCTATACGTCAAGTATGAGCCGGGTTTCTGGCGTAGTGTGCCAGGCATGGGCAACAACTAAGTGGTGAGAGACCACTACGCGCTTGGCAGTAGGAAGTGATATTGACAATATCATGTGGCGGTTACATGGGAGGAAAGTTCTTGTTCCTACTCGGGGAGGTTTTGCAGACGGAGAGTAGGGAGATCCGAAAGCCGCAGTAACAACGAGCTGCAAGAAGCCAGCCGAGGCCATAGTCAACGTCACTTAGTTAAATAGGCAATCCCTCTACACCAACACAGAACTTGGTATAGAGGGATTTTTTTCTAAACACTGTAAGCGCTCAACCACAACCGTCAGACAAAAATAAAGCTGGAGCCAAAATCGGCTCCAGCAAACTTCAATCAATTTCACAACATGGACAGGCAAGAAAATTTGCCCCTTTACATACGATGAACAAAGGAGGTAGAACGTATGAAACAAACCTTGCCTGTTGTGCACTGCATATATACCGAAGCCGAAAAGAGCCTCGCTGAGTTGCTGGAGGAGTCTTTTCGGCTTTATCTTGTCCGCATCCTTGCGACATCTGAGGAACCCGTTGTACAATGTTTGCGATGAGTGGTCGCTTATTTCAAGGAGGAAACGATGTACTTAGAAATAAGCAACCCTATGGATTACCATGTCGCATTGTACATCCGTTTATCAAAGGAGGATGAGACCGAAGGACCATCCCAAAGTGTAACCAACCAGAAATCCCTGCTCAATGAATTTGTTCAGCAGCATCGCCTTTCCGTTTACGATACCTATGTCGATGATGGTTGGAGCGGTACCAGTTTTGACCGCCCTGACTTTCAGCGCATGATTGAGGATATCGAAGCCAAGAAGGTCAACATGGTTATCACCAAAGACCTATCCCGCCTGGGCCGTGACTATATCATGACCGGTCATTATATGGAGAGATACTTCCCCGAAAAGAGAGTGCGCTACATTTCGTTGTTGGACGGTATTGACACCGGTGTAGAATCCACCGCCAATGACATTACCCCATTCCGTGCCATTATGAACGATATGTATGCCAAAGACATTTCCAAGAAGATCAAATCCGTCAAGCGGGATAAACAGCGGAAAGGTCAGTTCATTGGCGGCAAGCCCATGTATGGCTATAAGATGCATCCGACGGAGAAAAACGAAATTGTCATCGACGAGGAAGTGGCTCCTGTGGTGCGCAGAATCTTCGCCATGGCATTGGATGGTATGAGCTGCCGAAAGATTGCGGCGACTCTCAACGAAGAAGGTGTTCCGACGCCTGCAACTTACTGTGGCTGGAATATGGGACGCAAAGGTCCTTATGCCGGACTTTGGTCCAGCGAACGCATTTCTGAAATGCTGCAGAACGAAACCTACCTGGGCAATATGGTTCAAGGACGAACGGTGAAAATCAGCTACAAGTCCAAGAAATGTCTGAAACAAGATCGGGAAAACTGGGTTGTAGTTGAAAACACCCACGAGCCGCTGATTGACAAAGAAACCTTTCAGAAGGTGCGGATGCTGGTCAACAGCCGCAAGCACACCCGAAGTAGAACCTATGACTTCTTATTAAAAGGCTTGATTTTCTGCCATGAGTGCGGTTATCCAATGGCGGTGCTAAATCGTCCGCCGGTATCCGGTGAAGATCGACTGTTTTTCGTGTGTCGAACCTACCAGCGTTTCACCAAAGCAGGTGTCTGTTCCTGCCACTCCATCAAGGAGCAGGTCGTTACCGAAGCAGTTCTGGCTAAAGTAAGAGAAGTCTGTGAAGCCTATCTTGATCCAAATAGGCTTCAGTCGATTGCTGCCGATGCAGTAGAGAAAGCCCGCAAGGCGGAAAACCATGAAGCAGAAATCCAGTTCATTCAGAACAAGATCGACAGTCTGACTGCCAACCTGGATAAGATGTATATGGATCGGCTGACCGGACTTCTTGCCGAAGCGGACTTCGAGCGCATCTATCAGCGAGTGAAGATGGACAGAACTTCTCTGGAAGAGAAGCTGAAAGAGCTGGAATCACAAAAAGAAAGCCCGGTCAGCACAGAAGACCGAGCAAGAGAACTGGTGCAGCAGTTCTTGGATTCTGCCTACACCAGCCGGGAGCTTCTGGTCAGCCTCATCGAGCGCGTGGAACTGACCGAAAACAAACAAATCATCATCAAATTTCGCTTCCGTGAGTTGGAAGCGATTTCTTAGGGCCAACCGTTTACAATAGGTGCGGCGGAATGTTTCCCGCATTGAAAAACATGCCTTAAAGCACTTGCAGGAGCAGTGGAAGGCAGGGTGCTGAACCACTTAACCAGTAGAGTTGAATTGGAGCGGTTTACAGCAAAAAAACGGAAATGCGGCAAAAGTGTGGCATGGTGCGGCACGGCTTGCCACGCATATGCCACAGTACGCGAAACGTCGAATCTAGGCCCAAAAACTGGAAATCTACAAAAATGCAGAGGAAATGTGTGAGACTTGTTAAAACGTTACAATATAGCATAAACTTTTTTGAAGAAATTTCCCAAAAACCATTGACATTTATCTCACGAACCTATACTATTAAAGCATAGATATTTGTTGAGAGAGGTATAGAAACGTGCATCTGACAAAAAGCGAACAACAGATTATGGAAATTTTCTGGCAGGCTGACCACGCCATGGCCCAGACGGAAGTTGTCTCCACCTGTGTTGACCGCAAGTGGAAGGAGCGCTCCATTTTCTCCATGCTGAACAGCCTGATGGAAAAGGGTGTTCTGCGTGAAGTGGGCTTTGTGCGCAGTGGCAAAACGTATGCTCGTACCTTTGAACCGGCTATGACCCATGCAGAGTATTTGGCGTCTGTTGTGGCGGAGCAGCTGCCCGCAAAGCAGCTGCCTGAGCTGCTGGCCGCCCTGATGCAGAAGGTCGAAACGACCCCGGCCATCCAGAAGGAAATGCGTGCAGCCTTGCGGGATAATGCACAGTAATTTCTGATTTGTTCAAAACGAAAAAACACCGTCGACTCGGCTTGGGTCGACGGTGCTTTTGTTTATTTACAGGATTCCGCTTTCCTTGATAGCGTTCACAGCCTCGCCAATCTTTTCCACCGGCATGGTCAGGGCAAAACGCACGTAGCCTTCGCCGCTGGGACCAAAGCTGGAACCCGGCGTGCAGATAACGCCAGCCTTATCGATGAGGGCCAGGCAGAACTCCATGCTCGTCTTGTACCCTGCGGGCACCGGCGCCCAGACAAACATACTGCCGTGGCTGTTGGGCACATCCCAGCCGATGCTGCGCAGACCGCCGCACAGGGCGTCGCGGCGGCGCTGGTACTCGCCGCACTGGCGCTGCACGCCGTCCAGCGGGCCGGTCAAAGCCGCGATGGCAACTTTCTGGATGGGCAGGAACATACCAAAATCGATTTGGGTGCGCAGTTTTTTACAGGTGGCGATCACGTCAGGACGCCCGACCAGGAACGAAATGCGCGCGCCGGTCACGTTGAAGCTCTTGCTCAGGGAGAAGAACTCCACCGCGCATTCCTCGGCCCCCGGCGTGTTGAAGATGCTGCCGCCGTGGGCACCGTCAAAGATGATATCGCTGTATGCGTTGTCATGCACGAGCAAAATATCGTACTTACGGCAGAAAGCGACGATCTCGGCGTAGAGCTCCGGCGTGCCGACGCTGCCCACCGGGTTGGCGGGCAGGCTGACCAGCATGAACTTTGCCTTGCGGGCAACATCCTCGGGGATGGCGGAGACGTCGGGCAAAAAATGGTTTTCCTTCGTCAGTTTATAGTACCACGGCTCGGCACCGCCCAGGCGGGAGCCGGTCATAAAGACAGGGTAGCAGGGGTCGGGCAGCAAAACCAAATCGCCGTCATTGCACAGCGCCAGGCCCAGATGGCCGATGCCGTCCTGGCTGCCGGAAAAGCTCATGACCTTGTCCGGTGTGATGGTGTCCACGTTGAAACGGCGCTGGTAGTAACCGCAGACGGCGTTCAGCATCTCGGGAATATCCCGCAGGCTGTACTTCCAGTTTTCGTTGTCCTGCGCGGCGTCAATGAGCGCCTGCTTCAGGTGGTCGGCGGGGGCAAAATCCGGCGTGCCGACGCTTAAATTGTACAGGCGACGCCCTTCGGCTTCCAGCGCGACCTTTTTATCATTGAGCGCAGCAAAAATCTCCGGGCCGAACAGTTCCAGACGATGGGAAAACTCCATTCCAAAAACCTCACTTCTCTATGTAGATTTATACACGATTCGCACGTTTCCGTGTATAAACATTCTCATTATACGCCCCGCCGACAAACCTTGCAAGGGGTTTATAAAAGAGGTATAATGAATTTGTTATTGCATCCGTGCAGGAACCGTACATATGCGGCCCCTGCAAAGCGGCGCAGATAAAAGCGTATAATAAACCGTCAGGAGTTCCACCATGGATAAACGCAACAAAACCGCATTAGCTTACCTGCTTATCGGGGTGGCGGCGGCGGGGCGGGCCTTGCTCGCCGTGCCGAAGGCCGCTGCCATTCAGGAAGTTTCCCTCACTGTGCTGGCGCTGGTCGGCTACCTGCTGCTGGCGGGCGAGGCCAAACTGCCCATCGTGTTCGGTGCGGCGGGGC
>ERZ1026941.833-NODE-833-length-10940-cov-5.076252_pt1 | contig 10940 bp, 9 predicted proteins | sample MGYA00519305_ERZ1026941 | MGnify/ENA primary metagenome ERZ1026941 (study PRJEB26926, sample SAMN06164614) | human gut metagenome | biome: ENVO:00009003; feature: ENVO:2100002; material: ENVO:00002003 | host: Homo sapiens | place: USA | collected 2012 ...
ACGTAAGGAGTCGTCGGCAGCGTCAGATGTGTATAAGAGACAGTCCTTGAACTCGTAGGCGATGTCGCACTTGCGGGATGCCTGACGCACCAGCTTGTGCAGCTCCTGACGGGCGGCGTCATTGTTGACGGCCTCGGCGCGGTTGAAGACGATGAGCTCACTGCGGGCGATCTTGTCCAGCATCAGCGCACGCATGGAGTTGTCGCGGGCGTAGGTCAGTGCGGTAGTGCCGTCGGCGGTGGCGATGCACTGGTAGACGATCCAGTTTTCGGGCAGATTGTTTGCCAGATCCTGCAGCATCCACATACCGTTGTACTCGATGACCACGCGGCCTGCGTCGGCCTCCTTGGCCAGCTTTGCGAGGTTCTGGGGGTTCAGCTCAGCCTTGTCCTCGAGGTTGTAGAGGGTCACGCCGGGGAAGGCGAACTTCTTCTCATTGTACTCTTCTTCGCCCTCCTCGCAGACCAGCAGAAGGGTCTTGTCGCCGGAGTCGAAGTTGGGGTCTTCAAAGGTCTCCTGAATGAACTTGGTCTTGCCGCTCTCGAGGAAGCCCACAAACAGGTAAACCGGGATCTCATTTGCCATAATCTTTTATCCTTTCAGGGTCGGGGCCAATCAGCAGCCGAACAGTGCGGCGATGGCCTTCTCATCCAGCTTGGAGCCGATGACCACCAGCTTGCCGCCGACATCTGCACCGCGTGCGCGGACTTCCCACTCGCCGGGAACGTAGTCGAACTCCAGCCAGCCGTCTGCGCCGCCGTCCACGATGCCCTTGGAGCGGAGGATCATGCCGTAATTGCCGGTGTCCAGCTCGGTGAGGGCGTGCTCAATGTCAGCCTTGGAGAACTTCTTGGCCGTCTCGACGCCCCAGCTGGTGAAGACCTCATCGGCGTCGTGGTCATGATGATGGTGATGATGGCCGCAGCAGCAATGCTCGTCGTGGTCATCGTGGTCATGGTGATGGTGGTGCTCGTGCTCATCCTCATCATCATCGTCATCGTGATGATGGCCGCAGCAGCAATGCTCATCATGGTCATCATCGTGGTCGTGGTGATGATGGTGTTCGTGCTCTTCTTCCTCGTCCTCGTGGGCGTGCTCCTCGTTGGCCTTGGCAGCCATAGCGATCAGCTCAGCCTTGAAGTCGTCCTTGGTGGACATGGCCTTCAGGATCTGCTCGCCGGTCAGGGAGTCCCAGGCGGTGGTGACGATGGTAGCGGTGGGGTTCTTCTCGCGCAGCATGGCCACAGCGGCGGCGATCTTTTCCTCGGTGGCGTTCTGGGTGCGGCTCAGGATGATGCAGCTTGCGTGGCTGATCTGGTCGTCGTAGAACTCACCGAAGTTCTTCATATACATCTTGACCTTGTTGACGTCGGCCACGGTAACAAAGCTGCTCAGCTGAACATCCAGATGCTCGGCCACGCCCTCGACAGCGCGGGTCACGTCGGACAGCTTGCCGACGCCGGAGGGCTCGATGACGATGCGGTCGGGGTGGTACTGCTCCACCACCTGCTGCAGAGCGGCGCGGAAATCGCCCACCAGAGAGCAGCAGATGCAGCCGGCGTTCAGCTCATTGATCTGGATGCCGGACTCCTTCAAAAAGCCGCCGTCGATGCCGATCTCGCCGAACTCGTTTTCGATGAGCACGACCTTCTGGCCTGCAAAGGACTCTTTGATGAGCTTCTTGATAAGGGTGGTCTTACCGGCGCCAAGGAAGCCGGAGAAAATATCGATCTTGGTCATAGTCTGAAATGCCTCTTTCTTTTATGCAGACGCCGCAAAGGCGCTGCCCAGCAGGCCCGTCGGGCCTTACAAGCAGTCCGGGCCGCTGAGTGCTGACCCGTAAAATTCCTACACTCCTATTATAACAAGGCTGTCAATGGCAAACCGGCCTTTTTGATGAGAAATTTGTAACATTTTTTGCAATTTGTTTGCATTTTCGGGCGGCAGGACCAAAATGAACCCTGCGAATTGCATTCTGCGCCCCGGAATGATACAATAAGGTACAGCAAACCATCGCCGCCGGACGTTTTTCCGGCAGAATAAAGAAAGAAGGCTTTTTGACATGAGCATGAATACCGTTCCCGAGCGTCTGGCCGCCCTGCGCGAGGCCATGAAGGCAAACGGCGTGGACGTCTACCTCATCCCGGTGGGAGACCCGCACGCCAGCGAGTATATGCCCGACCACTACACTGCCCTGACCTACTTCTCCGGCTTCCACGGCGAGAACTCCAACTTCGTCGTCACCATGACCGAGAGCGCTGTCTGGGCCGATGGCCGTTACTTCGTGCAGGCCGAGAAGGAGATCGCTGGCACGGAGATCCAGCTGATGCGGATGGGCGAGCCGGGCGTGCCGACCGCCGAGCAGTACTGCGGCAAAGTCCTGCCCGAGGGCGGCAAGCTGGGCCTCTGCGGCCTGACCGCTTCCTGCGGTCTGGTGCGCAGCCTGCAGAAAGAACTGGACGCCAAGAAAGGCACCATCAAGCTGCTGAACCTTGAGGACGAGCTGTGGACGGAGGGCCGTCCCGCCCTGCCCGCTACCCCGGCATGGCTCCTGCCGAAAGAGTACGCAGGCTTCTCCCCTGCCGAGAAGCTGGGCCAGCTGCGTGCGAAGCTCTCTGAGCTGGGCTGCACCGCACAGCTGGTGGGCAAGCTGGACAATCTGGCATGGCTGCTCAATCTGCGTGCGATGGACATCCAGTGTACCCCTTATGCAATGGCTTACTGCTATGTGACCCCGAATAAGGCGACGCTCTTCATCAACACCGCCCGCGTCAGCGCCGAGGCTGCTGCGGAGCTGAAGGCAAACGGCGTGGAGTTGACTGAGTACGACGATGTGCTTACCTTCCTCGCCGCCCAGGCCGAAGAGCAGACCGTTCTGGCCGACCCCGTTTCCGTCAACTACGCTGTTTACCAGACCCTGCAGGCCAACCCGGCTCTGACCGTCAAGGACGAGGCCGACCCCCTGCTGCCCATGAAGGGCGTCAAGAACGAAGTCGAGCTGGCTCACACCCGCGAAGCTCACATCCGCGACGGTGTGGCTATGGTGCGCTTCCAGATCGAGCTGGAGAACCGTCTGGCCGCCGGCGAAGAGCTGACTGAGCTGACCATCGACGAAATTCTGCACAAGTACCGCAGCGCACAGGACAAGTTCCTGACTGAGAGCTTCGGCACCATTGCAGCTTACGGCCCCAACGCCGCCATGATGCACTACCACGCCACCGAGGAAGACCACGCAAAGCTCGAGAAGAAGGGCTTCTTGCTGGTGGACAGCGGCGCGACCTATATGGACGGCACCACCGACATCACCCGCACCTACCCGCTGGGTGAGCTGACGGAGGACGAGCGCCTGTTCTACACCTGGACTTTACAGTGCCACATCGACATTGCCCGGGCTGTCTGGCTGGACTACTGCGACGGCCATATGCTGGACACCATCGCCCGTGAGCCGCTGTGGCGCCACCTCATCAACTACCGCTGCGGCACCGGCCACAGCGTCAGCCATGTGGGCAACGTCCACGAAGGCCCCCACGCCCTGAACGGCCGCAACACCACCGTTTTCAAGCCGGGCATGATCGTCACCGACGAGCCGGGCGTCTATGAGGGCGGCGTCGTCGGCATCCGCATCGAGAATGAGCTGGAGTGCTACCACAAAGCATCCAACCAGTACGGCGAGTTCCTGGCATTCTGCCCCATCACGTTCGTGCCGATCGCCACCTCCCCCATCGTCCCGGGCGTTCTGAGCCGCGACGAGCTGGATTGGCTGAACGCCTACCACCGCGAGGTCTTCGAGAAGCTGGCTCCCCGCCTGACCGAGGACGAGCGCGACTGGCTGGCTAAGAAGTGTGCCGCCATCGGAGCGTAACAAATAAAACAAGGGCTGCGGCATATCGACAACCTCTCCGTCATTGCTTCGCAATGCCACCTTTCCTATCGAGGAGAGGCTTGGGCATTTCGTAAAGCTTTATCTCTTCGCCAGAGGCTCCCCTCGGTAGGGGAGCTGTCGAGCGACAGCGAGACTGAGAGGTTGGGATGTGCAACAGCCCGTTTTTGTTTCTCGTTATAATTTCTGTTCCAGCTCTGCCCGGTGCTCTTTCCAGTAGGCTTTCGCCTCGTCGATGACCTTCTTGAAAGGGCCGGAGGGGTAAGTACTCTCGGCAATGTTGATGAGGAATTTGTAGAGCTGGGGCCGCACCTGCTCATACATCCCAAGCCGGGTGTAGAGGTCCTTGTAGTAGTGGAACACCTGGATCTTGTTCTGCACCAGAGTGGCGGGCTTTATCTGGGTGTGACAGATGCTCTGAGGGTTCTGGACGTAGTAGTAGCCGGGCTGCGGGATGGACGCAAAGACTTCGGCGTACTGGATATACTGCATGTTGAACACGAGGTCTTCGGCCCAGCGCATCTCGCTGGTAAAGCGGATGTCGTGCCGGGTGAGGATGTCGCGGCGGTAGAGCTTGTTCCAGAGCACGCTGTAAAAGTAAGAGGCGGGCTTATCCATCAGGCGGCGGGCGAAGGTGTCCTTGTCGTAGACGCCCTCGGGCAGGAAACCGTATTCCCGGTTCTCCGGCGGGCGTGCAACATGCATGACGCCGAGGTCATCCTGGATCTTTTCCAGCACCTGTTCCGGCTTCGACGCCCCGGCGGGGATGACCATGGTGTAGGGCGAGATGACGAGGTCGGCCCCGGTCTTCTCTGCCGCCTCCACCAGCCGGGCCGTGTAGTCCGGGGCGATGTAGTCATCGCTGTCCACGAACTGGACGTACTTGCCGCCGGCAAGCTTCAGGCCGAGGTTCCGGGTGTCGGACACGCCGGAGTTTGCCTTGTCCACCAGCAGGATGCGGCTGTCCTTTTTGCGGAACTCCTCACAGACGGGCAGGCTCTTATCTTTGGAGCCGTCGTTGATGACGATGAGCTCGAGGTTCTTGTACTCCTGCCCGCAGATGCTTTCGAGGCAGCGGCTCAGGTGGCTCTGGGCATTGTACACAGGGACGATGATGCTGACGAGAGGCATTTCCATAGCAGTTTCTCCTTTTGCTTTCTTCTGTTTTTTATAGCAATGATACTCCCGCCGGGCCGAAAAAGCAAGCGCCGGCGGCAGGCCCGAAAGGGGGCTTCGGAATGATATTTCATATCGCGGTGTGCAGCCCGGACAGCGTCCTCCGCAGCCGGGTGGAGCGGCAGTGTCTCGACTATTATGCCCGGCGGGACGACGCCTGCATCATCGAGCAGCTGGACAGCCCGGAGGCCCTGCTGGCCCGGGACGACGCCGGGGAGCGGTACGAGCTGTACCTCATTGAGCTGCCGTCCACGGCAGCCGCCGCGTCGCTGCAGGCGGCGTCTGCGCTCCGCAGCCGGGGGCGGCGCAGCCCGCTGGCTTTTCTGGCCCATACGCCCGCCCACGCCTACAGTGCCTACCGGGTGGACGCCATGCAGTATTTATTGCTGCCTGTCCCGCCGGAACAGCTGGACGCTCTGCTGGCCCGGGCCGCCGAGCCGGAGTACGGCCCGGCCATCCCGGTAGCCACGGCGCCGGGTCTGCGGGTGCTGCCCTTCGCGGACATCGAATACCTCGAGTGTACCCACCATGTGGTGCATTTCCATCTCGCCAGCGGCGAGGATGTGCCGTCCCTGTCTGTCCGGGTGCCGTTTGCACAGGTGGCACAGCCGCTTTTGGCGGATGAGCGCTTCGTCCAGCTTCATCGCTCTTATGTGGTCAATCTGGCGGCGGTGTCCCAGCTGGCGGCGGGTGAGTTCTGGATGCAGAGCGGCGCACGGGTCCCTGTCCCCCGCGGGCGGGAGCCTGCAGCCCGCACGGCGCTGAAAGATTATCTGGAAAAGCAGTTCCGATAAAGCAATGGGGAGGCCCGGAAGGGCCTCCCCATTGCTTTATAATTTTGTCCAGTCCAGCTGCGTCCAATCCGTTATGTACTGGTCGGCGAGGCGCTGCAATTCGGGCTGATCGGCGGCGCTGGTCTCGTCCTCGATGTCGATGAGGTAAAAGCCGCACTGCCTGGCCGTACGGGTGGCGTAGACAGCGTCCTCGCAGACAACGGCGTCGGCGGTTTCGCTGCCGCCCAGCCGCTCGAGGACTTCGTGGAACACCTCGGGGTGGGCCTTGCTCTTCGCGCCCTGCGCGGTGTAGAAGAACTCGAAACAGTCTGCGACGCCCAGCCGGGTGAGCACCTCTTCGCACTGCTCTGCCCAGGTGTTGGAGCAGATGCACATCCGCACGCCCTCGGCTTTCAGCCGGGCCAGCATCTCCCGGACGCCGGGCTTCAGCTCAACTTTTTTGTACAGGTCCCGGATGACCTGCCGCATGGCAGGCTCGTAGTCCCGGAGGGTCAGGGGCAGATCGTAGGTGCGGATGAGATATTCCGCGCCCTCCACCATCCCCATGCTCAGCAGAACATCGTGGATGCCGGGTCTTGCGGTGCGGCCATAGCGGCGCAGCAGCTCCAGCGGTGCGCCCTGCCACACCACGGTCATGCTGTCGGTGAGGGTGCCGTCCATGTCGAAAATCCATTGCTTGCGGTGCATCTGTCGTCCTCCTGAATCGTTCTGGCAAGGTGAATTTATTATAGCACATTTTTTGTTACAAAAACAGAGAGAAATCTCCCGGGAAATATGCTATAATCTAGGCAAAACCGGAACACATCAAAGGAGGCAGAAAACATGGCGCAGAACAACACCCCTGTAAGGGCGCTGGTGCTGGCGGGCGGAGGCGCCCGCGGCAGCTATCAGGTGGGCGTCTGGCGGGCGCTGATCGAGCTGGGCTGGCGGCCCCAGATCATTACGGGTACCAGCGTCGGCAGCCTGAACGGCGCCATGTTCGCCCTCGACCTCTACGAGACGGCCCGGGACATGTGGCTGACCATCCGCAGCCAGGATGTGATGGAGCTGCCCGCCGAGGATGCGCCGCTTTCCGAGCTGCACGCATTCCTCAAAGACGCTGTGACTCAGGGCGGCATGGACGTCACGCCGCTGGAAGAGATCGTCGAGCGGGTGCTGGACGAAGATAAACTCCGCAAAAGCCCCATCCGGCTGGGCCTTGTGACCGTGGAGCAGAAGACCCTCAAGGCCCGGGAGCTTCCGCTGGAAGACATCCCCGAGGGGAAGGTGAAAGACTACCTGCTGGCCTCTGCAGCCTGCTTCCCCGCCCTGCGGGCCCACACCATCGACGGGGTGTCTTACCTCGACGGCGGCTACCGGGACAATATGCCCACCGCGCTGGCCCAGAAGATGGGCGCAGAAGAGCTGGTCTGTGTAGACCTGGAGGGTGTGGGCATCACCCGCCCCAACCGCACCGGCCTGCCCACCACCCTCATCCGAAGCTACTGGGAGCTGGGCGACATCCTCCACTTCGAGCCCGCCACTGCCCGGCGGAACATCGAGCTGGGCTACCACGATACATTGCGGGCCTTCGGGCGGCTGCGGGGCTGCGCCTACGCTGTGGACAGCGGGGCTGAGAGCAGCGCGGATGCCGCCGCATTCCATGCGGCCTTCGAGGCCGTCCAGAAGGACGTGCGGGAAAAGCACCCCTCCACCCTGACGGCAGACGCTGCTCTCCTGCTGGCAAAACTCTCGGATGCAGAGCTTGCCCCGCTGGAAGCCGCGGCCGAGGACGTGGGCGTAGACCCCGCCCACTACTACACCACCCGTACTTTGGGAGAAGCTTTCCTTGCAAAATGCGACTTCGAGCGCCTTAGGAGCTTCGAGCCGCTGTTCGAGGGTGAAGCAGGCCCGGCGCAGGCCGCGCGGGCCGCTCTGCTGCCCAACACCTTTTTGCAGGCACTGGTCTGCCGGGCGCTGACCGGCAGAGTGCCGCCGGAGGAGATGGAAACATGAAGGTATATAAGGGCTTTACCGCATCGCCCGGCCTCGTGCTGGGTCAGGTCAGCCGGCTGGACCGTCCGCCGCTGGTGTTCGGCGAGGGGCCTTTCCACCCCGAACAGGAAAAGCAGGCGCTGGAAGACGCCATCAAGGTCGCTCAGCAGGAGCTGGACGAGATGGCCGGCCGCGCCGCGCCCTCGGAGCAGGCCATCTTCCTGTTCCAGAGCATGATGCTGGAAGACGAGGGCTTCATGAATGAGGTGGCTTTCCAGATAAAAGCCGGCGTTGGTGCCGCCGAGGCGATGGACCGTGTGGGCCGCCGCTACGCCGCCCAGCTGGCCGCCATGAAGGACAACGCCTACATGCAGCTGCGGAGCGTGGACATCCTCGACGTGACCCAGCGCATCACCAACATCCTCTGCCACCGGCTCCGCAGCTGGCTGGCCCTCGACCACCCGGTCATCCTTGCGTCTGACCTGCTCATGCCCACCGATCTGTTCAGCGTCCCGGCGGGCCGCATCCTCGGCCTCATCACCGCCGAGGGCAGCGGCCAGAGCCATGCGGCCATCATCGCCCGCTCGCTGAACATCCCGGGCATCACCCAGGTGGGCGAAGATTTCCTGAAAGACTGCGACGGCCGCGAGGTCATCCTGAACGCCACCGAGGGTGAGTGCATCCTTGACCCGGATGCTGCCGCCCGGCAGAGCGCCATCACCTGCATCTGCGAGATGCAGCGCCAGAACGAGGAGCTGAACGCCCAGCTCGAGCTGCCCAACCGCACCCGGGACGGCGAAGAATTCGAGCTTCTGGCCAACTGCTTCGGCCCCGAGGACGTGGGGACCGCGATGGAGTCCGGCGCGTCCGGCGTGGGCCTGCTGCGCAGCAGCTACATGATGATGCCCGGCCACGCCATGGACGAGCAGGAGCAGTATCTGTTTTACACCTCCTGCCTCGCCGCCGCCAGGGGCAGGATGGTGACGGTGCGCACCTTCGACTTCGGTGCCGACCGCACCATGGCCGACGCCTATCAGGGCGTCCAGTCCTCCAAGCTGGGCCTGCGGGGCATCCGCAGCAGTCTGCGCAATCTGCCCCAGATGGCAGTTCAGATCTGCGCCCTCATGCGTGCCGCCACAAAAGGCCCGCTGCGGGTCATGTTCCCCATGGTGACAGACATCGAGGACTGGGATTCCGCCATGCAGGTGGTAGACCACTGCCGCCGCAAGCTCACCGAGCGGGGCGTGGAGTTCGAGCCTGACCTCCCCTTCGGCGTCATGCTCAGCGTACCCGCCGCCTGCATGACGGCAGAGGACTTCACGGCCCACGGCTGCCGGTTCTTCGTCATCGGAACCAACGATTTGACCCAGTACACCCACGCGGTGAGCCGGGAACTGGCCATTGCCGAGCACTACTATCGCCCCGCCAGCCCGGCCATGAAAAAGCTCATCGCCATGGTGGTGGACGCCGCCAGGAAAGCGGACATCCCCGTCACCATCTGCGGCCTCGCCGTCGGCAATGCCGTCAACGCGACCCAGTATCTCCGCCTCGGCCTGCGCAGCTTCTCCATGAGCCCGCAGAACCTGCTGACCATCAAAAAGGCCCTGCGGGATGCAGATGCAAGATAAAGAAAAACGGCGTCCCACCTCGGCGGGACGCCGTTTCTCATGTCAGAAGTTACTCGAGGTTCCCCGTCAGGGTCATGACGGCAGAGACAACGGCCAGCGGGGCCGTCTCACAGCGGAGGATGCGGGGGCCGAGGCCAACGGTCTTTGCGCCGGCTTTTGCGGCCATCTCAGCTTCCTCGGCGGCAAAGCCGCCCTCTGCGCCGGTGATGATGGCGATCTTCAGCTTTTCGCCATCGGCGGGCGTGGCCTCAGCCAGCAGCTGGCGCAGGGGTGCGCCGCCGCACTCGTAGCAGAAGAGCACGAGGTCATACTGGTCGAGGCTGCGGCAGACGGCCCCGAAGTTGGGCAGCGGAAGGGCCACATCCGGCAGGATGCCCCGGCCGCACTGCTTGGCGGCTTCAAAGGCGATGCGGTTGTAGCGCTCGTTTTTCTGCTCTTCCTTCTTGGGCGCGGCCACGCAGTAGCGGCTGAAAAACGGGACGAAGTGGTCACAGCCCAGCTCGACGCCATGGCGGATGACCTGCTCCAGCTTGTCCTGCTTGGGGTAGCCCACCAGCAGGGTGACGTCTACGGTGGGCTCTGCGGCGCTGGGATAGCCCGGCTCCACGCTGAACTCCACCGTCTCGTCGCCGAAGCCGGTGATGGTGGCAGTATACTCGACGGCGCTGCCGTCGCAGAGGATGACGGTGTCCCCCAGTCTGCCCCGCATCACGCGGGAGAGATGGTGGGCGTCGGCCCCCCGCAGCACGGCGGTGCCGTCGGAAATTTCAGTGGTAAAATAACGGTGCGGCATATTTTTTGATCCTTTACATCTTAGGCTCTCCCTTTGGGAGAGCTGGACGCGAAGCGGCCTGAGAGGGCGCATGTTCTTTATAATAGTATAGTACCCGATTCGGCTGTGGGATGCAAGTCTTTGGGCAAAATGTACGCAAAAAGAAAGGAATTTTCAACACAAAAACGGTACGCGTGCGGAAAAACCAAAAATTATCGACTATAAAGCCGGTAAATAAGGACTTTTGACGCATTTTGATAGAAAAAATGAGAAAGGGGCTTTCTTTTCTTTCAAAAATATGTTACTATTCTATTACGGAATTATGGACGGCCTGCAACCAGAGGCGTCTGTAAACACAAACATTTCTTAAGGAGGAATGTGCTTTATGATGAAGTATCTCCAGAAACTGGGCAAAGCATTGATGCTCCCCGTCGCGGTCCTGCCGATCTGCGGTATCCTGATGGGTCTCGGTTATGCCCTTGCTCCGGGCGTTATGGGCGTTCCCGGTGCTGCAACCTCCGGTGCAGCTTACACCGTTGGCTTCCTGCTGGTCAAGGCAGGCGGCGCTCTGATCGATAATATGGCATGGCTGTTTGCCATTGGTGCCGCTGTCGGCCTTGCTGACAACGACGGCACCGCAGGTCTGGCCGGTCTGGTCAGCTTCCTGATGATGCAGCAGCTGTCTCTTATACACATCTGACGCTGCCGACGACTCC
>ERZ1026941.855-NODE-855-length-10692-cov-6.030554_pt1 | contig 10692 bp, 5 predicted proteins | sample MGYA00519305_ERZ1026941 | MGnify/ENA primary metagenome ERZ1026941 (study PRJEB26926, sample SAMN06164614) | human gut metagenome | biome: ENVO:00009003; feature: ENVO:2100002; material: ENVO:00002003 | host: Homo sapiens | place: USA | collected 2012 ...
GCGCCCCGGGATCGGCCACGCCCGGCACGCCGGCCTCGGAGATCACCCCCGCCGAGCGGCCTTCGAGCAGCGGCGCGATCAGCTCCTCGATTTCGCGGCCGGCCGCGGTGTGCTCGTTCAGTTCGCGGAATTCCAGTTCGCCGATGGACCGCGCGATGCCGGCTTTCGACAGGAAACGCCGCGCCGTGCGGGTGTTCTCGACGATGAAGTAGTCCAGCGCATCCATCACGGCCCGGTTGGCCGCAGGCAGCACGTCCCACGGCGCCGTTTCGTCCGAAATCGGACAGGGAATCAGGTATAAAATTCCAAATTCAGAATTCATAATGCATAATTAATTAGGTTCGCAGGCATAATTCTGAATTGTGAATTCTGAATTATGAATTGCGCTCCGCGCCTTATTCCTTGAGGTAGATTCGTTTCACACGCGACGAGACCGACGTCATAATCTCGTAAGGTATCGTGTCGAGCACCCGGGCCATCGTTTCGAGGTCGTTGCCCGGCTCGGCGGAGAAGACCGTCACTTCGTCGCCCTCGCCGACGCCCGGAATGTCCGTGATGTCGATCATGCAGCTGTCCATGCAGACGCGGCCCACGATCGGCGCAGGCCGCCCGGCCACACACATCGACCAGCGTCCGCAGCCCAGATGGCGGTCCAGCCCGTCGGCGTAACCGATCGGCACGGTCGCCGTCACGGTCGGCCGCAGCAATTTCCCGGCGCGCCCGTAGCCCACGGCGTCGCCCGCTTCGAGACGCTTGATCTGCACGATGCGGGTTTTGAGCGCCGAAACCGGGCGCAGGCCCGCATTGTGCTCCCAGCCGAAGCCGTAAAGCCCCAGCCCGAGGCGGCACATGTCGAACCGCGCCTCGGGGAATCGCTCGATGGCCGCCGAATTGGCCGTATGGCGGATGACGGAATAGGGCAGTGACGCGGCTACGGCGGCGCTCATGCGGTCGTAGCGCGCAATCTGCTCCCGGGTGTAGGCATCCTCTCCGGGCATGTCGGCGCAGTTCAGGTGCGAAAAGACCGACGCCACCTTCACGGCGGGCAATGTCGGCAGCACCTCGCACAACCGCCCGATCTCCCCCTCCATGAATCCCAGCCGGTGCATGCCCGTATCGAGCTTGATGTGAACCGGATAGCGGGTTTCGCCCGCATGCGACACCGCATCGGCGAAATCGGCGAGCGAACGGAAACTGTATATCTCGGGTTCGAGGCGGTTGGCGATCATCTGATCGAAACTGTCGGCATCGGCGTTGAGCACCACGACGGGCATCGAAATGCCCCGCTCGCGCAACAGTACCCCTTCGTCGGCGAACGCCACGGCCAGGTAATCAACGCCCTGGTGCTGCAACAGCTGCGCGACTTCGAAATCGCCGGCACCGTACGAGCCGGCCTTGACCATCGCCACGAGTTTCGTACCGAAGCTGAGCTTCGAACGGAAGAAATTGAGATTGTGCGTCATGGCGTCGAGGTCGACCTCCAGCACCGTCGTATGGCTGCGGCGCGCGAGGGCGTGCGCCAGTTTCTCGAAGCGGAAATCGCGGGCGCCTTTCAGCAGGATGGCACGCCCGGCCACGGCCCTGCGGTCGATGCGCGCGATGCACTCGTCGGTCGAGGCGTAAAACTCCCTGTCGCAGCCGAACAGCGCGGCGTAACGCTTCAGTTTGGGACCGATGCCGACGAGCGTATCGACGCCTGCCCGCGCGACCATTCCCGCCACGCGGCCGTAAAGTTCGTCGTCGGTCAGCCCGCTCTGCGCGATATCCGACAGCACGAGCGTCCGGCGGCGCGACAACGCCACGTTGTGCAGGTAGTCGAGCGCCAGGGCCAGCGAGTTGAGATCGAGGTTGTAGGCGTCGTTGATCAGCACCGAGTCGTTGATGCCGTCCTTGACTTCGAGACGCATGGCGACCTCGGGAGCTTCGGTAAACGACGGCGCGGGATAGCCCATCGCCGCGCAGAACGCCTCGACGATCCGGGCGTTGCGGCGTGACGCCTCGTTGCCGATCAGCGTCTCCGGGACCTCGGGGCATGAGGCCGCGTCGCAGAGCTTCCGCCCCGCGAAGCGCGAGGCGATCATGCGGCCCAGCGGCTCGTAATAACTGTGGTAAACGATGGTCTCGGCACGGTGGGCCAGAACCATCTTTTCGTCGCATTTCTGCTCCAGGTTGAGGAAATTCTCCTGGTGCGCGTCGCCGATCGAGGTGAAAACCACCACGTCGGGACGGATGATGCGCTCCAGCCGCGCCATCTCCCCGGGTTTCGAAATCCCCGCCTCGATCAGCGCCAGCTGCTCGTCGCCCTCGATCATCAGCACCGACAGCGGCACGCCCAGCTGCGAATTGTAGCTCTTGGGCGAACGGTAGCACTTCATCCCCGCGGGCAGTTCCTCGGCAATCCACTCCTTGATGACCGTCTTGCCGTTCGAACCGGTGATGCCCACCACCGTTCCCCGGAACTGCGCCCGGTGATAGGCCGCCAGACACTGCAAGGCCGCAATGGCGTTTTCAACAACCACGTAACCGCACTCCGGCAGGGCTTCGAGAGGCCGTTCGACCATAAAAGCCCGCACGCCGCGCGCATACATCTGCGCCACGAACGCATGCGAATCGTGGTTCGCGCCGCACATGGCGACGAACACCGGTCCCGAGCCAAGCTCGCACGTCAGCGAGCGGCTGTCGGTCACCACCGACTGCACTTCGCAGTCCGTTCCGGAGAACCTGCCGCCCACGACGGCGGCGATTTGCGAAAGACGATATTTCATAAAATACCCAATGGTTTATCTTTTGTACTTTCATTTCCAAAAGTACGAAAATATTTACAGCTCTTTGCCGCTTTCTGGTCGTCAAAAAGACTCAATCCGCGACATAGTCGCCAGATCTTTGTATCTTTTTTCCGCAAAAAGGTTCCCAAAAACTCTCCGACGGATGCCTACGCCTACAACGGCTCCGGCATCGAGTCGGAATCACTCGCCGCAAACGGCGGAGCAGGCGTAAGACGCCTGTTTTATGAGTACTTGCGCAGGACGGAATCGGAATCGCAATAACCTACCCTCGCCCCTAAAAGCGGTTTTAAACCGCCGCATGATCGCTTGGAGCGGAAAGAGATCGTCCGATGGTCCGCGCGCCCGGAGCGGGAGGCTGGCAAAGGCGTCCGCAGGCGAGGGCAGACAGCGTGCTGTTTACCGAGCCGCCACAGTCTAAACGGCGCGTGTTTTTGCGCCGTAAAGGCTTGATCTTACTGCGCCCGTTCAGCGCGGACAGGAGGACAATCCCGCGTAAAGCGACATGCGGAGAACTTTGGGTACCTTTTGCGGTCAAAAGGTACAAAGAACAGCAGCAGTCGCAGACTGCAAAATCACGACAGATCGAAGGTCACGATCGTAATTCCCGCACCGCCCCGGTCGGCATGTTCGTCGACCGCCGAGGCGATCTCCGGCACCGTGCGCAGGTAGCGGCGAATCTCCTCCTTCAAAGCCCCCGTGCCCTTGCCGTGGAGAATCGACACCGTGCCCACGCCCACCATCAGCGCGTCGTCGATGAAGTTGCGCACCTCGTCCAGCGCATCGGCGGCCCGCATGCCGCGCACGTCAATGTGATCCTTGAAGTTGAGTTTGCGCGACGAGATGTCCACCGAGAGCACCGTACGGGCCGCAACGGGGCGTGTCGCCTCACGGTATTCGTTGTTCGAAACCACCGTCAGCAGCCCTTTGTCCACCGTCGTGAGTATCTGTCCGAACGCCACCTGCGCCCGCTTTCCCTTCACCGACTGCACCACGCCGACCATCTCCTGCCCGGCCATGCGGACTTTCGACCCGGCGACCACTTCGCGCGGCTTTTCGGGCTGCGGAGCGGCCTCCCCGGCTGCCGGCTGCGCGCCCTGCTGCGCCCTGCGCTCGGCGCGCCGTCGGCGGCGGCGTTCGATACGCTCGATCTCGCGGGCCACGGCGGCTTCGTTCCCGGCCTCGTCGGCCTTCTCGACCGCCTCGCGGAAGTCGTCCAGCTCGCGCCGCGCCAGCCGCGTCAGCTCCTTCTCGGCCTGCGCCTCGCGGATGGTTTTAATCGTATTTTCTATCTGTTTATTGGCGTCGGCGATCAGCTGCCGGGCCTCCTGCTTGGCCTTTTTCAGAATCTCCTGCCGCTCGGCGCGGATCTTCGCCAGCTGCTCGGCATAGTTCTGCTCCAACTCCTCGACCTTGCGGTCCGTCAGACGGATGCGATCGCGCTTCTGCTCCCAGTAATGCTTGTCGCGGGCGATCTCGCGCAGCTGTTTCTCGATATTGATGTGATCCGACCCGGCCTTCTCGCTCGCCGCACGGATAATATCCTCCGGAAGCCCGATCTTGCGGGCGATCTCCACGGCGAACGAACTGCCCGGCTTGCCCATTTCCAGCCGGAACAGCGGCCGGATGTTCTGCACGTCGAACATCATCGCGCCGTTGGCGATGCCCTCCACCGACGCGGCGTAATACTTGATATTGGCGTAGTGGGTCGTGATCACGCCGTAACACCCCCTGCCGAGCAGACGCTCGAGGATCGCCTCGGCGATGGCCCCGCCGATGACAGGCTCGGTTCCCGACCCGAACTCGTCGATCAGCACCAGCGTGCGGCCCGAAGCGCCCGCCAGCATGTGCTTCATGTTCAGCAGGTGCGACGAATAGGTCGACAGGTCGTTGTCGATCGACTGCTCGTCGCCGATGTCGATGAAAATGCTCTCGAAGACCGGCAGTTCCGAGACCTCGGAGACCGGAACCGGAAACCCGCACTGGAACATGTACTGCACGATGCCCGTGGTTTTCAGGCAGACCGACTTGCCGCCGGCGTTGGGTCCCGAGATGACGAGGATGCGCTTGCGACGGTCGAGCTGCAAATCCAGCGGCACGATCTCGCGCCCCGCAGCCCGCAGCGTCTGCTGCAACAGCGGGTGGCGGGCGTTTTTCAGCACCAGCCTGTCGTCCGTCGAGAGGATCGGCCGCACGCACCCGTTCTCCGAGGCCCAGCGGCCCTTGGCGCGCAGCATGTCGATCTCGGCCAGGTAGTCGCCCGAATCGGCGATCAGCCCCGCGTCGGGACGGATCGCTTCGGTAAACTCCGTGAGGATGCGCACCACCTCGCGCCGCTCGGCGTACTCCAGTTCGCGCAGTTCGTTGTTGATCTCTACCACCTCGACCGGTTCGACGTAGAAGGTTTTGCCCGTCGCCGATTCGTCGTGGATAAAGCCGTTCAGTTTGCGTTTGTTGCCCGCCGAAACCGGGATCACGGCCTTGCCGTCGCGGATCGAGATCTGGGCGTCGGCATCGACGATGCCCGCCCCCTTGGCCGCAGACAGCACGGCCTGCAACCGCTTGGCCGCCTGCCCTTCGCGTTCGCGGATGGAGCGGCGGATCTCCTGCAGGGCGGGCGAGGCGTTGTCCTTCACCTGGCCGAAGCGGTCGAGAATGCCGTCGATGCGCTGCACGATCTCCGGAAAGGCCGCAACGCCCCGCGTGCGGGCATGGAGGGCCGGATAACGCTCCTCGCGGCTGATGATGAACGAGACGATGCCGCCGATTGCGGCCAGCGCCCGGCGCAGGGTCACGACCTCCTCCACGTCGAGGAACGAACCTTCGACGCGCAGTTTGGCGACGATGTAATCGACGTCGGGGTACTCGCCCCCGGGGAAATCATGCTCCATATCCAGCAGCAGGCGCATTTCGTCGGCGAGCGCCAGCCGCCGTTCGATCTCGCGCGCAGAGGTCGAAAAGCCCTCCGCGGCGAGCCGCTCGCGGGCGGCGCGCATGGTGCAACGTGCCGCGACCTGCTCGCGGAGCCGGTCGAAACCTATCTTTTGCTCGAATGTAGCAGGGTAAATCATGACAGTAAATTAAGAATTAAGAATTAAAAATGAAAAATCGAAAGGGCGCCGGTCGGAAAATTTCGCGCCACGCCCTATACGACCACATTATCACACCGAGAGGGCTGAATGAACCTCCTGTCTGCCAGTCAATTTTTCATTTTTAATTTTTAATTTTTAATTCTTTTCACCGAGTCCCGCTCGGCCCTGGCCGCAGCTTTGGCGGCTTTGCGCTCGGCCTTCTCCTGCATCTTCTCGGGACTGCGCCCGAAAAGCGAGAAATGCACGTAGCGGCCGGGATACTGCTCGAGGTTGGCCAGCAGCGAGGCGAGATTAGCGCTGGCCTCGGTCAGCGAATCGTAGAGCGCAGGATCGTTCATCAGTTTGCCGACGGTCCCCTCGCCCGCCTCGACCTTTGCCAGCAGACCGTTCACCTCGTCCACAGCGTCCGTAAGCCTGCGGGCGAACCCGGCGTCGGCCAGCTCCCCGGTTATCCGGTTCAGGCTGCCGACGATGCTGTCCACACGCGGGGTATTCCTGCCCAGCATCGCGGAGAACTCCGTAAGGTCGTCGACGGCGGCTTTCAGGTTGCGCTTCTCGGCGTCGAGCAGGCCGGCCATGTCGCCCGTAATGGCGTTCAGGTGGCTCAACGTCCCGGAAATATTCTGCGCGTTGGCCTCCATCAGGCGATTGAGATTGGTCAGCGTGCGCGAGAGGTCGCCCGTCACCTGCGACACCTTCTGCTTGAAGAAATCCAGCTCCGACCCGGCCACGTCCATCAGGTCGCGTTCGCGCACCGAACGCAGCGTGTCGCCCTTCTGGAGATAGGTGCGCGCCGTGCCGTAGTTGATTTCGATGGCCTTTCCGCCCATCAGCCCGTTGCTGTAAATCTTGGCCTCGGAGTCGGTCGGAATGTGATACTGACGTTTGATGGTGAACTGCAACACGACGTTGTCGCTGCGCTGCGGATCGAACGAAATGCCCGTCACCGTACCGATCTTGACGCCTTTCATCATAATCGGCGACGCCGCCTGCACGCCGTTGATCTGGTCGTAGGCGGCGTAATAGACCGAATTGCGGCTGAAAATGTCGAATCCTTTCAAAAACCGGATTCCGGCCCACGCGGCAATGATCATCGTCATGCCGAAAATTCCGATTTTAACTTCCCTTTTCATATCTGTACTTTTATTTTACAATTTGCGTACCCCGGCACGCGACCACGAAGGCCCCGGGAAATACCTTGCGCACCTCGGCCAGCTTCCGCTGTGCGGCTTCACGGGTGCCGTACTCGCCCACACCGTATTTATAGGGGAACCGCCCCTCGGCCGCATACTCCTTCACCTTGCCGCGGTAGGCACGGAACTGCGCCGAGGCGAGGGGTACGGGCGACGCCGAAGCCATCACCTGAATCGTATAGCGCAGGGGCTGTACGGCCGGTTTCTCCGGGGTTCTGACCGGAGCGGCCGTCGCGGTCTTTCCCTCCGCGGGCTGCGCCGCTGCGGTCTTTTCAGCGGACTTTGCCGCAGGCTTTTCAACGCTCTTTTCCGCGGCCTTTCCGGCTGACTTTTCCGCAGGCTGTTCCGCGGCCGGTTTCGCGGCAGCGGCCTGCTCCTCCTCGGCCATCCGGGTCCCGAGCACATAGGCCGAATAGTTGCGGATCGCCTGGTAGAGCGACCGGGCGATCTCGTTCTGCCCCCTGTCGGACTTCATGTAGGCCAGTTCCTGCTGGTTGGACATGAACCCGATCTCGGTCAGCACGCCCGGCATGTCCGTCGCATAGAGCACCCGCAGCAGCTGCGGCTTTATGCCGCGCGAATGGCGGCCCGCCTTGAGGTAGCTGTTCTGGATGCAGCGGGCGAAAGCCATGCTGTATTCGCCGTAGGTGAACTGGAGATTCTGAATGTAAGCCCGCACGATGGCCGCCGTCCGCTCGTCGGACATGTCGATCAGATCCTCGCGGTTGTTTTCGAACAGGGCGTTCTCGTTGTAGCGCTGCTCCTTCGAACTCTCGCCCATGATCAGCGTCTCGACGCCCCGCACGCCCGTCGCCCGGGGTGCGGCGTTGGCGTGGATCGAGATGAAGAGGTCGCCCCCGGCCTTGTTGGCAATGTCGGCCCGCGCCTGCAGGTCGGCCGCCAGGTCCGCCCCCAGAGTCCTGTCCGCCGTGCGGGTGTAGACCACCTTCACGCCCGGCATCCCCTCCTCGACGAGCTTTCCGAGTTTGAGCGCCACTTTCAGCGTGAGGTCCTTTTCATAGACCCCGCCATAGTGCGCGCCGGGGAATTTCCCCCCGTGCCCGGCGTCGATGACCACGACTTCGACGCCGTGCGCAATATTCCCCGCAGACGCAACGTTCATAAGAACAGTTGCGGCCGCGAAGGCGAATAGCAGCAAAAGTCGTGTGCGCATATTTAATGGTACCAAGTGTGAGCTTTCTATAAATTTTTACCTATCTTTGTCGGGCCGAAAACGCGGCGGGAAGGGCACAGGACCTCGATCCGGGCGTTTTTGCCGACTTGTCGGCAAAGGTATGGAAAATTTTTGGGATTTTGGATAAAATTAGGGTAAAATATCTCTTGTCGGCGACGGTGATTCTGCTGTTTGCCCAGATCGTACTGGGCGGCGGAGCGCCCCGCACGGCCCGCAATCCCGCCCCCGGGGACACCGTCCCGGTTCCGTCCCGCGCCGACGCGATACGTCCCGACACGAGCGCACGTCCGCCTTTTGTCACCCCCTCGCGGCGCGAGGCCCGCAGGCAGGCGCGCGAAGAGGCCCGGCGGCGCGAAGCGTTCAACGCACTGCCGCAGGAGGAGAAGGATTCGCTCTTTTCGGCGCAGGTCGACTCGCTCGTGGCGCAGAAGGCCGATTCTCCGGGCGCGGCACGGCCCGACTCGCTCGCCGCCGACACGCTCCGCCGCGATTCGGTGAAGACGCCGCGGCCCGCAGGGGCGTTCCTCGACGACCCGATCACGGGCAAGAACACCGACTCGCTGGTCTACGACGTGCGCAACAAGCTGGTCTACATCTACAACAAGGGCGACGTCACCTACCAGAACAGCAACCTCAAGGCCGACTACATGCGCATCGACATGGATTCGAAGATGGTCTACGCCTACGGCAAGCCCGACACGCTCGACGGCAAGGATATTGTCACCAAACCCGAATTCACCGAAGGGTCGGCCACCTACCAGATGGACACGATCACCTACAACCTCGACTCGAAGAAGGCGAAAATCAAGGGCGTGGCCACGCAGCAGGGCGACGGCTGGCTGGTGGGCGGCAGCGTGAAGAAGATGCCCGACAACACGATCAACATCGAGCACGGCAAGTACACCACCTGCGACCATACGGACCACCCCCACTTCTACCTGGCGATGACCAAGGCGAAGGTCATACCCGGCAAGAAGGTGATCACCGGCCCGGCCTACCTGGTGATGGAGGACGTGCCGATCTACTTCCTCGGCATCCCCGAGGGCTTCTTCCCGATCAACATGGGCCCCAAGTCGGGCCTGCTGATGCCCACCTACGGCGAGGAGTACTCCAAAGGTTTCTTCCTGCGCGACCTGGGCTATTACTTCACCCTGGGCGAATACGCCGACCTGGCGGTGCGCGGCGGCATCTACACGCTGGGATCGTGGGAGGCTTCGGCCGCGTCGCGCTACATCAAGCGCTACAAGTACAGCGGCAGTTTCAACATGCAGTATTCGAATGTCAAGACGGGCGAAAAGGGCGAGGACGACTACATCAAGCAGAGCAACTTCCGCATCCAGTGGACCCACTCGCAGGACCCCAAGGCCAACCCGGGTTCGACCTTCTCGGCCTCGGTGAACTTCGCCACGAGCGGTTACAGCCGCTATTCGGCCACGAACCTCAACGACATCCTCTCGACGCAGACCAACTCGACGGTCTCCTACTCGAAGAACTGGGCCGGAACGCCCTTCTCGCTGTCGGCGAACATGGCCATCTCGCAGAACTCGCAGAACAAGACCATCTCCATCACGCTCCCCACGATGGTCTTCAACGTCTCGCGCTTCTACCCCTTCAAACGCAAGGAGAAGCAGGGCAAGGACCGCTGGTACGAGAAGATCTCGATGCAGTACACGGGTAAGATGACCAACTCGGTGACCACCACCGAATCGGAAATCTTCTCCCAGAAGACGCTCGACAACATGAAGAACGGCATCGAGCACTCGATCTCCGTCTCGGCGTCGTTCAACCTGTTCAACTACATCAACATCTCGCCGTCGGCGACATACAACGAAAAGTGGTACTTCAAAAAAGTCGAATTCGACTGGAACCCCGTCACGAACAAGGTCGACACGCTGCCGACGCAATACGGGTTTTACCGCCTCTACAACTACAACTTCAACGTCTCGGCATCGACGACCGTATACGGCATGTACGACTTCACCAAGAAGCGCAAAGACCGCAAGATACAGGCCATCCGCCACACGCTCACCCCCTCGATCGGATTCTCCTACACGCCGGACTTCGGCGACCCGAAATACGGCTATCACAAAACCATGCAGACCGACTCGACGGGACGCTTCACCAGCTATTCGCCCTATTCGGTCAACGCATACGGCGTCCCCAGTTCCGGACGGTCGATGTCGATGAACTTCGCGCTGTCGCAGAACCTCGAAATGAAGGTACTGTCGAAGCGCGACACCTCGGGCGTGAAGAAAATCAAACTGATCGACGAGCTGCGCATCAGCGGGTCGTACAATTTCCTGGCCGACTCGATGGGGCTCTCGACCATCCCGATCTCGTTCCGCACGACGATCTTCCAGAATTTCGGCATCAACCTCTCGCTGTCTCTTATACACATCTCCGAGCCCACGAGACACTGAGCGATCTCG
>ERZ1026941.867-NODE-867-length-10618-cov-11.002840_pt1 | contig 10618 bp, 10 predicted proteins | sample MGYA00519305_ERZ1026941 | MGnify/ENA primary metagenome ERZ1026941 (study PRJEB26926, sample SAMN06164614) | human gut metagenome | biome: ENVO:00009003; feature: ENVO:2100002; material: ENVO:00002003 | host: Homo sapiens | place: USA | collected 2012 ...
CGAGATCGCTCAGTGTCTCGTGGGCTCGGAGATGTGTATAAGAGACAGGTTGAGGACATCGAGAAGTTCCTCGACCTCGGCGCGGACCGCCTGGGCACTTCCCGTGCCGTCAAGCTGCTCACCTCCGGCGAGGCCGGCAGCGGGTACTAAGGGCGGAACACGAAATAAAATAAAAAGGCGTTGCTGTCAGATAGATAGCAGCGCCTTTTTATGTTGTGTGCATCCGTAGGGGCCGGGTATGTCCGGCCCGCAGTTTTCCCATAAATACCCGCTTATCCTTACAAACTGGAAGTTACCTATTTCAAAACAAAGAGAGAATTTTCATAGTCTTTTACATAGTACCGTACATTTTTACGCCCTTTTTGAATAATAGTGTGTCCCTCTGCTTCTAATTTTTCTTTCTGTGCTTCAATACCATTTGGATACTTAGCATTCAGTTCTCCGTTCGCTTTTAAAGTTCTCCAATAAGGCGTTTCATCTTCGGAACGCTGATAACTCGCCCATGCCACAATAGAAACAAAAACTCCTGCTGTAATCGGTTCTGTAAAATCTGCACCATTCAACTCCGCAAAGTATTCTCGTATTTTCCCAACAGTAATCACTTTACCATAAGGAATTTTTTTCATTACCTTATCATAGTCGATTGGCGGGGCAAAATACATTTTATTTCCACCATATTTTTCAATGCTTTTTTGGTCTGTAATAATTTGAATTTTAGGCATATCCTTTTTATCATGCAACATAGCATTAAAATCCTTTTTATCTTCGTTTGCCATTTCTACCACCTCCTACTTTAAGAATAGTCTGTTTGTCATTCCTATGCAATGAGACTATTTAAGAAATTTGACAAATCCCGATTTGATATGCTAAATCAAGTATATCATACTCTCCCGCAAAAGAACACCCCTGTCCGCATGTCATATGCTGCCCTGCGCTCCGTATACATTTATAAATCTAAAGATTGGGGGCGTACCTATGCAAACTTCACCGATTGTACTTACCACGATTGCCGGGCTGTCCACGGGATTGGGCGGGGCGCTGGCGGTGCTCTGCACGCCGACGGAACGACTGCTGGCGGCCAGCGCAGGCTTTGCGGGCGGGGTCATGCTCACGGCGTCGTTGGCCGACCTGATGCCGGAGGCGCTGGCGTTTTACGGGGGCTACCTGCCGCCGCTGGCCTGCGGCGGAGCGGTTGTGTCGCTGCTGGCGCTCGGGATGCTGACCGCGGGTCTGCTGGGGCGGCTCCTGCCAGAGGAAGCTGCACTGGCCGCCCGCTTTGGCAAAAGCGGAGACCCGGCCCGCGCCGCGGCCATGCGCACGGCACTTGTCACGGGGCTGGCGCTGCTGCTGCATAATTTCCCGGAGGGCGTGCTGACCTTCTTCGCAGGCACGGCGGATCCGTCGCTCGGTCTGCGCACCGCCGCGGCCATCGCCCTGCACAATATCCCGGAAGGACTTGCTGTGGCCGTGCCGTTTGCTTACGCAACGCGCCGCCGCACCGCGGGTGTGCTGGCCGCGCTCGTCTCCGGCCTGGCCGAGCCGCTCGGGGCGGTGCTGGCGTGGCTGTTCCTGCGTCGGCTCTTCACGCCGGGCTTTCTGAACGGCACCGTTGTGCTGGCGGCGGGCGTCATGGTCTGGGTGGCACTGGCCCAGCTGCTGCCCAGTGCCCTGCACCCCGCCCACCGCACCGCGGGCATTTTGGGCGCCGCCGTCGGCTGCCTTCTCATGCTGTTAGGCATTGCGGCGCTGCCGTAAATGTGCTATACTATATCTGTATATTTGTGCAAGAAAGGAGCAAGCCACATGTTGAAAAAAATCGCGGCGCTGCTCCTTGTGCCTGTGCTGCTGGCGGGGTGCAGTGCGGCAGGGGATGTCGAGACCCTGCTGCGCGCGCCGCAGCTCTCCGGCGAGAGCGCGGCCTTGCAAAAGGCGCTGAACAACTACCTGGGCGGCAGCGCAACCTTAAAGTATCCCGCCAGCGGCGATTTCCTTTCGCCGTTTGCGTTCGGTGACTGGGACGGCGATGGCACAGACGAGGCCGCCGTCCTCTACACCACCGACACGACCAGCTCCAACGTCTGGCTGGCCGTGCTCGAGCCGACGGGGGAGAGCAGCTGGCGCGTCAGCCGCGTGGTGGAGGGCCTGACCAGCGAGGTGCAGAGCTTTTCCGCCGCGCATCTCAGAGACACGTCGAGCCAGCAGCTGCTGGCAGGGTATGTCTCGCCCCAGGGCGACCAATATCTGGTTGTCTATCAATATGACGGTGATACGTTATCTACGGTCATCAGCAAGAGTTATACCGACATGATCGTCGCGGACTTCACCGGCAAAGGCGACACGCAGGACCTGGTTCTGGCTCTGCCGCCGGACACTGAGCTGGGCGGCGTGACGCTGCAGCTGCTGACCGCCAACGACGGCGAGTTCCGCTCGACCCAGACGCTGAACCTGGGCGAGGGCGTCTACAGCAGCTGCGCGGCCCTGCACGCGGGCACCGGCAGCGACGACGGCATGTACCTGGTCATGGATGCCTGGACCGGCACAAGCAGTCTGGTATCGGACATCATCCTGTATGACGGAGCAACGGGCTTTTTGCAGCCCTACCGTCCCAGTGGCATGAGCGACATCCAGCGCAGCACGCTGCGCTACCACCGCGAGCTGCTGAGCCGCGACCTTGACGACAACGGCACGGTGGACATCCCTGTGGAGATCGACGACGGCGGCACGCTGCAAACGCCGATGGACAAGCGGCTGAGCTTTCTGCTCTGGAAGGATTACACCTCGATGGCGGGCGGCAACAGCAAGTTTGGCGTCTACGACAGCGAGTATAACATTTTTATGGAACTGCCCGAGTCGATGCACGGCAACATCCTGATCCGCTCCAACCAGAGCGGCACGGGTTGGCTGATCTGCAACGCCGAGGGCACGACAGTCTACTGCGAGATGCGCGTCGTTGACCCCGCGGACAACGCGGCCACCGGCGTCGGCAACTATCTGCGCATTGCAAACATTGGCAGCCAGCAGCTGCAAGCCCGCGTTGTAACGTCGTATTATGGATTGAGCCTGGATTTCATCAGCCAGAACACGGTGCTGCTGGGATCAAATTGATACAGAAAGGGAAATCGGGTTTATGAAACGAGTTTTGGTAGTCGAAGACGAAGCCAGCATCCGCGAAATGGTAGCCCTGAACCTGAAAATGGCCGGCTGGGAGGTCGTCGAGGCCCCCAGTGCCGAGCGCGCGCTGGAACTGATGCACAGCGGGGAGCGCTGCGACGCGGCACTTTTGGATATTATGCTGCCGGGCATGGACGGCTTGAGCCTCTGCGAGACGATCCGCCGCGGTGACAGCGACATCGGCATTATCATCGTGTCGGCCAAAGGGCAGGAGAGCGACAAGATCCGCGGCCTGTCCATCGGCGCAGACGATTACATTACGAAGCCGTTTTCGGTGTCGGAGCTGATCGCGCGTCTGGAGGCGCTGACCCGCCGTATCCACCGCGGCAGCGGTACCGCCGCCAGGCCCGCCGAGGAGCCGGAGCAGCTGGTCAGCGGCCCGTTTGTGCTGGACGAAAAGAGCCGCATTCTGTACAAGTCCGGCAAGCCCATCGACCTGACGCAGGTCGAGTTCCAAATCATGGAGCTGTTCTTCCGCAATCCGGGTACCGCGCTGGTGCGTGAAAAAATCCTGGAAGGTGTCTGGGGCAAAAATTATTTCGGCGATGTGAAGATCGTTGACGTGAACATCCGCCGTCTGCGCATGAAGATCGAGGACGAGCCCAGCAGCCCGCAGCATATCCTCACGGTTTGGGGGTATGGGTATAGGTGGAATGCGTAAACCGGGAACGGCAGTCCGTAGGGGCCGGGCATGCCCGGCCCTCCACCTTGCCATTACCGCCCATTTATCTTTTGCATCGTAGGGAGGGGTCTTGACCCCTCCGCGGGGCGTCGAGGACGCCGCCCCCTGCATCCTTCGCCGCAAACCTTCCACCAACCGTAGGGGAAGAATTCATCCCTCCCGCGCCGCTTCCGTCATCTCTCACCCCGCCCTCTCACCACCTACCAAAATCCCACAGGAAAGGAGCTCACCGCCATGCAATCCACCAGCATTATCCGCCGCTGGATACGCGGCAGCCTGCTGATCACGGTGCTGGTGCTCGTGCTGGCGGAGGGACTGTTCCTGTACTACAGCTACAACGACCTCTACGGCGGTGTCGAGCGCGCGGTGGAAAATCGTTTTTCCACCGTCGTGGGCCGCCTGCAGGCCACGGGCACGGCGGGGGACACCGCAACCACCGCCGAAAGCCGCGCCAATGTCCTGCGGCGCGTCGTCGAGCAGTTCGACGAGAAGGACAAGTTTGAATTTATGCTGCTGGACGCACAGGGCGTTATTCTGGCGACCAGCAGCGGCACAATGAACCGCGACCTGACAAACGGCACCGACTATGGCCGTGCGCTGACGTCCGCCAATGGCATCGGGTCGGCTATCTTCACGACACCCCAGGGCGAGAGGGTCATGGCTGTTACGATGCTTGTGCCCTACGCGGCGGGCAGCATCGCCGCATTGCGGATGGTCACAAGCCTGACTCTCATTGACGGCCAGTGGTGGCGCACCGTCGCTATCTGCGTTGGTCTCGGCGTGCTGGTGCTGGCCTTTACGGTGTGGAGCGGCTTGTTTTTTGTACGATCCATCGTCCGTCCGCTCGGTGAAGTCGAGGCTACCGCCACCAAAATTGCGAAGGGTGACATGAAAGTCCGCCTGCCGGACACCCGCTACGACGACGAGATCGGGCGGCTGTGCAAGACGATCAACCAGATGGCCGAGGATCTTGCCGAGACCGAGCGGTTGAAAAATGAGTTCATCTCATCGGTCAGCCACGAGCTGCGCACGCCGCTGACCTCCATCCGGGGATGGGTCGAGACGATCAGCAATATCGACGACCCAACGAACGAAAACTACCGCCGCGGCCTCTCGATCATCGGCACCGAGACGGACCGCCTTTATACGATGGTCGAGGAGCTGCTCGACTTCTCCCGCCTGCAGAACGGCATCAAGATGAACTGTGAGGTGCTCGACTTCGTCGCCGAGGCCACCGACGCCGCGCTGTTCGTGGAGGCCCGCATCCGGCAGGAGGGGATGCAGCTCGTCTACTCCGAGCCGCCCGAGCCGTACCCGGTCTGGGCCGATCCCGCGCGGCTGCGGCAGGTGTTTGTAAATCTGTTCGATAATGCGATCAAATATTCCGAACCGGGCGGCACGATCTTCCTGACGCTGAGCCGCACGCCGGTCACGGTCAGCGCGTCCATCCGCGACCAGGGCCGCGGCATCGCGCCCGACGACCTGGAAAAGGTCAAGCAGAAGTTTTTTAAGGCGAAAAACTCGGTGCGAGGCTCGGGCATCGGGCTGGCCGTCGTCGATGAGATCGTCGGCACGCTGGGCGGCAAATTTGACATCGCCTCCACCCTTGGCCAGGGTACAACCGTCACCGTCACCCTCCCCGTCTACCACCCCGGGCAGGAGCATCTGCATGACAAGATTTAAAGAGGCTTCCCCCGTGGGGGAAGCTGTCACCGAAGGTGACTGATGAGGGCAGAGTTTGCGTTAGAACTGCTTTGCGGTTTACTGCGCGGGCTTCCCCTCATCCAGCGCTGCGGCGCCACCTACCCCCACGGGGGAAGGCAGAAAATTTGACAAGGAGAACCATATATGTCCAAAGAATTCCGCACCTCCGTCGGCGGCCAGGCCCTGATGGAGGGCATTATGATGCGCGGGCCGGAGAAGATCTGCTGCGCCGTGCGCAAGCCGGACGGCACCATCGACCTGACCTATGACACTGTCACCGTCCACTGGTACAACAGGGTCCCGCTGGTGCGCGGTGTATGCAACATGGCCGAAAACCTGTACAAGGGCTACCGGTATTTAATGCACGCCGCCGATATAGCGGTGGAGGGCGAAACCGAGCCCGCCGAGTCCAAGCTGGACAAATGGTTCGAGGAACACGCCACCCCCGCCGTGCAGAACGTGCTCATGACCTGCGCGGCCTTCGTCGGTGTTGTGCTGGCGCTGTTCCTGTTTACGTTTTTGCCCACGTTTTTGACCGGCCTCGTTATGAAGGTTGTCCCGCTGGGGCGCTGGCCGCGCGTCATCCTCGAAGGTGCGCTGAAAATGGCCATCTTCCTCGGGTACATGTTTCTCTGCACGCGGTTCAAGGACCTGCACCGCGTCTTTGAGTACCACGGTGCCGAGCACAAAACCATCGCCTGTTATGAGGCAGGTCTGCCGCTGACCGTTGAGAACATCCGCAGGCAGAGCCGCTTCCATCCCCGCTGCGGCACCAGCTTTATGATCCTTGTCATCATTATCAGCATCTTTTTGTATGCGGTGCTGCCGTGGACCAGCACGGGAATGCGTATTGTGTACAAGCTCTGCATGTTCCCGCTTTTGGTCGGTATTTCGTATGAAATTCTGAAATGGGCGGGCCGTTCCGACAGTGTGCTGTCCAAGATCGTCTCGCAGCCCGGCCTGTGGATGCAGCGCCTGACGACCTTTGAGCCCGACGACTCGATGATCGAGGTCGCCATTGCCGCTGTGACCCCGGTCCTGCCCGAAAAACAGGAGGAAGCCCGCTGGTGAATACTGCTTATCAAAGTCTTTGCGCCCGGCTCATGATGGCCGGTGTGCCCGATGCCCGCTTTGACGCGGTGCAGCTGTACAAATTTGTCACGGGCCGTGACCCGCGCCTGGACAACGGCCCCACCCCCGACGAGGCTTCGAGCCTGCGGGTCCTGGGTGAGCGCCGCGCCGCCCGTGAGCCGCTGCAATACCTGCTGGGCGAGTGGGATTTTATGGACTTTACGCTCAAGGTGGGCCGCGGCGTGCTCTGCCCCCGCGCCGACAGCGAGGTCGTCTGCGAGGCGGCCATCGAGCTGTTGAAGGACGCAGAAGCGCCCGTCGTCTACGACCTCTGTGCGGGCACGGGCTGCCTGGGCCTGGGCATTGCCAGGCATCTGCCCGGCGCGGCTGTGACCTGTGTGGAGAAAAGCGCCGACGCCTGGCCCTACCTGACCGCCAATGTGGCGGGGACCGGCGTGCAGGCCGTGCAGGACGACATCTTTACCTATTATAAAAGACTGCCCTCCGGCGGGGCCGATCTCATTATCTCGAACCCGCCCTACCTGACGGCGGAGGAGATGGCACACCTGATGCCGGAGACGGCCAGGGAGCCTGCCATGGCGCTGGACGGCGGCGCGGACGGCCTCGATTTTTACCGCCTGCTGACCGCGCACTACCGGGACGCGCTGCGCCCGGGCGGCTGGCTGGTGCTGGAGATCGGCTGTGCCCAGGCCGCCGACGTGCTGGCACTGGGGGCGGCTAACGGCTGGGTCAACGGCAGCTGCCGTAAAGACTACGGCAGCAATGACCGGGCTGTTTTGCTGCAAAAACCGGAAAAAAGCTGCTGAAAATCCGATTTATGGGACACAAAACACACAACAAAATGTTGTAATTTACTCGTAAATCGTATATAATAGGTACAAACGCAAATCATAAGCATACTTGCAGATAAAAGGAGAACCGCAACATGGCAGCAAAAAAAGATACCGCACCCAAAACGGCAGCCCCCGCCGCCGATAAGAAGGCCGCGCTGGAAACCGCGCTGGCGCAGATTGAAAAGCAGTTCGGCAAGGGCGCCGTCATGAAGCTGGGCGCGAACGTCACGATGCAGGTCGACGCGATCCCCACCGGCAGCCTGGGCCTGGATCTGGCGCTCGGCATCGGCGGTGTGCCCCGCGGGCGTATCGTCGAGGTCTACGGCCCCGAATCCTCCGGTAAAACGACGCTGGCACTGCAAATTCTGGCAGAGGCCCAGAAAATGGGCGGCGAGGTCGCCTTCATCGACGTCGAGCACGCCCTCGACCCGACCTATGCCGCCGCGCTGGGCGTTGACATTGACAGTCTGCTGGTCAGCCAGCCCGACACCGGTGAGCAGGCCATGGAGATTTGTGAGGCTCTCGTCCGTTCCGGTGCCATCGACGCGGTTGTCGTCGACTCCGTTGCGGCCATGGTGCCCCGCGCTGAAATCGAGGGTGAGATGGGCGACAGCCACGTTGGCCTGCAGGCCCGTCTGATGAGCCAGGCCCTGCGCAAGCTGACCGGCGTCATCGGCAAGACGAACACCGTCTGCATCTTCATCAACCAGCTGCGCGAGAAGGTCGGCATCGTCTACGGCAACCCCGAGGTCACCACCGGCGGACGCGCGCTGAAGTACTATTCCAGCGTGCGGATCGACGTGCGCCGCATCGAGGGCCTGAAGGACTCCACCGGCGCGTTCATCGGCAACCGCACCCGCGCCAAGATCGTAAAAAACAAGGTCGCGCCCCCGTTCCGTGAGGCCGAGTTTGATATTATGTTCGGTGAGGGCATCTCGAAGATCGGTGAAATTCTTGACCTTGGCGTCAAGCTGGGTGTCGTCCAGAAGAGCGGCGCATGGTTCAACTACGGCGAGATGCGCCTGGGCCAGGGCCGCGACAACGCCAAGCAGTTCCTGAAAGACCACCCCGAGGTCTCCGACGAGATCGAGAAGATCGTCCGCGCGAACTCTGACCGCCTGCTGGCCGCCGGTAAGAAGGGTACCGTCAAGCCGCTGGACCCGAGTGAGGTCATCAAGCCCGCGGCAGCCGCTGAAGCCCCTGCCGCTCCCGCCGCCAAGACGACGGGCAGCGAGGTCGACCTCGATATTATGGTCGATGAATAAGCCATGCCGCGCTTAACGCAAATCAAGGAGACAAAAAAAGGCCGTCTGGCGCTGTTCTTGGACGGCGAGTTTGCCTTCTCGCTGGATGAGGACACCTTCGCCGCTGCCGCCCTGCACCAGGATGACGAGCTGGAGGACTGGCAGATCGAGGAACTGCGCAAGAAAAGCGAGACCCGCCGTGCGCTGGACAAGGCCATGGATTATTTATCCCTGCGCGACCACGCGGCAGGGGAGCTGTACCAGAAGCTCTGCCGGAAGTTCGACGCCCACAGCGCTGCCTACGCTGTGGCGCGGGCGGGGGAGCTGGGGCTTTTAAACGATGTCTCGTTTGCCCGCCGCCGCGCCGCGGAACTGCTGCGCAAGCGCAAGTCCCGCCGCGAGATTTTGAACGATCTTTCAGCCAAGGGCATTGACCGCGACACCGCCGCCGATGTGGTGGAGGAGTTGTTTGCCGAGACAGACGACGGCGAAAGCCCCGAACTGGAGACGGCCCGCGCGCTTGTGCAGCGGCAGTACGCCGCCAGGCTCGCCGCCGGCAAGCGCGACCAGGTCGCCGCCGCCCTCGCCCGCCGCGGATTTTCCCATGCGGTGATACGGGAAGTGCTGTCCGACGACGAATAAAATCCAGCTGCCCTGTAGGGGCCGGGCACGCCCGGCCCTCAGCCTGCCGATTGCATCCCCTTAACGGTTCGCATTGTAGGGAGGGGTCTTGACCCCTCCGCGGCAGGGGGATGGCCCCCTACTTCTTCAATTCCTGATACACCTCCGGGTTTTCCCGCTTCAGTGCCAAGCGCTCGCGGTATCCCATCCGGTCAAACGCGGCACGGTCGGGGGCTACCGGCACACTGCCGGTGCCTGCCGCATAGGGCGCGGGGGTCTGCCTGCTCTGCTCGTCCATCAAACCTCACCTCCCTCTTCTTTCTTCTCTCTTCTCTCACTTCGGCATAAACTTCTCCCTCACCTCCTTCAGCTCTGCCTCGCTGCCGCAGGGCAGGTCAAAATACCAGGCCAGCGCCAGCTCGGGGCGCAAAAGTCCGGCGTCCACCATCTCCCGCTGTTCGGCCCAGATGCGCGCCCGGTCATACAAAACGCCGTCGCCCCAGTCGATAGCCGGGACAACGGCGTCGGTATGAAATTCCAGCCCATACAGGGCTCCCAGCGTGCCGCACAGCACCATGGCGTCCTGCACCGCAGCGCCCCACGCGCTCTGCAAATCGCGGATGGTCAAATCGTAGTCCACCGACGTTGCGGCAATTTCGGTGGCCGTGCGCGGGTCGGCGTTGGCTTCGGTCTCGCTCAAAATACCGCGCCGCAGCCCCAGCAGACTCTCACACCCGCGCAAAAGATCCTGCTTGCGGGCCAGGTAGCTTTGCTCCCGCAAGGCGGGGCTGTACACGGTCACGCCCACATTGGCCGGGTCGTCCGGCAGGCCGATGAACAGATCATCTCGCAGCGCGCGCCGCCCCTGGGCATCGGGCCGCAGCAGGTCCTCCGACGCAAACACCCGGGACGCGCCGTTGGCGAACTCGGTGTTCAGCTGTTCCTCGCAGCGGGCCAGGGCGTGCAGCAGGCCCGCTGCCGGGGCGTAGATACTCACCGCGTCGGCGCTGCCGTCCACGCAGTTCATCAGCGGGGTGCGCAGCACAGCCAGCCCCACGCCCTGCACGCCTGGCAGCATCAGCTGGGGGACCAGGTCGGCACAGGCGGGCAGTGTGGCCAGCGGCACGCAGCGGCCCAGCGCCTGACCGTTCAGCTCAAACAGCCGCGTCTCGATGGTCAGACCCTCAGCCCCGGCCGTGCGGCGTTCCAGAAGCGCATATTGGCTGTCTCTTATACACATCTGACGCTGCCGACGACTCCTTACGTGTAGA
>ERZ1026941.870-NODE-870-length-10608-cov-7.459016_pt1 | contig 10608 bp, 7 predicted proteins | sample MGYA00519305_ERZ1026941 | MGnify/ENA primary metagenome ERZ1026941 (study PRJEB26926, sample SAMN06164614) | human gut metagenome | biome: ENVO:00009003; feature: ENVO:2100002; material: ENVO:00002003 | host: Homo sapiens | place: USA | collected 2012 ...
AGATGTGTATAAGAGACAGGGGGTAGAAGAAGGTGTTTTCCAGATGAAAGAAAACAAGATGATACAAAACCTCATTAAACTGGATAAAGTAAAATCACAATCCATTATGACTCCCCGTACTGTAGTGGCAACAGCTCTCGAAAGTATGTCTCTGAAAGAGTTCTATCAGGATGGAAAGTATAAGTTTTACTCTCGTATTCCAATTTATAATGATAGCGAAGATTATATCACAGGATATGTGTTGCGGCAGACTGTACTCGAAAAGTTAGCAGAAGACAGATTCGATATGTGTCTGAAGGATGTGGCCCGCCCTATCCTTTCCTTCCCGGAAAATAGTCCTGTTTCCACGGTTTGGGAACAGATGCTTGAAAAGAAAGAGCATATTTCAATCTTGATTGATGAATATGGCTGCTTCTGGGGAATTGTCACAATGGAGGATATTATCGAAACAGCCTTAGGTTTTGAGATTGTGGATGAAAAAGACTCCGTAACGGATATGCAGAAGCTGGCACGGGATAAGTGGCAGAAGAAGCTGGCAGAGGCGAAAATTAATGATTAGTGATTAGGGGGTAGTGATTGGCGCTATGCGGATGGTTATCACTAATCACTACCCCCTAATCACTAATCAGAACATCTTACCGACACGTTCGATACCTGCCACCAAGACATCGATTTCTTCTTTTGTATTATAGATTCCAAAGGAAGCACGCACTGTTCCTTCTATGCCGAGGCGTTGCATCAGCGGTTGGGCGCAATGGTGTCCTGTACGTACGGCAATACCGAGACGATCGAGCAATGTGCCCATATCGAAGTGATGAATATCACCCACAAGGAAAGAGATGACACTCCCTTTCTCTGCAGCTTCACCAAAGATGCGCATGCCAGGGATTGTTTTCAATCGCTGTGTGGCATATTCCGTCAATTCATGCTCATAAGCGGCAATCTGATCCATGCCAATGGCAGAAACATAATCGAGCGCTTTCGCCAGTCCCGTAGTACCGATATAATCAGGAGTACCGGCTTCGAATTTAAATGGCAATTCATTGAAGGTAGTACGTTCAAAAGATACATGCTTTATCATCTCACCGCCGCCTTGATAAGGAGGTAACTTATCCAGCCATTCTTCCTTACCATAAAGCACGCCCACACCGGTAGGCCCATACACTTTATGCCCCGAGAATACAAGGAAATCAGCATCCAGATCCTGCACGTCCACTGCCATGTGAGGAATGGATTGTGCCGCATCTACCAGGAAAGGTACATCATGCTTATGGGCAATCTTAATCATTTCCTTGATAGGATTGACCGTACCCAGAACATTGGACACATGTACTACGCTCACAATCTTCGTCCGGTCAGTGAAAAGCTTCTCGTATTCATCCATCAGGAGTTCGCCGCGGTCGTTCATCGGAATAACCTTCAGGTTGATACGCTTCCGTTCAGCCAGCAGTTGCCAAGGCACAATGTTACTATGATGTTCCATTACTGAAACAATCACTTCATCACCCGGACTCAGGAATTCTTCACCGAAACTGGCTGCCAACAAATTGATGCTTTCCGTGGTTCCCCTTGTAAATACGATTTCATTTATAGAACCGGCATTGATGAACTTCCGCACTGTTTCGCGACTTGCCTCGTGCAATTCCGTTGCCTGTTGCGACAGGAAATGTACACCACGATGCACATTGGCATTGACAGAATAATATTCATCCGTTATTGCATCCACCACACAACGCGGTTTCTGTGTCGTCGCCCCATTATCCAAATAGACTAATGGTTTGCCGTACACTTCACGGGAAAGTATGGGAAAATCGGCTCTTATCTTTTGAATATCATACATGTTGTTTAGGTATTAATATATTCTCACTTACATATCGCACAGCCTTGGCACTTATTCAGTTCGCCACGGAAACGTTTCTCAACCAAGAGATGTAAGCGATCCTTCAAAGCATCCAGACGAATGGTATCAATTACTTCGTTCACGAAGGCAAACATCAGCAACAAGCGGGCTTCACGTGCCGGAATACCGCGCTGGCGCATATAGAAGAGTGCATTTTCATCCAACTGACCAACAGTAGCGCCATGGCTACACTTTACATCATCGGCATAAATTTCCAGTTGTGGCTGCGTATACATACGTGCCTCGCGTGTGGCGCAAAGGTTCCGGTTCGTTTGCTGCGAACTGGTATGTTGCGCATCCGGACGCACTAACACCAGACCAGCAAATGCACCGACAGACTGATCATCGAGCACATACTTAAAGAGTTCATTACTCGTACAGTTAGGCACAGCATGGTCGATGATTGTATTATTATCTACATGCTGATTCTTATCTGCAATGGCCATACCACAAAGGTTGATTTCAGCGCCTTCACCTGCCAACAATACTTCAGTGGTATTGCGGGAAGTACCGTTATGCAAGGTCATGCCATTCAGCAATACATTGCTGTTGGCTTCCTGTTTCACATACATATTGCTGATACGTACGGTACTTGTGTGCGTTTCTTCCAGTTCGTAAAGATCAAAGACAGCATTCTCACCTACGAATACTTCTATCACCTGGGTTGCCAGGAAGTTCACGGCATCCATGGCATGATCACACACCAACATACGTGCCTGTGCGCCATCTTCCAGTACAATCAATACCCGGCGGTTCACCAAGAAGTTCACATCCCCCCGCAGGATGTTTACCAACTGGATAGGACGTTCCAAAGCAACATTCTTAGGTACATATAACAACACACCGTCTTGTGTAAAAGCAGTGTTGAATGCTGTCACTCCGTCTTTTGAAGTATCTGCCAGCTTGCCATAGTATTTCTTTACCAGTTCCGGATACTTCTCTGCCATCTCCTTCAAACTACCGAAGATAACTCCTTCAGGTAGATGTGAAGCAGGTAATGCTTTATTATAAAAAGCATCATTCACTACAAAGTACAGGGAGGTACTCATATTGGGTACATCGCATTTGAATACTTCATAGGGATTTACCGGAATATCCAGACGGTTCAGGTTCAACCCATAGTCCGGTTCAAAGAACTTGCTGACATCGGTATATTTATATTTCTCCTGTTTACGGGTAGGAAAGCCAAGCCGCTCAAAGTCGGCAAACGCAGTGGCACGAGGGGTATTCATCACCTCGGTGCTGTGCTGGCATATCATCGCTTCCGTCTGGGAGAAAAGATCTATGTATTGTTGTTCTGCATTCATAATTTATTCTCCCAACTCCTTCTTAATCCAATCATACCCCTTCTCTTCCAGTTCCAGAGCCAATTCCGGTCCCGCAGTTTTCACGATACGACCTTTATAAAGCACATGTACGACGTCAGGTTTGATATAATCCAGTAAGCGTTGGTAGTGAGTGATGACAATGGTACTGTTCTCCGGTGTTTTCAGCTTATTCACACCTTCGGCTACGATACGCAAAGCATCGATATCCAGTCCGGAATCCGTTTCATCCAAGATGCTCAATTTCGGTTCCAGCATCGCCATCTGGAAGATTTCATTCCGCTTCTTCTCACCACCTGAGAAACCTTCGTTCACTGAACGGTTAGCCAGTTTATTGTCCAGTTCCACAATGGCACGCTTTTCACGCATCAACTTCAAGAACTCACTTGCACTGAGAGCAGGCAGATGATTGTATTTACGTTGCTCATTCACCGCTGCACGCATAAAGTTGACCATACTCACACCCGGAATTTCTACCGGATATTGAAAGCTGAGGAAGATGCCCTCATGGCTACGGTCTTCCGGTGAAAAATCCAAAAGGTTCTTACCACAGAAAGTCACGCTTCCCTTTGTTACTTCAAAGGCAGGATTACCTACCAATACAGCCGAAAGAGTACTCTTTCCAGAACCGTTCGGTCCCATAATAGCATGCACTTCACCTGCTTTTACCGACAGGTTGATGCCTTTCAATATCTCTTTGCCATTTACACTGGCATGCAGGTCTTTTATTTCTAACATGATATTTATTTTTTTATTTTAAACTTATCCTACGCTGCCTTCCAACGAAATAGCCAACAATTTCTGAGCCTCTACCGCAAACTCCATAGGCAGCTTATTAAGCACTTCCTTAGCATAACCGTTCACGATCAGCCCTACAGCATCCTCCGTAGAAATACCACGTTGGTTACAATAGAATATCTGGTCTTCATTGATCTTGCTGGTAGTCGCTTCATGCTCCACAACTGCCGTCTCATTATGGATATCCATATACGGGAAGGTATGCGCACCGCACTTATCACCCAGCAACAGAGAGTCGCACTGGCTATAGTTACGCGCATTATCCGCCTTTTGAGCTACACGCACCAAGCCACGGTAAGAGTTCTCACTATGTCCGGCAGAAATACCTTTGCTGACAATCGTACTGCTGGTATTCTTACCCAGATGAATCATCTTCGTACCCGTATCCGCCTGCTGGTAGTTATTCGTCACCGCCACACTGTAGAATTCAGCCGAAGAGTTATCTCCCGTCAAAATACAGGAAGGGTATTTCCACGTAATAGCCGAACCTGTCTCTACCTGTGTCCAGGAGAGCTTACTGTTCGCACCTTTGCAGTTACCACGTTTCGTAACAAAGTTGTAGACACCGCCTTTACCTTCGGCATCTCCCGGATACCAGTTCTGTACGGTACTGTACTTCACTTCCGCGCGTTCATGCACCACAATCTCCACGATAGCAGCATGCAACTGATTCTCATCGCGCATCGGAGCCGTACAACCTTCCAGATAGGAAACATACGAATCATCATCCGCCACAATCAGCGTCCGCTCAAACTGGCCTGTATTACGCGCATTGATACGGAAATACGTGGACAACTCCATCGGACAGCGTACCCCTTTCGGGATATATACAAACGAACCGTCGGAGAATACTGCCGAATTCAATGCAGCAAAGAAGTTATCACGGTATCCCACAACGGAACCAAGATACTTCTGCACCAAATCCGGATGCTCACGTACAGCTTCACTGATGGAACAGAAAATGATTCCTTTCTCCATCAACGTTTCCTTGAACGTAGTCTTCACAGACACGGAGTCCATCACAGCATCTACAGCCATGCCACTCAATGCCATCTGTTCTTCCAAGGGAATCCCCAGCTTATTGAAGGTTTTTATCAACTCAGGGTCTACCTCGTCCATACTCTTCGGAGCATCTTTCTTCTTCGCCAACGGATCGGCATAGTAGGAAATAGCCTGATAATCTATCTCAGGAATACGGAGATGTGCCCATGTAGGCATCTCCAACGTCAACCAGTGACGATATGCTTTCAGACGGAACTCCAACAGCCATTCCGGCTCGTTCTTCTTCGCAGAGATCAACCGTACAACATCTTCATTTAGCCCACGCTCAATGACTTCCGTATGCACGTCGGTGGTGAAGCCGTACTTGTACTTCTCCTGCGTTAGTTCCTTTACATATTTATTGGGTTCTTCGGGTTGCATTATGTATTAAGTATATATTGTTCTGTAACTTCTTTTGCAGCCGGGAAAAACATTCCCGCGAACGACTCTATAGGATAATATAACACGGATTCCTCCTTCATTGTTCTATCAATCATCGTATTATCCGAGTCGATAAACTCGACAACACAGATAAGCAGACTCACCAATAGCAGAAATTTCAATGCACCCAGTCCGGCACCCAGCCAGCGATTCAGCCAACCGAGGGAAATTGCTTCCATCGCCTTCGTCAACAAAGATGCCACCAGCAAAAACAATAACGGCACCACTACCCAGATAACAACAAATGCCAATATCTGTGCAAATGTCATAGAGTCCGTTATCTTAGAAAAGACTCTCTCCGCTACCGACACATACAGCGCTTTCGCAGCCAGCAACCCAACAATCAATCCAAGGATAGATGCCAGTTGTCTGATGAAACCTTTTATAAAACCGGTGACTGCTCCCGCGCCAATCACTACTAATAGGATGATATCTATTATCGTCATATATAATAAGATAATAGGATGATAGGATGGCAAGATGATAGAATAATAATAGTTGATACAACAATGTGCCAATTGACTGCGTATAAACGATGCCGCAGGGCAATTGGCACATATATTATCTTACATTCTATTATCTTACCATCTTATCATCTTATAAAGTTTGTTTTACTTCTATTTCTTCGTAAGATTCGATAATATCGCCTACCTTGATATCGTTGCAGTTCGTCAGGCTGATACCGCACTCGAAGTTGGTACCTACTTCCTTCACATCGTCCTTGAAACGTTTCAACGCATTGATAGAACCGGTAAAGATTACGATACCGTCGCGGATCAAACGAGCCTTGTCGCTGCGTTTCACCTTTCCAGTCTTCACTAACGCACCGGCTACGAGACCTACCTTGGTTATATTGAACACCTCGCGAACCTCGATAGTTGCAGTTACCTGCTCCTTCACTTCCGGTGCCAACATACCTTCCATAGCGGCCTTCACCTCTTCGATAGCGTCGTAGATTACTGAGTACTTGCGGATATCCACACCTTCGTTCTCCGCCGTCTTTGCAGCGGCGTTCGATGGACGTACCTGGAAACCGATGATGATAGCATCCGAAGCGGCAGCCAGTGAAACATCGGACTCGGAGATAGCTCCAACGCCCTTGTGGATTACATTCACCTGTACCTGTTCTGTAGACAGCTTGATCAGTGAGTCGCTCAATGCCTCAACAGAACCATCCACGTCACCCTTAACGATAATATTCAGTTCGTGGAAGTCACCCAATGCCAGACGGCGGCCAACTTCATCCAAAGTAAGCATCTTCTGAGTACGCAGACCTTGTTCACGTTGTAACTGTTCACGCTTGTTAGCGATTTCACGGGCTTCCTGTTCCGTATCGATTACGTGGAATGTATCACCTGCAGCAGGTGCACCGTTCAATCCCAGAATCAATACTGGCTCAGACGGTCCGGCCTCTTTCAGGCGCTGGTTACGTTCATTGAACATAGCTTTCACCTTACCATACGCTGTACCTGCCAGTACGATGTCACCTACGTGAAGTGTACCGTTCGATACCAGCATGGTAGCTACATAACCACGTCCCTTGTCCAGTGAAGACTCGATGATAGAACCTGTAGCCTTGCGGTTCGGGTTTGCTTTCAGATCCAGCATTTCTGCTTCCAGCAATACCTTTTCCAACAGTTCGTTCACACCCAGACCTTTCTTGGCTGAGATATCTTGTGACTGATACTTACCGCCCCATTCTTCAACGAGGTAGTTCATAGATGCCAGTTCTTCCTTGATCTTGTCAGCATTGGCAGTCGGTTTATCAATCTTATTAATAGCGAATACGATAGGTACACCGGCAGCCATAGCATGGTTGATAGCTTCCTTCGTTTGCGGCATCACGTTATCATCGGCAGCAACGATAATGATAACCACGTCCGTCACCTTCGCACCACGGGCACGCATAGCGGTAAATGCTTCGTGACCCGGAGTATCGAGGAACGTTATTTTACGTCCGTCTTCCAGTTTCACGTTGTAAGCACCGATGTGCTGCGTGATACCACCGGCTTCACCGGCAATTACGTTCGCCTTACGAATATAGTCGAGCAATGATGTCTTACCATGGTCTACGTGACCCATGACAGTAACAATCGGTGCACGCGGTTCCAAATCCTCTTCAGAATCTTCTTCCTCTACAATGGCCTGTGCCACTTCCGCACTGACATATTCAGTCTTGTATCCAAATTCTTCCGCCACCAGATTGATGGTTTCAGCATCCAGACGCTGGTTGATAGACACCATGATACCGATACTCATACAAGTAGCAATAACCTGCGTTACGGAAACATCCATCATGCTTGCCAATTCGTTGGCAGTCACAAATTCCGTAATTTTCAGTACTCTGCTGTCCGCCATTTCGCGGTCTTCCTGTTCCTGCATACGGCTGTTCGCCATTTCGCGCTTGTCCTTACGGTATTTGGAAGTCTTGCTCTTACCTTTGGAAGTGAGGCGTGCCAAGGTTTCTTTTACCTGCTTAGCTACATCTTCCTCACTAACCTCCTGCTTGATGATCGGTTTCTTGAAGCGATCCTTGTTATTGTTGTTACGGTTGTTGTTCTTGTTGCCACCCTGATGGTTATTACCACCACCGGCACCTTGCTGACCACCGCCGGCATGAGAACCTTTACCTCCTCCACCACGATTGTCACCTCCACGCTGGAAATTGGATGCATTGTTGATGTCAACCTTCTCCTTATTATTATTAATACGAAGACGTTTCTTCTTGTTGGCGTTGGCATCGGTATCTTTCTCCTTACCATCCTTCGCTTTGTTGTCCTCGCGGCGAATTTCTTTGATAATCGCTTCTTTCATCTGCTTCTTCTGATCCTGACGGATTTTCTCCTTCTCTTCGCGCTCCTTCCGTTTCTCTTCTTTGGTCTTCTTCTTGGGGCGTGTAGACTGGTTCAGCGTAGCCAGGTCAATCTGACCGATGATATTGATTTTGGAAACAAACTCCGGCTTATGGATGGTGAAGATTTCATCTCCCTCCTTTGCTGGTGCTTCTTCTGCAACTGCAGGTTTCACTTCTTCCTTAGCAGCAGGTGCTACGGAAGCAGGCGTTTCCTTTTTTACTTCTTCTTTTGCCACTACCGGAGCAGGAGCTGGTTTCTCTACAACTTCCGGTTTCAGTATTTCTTTCACCACAGGAGCCGGTTCGGGTTCAGGATTCGGTTCCGGCTTTGGTTCAGGCCTGGGCTCTGGTTTGGGTTCGGGCTTCGGCTCCGGTTTGATTTCCGGCTTCGGCTCCGGTTTCGGTTCTTCCTTTACCACAGATACGGGTTCTTCTACTTTCTTTTCTTCCACTTTCTCTACTACCGGTTTCCGGTTCAGCTTATCCAAATCAATTTTTCCGACAGGTTTAAACTTCGGACGTGCATCTTCGGGGACAACAGTCTTAATTTCTTCCACTTTCGGTTTATCCGCAGTTTCAGTTTCGTAACCATCTATGGATACCGATGCTTTGTTACGATCTTTATTCTGTCGTTCCTGAATAAAACGTTCCGATTCAAGTCTAAGATTCTTATCTGTACTGAACTCTTTCACGAGCAAGGCGTATTGCTCCTCGTTAATCTTTGTGTTGGGGTTTGCCTCAACGGCAAAGCCTTTCTTCTGCAAGAACTCAACTACTGTCGAAATTCCTACATTCAAATCTCTTGTTACTTTATTTAACCTAATCGTCATACTAAAAAATTAATGAATAATGTGGAGAAAGAAGTTAGTGCAAACAGAAACCAATGTCAGCAGACACTTATTCTGTCTCTGTTTCTGTTTCAGATTCAGGCTCAGCTTCAGCCTCAAACTCAGGCTCGCCTTCGCTTTCCTCAAACTCCGAACTTAAAATGTGCAATACTTCGTCCACTGTTTCTTCTTCCAGGTCGGTCTTCTCAATCAACATCTCACGCGGAGCGTTCAGCACGGCTTTTGCAGTATCGATACCAATCGCTTTGATGGCATCGATCACCCAACCGTCAATTTCATCCCTGAACTCATCCAAGTAGATATCTTCATCCTCAACAGCCTGATCCAACTCACGGAATACGTCAATAGTGTACTCAGTCAACATACTGGCAAGTTTGATGTTCAAACCGCCTTTACCAATAGCCAGCGATACTTCTTCCGGTCTCAGGAAGACTTCCGCCTTACGTTCTTCTTCGTTCAAACGAATAGAAGAAATCTTCGCAGGACTGAGAGCACGCTGAATAAACAACTGAATATTGGACGTGTAATTGATTACGTCAATATTCTCGTTGCGTAACTCACGAACGATACCATGAATACGGCTACCCTTCACACCAACACAGGCACCTACCGGGTCAATACGGTCATCGTATGACTCAACGGCAATCTTGGCGCGTTCACCAGGGATACGGGCAATCTTCTTGATGGTAATCAGTCCATCATTGATTTCGGGCACTTCCATTTCGAACAGACGTTGCAGGAATACTGGCGACGTACGCGAAAGAATGATCTTCGGGTTGTTATTCTTGTTGTCCACACGGGCTACAACGGCACGTGCCGTTTCTCCTTTGCGATAAAAATCGCTCGGAATCTGTTCCGTCTTAGGCAGCAGCAACTCGTTACCTTCATCATCTAGCAGCAGCATTTCTTTCTTCCATATCTGGTATACTTCTGCATTAATGATGTTGCCCACCTTATCAATATATTTATTATAGATACTGTCTTTTTCCAGTTCCAGAATCTTAGAAGCCAACGTCTGGCGAAGGTTCAAGATAGCACGGCGTCCAAAGTTTGCGAAGATTACCTCATCCGTCACTTCCTCGCCTACTTCATAAGAAGCATCAATCTTCTGTGCTTCCGATAATGCAATCTGCAAGTTCGGATTTTCCAAGTCTTCATCCGCCACCACTTCACGGTTACGCCATATTTCGAAGTCCCCCTTGTCCGGGTTCACGATAACGTCGTAATTCTCATCGGTGCCGAACATCTTCGCAATCACACTACGGAACGACTCTTCAAGTACGCTCACCATGGTGGTTCTATCGATATTTTTCAGTTCCTTAAATTCCGAAAATGTATCTATCAAACTGACAGTTTCTACTTTTTTGGCCATAGTCTTATTTAAAACTGATTAAGTATTTA
>ERZ1026941.881-NODE-881-length-10526-cov-6.957502_pt1 | contig 10526 bp, 7 predicted proteins | sample MGYA00519305_ERZ1026941 | MGnify/ENA primary metagenome ERZ1026941 (study PRJEB26926, sample SAMN06164614) | human gut metagenome | biome: ENVO:00009003; feature: ENVO:2100002; material: ENVO:00002003 | host: Homo sapiens | place: USA | collected 2012 ...
ATCTACACGTAAGGAGTCGTCGGCAGCGTCAGATGTGTATAAGAGACAGGGGTCACTCAGCTGCTCCGTCAGGCGGCGGGTCTCCTCCGGGAAACCATTGTCTTTGATCTCTGACAGGCAGGACAAATATCCGGCTTCTCTGGCTTCCTCGCTGAAATCGTGGTACAGATACCAGAGCTTTTCTGAAAGGAGGGAGCGTTCATAGCCTGCCGCTTCTGCAAGCTCCACATTGGAGGCAAACTGGCCGCTCTCCAAAAGCTCCCCGATACGCTCTGCGGCGCTCTCCCAGGAAATGACCTGGGCAGACCTGTCATAACGGACAGACTTCCCGTGGGAAAGATGGATACCATCCTCGGCATACCATGCGCTCACACTGCCAAGGCCGTTGCCGCCGTGGTACAGCGTTTTCAGTATCTCGGCAATCTCAGCGGTGGTTTTCTGCTTTTCAAAGGCTGCAACCACACGCTCCCTTTGACGGTCTGTATTGCCGCCCAAACGCAGCACATGGTCGATGTCATTTTGGGCAAAAGAAAAAGCAGAGGATGTATGCGCTACATTCTCTGCTTCATCTATGGATTGGATCTGTTCCGCTTCGGAGAGGAACAGGTTTAGGGTCAGCTGTTGATAAGCTCCGCCATCAGGATCTCCTCGGCCTGGGCTTTGCAGGTGTTCATCAGCCCCACCCACTTCATGGGATCGCTGGCTTTCAGTTCCTCGGTGGCTCCCGCTTCCTTCGCCAGCTGGGGCATCATCTGCTCCAGTCTGCTCTGGGCGGTCTCGTCGATCTCCAGAAGGTGCGGGTACAGCTTCTCGCTCAGCAACATCTGGTTGTAGAGGATGGGACGGTGTTCCTTCAGGTAGGTTTTCCTCATCCTGCCGTACTTGCCCAGGGGTTTCTCCGGCTGCTGGCTCAGCTTCAGGTCGGGAATCAGATAGTCTCCGTTCTGGATATAGGTCATGGGATTGTTCATCTTGTTTGCTCCTTTCTTGGTTGGCTTCGCGCTCTGCATTTCGGACGGTAACGCCGATCTGCCGCAGCACCTGCTGGTTGATCTGGCTGACCGCTGTTCCCAGCGCCCCGATGGTGGACGGGGTGTTGAAATCAAAGATTGCCATGAAATCTTCGTGGTCGAAGTAGCGTTCCGGCTCCAGTCCGCAGCGGGACATCAAAGCGTAAGTGATACTGACGGTGGCTGCTGCCTTGAACTGTACTCCGATGTTAAACTCATCATATTCCTCCAAAAAGGAACCGTCAACGATATAGAAGAAGTCCTGCTGATGCTCCGTCCAGTATTCCTCAGCCAGTTTTCCGGCTACCTCGGTGAGCTGTCCGGCAAGGTCATCACCGGAAACATCATAGGTGCGCTCAAGCATGGCCTGCACGGAATCCAGATGGCGCTCCTCCAGCTGCCACAGCCAGGGAGTGCGGGAATGTTCACGGGTTCCGGTGTCGGAAATATCAAAAACATAGCGCAGGCGGGGCCTGTCCCCGGAATCGTCCACCAGAGCGATTCCCTTGGAGCCGCGCCTTACATACCGGCCCATCTTTTCATTCCACAAATCGTACTCTGCACAGGCGGTAGCGTCCGGACGCTGGGCGTAGATCATCAACTGCTCATGGAACGGGTACTTGTAAAGGCGGGAAGCAGTGGTGAGAAACCCTGCCCATTCCTGCCAGCTCCCCGTGAGCTGCGTTGCCACCTTGTCCGCCATCTGTGCATATAGTTCAGCTTTGGTTGGCATGGTGTTCTGTCCTCCCTTCGGTTTTGGGGTAAAGAGGTGGGGTGGCAATTTGCCACCCCATCCCTGCGGTTATGGTGTTTACTGGTCAAAATCCGGGTACAGCTCCAGCTCGGCAAAGTCCTCATCGGCCATCGCACAGAGCTTCGTAAGGGCGCTGTCGGTCAGCTCCCTCAGTTCCGTTTCCTCCGGTGAAAGCTCGCCGCGCATCTCACGCAGGCTGTCGATCAGTCCGGTACGGCTGCCGGTATTGTAAATGCACATCAGGTTCATTTCCTCAAAAGTAAAGTTTCCCATATCAAATCTCCCTTTCCGCACTCTTTTTTGGCGCTATCTTTTTGTGTTCTGCCTTGGGCTGGCTTTTCAGCTGCTCCATGACGGACTTTTTCTTTTCCCGTTCCTCCCGATGGGCAGCGGCAGCCAGATCCATCAGGGAAATGGGCTGACCGCTGCGGGCCTGCTGTTCCAGCTCTGCCACCGTAGGCTCTTTTGCGCCATTGTTGATGATACCGTCGATCATGCCGTAATCGTCCTCCACGGCCATCTCCGCATTTTTCAGCGGATTTTCCGGCAGGAATCCGGGGATCTGGGTAAAACCAACACTGTCACAGTAATGACAGGATACCTTACCATCCTGCTTGATCGCAACGATGTCACTGACACTCATAGAAGGACTGTGAAAATCCGCCGGTTTTTGCAGATTAAACTGCTCATATAGTTTTTCCAGCTGCTCCGGTACCGTGCCAGACTCCCTCAGCGGAGCAGTGTAAATGAGATCATAATTGCTGCGGTCTATGGAAATGTCATGGGACTTTAACCAATCCAGATTCATAAAGCGCACATTCTGCGGATCGTCACGGCTCACCTGATAGATGGCAAAGCAATCTCTATTCTGGGAGAGAAATGCCTGTTCTCGTTCCTGCTGATGTTCCTGACGCTCCATGACCTTTTCATGGAACTGAGGGCTTTTCTCCCATTCCTCACGGTCCACACCGAAAAGACCGCCATGATCCATGATTTCCTGCGGGTCAAACACCATGCTCTCCGTATTGTCCTCATGCAGCACATAGACAGTCAAACCGGCGGCATCCAGTTCCAGCGCCCGTTCTCTGGTAATAGGGAGCATCCCATCATAGGAGTAGCCGTATTCCTGCATATCCAGTGTGGATACCTGCTCATCCGGCATGGGGTATTCATCCAGTGCCTGCTCCTGTGCTTCCGGCAGTTGGGAAGAAGTAGCCATCTGACTGGCCTCTGCCTGCATCTGCTGGTAGGCAGCTTCCTGCAAGGTCTCAATCATGGACAACGGTGCGTATTTTACCGAGTCTCTGCCCAAATCGTTGTCATCACAAATCTGGAGAACTGCCTTCATGCGGGAAATCTCCGGCATATCCAGCTGACCACCATCCAGCTCTTTCATGGATGCGGCATCGTAAAGGGTATAGTCCCAGCCGCTGTCACAGGACTGGATATGAAGATAGGTGGCATCGTCGATCAGAAACAAAGCTTCCTGCTGGTTGGCGTCCGCCCCCAGCACCTCCATTTCCGGCATGGCCGCAGCCAGTTCCTTTACCGCTTTCTGTACCAGCGGATTGTCACGATAATAGTCGATTGCCTGAATGGTGTCCAGGTCAATGGTCTGCCCGGTCAAAATCGGAAAAGGTCCTTCATAGTCGCTTCCGTCTTTCAGCTCAAAACCAATGCCCTTGATCCCGTTCATTCGTTCTGCCGGAATCTCCTGATAAATGCGGATTGCTTCCTCCAAAGACAGGTTATCGTGGTATTCTCCGAGGTTTGGAAACTCCATGCACTCTGCTACATAGTAGGTCAGATTGCCAGTCGGCTGCTCTATCGGGGCGGTTTCCGGCTCTGCCTTTGCATTAGGGTCAATTCCACGCTCTTTGCAGATTTCCTTATAGTGGCGCTCAATGTCAGAGATCAAAGTGCCGGAGGTCTTGTTGATGGTCTCCAAACTGGCTCTCAGCTCTTTCAGTTCCTTGCCCTGACTCCAGCTTGCAATATAGCCGAAGCTGTTTTCTCCGGTCTCAATGCCAAAATACTTGCAGACCGCATAGGAGATGCTTTCAGCCTCCACTTCCTCCGTGTGACGGTCTTTCTTCTGTTCCTGCAAGAACTGGGAGAGGGTAGAAAAGCCACCGGTAAAATTCAGCCCTTCTTCCTCGGTCAGCATCAGGCGTCCATCTTCCGCCAGCTCCAGCGGCTCTGTCAGCAGAACGGAACCTGCATGGTTTACAACCACTCGTTCTTCTACACAGACCGGCTCTCCGGGGTCGTAGTCAGAACCGCGCAGGTCATAGCAATAAACGCCCTCCGGCAGATTATCACGGACAATCCGCCCATTGGAGAACAAACCGGGTTTATCAAACAGCTCGATCTCCTGATATTGCTCGTCATTGGCAATCTGAATCTTTTTCTGATTGTGGAGCTTGCTGTGGGCAATTTCGTGTACTGTGGCTGAAACCGTCTGCACCTCACTCATGCCCTGACGAATGGCGATTTTCTGATGATCGGCAGAAAAATAGCCGTCCGTATCGGCGGCCATTGCTTCAAAAGTGATCGGCACCGGCGCGCTGCGGCGCAGGGCCTCCATGAATGCCTCATAATTTGGCACATTGCCGGAAAGGGAGGAAGCAAGCTCCGGCAAAGGTTTCCCATCGGTCTGGCTCACATCAAAGACCTTGACCGGACGGAACATGGGGATCTCGATTTCTTTTTCCTCTGTAACGATCTTTCCGTCTTTATCCAGAATCGGAGCCTTGGTATCCGGGTCCAGTTTCTGCTCCTCGATTTTCTTCTTATACGGTGTAGGGGCGATGATGGTAATACCATGCTCACCCTTTTTTACATGACGCTCAAACTGGTCTTTCCACTTATTGTATCCGGCTACCAAAGTGGCGTCCGGCTTCTGCATATAGATGAGCATGGTATTGTTTACCGAATAGCGGTGGAAGCGGGACATGACGGACAGATAGCGCATATACTTTTCACTCTCAAACAGTTCTTTGATGCCCTGCTCGATGCCATCTGTGATTTCCCTTAGCCGTTCTCGGTTGGTGGGTTTGTTCTCAGCCATGATTTTCAATCTCCTTTCCAAGTGTGTGATTTCTGCTGTGTGTTCTGCAATCCATGCCTTTTGTTCTTCTTCACTTTCATAAAGAAAAAGGTCCAGCAGGTACTCTACATAGGTTTTCTTCTGGATCGCTTCCACAAAACGGGGGTGCGGTTCTTCCTCCGGTGTCCTGGGAGAACGGTCGGCTTCCCATTTTTTCAGCAGATAGTAGTAATCGGACAGTACGCGATAACAGCGCTGTCGATCCTCCCGAAACTTCTGTGCCTCGGTTTTTTGCCGGACATATCTCCTGCGGGGCGGGGCCTGACTGTCATAGATCAGGCCAAAGTCCTGTGCCAGTTTCTCCGCCGCTTCTTTTGGGGAGAGGTTAAAGAGCTTTGCGGTAAAGTCGATCACATCCCCATCTTCACCGCAACCAAAGCAGTGGAACCGCTGGTCTACCTTCATGCTGGGGTTCTTATCATCGTGAAAGGGACAGCAGGCCATACCATTTCGTTTGACCTCGATCCCATAAAACGCTGCCGCTTCTCTGGTGCTGACCGACTGCTTGACCGCTTCAAATACATTCTCTGCCATGTGCCTTTAACTGCCGGACTTTTTCACAGGGGGCTGGTATCCGGCGGCTTTCGCACGCTCACTGGCAGCTTTGCGACGCTCGGCGCTGTATGGCTCCCTGACTGATACACACCGCTTGGGGACGGTAAAGTTATGGGCGTCCTTTCGGGTGATCTGGTCGGGGTGCTTTTTTGCCAGCAGTTCCAGCTTCTCCATCAGACGGGGATCGTGGGTATAGACCTCAGCCATTGGTTCTGCCTGGTTATAGAGGAGAATGGTTTCCCGTTCCACTAAAGAGAGCTTCATCGGCTGCCTCCTTTCCGCTGGTCAAATTCCAGCTTGAAGTTGGCGTACTGTCCATCGTCCTTCAAAACCACAGTGGCATCGTAGGTCTTACCGGTCTTTTCGGAATAACAGCCGGTGATCCTTGCGCGGCCATCTTTGAGCAGCGCCGTCACCACAGCCTTGGTGGGCTGTTTTTTCTTGGCGGTCCACCATTTGTTGTTTTTCCAGATTACAAATTTGCAATCTTTGCTCTGACAGAAGAAGCCTTTTTGCAGTTCTGCAACTTCACCGCCGCAGCGAGGGCATTTGCCCACCACCTCACGGGGCGGGGTGAACAGGTACTCGGTTCCTTTGATGACCTGATAAGTCCCCACCAGGTCTCCCAGCATGGTGCTGATTCCGTCCAGAAACTCCTCCGGGGCAAGCTGCCCGCGCTCGATCTCGCCCAAGCGGTACTCCCACTCGGCAGTCAGAAGCGGCGATTGCAGCTGTTCCGGAAGGACTGTGATCAGGGAGACTGCATCGTGGGAAGGAAGAAGCTGAACGGTTTTCTTGTTCTTTTTGCGTTCCAGAAAACCGGCAGATACCAGCTTTTCCAAAATACCGGCACGGGTGGCCGGTGTCCCCAGACCTTTTCGCTCGGCATCCTCCGGCATATCCTCTTTTCCGGCAGTCTCCATCGCGGAAAGCAGAGTATCCTCCGTAAAGTGCTGGGGTGGACTGCTTTTGCCTTCTTTGACGATTGCAGCAGCAACCGCAAGGGTCTGTCCTTCAGTCAGCTCCGGCAGGGCTTTCTCTGCACCATCTTTTTTCGGCTCTGCATCTTTCATTTTGGCACGGTAAGCGTCCTCCAGAGCTTTCCATCCGGGGTGCTTCACTGTTTTTCCTTTGGCGGTAAACTCCCCACCGGCACACGCTGCAATCACAACAGTTTCCGAATAGATATGGGGCTGGGCTACGGCGCACAGCAGACGCAGGGCCACCAGCTCCAGCACCGCTTTTTCTCCCGCAGGAAGGGCAGAAAGGTCTGCATCCTTGAGATTTCTGGTAGGGATTACTGCGTGGTGGTCGGTTACTTTCTTATCGTTGATGACCGTCTGCGGATCACAGGTAATGGCGATCCCTTTGCGAAACGGCATAGCGTTGGCAACCAGATTGACCAGCACCGGCAGGCTGTCTGCCATATCACCGGTCAGATAGCGGCTGTCAGTACGGGGATAGGTGCAGAGCTTCTTTTCATACAGGCTTTGCAGATAGTCCAGGGTCTGCTGGGCTGTAAATCCAAGCAGGCGGTTGGCATCTCTTTGCAGAGTAGTCAGGTCATAGAGGGCAGGCGGCTTTTCGGACTTTTCCTTGCACTCCACCTTTTTGATTGTAACAGCTGCACCCTGGCAGGCTTCTTTCAGCTGCTCGGCAGCGGCCTTATCCGCCATACGCTCCCCGGATACGGTAAGACCGGGTAGCTCCAGTGCCACGGTATAAAAGGGAACCGGCTTAAAGGTGTCGATCTCAGCTTCTCGCTGGACAATGAGTGCCAGCGTTGGGGACATCACGCGCCCGATGTTGAGGGTGCGGTGGTACAGCACGGAAAACAGCCTTGTGGCATTGATCCCCACCAGCCAGTCGGCCTTGGCACGGCAGAGGGCAGCATCCCGAAGTCCGTCATAGTCCGCACCGGGGCGCAGGTTTGCAAAGCCTTCCCTTATGGCGGAGTCCTCCATCGAAGAAATCCAGAGGCGTTTCATGGGCTTTTGGCAGCCTGCCAGCTCGTAGACGCTGCGGAAGATCAGCTCGCCCTCGCGTCCGGCATCGCAGGCATTTACTACCTCCGTCACATCCGGGGCGTTCATCAGCTTTTTGAGAATATCAAACTGCTTTTTCTTATCCTTTCCCACCACCATCTGCCAATGCTCCGGCAGAATAGGCAGGTCATCATATCGCCACTTGGCATACTTGGGGTCATAGCTGTCTGCATCCGCAAGACCGGCCAGGTGGCCCACGCACCAGCTGACACGCCAGCCGTTGCCCTCCAGATACCCGTCCTTACGGGCAGTTGCACCGATCACCGCCGCCAAACTCTGGGCAACTGATGGTTTTTCAGCAATCACCAGCTTCATATTCTTCAACCTCCCATTCTTCCCGCACAGGCGTGTGCAGTTTTTTCTCAATGCTGTTTTCCTCATCCAGAAGCAGGTTATAACCAAACCGGTAGTCATAGCGGTACAGTTTCCCCAGCAGGTCATTGATGATGATGCGGCAAGCCAAAATGACACGAGTTTTATCCACCTGCATCAGCTGGTAGCGTTGATAATTGCTGTAATATTCTTCATGACGGTGGGTATTGCTGACGGTATCTTCAAACAAAATATCTACTGCATCCTGACAACCATCCTCTTTTTCACCCTCCATACAGTTCAGAAGTTCCATTACCATAGGAAAGCTCTGTTCATCCATAGGAGCTTCTGCTGCAAGAAAACCGATCAGGGCAGATAAGAGCAGACGGGCTGCTGCCTGTTCCTGGTCCGTCAAAACAGCCATCGTTTTCTCCGCATTTGGCAAAATCTTATCTTCCACAAAATCTGCCGCGTCACCGGAATAAAGCTGACGGACAGAATCTATGGATAATGAAACCATCACGGCATCCTGAGAAAAGTCAAAGGAATCTTCCTGTTTTGCTTTTCTCCGAAGTTTGTTTAACATGGTAGAAAGAATGTCGCCGCCAAAATACACGGCGATCACCAGCAGGTCAAAAACAGCAATCAGCTTGATAAATATAATCAGAACACTCATTTTTTTCGTTTCCTTTCTTTGAGCCATCGTTCCATCTCACGGTGGCAGACACCTACGCAGGGGCTTCCATAATTTCCGCAGCCATAACAGGGGTGGCTTTGGGGCAAAGAGGGAGGACGGGAAGTTTCCTTCCCGCCCTCCGGCCTGCGTGTCATCATGCGTTCATAGGGACTGTCTGTGAAACGGGTCATTTCACACTGTCCTCATCATCTTCTTCTGTGCTGCCCCCGTCAGCGTCCGGCTCGTCCGACTCCTCATCCTCGGTTTCCCATTCCTCGGAATCTTCCTCGCCATAATCATAATCGTCCAGACTGTCATTGCCCTTGGTCTTAGGCTTATTCTTAACGAGCTTCAAGTAGGCAAATACGCCACCGCCGCCCAGCAGAGCCAGCAGAAGGATCAGGGCAGCCGGGTTCAGTCCGGCAGGCTTCTCTTTTTCCGGCTCCGGTGTTTCTGCCGGAGGTTCCGGTGCTTTTCCCGTACATTTACTCTTATCAGTTACACAGACCGGACAGGCCGTATTGACTGCCCCTGCTTCACATTTCTTCGTGCAACTGCACACCGCAGGCAGCTCCTCTTTGGGTTTTCCATCCTCCATCAGCGCCATCAGGTCCGCTTCATCCACCTGGTTCAGAAAGTGAACAGCAGTCTTTTTATCCTCATTGGCCCTGTCGATCAGGATATAAAAATAGTTGCCTGCCTTGGTTGTAACGGTAATGAGCTGCTTGTTGCCACCAAAATCATCCACCAGAGCGGCGTTACCCTCCGGGGTCAGCGGAGGTGCTTTTTCGGGTTCTTCCACCACCACATTGCTGTCATTGGTGGTATCCTCTGCCGGGGGCGGCGCTGCGCCCTGGGCAAAAGCGGGAATGGTAAAGCCCGATGCCAGAACCAGCGTCAGGCAAAGGGCAGAAAGTGTTCGGAGCAATCGTTTATTCCTCATAGCTGTTTTCCTCCTGTTCGTTGTTGTCATCCACCATACTGCCGGGAACTGTGCCGCCGGACAGCATGGCGCTCAGCTGGGCAGGGGTCATACGCAAAGCGCGCACCATCTGGACGATCTCCAGATTTTCCGCCTCGGTTTTCTGTGCCTCCAGCGCCTTGAGCTTTTCCTGATACTCTGCGATCTTCTCGCGGACCTTGGTAATCTCCTGGTCAATGCGTTCAATTTTGTTCTTTGCCATCGTCTATCACTCCTTCTAAAAAATCTCTGTTACCAGTTCATCAGACCGTAGCCCTTAATGCTTTGATAATTCAGGTCATAACTTTTGATCTTGCAGGCATCGCCGGAATTTCCCTCCACGGTATAAACACGGCTGCCATCGGTGCCGATGACGATTCCCACATGGTCAGCAGTACCGTCCAGATCCCAATCGAAGAAAATGGCATCGCCGGGAGCGATGTTTTCATATCCTCTTGCGCCCCATTGTCCATGAGACTGGAACCACGGAACACCCTGCCACTCACAGCCTGCAAAGCGCGGCTCACTTTTTCCTGCCTGGTTATAGCACCAGGATACGAAGCAGGCGCACCATTCCACGCGGCTGTCAAAACCGTACCAGCTCCAGTAGGGATAACCGCCCACATTGCCCACCTGACTTTTCGCCAGTTCCACCAGCTGCGGATTGCCGGGGCGGGTGCCGTTGATAAATTCAACACCAGTCAAATCTTCAGAAACACCTGTATCGGGAGAACCGCCACCAAACAACAGCGGCTTATTGCCCATAGTCTGTCGGTAGACCTGGTACATCTCCATCTGCTCCGGAGTCAGTAGTTCTGGCGCAAGAGAGGCAATGGAACGGCTTGTTAAAGTTACATGGAGAATACGATATTCATATTCATGCTCATCCCCATCTTCGTCAGTGTAAGTGCGAATCTGAATTTCTTCTCTCAGCGTAAGCTGATACTGTGCATCAAACACACGATCCAGCTCTGCCTGTGCGCTGTGGCGTGTATAGCCCTGCAAGACAGCAGAGAGAAATGCCGCAAGCTCATGGGGGTCATGACCAATCATATCCCTGTCTCTTATACACATCTCCGAGCCCACGAGACACTGAGCGATCTC
>ERZ1026941.895-NODE-895-length-10354-cov-19.423536_pt1 | contig 10354 bp, 10 predicted proteins | sample MGYA00519305_ERZ1026941 | MGnify/ENA primary metagenome ERZ1026941 (study PRJEB26926, sample SAMN06164614) | human gut metagenome | biome: ENVO:00009003; feature: ENVO:2100002; material: ENVO:00002003 | host: Homo sapiens | place: USA | collected 2012 ...
CTGCGGAAGTGTAATAACCCACTATGATACTTTCATCCTGCGGCTGCAAAGTATCGTGGGCTCTCCGAGGGAGATGCGGCTCCTGCGGGAGCCGCCCTGACTTGCGTGTGCTATCCACACAGCAAGTCAGGTGTGGTCGACATCCTTGCTTCTGTAAGCAATCCTGCCGCCCACGGTTCGGGAAAATCCACCGGATTCTCCCGAACCATCCATCTCCAAATCTGCGGATTTTTCGATGGGAACGGTGGTGCGATACCAGAGTATAACTCTGTGCAGGAAATGCAATAAATGCAGAAAATTCCGGTTTCATGCTGCGGGGTTCACAATGATTTTCACATCGGCCGGTCTGCCCACCGACTGGCGTTCCGCTTCTTCCAACCGGATGTATCCATGTCCCTCCAACAGTTCCAGCGTCGGAAAAATCTCCTCCGTTTTCTTGAAGAACTTTCCCCGGCACATCTGAAAAAGCTCTGAACGCTTGATCACCGATATGTTCTTCTTTTTCAGCTTTGCCAGGACAAATTTAGCTTTCTGAATGCTCAAGTCAGTACCCATCATGGAATAGGCGTAGGTGGAATGAGCCAGAAAGTATTTGCCGATCTGAATCGCCTTGCTCATTGTAGAAGCTGTTACTTCTGCTTTTTCATCTTCCATATCAGCGCAATGCAGCAGTCCCGCAATCCGAAGTACTGCACCGATATATTTGCTCGCCCAATCGGAAATTGCCTGCCCCTCGCCAACCAGAAACTTCTCATGCTCCTGAAAATAATCAGCCATCAGGTCAAAGGCTTTTTCGGAAAGGTGTACCGTCTGGGCATCCCCACCAATCGGCAGAGCCATCAGGCGAAAAATCAAGCTGCGATAAGCGGCGGTTACTTCGGGCGGGATCGGCTGGGTACGAAAGACCCGGCTGCCAATTCTGGATGGTGGGGACGCATACAGGAAGCGGGCAATTAAGCCCCGTCCGGTCATGGTGGTATTGGACATGATTTCATCCAGCACACTGGGCTGAATAGAGAGGATAGCCGACAGTGCCGGGTGCATGATGCACTCTGCTTCACGGGTCATTCGATCCACATAAATGGCATCTCCACAATGACCTTTCAGCCAGACATCAATGTTGGATTTGTTGGAATACCGTCCGGCCATGATGTCAAAGATACCGCCCTCGGTGGAGATCACGGAGAATACTCCGTTGTTGGCCGCCATCAAGCTGGTCAGAGCTTCACTGGAACAATCGTCCGCAAAAAAGCGAACCGGCCTTAGTTCTGGAATTTCTTCCAGCTGCTCCTGAAGCTGCCGCAGCTCCAACTCCATTTCCCGGCTTTCCTTGCGCTCCAGCTTCTTTTGCAGACCGGAGATCTGGCGCTCCATAGATTCCCGCTGCGAATGGTTTTCCCGTATTTCCATGCTGTGCGCCTTGTTATATTCCTGCTCATATTCATAAAGGAATGTGGTCATATCCCGCATGACGCTGGACTTTCGCTCCCCCGGTGCGGCGATCACCACTGTGTACAAGCTCAAAGGTTCACAGTATCCCGGTGTTCCCTCTATCTTGTACTTTCCTTGTAAGCAGGTTGCCAGCACACCCAAGCTAATCACCGCTGCCATGTCAGGGGCAGTCTGACTGTGTTCAGCTACCGCACTCACATAATTCCGAATCACATCCGGGAGAGCGTCTACCGGAAATGCAGGCAGATCACTCCACTGTGGCGTCAGCGGAACAATAGGTTGAAAAACCGGTGACAGCTCCGCTTTTGGAGTGTAAATCTCCCGGCAATGCTCGATTGCCTTCTGAATGGTGATTGCACCATACGTTGTGCCGGATTGCTGCCGGTCCCATTTATCCCGCATCAATCCCGACTGCCGGAACATAGTGTCCATCTTGGCAGCATCCCGTCCTGTCCAAAAGGCGAGATGACTGCACAGTGCCAGATCTGCCTCTGATGGGGACGAATATCCCTCCAACGAACCGTTCCAAAGGGCTGTGAACGCTGCCCCATTCTTACTGCTTTTTGCCAGTTGCAGAAGCTGCTCCATGCTTAAACCAGAGTTCTTTGCATTTATTGCATTTTCTGCACTTATTTCCGGCCTGCACATGAACTTGTCCAGCAGTGTTTGTAGTTCCTGTGTTCGGTCCCCATATTCATAATCCTCACAGCGGTTACCGGTCACCGTGACATATTTGTTGGTTGCTCCCGCCACATAAACCTCGATTCCGGCCCGATGGTTCATAACGTAGAATTGCTTGGTATCATACTGAAACCCTTTTGCCGAAAAGAGAATATGCAGACCGTTTCCGCTGGGGCTGTACTCAGTATAGCTGTGCATTAAGGCCACAATTTCTGCGGCGGTCTGGGTGTAATAGCCGCTGTCCGAAAGGCAGTTGTCCAGGTCAATCGCACAGATGCCGTTGAAAACACCAATTCCGATGCCATCATATCCACTGGCCTGCACTGCTGTTTTATAGGGTACAAAGCTGGAAGGATCGTTGCTTTTCGCTCCCCGACCGGTTTCCGGCTGGTATGGCACCTTCGTTTTCTGCCCATTCCGTTCCTCGTACTTCCAGCAACAGAACAGACCATTTTGTATGATGCTGTCTGGTAAAGCTGTCAAATTCTGTTCCTCCTTAAATAATTGTTGAATTTGGCAGCTGTCGTGTTATAATATCCTTGCTGAGTGATAGTCACACGGCAGCTGCCGTTTGTACTGTCCGCCAAGAGTTCTCATCTGCCAGGATGAGGGCTCTTTTTTTATGCGGTTTCCGGCTGGAAGTATCCAATTTCCTCCCACACCTTTCTGTCGGGGCAGTAGTAGTTGTACTCGTTGGAGTTTTCCAGCTTGAGCGCATAGCCGAATTTCAGGATTCCCTGCTGCAAACCAATGCGCACATACTGGGCATCCTTGTGCATGGCGGCTGCAATCTCGGTGATTGGGACATTGCGTCCGGTGAAGGGTGGGAGTTCGACATAAACTTTCTTCTCCATGTGAATGACCTCCTTGTTGCTGATATACGAATTATTAGTTCGTATTTTGATTATAAGCCATTCAAGACTACTTGTCAACACTAAATGTGAAAAAATTATTCGTATTACGACCTTGTAATTCGCACGACTTCGTGTTACAATACAGACGAGGTGATGACAATGCACAGCAACCCAGCTGAAATTGGCGAGAGAATCAAGGCAGCCCGCAAGGCGGCCCACTTGAGCCAAACAGAACTGGCACAGCGTCTGGACAAGACGATGCGCACAGTTCAAAAATACGAAAGCGGTGAAATTGAGCCATCCATAGCGATGATCAATGCCATCGCCAAAATCTTAGACATATCTCCGGCAGACCTGATCGGCTACAAGAAACCTGAAATTCAGCTGGACAGCCTGTCTGATGTGATTGCGGTTCTTTACCAGCTAAACAAGAAGTCCGGCATCCGGTTTGAGATTGATGTCCAGCGCCCACCCCATAGCGAAGAATGGTCCTGCTCTCTGAAATTTAAGGGAAACGATCACTCCGCAGAGATGAATGATTCCCTGTGCCTGATTTTGGAGGAATTCCGGGACGAGCGTGAAAAGCTGGAAACCTATTGGACCGATCAGGAATCCTTTGACCGCTGGATTGAAAAGGAACTGGCCTACTACGCAGACGCCAAGTTGCAGGACAAGGAAGTGGAAGCCCTCTCCGATTTGGAGCGCATTCAGCGGCGCAACGAACTGGATCGGCAGATGCTGGAGAAAATGAAAAAGGCCGCCGAGGAAAACGGCGACCAGGAATAACAGAGGGTGTTGCATACCCTTTATCAAATTTAATTCAAACGCTGGGAGAAAGGAAGTTTGAGATTTTTTGAGATTACCCAACGGATATGGAAGCGTCAAGAAAATGTCCGGAAAGCGAAGAAGGCCCTATGCAGTGAGGAAAACGGTAGGGTGGCACGTCAATCCTGAAACAGGGAAAACCGTTCAGGAACAAATCACCATCGGCTATGCGGCAACCAGAGCAGAGGGGCTGCAAATGCTGGCAGAGTACAACAACAATCCCTTTGACATCAAGGCCTCCAAGGCCACCTTCCAGGAGGTCTATGAACGCTGGTCAAAGGAGAAGTTTCCCACCATCTCCAAGTCCAACGTAAAAGGCTATGAGGCGTCCTATCGGGTGTGCGGACCCCTTTACAACAAGGTGTTTCGGGATATCCGGCTGATGGACCTTCAATTTGTGGTAGACACCTGTGAGAAGAATTACCCCACTCTAAAAAAACTCAAGGGGCTGTTCAACCAACTGTACGCCTATGCCATGAAAAACGACATCTGCAACAAAGATTACTCCGAGTTTGTGGATTTGAGCCGGTACAAGGATAAGAACCCCAACAAGCGTGACCGTAACAAGTTCACAAAGGAGCAGATTGCCCGCCTGTGGGAGCTTGCAGAGGACCCGTACTATCAGATTGTGCTGATGCTGATCTACAACGGTTGCCGCATCTCGGAGTTCCTCGACTTGAAGAAGGAAAACGTACATCTGGAAGAGCAGTACTTCGATGTGATCGCCAGCAAAACCGAAAACGGCCTGCGGAAAGTCCCCATTGCCGACAAGGTGCTGCCATTCTACAAAGCATGGTACGAAGGTTCTCAGTGTGAATATCTGCTCCACACACCGGATCAAAAGCACTTTGACTACAGGAACTACTACGACAGTTACTTCACGCCCCTGATGGAGCAGCTTGGATATGACCAAACACCACACTGTACCCGGCACACCTGCATCTCCATGCTGACAGAGGCCCATGTAGACCAAACCATGATCAAGAAGATTGTTGGGCACTCCGGTGCCATGACGCTCACCGAACGTGTCTACACCCACTTGGATATTGACACACTGGTGGAGGCAATCAACAAGATCTAAAAGGAAGAAGGAAAAGCCGTGCAGCACAAAAAAGCAGGAGATACGCTCCTTGCGGAACGATCTCCTGCTTCATAAGGCTTTTGTTTTCGCTTGCGATTCTTGTTCCTTGTGTGCTCCTTGCTTGCTCCTTACGGAGCAAAACGGAACACTTCTGAGGAACTCTCACAACTCCAAAACCATCCAATTTCCTGCAAAACAGCGTCCAAAGACGTACTGAGAAGCAGTGGAAATTATCTCTTTGATAAGTGAGATTAGCGCTTGCTGAACTGGGGCGCGCGACGAGCAGCCTTCAGGCCGTACTTCTTGCGTTCCTTCATACGAGGATCGCGGGTGAGGAAGCCAGCCTTCTTCAGGGCAGCACGCAGTTCCGGATCAGCCTTGCACAGGGCACGAGAGATGCCGTGACGAATTGCGCCGGCCTGACCGGACACACCGCCGCCGCAGACATTCACCAGCACGTCGAAAGAGGTCGTGCCAGTCAGCGTCAGGGGCTGACGAACGGTCATCTTGAGGGTCTCCAGACCGAAGTAGTTATCAATATCACGCTTGTTGATGGTCACTTTGCCATCACCGACGACCAGGCGGACGCGGGCAACAGCCTTCTTGCGGCGGCCAACAGCGCTGTAATCAACCTTAGCCATTTGTTTTTCTCCTTTCCGCCTTACACGAGGTCAAACTTCACGGGCTTCTGCGCCGCATGGTCATGATTCGGGCCAGCGTAGACCTTGAGCTTCTTGGCCATCTGGCGACCCAGCGGTCCCTTGGGCAGCATACCCACGACAGCACGGCGGATTGCAAATTCAGGCTTCTCAGCCAGCAACTTGCGGTACTTGGTTTCCTTCAGGCCGCCGACATAGCCGGTGTGATGATAATAAATCTTCTGATCCAGCTTCTTGCCGGTCATGACGATCTTATCCGCATTGATGATAATGACATAATCGCCGGTATCCACATTGGGGGTGTAAATCGGCTTATTCTTGCCGCGAAGGATGTTCGCGACCTGGCTGGCCACACGGCCAAACACCTGACCCTCGGCATCGACAACATACCACTGACGGGTAATGTCAGCCGCTTTCGGCATGAACGTCTTCAAAGGTTTTTCCTCCCTAAGTGATGGTTCTCTATGTGTGTGCGGCACGGCATGATGGTCGCATGTCCTCCGCGGGTGTTTCAATAGTTTCCGGGGCAAGCGGAGCTATTGATGCCATCCACTATTGTACAATAAACGTGCCGCTTTGTCAAGCGCAAAATGCGCATTTTTCAAGGATTAACTGTGATAAGGAACTAATTTACTTAGTTGTACTGGCATATTCATCGGTATTCCAGAAGCGTTCTTCGGACATTCGGCGCACCTCCCTTCATTTGAAAACTGAAAGTTGTTTAATTCTTTTCGTAATAAACAATATCCATTTTATCATTTATATTTTCAACCAATCCTGTCCTTTTATATCCCAACTTCTCATATAAATAACAATTTCCTTCTTCTTGAAGAATAGTGTCAAGTTTCCAATTATCATGTCCATGAATTTTTTCGACTTCTTCAAATGCTTTTTGTGCCAACCCTTTATTTCTAAATTCTTTCATAATAAAAACAGGTGCTACTCTTTTTCTACTTCCATCTTTTTTATCTACAACTCTAATCGCACCAACTAAATTATCTCCGTCAAAAATATAATAGAAATATGTAAATTCTTGTGATAATTTAGCTTCTATTCTTTCTTTTGCCTCATTTCCAGGACTTGTTTCATAGTCTTGATATCTTTCTAACAAATCGGAAAAAGCTTCTGTTTGCATTTTCCATATTTTTTCACAATCATTTACATTTGCTCTTATTAGTTTCATAACATCACCTCGTCAAATTCAACGTTTCTTCTTTGTTTCTTTCAATAAAGTTGCCTGTTCCATTTCCTTTTCATAACTGCCATTGGCATAGGCAACGTCCAAAATAGCACGTTCCAGTTTATCTTTCGCCAACCGTTTCATTACGGCGGCGGTCTGCTCGTCCAGCGTGCCACGGCGGAGATACTGCGTGATCGTATTCATGCGGCGATTGTAGATCGCCCTAATCGGATGATCGTCCGCAAGCTCTCGTTGCTCTCTGCCTTTGAGATTGCCGATCTGTCTGCAAGTGCGCCCACGCTTATCCCCCGGAGCAAGTTCTCCGCAGTATTTGCTCTGCCTTGCATCCGTGATCAGAAACCACTTGCCGCAAATAGGGCATAGTTACTTGTCACTATTAAGCCAAGGGTTTTCGGAGGTTTTTTCCCCTTTTGACGCACCTTTTTGCTGATTTGCCGCTGTGCTTCCCAAAAGCCGTCAGCGTTTCCGCTTTCTCGGCGGACGTTCCGGCAGTTCTTCCCACATCGCCTGCACCATGGCGCGGAGCTTTGCGGAATCGGCGAGAATCGGGACGTGCAGCATAGGCTTCGCGCCGTCGTAGGGCGGCTCGGCAGTGGTGTCGGGCATGAAGCGCCACGCTGTCGGGACGTTCTTGACCATGAAGCCCGTGCCGTATACGCCGCCGAAAATCCGCTCGCGGTAGTAGAAGATGAACCCGCCCATCATGGGGATTCGGCGGACTTCCGGCAGCGGCGCCAGCTGGGCAGAGACGAAATCCGCCAGTTCGCGATTCGTCATGCGCTTCCGCAGATTCTCGACGCGCCCGGCGATATTCGCGGCAAACTGCTCGTCCGTAAACGACGGGTCGCGGGTGCTTTGCCAAAGGCTGCACGGCAGGTCGGGGCACTGCGCGCAGTTCAGCAAGCCCTTCTTCTCCCGCACACAGGCGTAAATCGAGCACGCGCAGCCCGCCGGCGCATGGAACACGCGCCCCTGACATTCGTTGCAGCCCCGGCACAGTCCCCCAAAGAATGAACACGCGCCGCAGTCCGTGCCGCAGACGCTGATGCTTTCGCTCATGTTGATACCTCCTCCGGCGGATAAACGCCGTTTTCCTCCATTGTACGCCCGTTTTTGCGCGCTGTCTTGAAGAAATGCGACACATTTTCCCCGTGATAGCGGCGAAACTCGCGGCATAGGTGCGCCTGATCCGCAAAGCCGTAGCGCGCCACCGCGTCCTGCACGTCCGTCACTGTCCCGTGGCAAATCTCCTGATAGAGCGCCTGATACCGCACCAGCGCGCTTCCCTTCTTCGGTGTCATCCCCCAGTACTCGCCCAAAAGGCGCTCCAGCTGACGGCTGCTGATGAACAATTCGTGCGCCCACTCGCTGATGGTCGCCGTTCCCCGATGGTACAGCAGCGCATCCGCCGCCGTCTCCACCAGCAGATTTTCCCGGCACTGAAACGCCAGCAGGACGCTCTGCGCATACGCCGCGCGCGCCGATAATCCGCGCAATTCCGGCAATCGCGCCCGCAGCGCCCGGTCAAGGCGACCGAATCGGACTTCCGGCGATTCAAAGCCGTTCAGCGTGCCGCGAAGGGCATCATCCGCAAACGCATACGCGCCGAAGGCATGGAAGCGGATGGCGAATGTGCTCACCGTATGCTGCGGAATCATCGGCAAATGCGCAGTGCCGCACACGTCGCTGACGCCGCAGAAACTCGCTTGGATGATGCGCCCCGACGTTTCGTCAATGTGGTAGATGAGGTCAGCGCAGACATCGGGAATGATGCGCGTCGGGGATGCGCCAGCGCCGGCAATGCCGCCCCAGAAGCAGCGAATCCACCTTTGCAGGGATTCGCAGGGCAGAAGTTCCTGATGCGCCGCTGTTGCAAGGAAGGGAGTGGAAGTCAGCGGCTGCCACATGCGGCGGATGTTTGTCATTCGCGGTTCTCCTTCCTTATATAACGCTTCTGTTGCAGGGGATTTCGCCTCTGCGGAGGCAACAAGGTGGGCTTTCCGTTCGCTTACTTGACCCCTTCGGTCGTCACTTTTCCGTCTCAAACGTCACGTTCCGCCCGTCGGAGCGGCAGATAATTGTCCCCTGCTCGTCGGTGCGGAAAACGACAACATCCGCGTCGCGAAGGCGGCTCAGGGTGCTTTCCGCCGGATGACCATAGGTGTTGCCCTTGCCGACGCTGATGACGGCGTACTGCGGCATGATTTCACGCAGGAAGGCATAGCACGTCGAGGTTTCACTGCCGTGATGGCCGACTTTCAGCACCGTCGCCTGCAGCCGTTGGCCATTTGCCAAAAGCGCGTGTTCCGCGTTCCACTCCGCGTCGCCCGTGAAGAGGAACGACGTGCTGCCGCAGTCCACGCGCACGACCAGCGACATGTCGTTTGTGTCCGTGAAGCCCTGCCCGTCGGAGAGGAACGTCACCTGCGCGCTGCCGAGATAAAAGCTGTCGCCGATGCTCGGCACGGTCAGCGAAATCCCCTGCCTTTCGGTATACTTCACCAGTGAGCTGAATACCTTCGTATCCCACTGCGTCACGGGCGAATACACCGCGCCGACCGTGCAGGCATTCAGCGCGCCGGGCAGACCGCCAATGTGATCTTCATGCGGATGCGTCGCAATGATGGCGTCAAGGTGCTTAATCCCCAGCGTCTTGGTCAGGTAGGCGTAGACGAATTGGCTGGCGGAGGCTTTTCCGCCGTCAATCATCATGGCATGACCGTCGCTGACGAGAATTGCGCCGTCCGCCTGACCGACATCGAGGAAATACACCGTTAAATCAGCGGATGAAACAGGTGCGGCGGTCGCCGTCGGCAGCTGCGTCGGAATCGGCGCGAGGAAATCATCCCCGTTCGGCGCGTCGCTGCGGACGAACAGCAGCACCGCCATCAGGAGTGTCAGCAGCAGTTGGAAAATCGTCCAGCGTGTCGCCTTGCGCCGCGTCGTCCGGCGTTTTTTCTTCTTCATCGTGTACCCGTGCTGCCAAAGCCGCCGCGGGACGCATTGTCAAGGTGCTCTACCGTCACCAGCTCCGGCTTGTCCATCTTCCTCATCACGCGGAACTGGCAGATGCGGTCGCCGCGCGCGATCGTCGTGTCGCGCATGGCCAGCGCTGGAAAGCCCCACACGTCGTCATCGCCGCAGTAGCTTTCGTCGATGACCCCCATGCTGTTCGCCTGCAGAATCCCCCACTTGCGGAAGGTCGAGCTGCGCGGCACAATGTGCGCCTCGTACCCCTCCGGCAGCTGCATCGACACGCCCAGCGAAATAATGCGGAACTCCCCCGCGTGCATCGTCACGGTTTCCGCCGCGCACAGGTCAATCCAGTCCCCCTGCGGCAGGATGGTCAGCGGCACTGCGCCGTCGTGATATCGAACCAGAATCTTCATGCTTGTTCCCCTTTCTGTTTGCCTTTTTATCATAGCACAAAAAGGCATTGCCGGGAAGACGAACACGCAGATTTTTCTTTTCCCAAAAAACTTCCGATTCTCGGGATGAAAATGCCCGCGCGCTCCGTTAGATGGGCAGATGCCACCCCAAAGACGATTTATACTATTTCCAAATGAGAATGCGCCAAGATGCGAAGCGAATTTTTCGCGCT
>ERZ1026941.900-NODE-900-length-10328-cov-6.938480_pt1 | contig 10328 bp, 7 predicted proteins | sample MGYA00519305_ERZ1026941 | MGnify/ENA primary metagenome ERZ1026941 (study PRJEB26926, sample SAMN06164614) | human gut metagenome | biome: ENVO:00009003; feature: ENVO:2100002; material: ENVO:00002003 | host: Homo sapiens | place: USA | collected 2012 ...
AGATCGCTCAGTGTCTCGTGGGCTCGGAGATGTGTATAAGAGACAGGAATAAAAATGCGGCTCTTTTATATTGCATCGATTCTCATGCATACACGCAGATAAAGTCAGTACCCGGATATGACTGGATTAAGTTTGACCAGATTGCTTGGTACAGAAATCAAAGTAAGGAATTTACGAAGCAGAATAATGATATTCCTCTTCCTGCATTGGCTTTTTTCCATATTCCCATACCCGAATACAAAGATGCTGTGATGGAAGATAAAAACAGATTGTTCGGAGTGAGAGGTGAAGGAGTTGCTTGCCCTACCACTAATTCAGGTCTGTTTACTTCTATCAAAGAGTGTGGTGACGTCATGGGAACATTTGCCGGCCACGATCATAACAATGATTATGCAGTTATATATAAGGAGGTGCTATTGGCTTACGGGCGTTATACAGGTGGAAATACGGTGTACAATAATTTGGCTAACGGTGCCCGTGTAATCATATTGCAGGAGGGAGAACGCAAGTTCGATTCCTATATTCGTCTGACTGGTGGCGAGACGGAATCACCGATTTCTTATCCGGGTAGTTTTAACTAATTCTAATTTAAAAAGATGATTATGAAACGTACTTTTTTACTTCTTTTTTCTTTGTTCAGTCTGGTGAGTATGCAGGCAGAGAATAAAGTGAGCTTAACTTTAATACCTCCGGGAAAAATCACCAATAAGGTCGATCTGGATATCCGCGGTGGTATTGTGAACGAAAGTGCTTCACAACAGACTTATCAGGTAGCTTTGTATTGGAATAAAGAGAATAAGGATGCACTGTTATACGAAACGGTTGTGACAATCCCTGCCGGAAAGGCCGAAACGGTGAAGGTGGTTATACCTACCAAGGATCGGGTGGGAAAGAATAAAGTGATCTTCAAGGTAGCCAATGAAGGTAAGACCTGTCGGAAGACAAAGGATATAGAAGTGATTGAATCGGACATTCGCTCTATCCAACAGATATCCGGTGCCTGGACGGGCATCTATCACTGGAGTGAAATCGAAGGAAAACATTGGAATCAGGATATCAAGAAGATGACCGACGATCAGTGGAGAGAGTTGATTCGTTCCATGAATAAGCTGGAAATGAATATGGTGGTTATACAGGAAGTTTTCCGTAATGAAGAATATGTAGGCAAACATACTACCAATGTGGATAACTATGTAGGTAAAGCCTTCTATCCTTCCAAACTGTATCCCGGCCGTATGGAACTTACAGCCAAAGATCCGATTGAGGCCATCCTGACGGAAGCCGATAAACAGGGCATGAACGTACTGATGGGAGTGGGTATGTTTGCTTGGTTCGACTTTACCCCCGAATCTTTGGAATGGCACAAGCGGGTGGCTAAAGAACTGTGGGATATGTATGGTCACCATGAATCCTTTTATGCTTTCTATGTGTCCGAAGAGAGTGGCGGTGGTCTGGATAACTGGGAACAACGCCCCGAAATGCGTAAAAAGAGAAAAGACGATATTGTGAATTTCTTCAAAGAGTTTAAGGCTTACTGTAACGGATTTGCACCGGACAAACCGATCATGTTGGCTACCAACAGTTTTGAAGTTCCAAACGGAATGGATACGTATCCGGCACTTATGGAACATCTGGATATCTTGTGTCCATTCGGATTTGCCCGTATGCCGGATGGTGATCTGACCGGTAAGGAAGCGGCTAACATGTTGCAGAAAGTTTGTGATGAGGCTAAAGCTCATTTGTGGTTCGACCTGGAAGTATTCCTGTTCAATCCAGATAACTCCCTCTATCCCCGTCCGGTAGAAGAAATCATCCGTGACCTGAACCTGTTTGATAACTTTGAGAAGATTCTTTGCTATCAGTTCCCGGGTGTATTCAATGATCCGAAGATGTCTATCCGTGTGGGCGAAGCACGCACTATCGACTTGTTCAACGGATACATGAAATACCTGAAAGAATTGAAAGCTAAAAATAAGAAACGTAAATAAGGAAAATGATGAAACGTTATTGTCTATATCTGTTTATCCTGATAGGGATAAGTTGTTCTGCGGAACTGAAAGCTCAAAGAAACGGAACTGTTTATAAAGGGAATGATCCTGCCGTGCGGTATACCGGCAGAACATTGGTTTCCTCCGATGGTTCGGTAGCTTTTGACTGGGTAGGTACTTATCTGGAAACCCGTTTTACTGGTGGAAGGCTGTCAGTGAAAGTTTCTGAAACAGGAACGAGTTATTATAATGTATTTGTTGATGGCAAACTGCATAAAGTCGTGAAAGTATGCGGAACGGATACATTGATCCATCTGGTATCGGGCATAGATAAGCGCATTCATAGTTTGAAGATACAGAAACGTTCCGAAGGTGAATTCGGCAAGACAACTATCCATCAGTTTGTCTTGTCCGGTTCGGGACGCCTGGCGGAAGAGCCGGCAGTACGCACACGGCATATTGAGTTTATCGGAAACTCGCTTACCTGCGGATATGGCACAGACGGGAAACATCGCGATGAGCCTTTCCTGGTGGAGACGGAAAATTGTAATCTCACATTTGCCTCTATGGTAGCCCGTTATTATGATGCGGACTATACACTGATTGCCCATTCCGGTAGAGGAGCCGCTCGCAATTATGGTGATTCGGTACGCGTGTCGAAGGTTACGATGAAAGACCGGATGCTGAATACCTTTGACGAAGACCTTACTCATAAATGGAATTTTAAGGGATATCTTCCGGATCTGGTAGTTATCAATTTAGGTTCCAATGATTTCTCAACGGAGCCCCATCCTTACAAAAGCGAATTCACCAAAGCATACAAACAGATCCTTGCACAACTGCGTGAGCATTATGGAGATATTCCCATATTGTGCATTTACCCTGTAGCTATGCAAGCTCCTGTATTCAGTTATTATGAAGCGATAATAAACGAAATGAATGATCCGAAAGTCTTTCTACTGAAACTGGATAAGAACCTCTATAATCGGACTACCGACCTGGGGGCTGCATGGCATCCCGGATATTCGGGACATAAGAAGATGGCGATGTGGATAATTCCTTATATCTCAACGATTATGGGCTGGGATCTGACGGATAAAGTGATTGAGTAAAGCCCGAAAGTAAAAACAAGAAATGAGTATGTCGAAAAGAAATCTAATATGGCTCCTGATGGCTTTCTTCTTTATAGCCGATCTGGCTGCCGCCGTTCATAAAGGAAATAAAGAAGTTGTTCTGTCCGAGCAGAGCCTGCGTGATAAAGTGAAGGGCGCATGGGCGGGGCAGACCCTGGGATGCAGTTACGGGGGACCTACTGAGTTTAAATTCTTGGGAACTATCATTCAGGATTATATTCCCATTCCCTGGGATAAGCATACGGTCAAGAATTGGTATGATACCTTTCCCGGTTTGTATGATGATGTTTATGTGGATCTGACTTTTGTGGAAGTCTTCGAAAGATGCGGGCTGGATGCTCCGATTGATTCTTTTGCGACGGCTTTCGGGCGGACAGAATATCCATTGTGGCATGCCAACCAGGTAGCCCGCTACAATCTGTTGCAGGGGATGAAAGCACCCCAGAGTGGTTACTGGAAGAATAACCCTCATGCACATTGCATCGACTTCCAGATTGAAGCGGATTTTGCCGGGATTATGTCACCGGGAATGCCTAATCAGGCCGCTGAAATCTGCGATAGGGTGGGGCATATCATGTCCTATGGTGAAGGATGGTATGGCGGAGTTTATGTGGCAGCCATGTACTCTCTGGCTTATGTCAGCAATGATATAGAATATATCGTAAAAGAAGCGTTGAAGGTGATACCGGAAGAAAGCGATTTCCACAAATGTATGTCGGACGTAATTCGCTGGCACAGGAAATATCCGAAAGACTGGAAACGAACCTGGTTCGAGTTGCAGAACAAGTGGAGCGAAGAAATCAGTTGTCCCGAAGGCATTCATAACTCCTTTAATATCGGTACGAAGATAAACGGTGCCTATATACTCCTGGGCTTGCTTTACGGACAGGGGGACTTCACAAAGACCATAGATATCGCCACGCGTGCCGGTCAGGACTCTGACTGTAATCCGGCTTCAGCCGCAGGCATCCTGGGAACCATGATAGGATACAGCAACATCCCCGAATCCTGGAAAGAAGCTTTGTATGAAGTGGAAGACATACCTTTCTCCCATACGGATATCAGTCTGAATAAAGCCTATGACATGACGTACAGACATGCCAGCGAGATGTTGCAGAAACATGGAAACGGGAAGGCAGGAACAGACTTCATAATCAGACGGGAGAACATCAGACCTGTTGCTTTGGAAGTAGCTTTTGAGAATCTGAAAGTGAGCGATAAACTTACAATAGAGAAATCCATAGATGATGTAAATCCCTTCTCTTTCGAAGGAACCGGACTGGTTGTAAAAGGATACGTGGCAGGTGGGTTTCCGGCGGACTATACGGCGGAGATGGATGTATATATCGATGGACAGTTCTATGAAACCACCGCCTTGCCCCAATATATCAACCACCGGAAGTGTGAATTGTTCTTCTGCTATGACCGTCCTGTAGGGAAGCACACTGTAACTTTTAAATGGAAAAATCCCGTATCGAACGGGAAAATATGGATAACCGAAGTAATAATCTATACAACGAAATAAATATGAAAAATATACTATCCCTAATCAGTATTTCTTCTCTGCTGCTTGTGTTGGCGGCTTGCGGTAGTAAACAGGCCCCCACAGCAGAGGAGATAATAGCGAAAGCACGTGCGGTAAAGACTTTGAATGCTTACGACGAGATGAGCTGTGTGGTGTACGAAATGAAAGGACTTCCCGAGTCACCGCAAACCTCGATAGACCGTTTTATCAGCGATGACTGTGTGGAAGGAACGGGAAGCTTCGAGCTTAAATACTCTTTTTCCGGCAATGCGTCCGGAACCGAATCCGTATATATCCAGCAGAGTGGGGGAGACTATCGCAGTGATTTGTCTTTCCATCCGTTGGGACTTTCCATCTGGGTGAAAGGTAATAAGAATAATAAAGGTACCTTCCGTTTCATGCTTATTCAGGATGTGGATCAGTTTACGCAGGATGCGCTTCATGACAAAGATCGCTGGCAGTTCTTCGAGTATGTGGATAAGGATGTACTGACCAAGGAAGAATGGACACGTGTAGTGATGCCTTATGAGGCCTTTACTTTTGCCAAAGGGCGTGATCTGGGCGAAAACAAACTGGTTCTGAACCGTCTTGAAGGTTATCGTCTTGAAATCACGAACGATGATAACAGCGCATGTACAGGTGAGGTTTGCATCGACAATCTGGAGCAGCTGACCTCTTATACTCCTGAATTCAAGGGAACTCCCAAGTTCTCCAGTGTTTTCATTCAGCTGAATAGCGTCTATAAAGAGACCGACTGGGACGTAGAATTCAAAGCAAGCCGTGAAGTGGGCATTGACACTTGGATTATCCAGTATGCCGAAGGTTTCAATGACCGCACGAATGAGAAATCTTCTTTCTATTCGCCGACAAATCTGCCGTGGGTGACCAAGCAATATGATATCATGAACCGAATGTTCGATGCTGCCGAGCGTAACGGGATGAAGCTGATTGTTGGACTATATCCCGGTGATTACAGCAAGGAAGATACTACAAAACCGGAACAATATGAATTTCTGGTGGAGCGTAATAAACAAGTATTCGATGAACTGTTTGCCCTTTGGGGGAATCATCCCAGCTTGGCGGGATGGTACATAACCGAAGAATTTCATGACGGCTCGTATCCGGTAGGTTGGCAGCAGGAACCCGCCTTGTCTATGCTGGCTAATTATTTGCAGACAGTGGCGGCTTATGTGAAGTCGAAGTCTCCGAAAGAAGTCTGCATAGCTCCTGCTTTGTGGAGGGGAATGCCTGCTGATCTCTGCGGAAAATGGTTTGGTAAGATATTTGCCCAGACTCCCGATATAGATGTACTTTATCTTCAGGATATAGGCGGACGTTGTCTGGTAGATTTTGATGTGGACCTGCCCAACTGGTTTGCCGAAATAAAGAAAGCCTGCGATGCTAACGGAGTGATTTTCGGAGTAGATATAGAGTCGTTCAAAGAGTGCTGGTGTCCGAGAATTACCATGCGGACCAAACCCTGGATCGAGCTGGAGGAACAGCTGAGAGTAGCCGGAATGTTTACCGATCATATCACGAATTTCAGTTGGGCCACCTTCAAGCCGGGAACAGATACCTATGAAGGGTATAAGAAATATCTTGAAAGAAAATAAGCAATCATACTAAAAGCAAAGTTTCATCGGATGGAACAAAGAGTTTCATCCCTTGAAACTCTTTGTTCCAAGCGGTGAAACTCTCAGTATTGCCTAATGAAACTGAAAGAAACCAATGGTATGCTCAATCAGTAAACGGGAAATACTTGATTATGAATAAATTTTTAGAAGAAATGTCTTGTCACGGCGATACATACATGCATTTATTTATTAAAAATATAGTACCATGAAGAAAATTATAGTAATTGGCAGTTCCAATATAGATATGGTGGTGAAGACCTCTCATCTGCCGGTCCCCGGTGAAACCATTCTGGGTGGTGAATTCTTTATGAACCAGGGTGGTAAAGGAGCCAATCAGGCAGTTGCAGTGAAAAGGTTGGGTGGTAATCTGATCTTTGTAGCGAAGTTGGGGAATGATATACTGGGACAGCAGTCAGTGGATTATTTCAAGAAAGAGGGAATAGATACAAAATATATCACTCTTGATGAAAACTCTGCTTCTGGAGTTGCTTTGATCAGTGTGGATGATCACGCAGAGAATAGTATAGTGGTGGCTTCCGGAGCCAATATGCTGCTGAACGAGCAGGATGTGGATAAAGTTGTGGAGGAAATGTGCGAAGGAGACATCTTGTTGATGCAACTGGAAATTCCGATTCAAACGGTGGAATATGCTGCTAGGAAAGCTTTTGAAAAAGGGGTGAAGGTAGTCTTGAATCCGGCCCCTGCCCGGAGCCTTCCGAAAGAGTTACTCAGATACCTGTTTATGATTACTCCCAACCGGATTGAAGCAGAAATGCTTACCGGTATAAAGATTGTGAATGATGCTGATGCAGAACGGGTTGCAAAAGAAATCAGTGCGATGGGAGTACAGAATATAATTGTAACTTTGGGTTCGAAGGGCTGCTTGGTGAGAGAAGGCGATACTTCGTATTGTGTGGATGCTTTTAAAGTGGAACCTGTTGATACGACGGCTGCCGGCGATACTTTCAACGGTGCTTTATGTGTGGGACTGGCAGAAGGCATGAACTTGAGGCAATCTGCTGGAATGGCTTCTAAAGCTTCATCTGTTGCCGTGACAAGAATGGGAGCGCAGTCTTCTATTCCGTATCGTAAAGAACTGGACCTGAATGAATAAATTAACCTCTAAAAATACCGATTATGTTTATAGTTGAAAGTTACGGATTGGCAGTGGTGTTGTGTTGGGTTACGATGCTTTGCTGGGGATCGTGGGGAAATACTCAGAAGTTGGCAGCCAAGACCTGGCGCTACGAGTTGTTCTATTGGGATTACGTGATTGGCATCGTTCTTTTCTCTCTGATCTGGGGATTGACTTTAGGTAGTACGGGAGAGGCCGGGAGAGGATTTATACAGGACTTGTTGCAAGTGAGTCCGGAGAACTTCTGGAGCGCTTTCCTGGGTGGTGTGATATTCAATGCTTCTAATATTCTGCTATCGGCTTCTATGTCATTGGCAGGGATGTCGGTTGCTTTTCCTATAGGGGTGGGGCTGGCATTGGTTCTGGGGGTATTTGTCAATTATTTCAGTGTTCCGAAGGGAGATCCCGTCATTCTTTTCCTGGGCGTTTTCCTGATTGTACTGGCTATTATCTTTAATGGAATAGCATCCGGAAAAGTTTCCAAAGCGTCCGGTCAGAGCACTCGTAAGAAAGGTATCCTGGTTGCTGTATGCGCCGGTATCTTGATGGCGTTCTTTTATCGTTTTGTGGCGGCAGCTATGGACCTGGAAAATCTGGAAGCACCCACAGCAGGCATGATGACTCCTTATTCGGCTTTGTTCGTGTTTGCAATAGGTATCTTTATCAGTAATTTCCTGTTCAATACACTGGTGATGAAGAAACCTTTTATGGGAGAACCTGTGTCCTACAGCCAGTATTTCAAAGGAAACTTCAATACGCATCTGGTGGGTGTGTTGGGCGGTATAATCTGGGCATTGGGAACTGCTTGCAGCTATATCGCTGCCGGAAAAGCCGGTGCGGCTATTTCCTATGCGCTGGGGCAAGGGGCAACGATGGTAGCCGCCTTGTGGGGACTCTTCATTTGGAAAGAGTTTAAGGGGGCTTCAAAGTCTACCAATCTGTTACTTACGTTGATGCTTATTCTTTTTATCTCCGGTCTGGTACTGATTATAGTGTCCGGAGGAAGTTGATAACTTAATATAGATTTATAAATGTGTACTATGAAGAAGAAATTTCAAATGATAGGATTTGCTCTGTCAGTTTTATTGGTTGCGTTACCGGTAGTTACGGTGGGTGCGGATAATGCCGCTTCCGACAAACAGAAAAAAGAGAAAACCACCGAGTCGGCTTTGGGTGTGAAACCTGTTACAGGTAGCTGGATCAACCTGGCATACAAGGATGTACGTAATAAATATACGAATCCTCAGAGTTTTGATAATATGGACCCGAAATTGTGGGAAGCTAAAGTACGTGAATTGTCGGCTATGGGTATCGAATATCTGGTACTCATGGAGGTTGCCAATGAAGGAAAATCTTATTATCCTTCGCAAATAATGCCTTGGTGGTATAATAAGGATAAGAAAAGTCCTGTGGATGCTATTCTGGATGAAGCAGCCAAACATAATATGAAGATTTTCATGAGTAGTGGCTGGGCAAAGGATCAGGATGATAATCTGCTTGATCCGGCAATTAAGGAACGGCAGCTCCGGATCATGGAAGAGTTGGCATCTCTTTATAAAAACCACAAAGCCTTTTATGGCTGGTATTTACCGGTAGAAGATTGCCTTTGTCCTATTTTTGCGGAGCATGCGGTGCAGTCGGTAAATACCTTATCAGAGAAGGCTAAAAAATTGGCTCCGGGCAAGAAAACCCTGATCTCTCCTTATGGAATCGGATTGTCAGAATTTGATAATCCGGAATATGAGAAGCAAATGCAGAAACTGAAAGTGGATATCATTGCCTATCAGGATGAAGTGGGGTGTGTACGCGATCAGTTCACACTTCCCCGTCTGAAGAAGAACTGGCAGAGATTGCGTGATATTCATAACCGCCTGAATATTGAAATGTGGGCAAATTGTGAGACTTTCACTTGGGAAGAGGGTACCAATGACCGTACTTCTGCCTTGATTCCGGCAGCCTATCCGAGGCTGCTGTCCCAGCAGGTTGCAGCATCTGCGGCGGGGGTTGATAAGATCATTTCATTTATGTTCTACGGTATTATTGAGAATCCAGAGTCAAAGTATCAGTTGGGACAACCTGTCTGGTCGAACAAAGTGTATGCTGACTATATGGACTGGAAGAACGGAAAGGAATATTGGAAACTGATGGAAGCAGCATTTATGGAGAAATTAGTCAATGGAGCGGCTCCGCAAATGATGCTTGGAAAGGCCGGTTTGCAACCGTTACTGGATGGTAAGGTTGCTGAAGAGGACAGTAAGGATACCCGCTGGGTGAAGTTCGAGGCCGGCTATCATGAATTTGTAGTGGATCTGCAAAAGAAAACCCGTGTTCAGAAAGCTATGTTGCGTATGCTGAATTATAATCCGGAAAAAATAGGTATGCCGATGAAGACATATCTGTATACTTCAATAGACGGTAAAGAGTATAATCTGTCTTCCATAAAAGACGCCCCTTATTTTCCGAACAACAAGCATGATGCCTGGATTGAAAGCATATTGTTTGACCAACTGGATGAAAATGTACGCTATGTAAAGGTCGCTTTTGAAGCTCCGCAACAGGTATATATAGATGAGTTGTTTATTAATCCGGTCCTGAAATAAAAAGCGAAATATTATGAAAACTAGGAAAAACGTAATTATCGCATTGGCTCTTTTGGCAAACTTGTGGTTTGTTTCCTCTTGTAATAACGGGCCGAAGCGTGAAGTTTGGTTGGATGAAGTTTATAAGGACTCCTGTTTTGTGCAGGATTGGGGAATACCGCAGATAAATCAGTCTGTGGTATGGACTCCGCTTACGGTAAATGGAGTTGTGTATAAGCGGGGTATCGGAGCTCATTCCATCAGCCGTATGCTGTATGATTTGGGTCTGTCTCTTATACACATCTCCGAGCCCACGAGACACTGAGCGATCTCG
>ERZ1026941.901-NODE-901-length-10319-cov-5.887763_pt1 | contig 10319 bp, 5 predicted proteins | sample MGYA00519305_ERZ1026941 | MGnify/ENA primary metagenome ERZ1026941 (study PRJEB26926, sample SAMN06164614) | human gut metagenome | biome: ENVO:00009003; feature: ENVO:2100002; material: ENVO:00002003 | host: Homo sapiens | place: USA | collected 2012 ...
ATGGGAAGCGTGAAAACCCACAGCCGCCCCTAAAAGCGCGTTCTTAAAGCACAAAGGACTTTGCAAACATCACGCCTGCAAAGTCCAAAGATAGATAAAATTCCGCGAAACTTAAAGTTCCTTCGCCAATTTAGCGAAATCGTCCGCAGATACGGCTTTTTCAGTTACCTTGACCTTCGATTTGACATCCTCGACAACCTTCACCTCATAGAGCTTCTCGTAAATCTTCTGGCCCTGATCCTTGTCGGCGAGAATCTTCTCGGCGTAACCCTCCAGCATGTCGTCCGGCGCCGAGGGCATGCCGTACTGTGCAAACTGCGAGGCGGCCAGCGCCTTGGCTTCGGAGAGCGCCTCCTCCTTCGAAACGGAGATGCCGTCGGTCTTGATGAAGTGCTTCTGGAGGTAGTTCCAGGTGAACATCTTCAGGAACTGGTCGAAATCCTTCTCGATGTCCTCCATCGAGAACTTGCCCTCGTTGATCGTGTAGAGCCAACGCTTGAGGAACGCCGCGGGCATCTTCAGGTCGGCCTTCTTCACGAGATAGTCGCGCACCTGCAACGTGAAGAGGTAGTCGCTCTCGCGGCGCAGTTCGGCCTCGATCTGCGCGTCGATGAACTTGTCCAGCCCGGCTTCGTCCGTGACGCCGCCCTGCGGGAAAGCCATCTTGAAGAACTCCTCGTTCAGCTCCGGCTCGGCGAACTTGCGGATTTTGGTGATCTCCAGTTCGAATTCGGGGTTGACGCCCTCCAGTTCGTTCTCCTTGACCTGCAGGCAGGCGGCGCGCTGAGCGGGATTTTTATAGAGTTCGTTGATATTCACCTTCATCTTGTCGCCGACCTTCTTGCCGATGAAAGGCTTGCGGTCGGCCTCGTCCATCGAGATCAGACCCACGTAAGCGTCCGCAACGTTCATCTCGCCGTTGTCGAGCGTCACCGACAGCGCCTCGTCCGAAGTCACCTTCTCGGCGTCCACCAGGCAGCCGAAGCGGCGCAGGTAGTTCGAACGGTAGTCGTCATGCATCTTCTTGTCGACCTTGATCTTGTTGTAGGTCAGCTTATCCTTGTCGGAAAGCTCCAGCTTGATCTCGGGAGCCTCGCCGATCTCGAACACGAATTCGAACTCGGTGGCGTTGTCGAAATCGAAGTCGCCCTGCTCCTCCGCGGGAATCACGTCGCCCAGATAGTCGATGCCCTCCTTCTGGAGATATTCGAAAACGGCGTTCGAAGCCTGACGGTAGGACTGCTCGGCCAGGACGCCCTTGCCGTACATCTTCTTGACGATGCCCATGGGGACCATGCCCGGACGGAATCCGGGGATGTTGGCCTTGCGCTTGTACTCGCGCAGGGACTTTTCGACCTCCTGCCCGTAATCCGCCTCGCCGACAGTCACGCGGATCAGCGAGTTATTCTCGCCGCGTTGTTCTCTTACAATGTTCATAATGAATGAATTATATTTGTTATTCTTCGTATTTCCGTTCAGAATCGGGAGGCAAAGATACGAAATTATTCCATTTCCGGCAAGACATTACCCGTAATAATACGGTCAAATTATGATATACGGTTTGTTTTTCGTACCTTTGGGGCCGCAACGCCCCCCGCTTGCCGGGGAAGGTTCTACCGAGCCGTGCGCAATTCCGTTTTGATCCCATCCGGCTTTTCCGCAGCCTTTGGAGTCGCAACGCCCCTTTTGCCAGCCGAAAGGTTTTACCGAACCGCACGCAATTCCGTTTTGATCCCATCCGACTTTTTCGTATCTTTGTGAGCTATTTTGTTCCGAAACAATGAAAACGACCCCGATATTCCTGTTTTCCATCCTGCTGCTGGGCGCATGCGGCGGTCCGGCGGCGCGCGCCAAACGCCCCGGCGCAAAGGCGCAGGCCGCGGCGGCCGTGCAGGCCGAGCCGAAAACGTACACCTACCGCATCGCGGCGACCTACCCCCACTCGACCGGCGCCTACACCCAGGGGCTGCAATACGTCGACGGGACGATGTGGGAAGGCACGGGCCAGCACGGCGAATCGGTCGTTCGGAAGACCGACCTCGCGACGGGGAAAACCGAGGTCATGGCGCGCCTGCCCCGTTCGGAGTTCGGCGAAGGAATCACCCTGCTCGGCGGAAAGCTCTACCAGCTGACCTGGCAGTCCAACACCGCGCACGTATATTCGCTGGAGAACGGGAAACTGCAAAAGATCCGCGACTTCCGCTATCCGGGCGAAGGCTGGGGCCTCACGACCGACGGCGAGAAGCTCTACATGTCGGACGGCACGGCCACGATCCACACGGTCGATCCCGCGACGTTCCGCCGCGAAAAGCGCGTGACGGTGACCTACAAGGGCGCGCCGGTCGAATACCTCAACGAACTGGAGTGGATCGGCGGCAAAATATGGGCCAACGTCTACACCACCGACCAGATCGTCGTCATCGACCCCGCGACGGGCGTCGTCGAGGGCGTCGTCGACCTCGCGGGGCTGCTGCCCGAAACGGAAATGACCGCGACGACCGACGTGCTGAACGGCATCGCCTATGACGCCGAGGGGGACCGCATCTTCGTGACGGGCAAAAACTGGCCGAAACTCTACGAAATAGAAATTACCGAAAAATAAATGACGACAACGCTATACGACCAACTGGAGCGCCGCATCCTGCTGCTCGACGGAGGCTTCGGCACGATGGTGCAGGGCTACGGACTGCAAGAGGAGGACTACCGCGGCCGGCGGTTCGCCGGCTGGCCGGTGCAGCTCAAGGGCTGCAACGACCTGCTCGCGCTGACCCGCCCGGACGTGGTGCGCGAGATTCACGAAAAATACCTGCGGGCGGGAGCCGACATCATCGAAACCGACTCGTTCAACGCCAACGCCGTGTCGCTGGCCGACTACCGGCTCGAAGAGTGCGCTTACGAGATTTCGAAGGCCGCAGCCGGAATCGCACGCAGCGCGGCCGACGAGTTCACGGCCCGCAACCCGCAGAAGCCGCGTTTCGTGGCGGGATCGGTGGGTCCCACGAACCGCACGGCCTCGATGTCGGCCGACGTACAGAATCCCGCGGCCCGCGAGGTGACCTTCGCACAACTGGTCGCAGCGTATACGGATCAGGTGCGGGGACTGGTGGACGGCGGGGCTGACATCCTGCTGGTGGAGACCGTTTTCGACACGCTCAACGCCAAGGCGGCCCTCTGGGCCATCGACACGCTCTGCGAGCGGCTGGGCCGCGCGATCCCCGTGATGGTCTCCGGAACGCTCGCCGACGCCAGCGGCCGCACCCTCTCGGGGCAGACCGTCGAGGCCTTCGCCGTCTCGGTGTCGCATGCGAACCTGCTGTCGGTCGGGCTGAATTGCGCCTACGGGGCCAAGCAGCTGCTGCCCTACCTCGAACGGCTGGCGGCAGTGGCCGGAACGCGCATCTCGGCGCACCCGAACGCAGGGCTTCCCAACGTGATGGGCGGTTACGACGAGACGCCCGAAATGTTCGCCGGGGATGTCGGCGAGTATATGCGTCGCGGACTGGTGAACATCGTGGGCGGCTGCTGCGGCACGACGCCCGCCCACATATTCGAATTGTCGAAAATATCCGGAGACTACGCCCCGCGGCCCGTTCCCGCGCCGAAGCATATCACGACCTTGAGCGGTCTGAAGCCGCTGCGGATCGTCCCCGAAGCCAACTTCATCAACGTCGGCGAACGCACGAACGTCGCCGGATCGGCCCGTTTCGCAAGGCTGATCCGCGAAGCCAACTACGAAGAGGCGCTCTCGGTGGCCCGCGCACAGGTCGACGCCGGGGCGCAGATCGTCGACGTCTGCATGGACGACGGGCTGATCGACGGTCCGGCGGCGATGCGCACGTTCCTCAACCTGATGGCCTCGGAGCCGGAGATCGCCCGCGTGCCGGTGATGATCGACTCGTCGAAATGGGAGGTACTTCAAGCAGGACTTGAAGTGACGCAGGGTAAGTCGGTGGTCAACTCCATCTCGCTCAAGGAGGGCGAAGCGGAATTCCTGCGCCGGGCCGCGGAGATCCACCGCTTCGGCGCTTCGGCCGTAGTGATGCTCTTCGACGAGCGGGGCCAGGCCGACACCTTCGAACGTAAAGCAGAGGTTGCGGAGAGAGCCTACAAGCTATTGACGGACAACGGTTTTCCGCCCGAAGACATCATTTTCGACCCCAACGTGCTGGCCGTCGCAACGGGCATTGCGGAGCACGACGGCTACGCCAAGGCGTTCATCGACGCGACGCGCTGGATCAAGGAGCACCTTCCCCATGCGAAGGTCTCGGGCGGCGTGTCGAACCTTTCGTTCGCCTTCCGCGGCAACAACACGGTGCGCGAGGCGATGCACTCGGCGTTCCTCTACCACGCCATCCAGGCCGGAATGGACATGGGCATCGTCAACCCGCAGATGCTCAAAGTGTACAGCCAGATCGAACCCGAACTGCTCTGCCGCGTCGAGGACGTGATCCTCTGCCGCCGGGCCGACGCCGCGGAGCGGCTCGCGGAGTATGCCCACGGGGTGCAGCAGACGGCCCAGGCGCAGCCGCAGGCCCCCGACGCATGGCGTGCGGGGACGCTCGGAGAGCGTATCGCCCATGCGATGCTCAAGGGCGTGGCCGACTACGTGGAGCAGGATGCGCTGGAGGGTTACGAGGCGCTGGGAAGCCCGATGGCCGTGATCGACACGCTGCTGATGCCTGCCATGGAGCAGGTCGGCACGCTGTTCGGCGAGGGCAAGATGTTCCTGCCGCAAGTGGTGAAGACCGCCCGCGTGATGAAACGCGCGGTGGCGGCGCTGACGCCCTATATCGAACAGGGGTCGGCCGCGAATGCGCATAATTCGGGGAAAGTGCTGATCGCCACCGTGAAAGGCGACGTGCACGACATCGGCAAGAACATCGTGGCGGTCGTGATGGCCTGCAACGGTTACGAAATCCGGGACCTGGGCGTGATGGTCGAGCCGGAACGCATCGTCGAGGAGGCGGTGGCGTGGGGCGCGCAGTGCATCTGCCTGAGCGGGCTGATCACCCCGTCGCTCGACGAAATGGCCCGCGTCTGCGAGGAGCTGGAACGGCGAGGGCTGCGCATTCCGGTCATCATCGGCGGCGCGACGACCTCGGACCTCCACACGGCGGTGAAGATCGCCCCGGTTTATTCGGGCGTGGCGGTCCACTCCGCGAACGCCAGCCGCAACAGCCAGATACTGGCGCAGCTGCTCGGCCCCGACGGCGACCTTTACGCCGACAAGGTGAAAGCCGACCAGCAGGCCCTGCGCGAGGAGTACGCCCGCCGGCTGCGGGAGCGCGACCTCATTCCGATCGCCGAAGCGCGCGCGGCGCGGCGCGGCGCGGCGCAGCACGAACCCGTCGTGCCGCTCCATACGGGGCGCATGGTCTTCCCCGACTTCGACGTGGCCGACGCCGAACCGTACATCGACTGGAGTTTCTTCTTCGCGGCGTGGGGACTCAAGGGGCGTTACCCCGAGATTCTCGACCATCCCGAAAAGGGCGCCGAGGCGCGCAAGGTCTTCGCCGACGCCCAGGCCCTGCTGGCCCGCATCCGCGACGAGCGGCTGCTGACGCTGCAAGGGGTAGCGGGCATCTTCCCGGCACGCTCCGAGGGCGACGACATTCTGGTGACGGACGCGAAAGGGCGCGAAAAACGCCTCCCGATGCTGCGCAACCAGACGCGCGGCGAGGAGAACCTGTCGCTGGCGGACTTCATCGCACCGGACGGCGACTGGATCGGCTGTTTCGCCCTGACGGCCGGCATCGGGCTGAAGGAGCTGGCGGAAAAGTTCCGCGCCGGGGGCGACGACTATTCGGCCATCATGGCCAAACTGCTGGCCGACCGCCTCACGGAAGCCTTCGCCGAGGCCGTGCACGCCTTCATGCGGCGCGAGATGTGGGGCTACGAAACGGGCACGCCGCCCACCTCCGAGCAGGCAGTCCGCGGCCAGTACCGCGGCCGCCGCATGGCCTTCGGCTACCCGGCCTCGCCCGACCATTCGCTCAAACGCGAGGTCTTCGACCTGCTCGCGGTCGAGGTGACGACCGGAATGCGGCTGACCGAAAACTGGATGATCGACCCCGGGGAGGCGCTGTGCGGACTGATGTTCTCCGACGCCGACTACTTTTCGGTCGGGACCATCGGCGCCGAACAGCTGCTCGACTACGCACGCCGCCGCGGAATGGAGGCCGAAACCGTAAAAAAGATTATACCGAACAACGTATGAACGTCGTAGAGATCATCAACGAAGCGATCGCCTCCGGGCGCACCCGCTTCGCGTTCGAACTGCTCCCGCCGCTCAAGGGCGACGGCATGCAGAAGATATTCGCCGCCGTGGAGCCGCTGATGGCCCTCGACCCGGCTTACGTCAACATCACCTTCCACCGCGAGGGAATCAAGGAGACCGAGCGCGAGGACGGCAGCGTCGAATGGCACGTCGTGCGCCGCCGCCCCGGGACGGTGGGCATCTCGGCGGCCATCCAGAACCGCTACGGCGTGGAGGTGGTCCCGCACCTGATCTGCGGCGGACTGTCGAAATACGACATCGAAGACACGCTGATCGACATGGACTTCCTGGGCCTGCACAACGTGCTGGCGCTGCGCGGAGACAAGTCGCAGAACGAAAAGCGTTTCATGCCCCATCCGCAGGGCCACGCCCACGCCGTGGACCTCGTGCGGCAGATCGCCGACATGAACCGCGGAAAATTCATCGACGGCGAGGTCGAGGAGTGCCACCACTCGAAATTCTCGATCGGCGTGGCGGGTTACCCGGAGATGCACGAGGAGGCCGCCTCGCCCGAGGCCGACATCGCCTGCCTCAAGGCGAAGGTCGACGCCGGAGCGGAATACGTCGTCACGCAACTTTTCTACGACAACGCGCGGTTCTTCGACTACGTACGCCACTGCCGCGAGGCGGGTATCGCGGTTCCGATCATCCCGGGCATCAAACCGTTGTCGACGGTGCGCCACCTGACACTGCTGCCCCAGACCTTCGGCTGCCATATTCCCGAGGAACTCGGGCGCGAGGTGCTGCGCCACGCAGACGACCCGAAGGCCGTCCGCGAAATCGGAACCGAGTGGGCCGTCGCCCAGAGCCGGGAGCTGGTCGAGGCGGGCGTTCCCGTCCTGCACTACTACCCGATGGGCAAGGCCGACAACATCATCAAGATTGCAAAAGCGATATTTTAAACGACACGAATGAATCCCACTGAATTCCGCCGCCACCTGCATGCACACCCCGAACTGTCGTTCAAGGAACACAACACGGCAGCCTTCATCGCCGACCGGCTCACGGAGCTGGGCATCGAACACCGTCCCATCGCCCGAACGGGCGTGCTGGCCTGGATCGAAGGACGCGGGAAAGCCGACCCCAAACGCCGCGCCGTAGTACTGCGCGCCGACATCGACGCCCTGCCGATCACCGAACAGAACGACATCGGCTGGCGGTCGTGCACCCCCGGCGTCATGCACGCCTGCGGCCACGACATGCATGCGGCGGTACTCTTCGGGGTATTGCAGCAGCTCGCCGCCGAACCCAACTTCCGAGGTACGCTCTTCGGACTGTTCCAGCCGGGCGAAGAGTGCAACCCGGGCGGTGCATCGCTGGTGCTGGCCGAAAACCCGTTCGACGGGTACGAGGTGCGTGCCGTGGTGGGCGAGCACGTCGAACCGCAGCTGGAGGTCGGGACGCTGGGATTCCGCGCCGGGAAATACATGGCCTCCAGCGACGAACTGCGCTTCTCGGTACGCGGCACGGGCGGGCACGGCGCCATGCGCCCGCAGCTTAAAGACCCCGTGGCGGCCGCCGCGGAGTTCGTGACGCGGCTCATCGCGCTCAACCACGAGGAGTGCGTGCTCTCGATCGGACGCATAGAGGCCGGAGGCGCCACGAACATCGTCCCCGACGAAGTCTACCTGGAGGGGACGCTGCGCACGTTCGACGAGCGTGAGCGCGAAATCATCCACCAGCGCATCCGTAACATCGCCGCCGAGATCGACAAGCGCCTGGGGGTGCGGATCGCCGTCGACATCAGCCACGGTTACCCCTGCGTGGTCAACGACGAACACCTCGTGAAGCAGGCCGCGGCACTGGCCCGCGAGGAGAAATTGCAGGTCGAGATGCTGCCGCTGCGCACCACGGCCGAAGATTTCGGCTTTTACTGTACCAAATACCCGTCGCTGTTCTACCGGCTGGGCGTAGGCGCCGCGGCAGGACGCCCCCACACAGCGACATTCAACCCCGACGAAGGGGCTATCAACGTGGGCATCGGCTTCATGAAGCGCCTTGCCCTGCAAATTCTGAAGAAATGAAAAAGCAAACACAAAAAAAGCGCCCGGCAAAGGGTGCGAAGAACACCGACAGAGCGGCAGTCATCCTGAGCCTTTTCCGGGAGTTCCCCAACAATAAATTCTCGCTCAAACACCTGGCTTCGGCCTCGGGAGGCGCCACGAAAGAGGGGCGCCGCGAAACATTCGAAATTCTGGGACGGCTGCACGACGAAGGCATCGTCGAGGAGTGCGCACGCGAGAAATACCGCCTCACGCACAAGCACCTGCCCCACTTCGAAGGCGTGGCGGACATGACGGCCACGGGGTCCATCTACGTGCGGGTCGAGGGCGAGGAGAAAGATATCTTCGTCAACCAGCGCAACACGGCCAACGCCCTGAACGGCGACCGTGTGGAGGTGGTGGTGATGCACCGCGGCCGCGACGGGAAAATGGAGGGCGAGATCACACGCATCGTCGAACGCAGCCGCAAACCCTATGTCGGCATCGCCGAAGTAGGGGCGCACCAGATATTCGTACGGGCGGATTCGCGCCGTATGCCGATGGACATCTACCTCTCCAAACGGCTGTACCCCGATGTGAAGGACGGCGAAAAGGTCGTCGTGCGCATAGCCGACTGGGCCGAAGGGAGCAAGAGCCCCGTGGGCGAGCTGATCGAGCGGCTGGGCATGGCGGGCAACAACGACACCGAGATGCACGCCATCCTGGCCGAATACGAACTGCCCTACCGCTTCGAGCCCGAGATCGAACAGGCGGCGGAGGGTATCGACGGCCGGATTACGGCCAAGGAGATCGCCCGGCGCCGCGATTTCCGCAATGTGACGACCTTCACGGTCGACCCGGCCGACGCCAAGGACTTCGACGACGCGCTTTCGGTACGCAAGGTCGGGGAAGGCGTATGGGAGATCGGTGTACATATCGCCGATGTGACGCACTACGTGCGCCTGCACTCGGTGATCGACGACGAGGCCGTAGAACGCGGCACGTCGGTCTACCTGGTAGACCGTACCGTCCCGATGCTGCCCGAGCGGTTGTCGAACGAGCTCTGCTCGCTGCGCCCGCACGAGGCGAGCCTCTGTTTCTCGGCGGTATTCACGATCAACGAAGGGCTGGAGATACTCGACGAATGGTTCGGCCGCACGGTCATCCATTCCGACCGCAGGTTCACTTATGCCGAGGCACAGGAGATCATCGAGACGGGACGGGGCGATTTCGCCGAAGAGGTGCTGACCCTCAACCGGCTGGCCCAGGCGCTGCGCAAGGAACGTTTTAAAAACGGGGCCATCAGCTTCGACCGCGAGGAGGTGAAATTCCAGCTCGACGAGGCTGGGAAGCCCATCGGCGTCTATTTCAAGGAACAGAAGGAGTCAAACCAGATGATCGAGGAGTTCATGCTGCTGGCAAACCGCCGCGTCGCCGAGTTCTGCGGCAAGCGCAAGACCGACAAGGGGCGCACCGTGGAACGCACGATGGTCTACCGCGTGCATGACAAGCCGAGCGAAGAGAAGCTCGACCGTTTCCGGCAGTTCATCCTGCGCTTCGGGCACATCTTCAAGGCCACGGGCGGGCGTGCCGTGGCCAAGGAGCTGAACAAGCTCTTCGCCCAGATCAAAGGTTCGACCGAGGAGAACGCCGTGTCGACGATGGCCGTGCGTTCGATGGCAAAAGCCTTTTACACGACCGACAACATCGGCCACTACGGCCTTGCATTCCCCTACTATACGCATTTCACGTCGCCCATCCGCCGCTATCCCGACATGATGGTGCACCGCCTGCTGGCGCGTTACCTCGCAGGCGAGAAGGCGGCAGACAAGACGACGCTCGAAGATCTGTGCGCCCGCGCTTCGGAACGCGAAGTGATCGCCTCCGAGGCCGAACGCGCCTCGATCAAGTACAAGATGGTCGAATTCATGAAGGAGCGCATCGGCGAGGAGTTCGACGGGCACATTTCGGGGCTCACCGAATGGGGCATCTATGTCGAGCTGGACGAAACCCACATCGAGGGCATGTCGTTCCCTGTCTCTTATACACATCTCCGAGCC
>ERZ1026941.919-NODE-919-length-10074-cov-24.590378_pt1 | contig 10074 bp, 8 predicted proteins | sample MGYA00519305_ERZ1026941 | MGnify/ENA primary metagenome ERZ1026941 (study PRJEB26926, sample SAMN06164614) | human gut metagenome | biome: ENVO:00009003; feature: ENVO:2100002; material: ENVO:00002003 | host: Homo sapiens | place: USA | collected 2012 ...
TTGAAGGATAAGATTCCGTATCTTAAGGACCTTGGAATAAATGCAGTGGAGCTCATGCCGATTTTTGAGTTTGATGAGATGGAGAGCGCGAGAGTGGTCGATGGTGTGCAGCTTTACAATTACTGGGGCTACAACACAGTATCATTTTTTGCACCGAATACCAGCTATGCCTTCAACGAGGAGCACAACCACGAGGGAGACGAGCTGAAATCGCTGATAAAGGCTTTAAAGGAAAATGGCATAGAGGTCATTCTTGATGTGGTGTTCAACCATACCGCTGAGGGAAATGAGATGGGACCGTGCTTCTCCTTCAAGGGAATAGACAATAACGTGTACTATATGCTTACACCGGATGCACACTACTACAATTTCAGTGGCTGTGGAAACGTTATGAACTGTAATCATCCTGTTGTGCGCAACTTTATCATAGACTGTCTGAGACACTGGGCCATTGAGTACAGAGTGGATGGCTTCAGATTTGACCTGGCTTCCATTCTCGGAAGAGACCAAAACGGTGCACCTATGGCCAATCCGCCGATTCTTGAGTCGCTGGCATTCGACCCGGTACTTGGCAAGATGAAGCTCATCGCAGAGGCCTGGGATGCAGGCGGACTGTATCAGGTGGGAAGCTTCCCGTCATGGAACAGATGGGCTGAATGGAACGGCAGATACAGGGATGACATGAGAAGCTTTTTAAAGGGCGATGACGGTATGGCGGGAAATGCCATCACACGTATCACCGGCTCACGCGACCTTTACAGCCCGGAGAGCAGAGGACACAAGGCATCAGTCAATTTCCTGACCTGTCATGATGGCTTTACACTGTATGACCTTTACTCATACAATGAAAAGCACAATGAGAAAAACGGCTGGAATAACACAGACGGAGACAACAACGGACATAGCTGGAACTGTGGCGCAGAGGGCGAGACAGACGATCCAAATGTAAACGGACTTAGAAGGCGCCTTATAAAGAATGCATTTGCAGCACTTTTGTGCAGCCGTGGCCCGGCGATGTTTTTTGCGGGAGATGAGTTCTGCAACACCCAGTTTGGAAACAACAATGCGTATTGTCAGGACAATATCATTTCATGGCTCGACTGGAGCAGGCTTGAGGAATTCAAGGAAATCCATGATTTCGTGCGTCATATGATTCAGTTCAGGAAAGAGCATCCTATACTCAGAAAGATGACAAAGCCTTCATCCTGCCAGTTTCCGGAAATCAGTGTGCACAACGGTACACCGTTCAATGCCTCAACGGATTACAAGACAAAGCTTATCGGCATCATGTATGCCGGAAGAAATGAGGAGGACACGGAGGATGATATTGTATTCTATTGCATGAACGCATATTGGGAGCCGCTTGTGATGCAGCTTCCGGTGCTTCCGAACGGAAAACACTGGCATGTGGACACCAACACCAATGCAGAGTATTTTGACGGAGAGGACTTCACGGAAAAGACAGAGCTTTTGGGTGTCAACACCATAAGAGTTCCTGCGAGAACCACGATAATACTTGTGGCAGAGTAACAATAAAATATGCAGCCCGGAACACATTGTGATATGTGCACCGGGCTGTTTTTCGTTACGGTTTTGGCTTAGACCGTAACATTTCCCCCTTTCATTTTTCAATATATTTTATGTGACATTTGCATCAGCAACCGGTGATGGTTGTGAAGTGATACCGGAAGGCTTTGTATGTATATATCACATAATCAGTTGTGAGTTGGACAAATTTCGTCTGTGAATCCAAGAAAATAATTGGGTGTGACACCAAAAATTGTACTTAGATGGCAAATGACAAAAATGTCAGGCACTCTACGGCCTGTCCTGTAGCCTGAAATAGTTGATTCTGCACAGCACATGATTTCAGAAAGAGCAATGTTGGTCAAGTTGTTGAGCCTCATCAGATAATCAAGCCTGTTAGGCACAGTTGTACTAATGGTTGATAGTTGCTTTTCTTGTAAAAAGACATTAATTTTATTCATAAACAAATTGTAACATAATAATCATAAAAAGCAACAAATATCTGAAAAAATACGAAAAAAATAGAAAACTTAAAATTACAATTTTAAATCCAGCCACCATCAAAAGTGATTATCTGTCCGGTCAGGTAATCAGGTGCAGTGATAACGGAGTAAGCCATATCTGCGACCTCACAGGCTGTGGCAAAGCGTCCGGCAGGGATTTCATCGGCAAGCTCAGCACGTTCTGTCTCATCAAAGCAGCGGTTCATATCGGTATCTATGACACCGCAGGCTATAGCATTTACCGGAATATGCGATGGCGCAAGCTCCTTGCCGAGTGCCTTGGTAAATGCATTTATACCGCCCTTGCAGGCTGAGTATGCCACCTCGCAGGATGCTCCGACATTGCCCCAGACAGAGGAAATCTGTAGTATCCGGCCACATTTATCTGCAACCATATAAGGGATGACGAGCTTTGTGAAGTTGAAAACACCGGTCAGATTTATCGCCACGATATTGTTCCATTCCTCCGGTGTCATGTCGCTCAGCAGCCCGATATGCGATATGCCGGCATTGTTAATGAGCACATCTATATGGCCAAAATGGGAAATGGTATTCGCAACCATATCCTTGGCAAAGAAAAAGTCTCCTACATTTCCGGTGTAGCATAGCACCTCAATTCCGTATGCACAGTGAAGCTCATCAGCCAGAGCCTTTAGCCTGTCAGGTGAATTGCGGCAGCAAAGTGAGAGGTTATAGCCACAGGAAGCCAGCTTTTTGGCAATGGCGGCACCGATACCGCGTGAAGCTCCGGTTATTATAGCTGTTTTGTTTATGTGATTTATGTGATTGGTGTGATTTATGTGATTGGTGTGATTTATCTGATTTGTTTGATTTATCTGATTTATGTTATTTGTCTTATTTGTCATGATATTCTCCTTATAATTTATATACCGTGGTGCTAAGTCGGTCGCTGCGCTGCCGGGCCGGCTTCATAGTATAAAAAAATAATTACGTGATTAAATTACAGTTCTGCCATGGGTATGATACCTCGCTGTGAGGATGGGCACAACAGTGTAAATTTTTATCTTATACAGCATAAATCATACCATAAATATATATTATGGGGTAGACAAAATTTATACATTGTGATATTATTTAATAGTTGCAAAACGAATTGCAGACGGCGTGTGGCTCAGTTTGGTAGAGCGCTACGTTCGGGACGTAGAGGTCGCAAGTTCGAATCTTGTCACGCCGATTTATTTATGGATGTATCTGAATAGTTATCGACTGTATTATTTTGGAGCACGCGCATAGCGTGTTTTTTTTTTGTTACCGTTCAGTGTGAATAGTAACTTTTTTTATATTTTTCTGAAAATTCACTTTTTATGTCCTTTTATTTAGAAAATGCTGGATTTTTCAATTATCATAATGTACAATAGCCATAGGTTGATAGCATAGCAAGCGGGCCTTGTGGAGCTGAAACCGCAAAAATTCGCAAAACAGCACCCAAAATCCCGCCAAAAATCCGGAAAAGAGCAGGAAAAAGTAGCTGAAACCGCAGAAATCCCCCAAACAGCACCCCAAACCCAGCCAAAAATCCGAAAAAGATCAGGAAAAAAGTAGCTGAAACCGCAGAAATTCCACAAACAGCACCCCAAACCAGCCCAAAAAGCCGAAAAAGAGCAGGAAAAAGTAGCTGAAATCCATTAAAATCATAAAACAGCTCCAAACTATAGTCGGTTTCTATATTCATATGGTGCTATCAAACAAATGGAGACCATAATCTCCACTTTTGAAGATAAATGACAGTTTTCATTTATCATATTCACCACAAAAACAATTGAATTACTGTTAGAATCACATACATGGCATCACATGATGCAAAGAGTTAGGAGGAAAATAAAATAAGTTCAATAGATAATAGAATCCATTGGTTGGAAAGTGAGATATTAGAGATTCAGGAAAGACTGGAGACAATCACTGAGGAAGGAACAATTTATCCTACACAAAAAGATGGAAATGTTAAATGGTATGTTTGGAAAAATGGCAGAAGAGAGTATTTATCAAAGAAAAATGATAAAGAAATCAGAAATCTTGTCAATAAAAAATATATGGAGCTTTATCTGAAGGACACAATAAATGAGCTCAGACTACTTGAGACAAACAGGAAGGCCCGGAAAAAATATAAAACCGATTATGCCCAGAAAATGTTGAAGCAAAAACATTATAGAAGTATACTTTTAGCAGTTGATGAGAAGGAAAATGAAAAGTCACAGGTTCCTAACCCTGAAGCTCTCAAGTTTTATACTAAAATGGGAATTATAGTGCGGTCAAAATCAGAAGTAATTATTGCGACATCCTTGTATGATAATAATATCAAGTTTGAGTATGAAAAACCGATTAAAATATCAGATGTTATTTATTATCCCGATTTTACGGTTGAGAAGAAAAATGGCGACATAATTTTGTGGGAGCATCTTGGATTGATAGACAATCCTGATTATCGAAATAAAGCTTATCGAAAGATATTGAAATATAACGAAAATGGATATTATCAGGGAAAAAATCTTATATTGACATATGAAACAGCGGAAAGTCCATTGGACCCACTGGATGTAGAACATGAAATAGAAAAAATGTGCAGGTGATAAAATGCTCAAAAAATTACGAAGAAAATTTATAGCCATAGCAATGTTATCAGTTTCAATTGTTCTCATTGCAATTGTAGGCACGATAAACATTGCAAATTATATAAGTACGAATGAAGCAGTGGATGCGCGCCTTAAGCTGATTGCCGGAAACGGAGGAACATTCCCGGATCTTTTAGAGCAGAAGAACATGGGAGTGGGAAGCAATAAAAAAAATGATGAAAACACAAACACCGGCACAGAAAGCACAAACACCGGAACAGAAAACGCAAACACATTCGGCAATACAGCAGATGAAAGTATAAATAAAGGGACTCCCACGCTCAAAGAGCCACCATCCGGCAGAACAGATGTACAGCCACCGGAGGATATGAATCAGGCTGACTTAAATGAGAACAACATAAATGAGAATGACCTAAAACGCCATGGCATCTCGCCGGAGAGTCAGTTTGATACCAGATACTTCACTGTCACAATAAACAGCAAGGGCGATGTGGAAAATATTGACACAAGTAAAATAGCATCTGTTTCGTCAGAGAATGCAGCACAATACGCGAAAAAGCTTTGGAAATCAGGCAAAAAGGGTGATGGCAAAAATGGATTCTCAGAAAGTTTTAAATACATGACAGTAGGTGAGGGTGGCTCTACAATGTATATTTTTCTGAGTTGTCAGCGAGAACTTTCAACAATAAGAACATATGTATTAGCCAGTGTTGGAATCAGTGTGTTCGGACTTGCAGTTGTATTTGTTATGATATACTTCTTCTCGGGAAAAATACTAAAGCCTGTATCGGAAAGCTATGAAAAGCAGAAGCGGTTCATAACTGATGCCAGCCATGAAATAAAAACTCCACTTACCATAATAGATGCAAATACAGAGGTCATCGAGATGATGGAGGGAGAGAATGAATGGACAAGCAGCACCAGAAAACAGGTGGCACGCCTGACCTCGCTCACGGAAAAGCTTGTATTTTTGTCGAGAATGGATGAGGAAGCAACAAAGCTTGAGATGCTGGAATTTTCATTATCTGACGCAATACTTGATACCGCAGAACCGTTCAAAGTGATAGCCCGGACCAAAGGGAAAAAGCTCACAATAGATGTGACAGATGGAATACTGTATACAGGCGATGAGAAGACTATCAGACAGCTTGTATCAATTTTACTTGATAATGCAATGAAGTATTCAGGATGCAGCAGCGCAAGCTTCGAAAAGGATAATATCAATAAAAAGAATCTTAATAAGACAAATCTTAATAAAACCACCCAAACACAAAACGATTGTGTTACCACCACCGGAGATAAGGCACCGGAAATAGAAATATCCCTGAAACTATCCGGTAAAAACCGTATAATTACAGTGTGGAACACTGTAGACGAGACTGCAAACATCAAAAAAGGCAGACAGGACATGCTGTTTGAGCGCTTCTACCGCACTGATACTTCACACAACTCAAAAACAGGAGGCTTTGGAATAGGTTTATCAGCAGCCTATGCTATAGTAAAGGCACACAAAGGAAAAATCACTGCAGAAAGTAAAGATGGCAGGTCTATCAAATTTACAATCGTACTGTAAATTAAAAATATTTTTTTACATGCATTTTACACACTAATGATTTTGCATTTTACATTTCCCCATTACTATATCAGTTGTAACGAACAAAGAAACAAATTCAAGAAAGTAATGAAAGAGGAAATTAAAATGAAAAATCGTATGAAAAAACTTTTAGTTTTAGCAACTGCTGCAACAATGATGACAGCAGCATTTACAGGATGTGGCTCAAGCTCAGACGGAGCAGACAACAATGCAGATAAGAGTGCAGATGAAGGTACATCAAATGAGAACTTAAGCGGTTCACTTTCACTTGCAGGAAGTACTTCAATGGAGAAGCTTTGTGAGGCGCTCAAGGAGTCATTCATGGAGAAAAACCCTGGAGTAACAGTAACAGTAGAGTATACAGGCTCTGGTTCAGGAATCGAGTCAGTATCAGCAGGAAGCGTAGATATCGGAGATTCATCGAGAGCACTTACAGATGATGAGAAAGCAAACGGCGTTGAGGAAAACATCGTAGCAATCGACGGAATCGCAGTAATCACAGACAAGGACAACTCAGTAACAGAGCTTACATCAGATGACTTAAAGAAAATCTACACAGGTGAGATTTCAAACTGGAAAGACCTTGGTGGAAAAGATGAGGCAATCGTAGCAATCGGCCGTGAGGCAGCTTCAGGTACAAGAGGAGCCTTCGAGGAGCTTCTTGATGTAAAGGATCAGTGCAAATATGCACAGGAGCTTGACTCAACAGGAGCAGTTCTTGCAAAGGTAGGCTCAACACCGGGAGCAATCGGATATGTTTCACTTGACGTGCTTGATGATACAGTAACAGCAATGAAAATTGATGGAGTAGAGGCAACAGAGGAAAACATTGTAGCAGGCAAATATCTCCTTTCTCGTCCATTCGTAATGGCTACTAAGGGCAAGATTGACGAGCAGAACGATATTGTTAAAGCTTGGTTTGACTATGTAAACTCAGATGAGGGACAGGCAGTTATCAAGAAGGTAGGCCTTATCCTCCCTCAGTAGAAATTATCGGTCATAGTAATGATACGAAATACAGACATCAGTATTAATACATATCGACAAGATACAGGGTTTCCTCAGGAAATGGCAGGTTTCCTGGGGAACTTTTTGAAACAAGGAGTATCAAATGAAACATAAATCCATAGTAGAGAATGTTGCCAAAATAATATTCACGGTATGTGCGGTTGTGGCAATATTCGCAGTATTATCAATAACAATTTATATGTTCCTTAAAGGCGCACCGGCATTTTTCAAGGTCGGAGTGTTAAACCTCTTATTCGGAACAAAATGGGCGCCGACAGCGGCAGACCCAAGCTACGGAATATTATACATAATCCTCACATCCATCATAGGAACAGCAGTATCTATACTCATAGGAGTACCGATTGCTCTTCTTACGGCAGTATTTCTCACTGAGGTGTCAAACAAAAAGCTCTCAGCGGTAGTGCAGCCGGCAGTAGAGCTGCTTGCAGCCATTCCATCAGTAATCTATGGACTTTTGGGACTTATGATACTTAATCCGGTATTATACAAGCTGGAGAAACATGTTTTTGCAAACTCAGCAACACATCAGTTTACCGGCGGATCAAATCTGCTTGCAGCAATCATAGTGCTTGCAATCATGATTCTTCCTACGGTAATCAACATGAGCGTATCATCAATACAGGCAGTACCGCAGCAGATGAGAGCGGCATCCCTTGCTCTTGGAGCAACAAAGATACAGACAATATTTAAAGTGACGGTTCCTGCAGCAAAGTCAGGAATCATGACAGGAATTGTGCTCGGAATAGGTCGTGCGCTCGGAGAAGCGATGGCTATCAACATGGTAGCCGGTGGAACGGTAAGCTTTCCACTTCCGTTCAACTCAGTGCGTTTCCTTACCACACAGCTCGTCAGCGAGATGGGATACGCCAGCGGACTTCACAGACAGGTGCTTTTCTCAGTAGGTCTTGTGCTTTTTGTGTTTATCATGATAATCAACCTCACCCTTATGAAACTCAAAAAGAAAGGAGCTGTGGAAAATGACTAGTATAAATGGAAAACGCCGCAGAATAGGCGATGATGTAGTATACTTTTTCATATATCTGTGCGCAGCATTATCGGTAGTGCTGCTTGCAGGAATCATCATATATGTATTTGTCAGGGGAATCGGCCAGGTAAACTGGCAGTTTCTGACCAGCGAGACATCTGTATTAAGAGGCACCGTCGGAATAGCGGGCAACCTGCTCAATACACTTTACATCATAATAATCACCATGCTCATAGCAACTCCTGTCGGAGTGGGAGCAGCCGTATATCTGAATGAGTATGCAAAGCCCGGTAAGCTCGTATCCACAATCGAGTTCGCCACAGAGACACTTGCGGGAATACCGTCAATCATCTTCGGTCTCTTCGGAATGATGTTTTTCGGACAGACAATAGGCTTTGGCTACAGTATCCTGACAGGCTCACTGACACTGACACTCATGGTGCTGCCTCTCATCACAAGAAATACACAGGAGGCGCTTAAAACTGTACCGGACAGCTACAGACACGGAGCAGTCGGACTTGGAGCCGGAAAATGGCACACCATCCGCACCATCCTGCTGCCGTCAGCCATGCCGGGAATCATCACAGGTGTTATCCTTGCAATCGGCCGAATAGTAGGTGAGTCAGCAGCACTCCTCTTTACAGCAGGAAGTGCAGGAATGCTTCCAAAGGTTGCCAGCGGATATTTCTCAAAGATAATGCAGTCAGGTGGAACTCTTACCATCAAGCTCTACCTTGCAGCGACAAGTGAAGGAAAATTCGACCAGGCATTTGGAATTGCGGTTGTGCTTCTCGTAATCGTATTCCTTATCAACATCCTGACAAAGGTGCTGGCAAAGAAATTCCAGGCGAAGTAAAATTGGCACAGCAATATTAGTAAATAAATCAACCGGTTATTATAATGATATGAGGGTCAAAAGGTATTTTACCTCTTTAATCATAATAATAAATTAACGAATATAGTAAATAACCAATATAATGAACTAACTAAGAAAAGAAGCTTCGATTTGATATCAGTAAATCGGAGCTCCTTTTGAGTTTCATTAAGATTATTTCTTAAACAAATCTTAATGTGTTACATAATTGGATTTTAATGTTACAATTGATACAATAAGATCAACATAAAACTTCCGGAGGCAATTATGTATAAAGTATTAGTATGTGATGATGAGAAAGACATTGTATCAGCAATCAGCATTTATTTGACCAGCGATGGCTACGAGGTAATCCCGGCGCGAAACGGGCTGGAGGCGCTCGATATAGTAAAACACAATGATGTGCATCTTGTCCTGATGGATATAATGATGCCTGTCATGGACGGCATAGAGGCGATGGTGGAAATCAGAAAAATCTCTAATGTGCCGGTTATACTGCTCACTGCCAAAAGTGAGGACACTGACAAGGTACTCGGGCTCACGGTCGGAGCAGACGACTATGTGACGAAACCGTTTAACCCGGTAGAACTGCAGGCAAGGGTGAAGTCGCAGATCAGGAGATACATGCTTCTTGGCGCAGGCAATACAAGCGCAGGAAAGCTGGTAATCGGAGGCATTGAGCTGGATGATAAATCAAAGACAGTGACAGTTGATGGTGAGGCAGCAAATCTCACACGTACAGAGTACGATATTTTGAAGCTTCTCATGGAGCATCCGGGCGAGGTGTATTCGCCGAATCAGATATATGCAAAGGTCTGGAAGGATGAGCCGTATGGGACAGAAAACACGGTGGCGGTACATATCCGTCATCTCAGAGAAAAGGTTGAGATAAATCCGGCTGAGCCAAGATACTTAAAGGTCATCTGGGGTCGCGGATACAAAATTGACGCTGAATAGGTGCATGCTTGATA